>Ga0233425_10006759_pt1 | contig 16671 bp, 10 predicted proteins | sample Watercolumn_Towu_2_FD_181712 | JGI IMG/M metagenome (GOLD analysis project Ga0233425, IMG submission 181712) | Freshwater microbial communities from Lake Towuti, South Sulawesi, Indonesia - Watercolumn_Towuti2014_140_MG | ecosystem: Environmental > Aquatic > Freshwater > Lake | place... | reverse complement strand
GCGCAGCCGCTGCACAGCGCCCCGCCGCAGTCCACGTCCGTCTCGCGCCCGTCCCGCACGCCGTTCGTGCAGGGGTCCACAACGCAGTAGTAGACCAGGTCCATGTTCCGGAACACCGGCGACGTCCTGCCATCCAGCGACTGGAGATGCACGCGCACCTCGAAGTACCGCAACCCGTTGGGCACGCCCATGGCCGCCATGGTCCCCTGCACGTCGGCTGGCGGTCGGTCCCCGGGCGCCTGAGCCACGAGCAGCTCTCGCGCCGTGCCGAGCTGCGTGGTCAGGGCCGCGGTCCGGGCGTAGAAGTTGATGCGCGTGCTGGCCGGCGTCTCGACATCGTAGTAGAGCTGCGACCACACCACATTCGTGCCGCGCGCGCAGACGAGCTGTGAGTCGAAGAGCTGCTGGTACGAGCCCTCGGGCGAGGTGATCGTGGCCCGCAGGAACCCCGTGAAGTCGGAGTAGGTGTACGGGTAGGCGCCCACGCGCACGTTCGTCACGCCGCCCGTGTCGGGGTTGAGCCTGCTGCCGGTCCACGACCCGTGACACGCGAACCACATGTTGTTCTCGAAGTCGGACGCAACGCCGATGGCGCCGTCGCACCCGGTGATCAGGTACTCGCGCCGGACGGCGGCCGTCTCCGAGTTGATCTCGTAACCGTAGCCCTGGCCGAAGTTCCAGCCCCAGTCGTGGTGCGTCCCGAGCCAGACGTCGCCGGTGCTGTCCACCGTGACGCCACGCGCGGTCCGCGGGTGGGGGATGGCCCACGCGCCCAGCGCGAGCCACGCCCCGCTCGACGGGGTGAACCGCGCCACGCGGCTCGCCTCGTGCGCGCACACGATCCAGACCCGGTTGCTCCGGTCGATGGCGATGCCGTACAGGTCGCCGCCGCAGCCCGTGCCCCGGGCCGGACCGACCGCGAAGGTCTCCGTGTTCACGTTCTGTATCCAGGCGTGCGACCGGCCCGAGTACCAGAGCATGCCGGTGCTGTCGATCGCCGCCCCGTAGCAGCTCGCCGAGATCGGGACCGACCGGATCAACCGCCCGGTGTTGGGGTCGAGCACGTAGAACTGCGTGATGCACCAGCCGCCGACCCACACCCGGCCCTGCGCGTCGATGGCCACGCCTCGCGGGCACGCGCCCACCACGTCGCGGCTCCACCAGAGCACGCACTCGTCGGTGCCGCGCGACAGCACCCCGGCCCCGGTCGAGGTGTCGATCCGGCCGTTCAGGTTGCGGTCCACGCAGTACGACCGGTCGCCCGCGATCTTGGCGACCGTCTCCCAGTGCTCGCCGCGCATGGCCACGTAACAGTTGCCCCGCGAGTCGACCGCGGTCCGCGACGGGCTGCCGCCCACGACGTAGCGCCCTACCTCGGTGGCCGTGCCCAGGTCGATCTTGCTGACGGTGTTCTCGCTCGAGTTGGCGATGTACGCGAAGCGAGCGCTGATCTGCTTGCCGCCGAGCACGAGGCCGTTGCGGTCGAGGTCGAAGCGCACGTTGCTCGAGTTCTGATCGGTCAGGTCGCGGCCCGTGGGGCAGGTGTGCTGCCGGAAGCAGGCCGGGTCGCACCCGCCGCAGAGCTGGGGGTCGCCGATGATGGGCATGCGAGCCGCGTGGGCGAAGTCGCACTCGCCCCAGGTGCCATCGACGCAGTCCATGACGCCCTCGAGGCAGTAGGCCTCGCCGCCGTCGTCGGTGAGGGGCTCGCTCGAGTAGCACACCGCGACCTGCCCCGACTCGCACCTGGTCCCGGGCAGACCCGGGCGCTCGCCAAGGGTGAACCCTTCGTCCTCGATCACCGAGACCGGCGAATCCGAGAGCATCGGGCTCGACGAGTCCGACGTCATGCAGCCCGCCATGGTCAGCGCAGCGGCCAGCCCGACAACCAGGAACTCACTGCGTGTCGTTACCCCTCTCATCTCAGCCCTCTCTTGGCCATGTATCGCCGTACTCCGTTGTTCTTCCATTCTGATTGGTCAGGTGTACGTGACATGAGCCAGACATCTCGGCTGCAAGTAACATGCAAAACGAAATAAACTTTTTAACCAATCAATATCGCTTGCTGGATGGCACTGTGCTCCATGCAAACATTACCAATCACGAGTGCAGATATGCAATGTTTGTCCACGGAATTGCAATATCATGAAGTGAAATATTTCTCTGGAGGTTGAGTGCGAGAAAGAAACTCAATATCACTTCTGTATTGCCCACTAGTGATTAGCAAACGAACAACACCTGCACTCAAAGTTCCTTCGCGCCATCGTCGCGTTGCTCGTCGAGGAACCGGCGGAGCCTCTCGATGACGAGGTCGAGCGCGATGGCGTTGTGGCCGCCTTCGGGGATGATCACGTCCGCCCATCGTTTGCTCGGCTCAACGAACTCCAGGTGCATGGGGCGCACCGTGGCGTAGTACTGCCGGATGACCGCCTCGATCGTCCGACCGCGCTCCTGCGTGTCGCGCGAGAGGCGGCGGAGCACCCTGATGTCCGCGTCGGTGTCCACGAAGATCCGGATGTCGAACGCTTTGCGGAGGTCCGGATCCGCGAAGATCAGGATGCCCTCGACGACCACCACGGGCACGGGCTCGACCACGGCCTTCTCCTTGGAACGCGAGTGGGTGGCGTAGTCGTACCGCGGCTTCTCGATGGCTTCGCCCTGCCTGAGCATCTCGATGTGCTTCAGCAGGAGCTCGGTCTCGAGCGCATCGGGGTGATCGTAGTTGATCATCGCCCGCTCCTCGAGGTCGAGGTGGGCCGAGTCGCGATAGTACCCGTCATGCTCCAGCAGGACGCAGGTCCCGTGGGGGAGACCCCGGACGATGTTCCTGGCAATGGTGGTCTTGCCCGAGCCCGTGCCGCCCGCGATCCCCACCACGAGCTTGGCCTTCTTCATCATGGCGTGACGGATATTACTCCATCGTGGTCCGATGCAAGCTACTGCGAGATCCTGTACGGGAACACCACCGAGATCGGTTCCCCGTCGTATATGGGGAACGCGGCTTCCTCCGGGAGGTCGCGGGCCACGCATTCGTCCACGGTCGTCCCGCGATACACACCCTGCGCCTCCACGTCGGACACGCCTCCGTCGGGCTGGATGGTCATCCGGATCTGGATCACTCCTGTCTGGCCCTCCATACACGCGACCACCGCGGGTCGCAGGGCCTCGAGCCCCTCGCGCACCATCTCGCGCGAGAGCCCGTGTCCGGCTTCCTCGGGCGGAGGCGGAGCGGGATCCGGCGCGGGATCTACGGCGATCGGACCGGCGGGCGGATGTCCGGGGTCCGTGGCCCAGGAGCCACCGCCGGGAGGTGTGGGCGCAGCGGGAGCCGCCGGGGCGACCGGTGGTGTTGGGGGCACAGGAGGAGCGGGGTCTGCGTTCGCCACGGGGGGCGGCGCCGAGACGGACGGGGGCGGCGGAGCTGGTGGGGCTGGAGGAGTCCGCGCCGGAGGTGCCAGTGTCCGCACCTCGCCCTCGGCCGGGGCGTCGGTCACAAGGTTCAGCGAGGCGAACGTCTCTTCGCCCACGGCGACGAGGAGCCTGTAGTCGGCTCGCAGCCGGTTCCCGTTGGGCAGGATCAGCAGCAAGGTCATGTTGTGCTCACCGGCCGAGGCGACCTCCCTGACGATGGGTGACAGCCGCAGACGGTGACCGTCGACATACACCATCACCGGCGGGTTCGTGACCAGGGAGAAGAAGCCCGTGCTCTCGTCCTGCGCCATGGCTCGCGTCGGGAGCCCGACGGCGACCACGACCACTGCGAGGAGCGTTTTCATGTTCACGGTTCGCATCGGCTGCGCGTGCCTCCGGGACAATAGACTCGATATCAAGAGATTGTGTTCAAGGGTGAGGGGGAAAGCAAACTATTGCACCCGTCGCCGGCGGAGGAGAGCCAGGACCACCGCGAGTCCCGCGATCATGGCGCACTGGCCCGGTCCGCCGCCCCGGGCAGCCCGGCATTCACAGTCCTCCGTCCCTCCGCAGACCCCGCTCTCGTCCGAGAGGCCGTCGCAGTCGTTGTCGAACCCGTCGCACACCTCCGCGATCGGAGCCACCGCGCCCTGGCAGATGGTCAGGACCCTGAACTCGCCGGTCCACTCGCATTCCTGGGTCCCCGCCGTGCACTGGCCCACGTCGCTCCCGCAGTACGGGTTGCTCGGTCTGGAGTCGCACTCGCATCCTTCGTCCACGGTGAAGTCGCAGTCGTTGTCCACACCGTCGCAGACCTCGTCGATGGCGAAGCAGCGGATGTCGCAGACCTCGTCCTCGTCGATCTCGCCATCGCAATCGTTGTCGATGTCGTCGCAGACCTCGGGCGACAACTCGCACCGCTCGCCGCAGTCCTCGGTCTCATCGATGGACCCGTCGCAATCGTTATCGAAGGAATCGTTGCAGATCTCCCGGGCGCCCCGTTGCGGCACCTCGCACGCGCTGAACTCGCAGTCCTGGCAGGTCGATCGGCCCGGGCCGCAGTCCTCGGTCTCGCACGATCGCTGCTGTCCATCGGCGCAGGTGCAGTCCCCCGCCTCGCCCGCGAAGTCCGTGGTCCAGTACCAGCGGTAGAGCGACGTCGGGAAGTGGACCCGTCCGATCCCGATGGCTCGGAACCGGTCGTCGCGCATGTTCGCGTCGTGGCCGGGCGAGCCCTGCCAGGCCAGGAAGACGCTGTACGCGTCGGGGTAGCCGGCGGCGATGTTCTCCCCGATCGGCGTCGAGAGATTGCAGGCCGGGCCATACCCGAAGGTGCACATGCGGTCCCAGGGCTGAACGCCGTAGGGCGCGGGTTCCATGGCATCGTGCGAGAAGTAGCCACGGTCCCCCATGTCGTCGCTGTGAGCGTCCGCGGCGGCGTTGATCTCGTCCACCGGAGCGAGCGGCTGCGAGCCCACGGATTCGCGGTACTCGTTGAGGAGGCGGAGGAACTCCAGCTCCACGTCGTCCAGTGCAGGCTCGGCGGCCAGGCGCACCACATCGACCCCCGGCTCCGGAGTCACGCAGCCGACGAAGAGAACGCCTGTCAGGAGAGCCCCCAAACACGAGAAGCGTCGCATCACCCGTTGTTATACCAGGAACATCGGTGTGCACGAAGTGCGCGCACACCCGTGCCGTGCCGGAGGACACCCCTGGTGGGGTGCGCAAGTCCTGCGCAGCCCGTCCCGCCGACCACGTTGTGCGAGGTTGACAACCTTCCGTTTCTCAACGAGATTCCCGGAAGTCACCGCGAGTGGCACGGAATCGGCTTGAGCGGCACCTGGACATCCGATGGATATCATGCCCGGGAAAGGACAGAGACCATGAACAAGATCAGGATCAATTCCTTCATCCTCGCGACCGCCATCCTCTCGTTGACCGCCGTCTCGACGGGGTGCGATACCACGACCCCGCCCGAGCAGGCTCAGCCTGCGGAGCAGGACCCGTCCGCTCTGTCGTACGACACGGCGCCACTCCCGACCCCCGTCGAGTCGCCCGAGGTCGCCGCGACGGAGCTGGTCGAGAGCCCGACCCCGGGTGCCGGGGAGTGCGGCTGCGGCGGTGCGCGCGGAGCGGGGCCGTGCGGTTGCGGCGGTGAATGCGGGTGCGGTGGCAGATGCGGGTGCGGTGGCGAGGGCGGCTGCGGCAGCGAGGGCGAGTGTGCCTGCGGCCGGGCAGGCGGTCGTGAGTTCGTGGACGAAGACGGCGACGGCGTCTGCGACTGCGCCGGTGAGCGTGGATGTGAATGCGGCCGAGCCCGCGGACGCGAGTTCGTGGACGAAGACGGCGACGGCGTCTGTGACCACGCCGGCGAAGGTCGTTGCCGGTGCGGCCACGGCGGCGGCGGCGGTGGCTGTGGCCACGGCGGCGGCGGCGGTGGCTGCGGTCGGGCTCACGGTGCTGAGTTCGTGGACGAGGACGGTGACGGCGTCTGCGACCACGCCGGCGAGCGCGGATGCAACTGCGCTCGGTCCCGTGGCCGCGAGTTCGTGGACGAGGACGGCGACGGCGTCTGCGACCACGCCGGCGAGGGCGGTTGCGGCTGTGCCCGGCACGCCGTTGGAACTGTCGCGCGGTAGCATTCGAAGGTACGCTCACCCGGTGTCCGGACCGCTCCCACGCACCGACCGACCAGAACAGCCCCTCCGCAGCCGTCTGGTGGGTGCGAGCGTGGCGCTCCTCCTCGTCGCGCTCGGCTGCGTCCTGACCTGGCAGACGCGTGTCGGCCTGGACCACATCGACCGAATGATGGACGAGCGGAGCGAGACGCTCCAACGCATGGTGGCCACCGAAGTGCGCAACGTGGCCCGGTACGGCAAGGCCCGCGTGGCCAGGCTGGACGAGGTGCTGGCGGACGTGGCCGCGAGCCCGGACGTGCTCGGCGTGCGCCTCGAACGCGGCGACGGGACGGTCCAGCTCTCCCAGGGGGACATCCCGAGCTCGGTGCCGGACGAGGTCCTGGCGGGCCGCGGCCACACGCTGCAAGGCACTGTCATCCTCCGTGGGGGACCCGTACACATCGAGACACAGGGCTGCGGGAGCTGCCATTCCTGCGAGGCAGCCTGCGAGCTCATGGGAGAGCACGAGATCGCCGGGGACTACCGCGTCGTGCTGGCGATCGATGGACGGCCCTACTTGCAGCTCAGGCAGATGGTCTGGGCGCAGGGCACGGCCGGCGGCGTGCTCCTGCTCGCGCTGGCCCTCTCGCTCTGGCTCTTCCAGCGCCAGCTCGAGAGGTCGTCGAGCATGCTGTCCGCGCTGGCCGTGGCGGACGAGCGGGCGCGATCGTTCGAACGACTCGGGCGCCTCGCGGGCGGGCTCGCGCACGAGATCAGGAACCCGGTCAGCTCGCTCCGGGGATTCGCACAGCTCATCGCGGAGGACGTTCAGGAGGGGTCGCCGAGCCGTGAGTACGCCCAGCTCATGGTGACCGAGCTCGACGCGATCACGCGGAGGGTGAACCGTCTGAGGGACCTGGCGCGGCCCACGCCTCCCGCTTTCGAGGCGCACGACCCCGCGTCGATCGTCCGCAAGGTCAGCGCGCTCCTGGCGCCCGACCTCGATGCGCACGGGCTGCACCTCGAGCTGGACCTCCCGACCGAGCTCGGGCTCCGGGCGTATCTCGACGTCGATCGGTTCCGCGACATGCTCGTCAACCTGGTCATCAACGCCATCGAAGCCTCGCCACGCGGCGGGACGATCACGGTCCGCGTCGCGTTCGAGGAAGACGACGGGAGCTTCGTGCTCGAAGTCGCGGACCAGGGGCCCGGCATCCCCGAGGAGGAGCGCGACCGTGCCCTGCGGCCCTTCCACTCCACTAAACCCGGGGGCATGGGTCTGGGCCTGGCCGTGGCGCAGCAGGCCGCGGAGGACCACGGAAGTCGCCTCGAGATCGCCGACAACGACGGCGGCGGCGCGCTGCTCCGCGTGCGCTGGCCCGGGAGGACGCTCGTTGGCGCGCCGTGACGTCAGGGTGCTCGTAGTCGATGACGAGGCGCCGCACCGGCGCATGATGGCCGCCGCGCTCGGAGCGGTTGGCGTCGAGTGCACCCACGCGTCGGACGGTGCGGAGGCGGTGAGGCTCGCGTCCGCGGAGCCGCCCGACCTCGTGCTGCTCGACATCCGGATGCCAGGGATGGACGGGATGGAAGCGCTGCGCCGGCTTCTCGCTCGGCACCCCCAGCTCCCCGTCGTGCTGGTCACGGCCCACGGAGACGTTCCGACGGCGGTGGAGGCGATGAAGGCCGGCGCCCGCGACTTCCTCGAGAAGCCGGTGGACATCGACGAGCTCCGCAGCGTGGTCGCCGACATCCTCGACCGCCCCGGACCACCCGTGCGGACCGCGGGGGGAGGGGAGGGCGGCGAGCCGAGGAGCATCGTCGGACACAGCGCGGCCATGGTCACCTTGCGCGAGACAGTCCGGTTGGCCGCGAGCTCCGATGCCACGGTGTTGATCCGGGGCGAGAGCGGGACGGGCAAGGATCTGGCGGCTCGCGCCATCCACGATCTCTCGGGCCGCGCGAGCCATCCCTTCGTCGCTCTCAACTGCGCCGCCGTGGCCGAGGGCGTTCTCGAGAGCGAGCTGTTCGGCCACGAGAAGGGAGCCTTCACCGGCGCCGAGGCCCGGCGGCTCGGCCGCTTCGAGCTCGCGCATCGCGGAACTCTGTTCCTGGACGAGATCGGCGAGATGCGGCCCGGGCTCCAGGCCAAGCTGCTCAGGGTGCTCCAGGAGCGGTCGTTCGATCGGGTGGGCGGCGTGAAGCCGGTCAGCGTGGACATCCGCGTCGTCGCGGCGACGAACCGCGACCTCTCGGCCGAGATCGCCTCGGGCGGGTTCAGGGAAGACCTCTACTATCGTCTTGCGGTCGTGGAGATCGAGATCCCGCCGCTCAGGGACCGCCGCGAAGACGTCCTGCCAACAGCGCGACACCTCCTCGATCGCCTGCGTCCGGGAGGGGCGGTGCAGCTCTCGGCCGAGGTCGCTAGCGGCCTGACGCTCCACGACTGGCCAGGCAACGTGCGGGAGCTGTCGAACGTGCTGGAGCGCGCGCTCCTCTTCGCCGGGAGCGGCGAGATCGCGCCGGAGCACCTCCCGCCGCCGCTCCGTGAGCTCTGCCGGCCCGATGAGACGGGCTCCCAGCAGTCGAGGTCGAGCACGGGCGTCCGGCCGGGTGTGGCGCTCGCCGAGGTCGAGCGCGAGCTCATCGAATCGACGCTCGCCAGCCTCGGGGGCAACAGGACCCGGACCGCGGCCGCACTCGGCATGTCCCGCCGGGCCCTGCTGTACAAGCTCAAGCGGTTCGGCATCTCGTGAGGCCGGGGTGAAACGTGGTCGTGGTCGAGGTCGAATGAGCGCCTACGGCTCGAGCTCGTAGAGATGCAGCTCGCCGTCGCGGCCCGGGAGGCGGTGGAGCCCGAGGTCGCGCACCTCGAACCCGTCGCCGGCGAGCTCGCGCGTGGCGGCGCTCAGCAGGACCTGCTGCGGCCGGGCCAGGCTCTCGAGGCGGGCCGCGACGTTCACCGCGTCGCCGATAGCCGTGTACTCCATGCGCGTCTCGGAGCCGATGTTGCCGACAACGGCCGTGCCCGAGTGCACGCCGATCGCCAGGCGGATCGTCACGTCGAACCGTTCCTGCCAGGCGCGGTTCCCCGTCTCGAGCCAGCTCAACATATCCTCGGCCGCGGCGAGCGCGCGGGCCGCGTGGTCCGGTTGAGCCTCTGCCGCGCCCCACACCGCCATCACACAGTCTCCGATGAACTTGTCCACCATGCCGCCGTGCCGGAACACGATGCCCGTGAGGATGGAGAAGAGCTCGTTGAGGATCGTCACCACCTGCTCCGGCGGCCTCTTCTCCGTGAGCGGCGTGAAGGCCACGACGTCGGCGAAGAGCACCGTGACGACCCGTCGCGTCCCGCCCAGCGCGAGGTCCTGCTCGCGGCTCACGACCCGGTCCACGAGCTCGGCGGGGAGGTAGCGGCCGAGGTCGGCGCGGATCGCGGCCTCGCGCCGGAGCTGCACCTCGCTCGCCGCGAGGTCGTCGGCGGCCGTGGACATCGCGTGAGCGAGCAGCGAGAGCTCGTCGCGGGTCCGGACCGCGGGTCGCTCGCCGAACCTGCGCCGGGCCAGAGCGTGGGCGAACCGCGTGAGCTCCGCCAGCGGCGACGCGATGCGCCCGGCGACCACCAGCCCAAGGAGCAGCGCGACGACGATCGCCGCCGCGACGCTCGCGATCACGGTCACCTGCATCTCGTGCAGCGACGCGTACGCCTCGGCCTGCGGGACCTGCGCGACGACCCACCAGGGCCGCCCCGGAACGGCCATCGACGACGCCAGAAGGGGCGTGCCGTCCCTGGCGAGGACCTCGGCCGATCGGACGAGGTCGCGGCGGAGCATACCGTCGCTCGAGGCCGCGAGGCCCGTCTGTTCCGCGGTCGCCGAGAGCCGGCGTGACAGGTCTCGATCCGGGTGCGCCAGGACACGAGATCGTGCATCGACGACGTACACCACACCGCCCCCGGCGGCGTAGCGTGCCTCGGTGATGCGCTCGACCCTGGCCTGGATCGGCTCGAGCGAGACGTGCGCGGCGACGAAGCCCGTGACCATGCCTCCGGCGCGAAGGGGTATGAGCACGAGGACCCGAGGCTCGCCGTCGACGACCTCGGCGTCGCCCACTGCCGCGCCGGAGTGGATCGCCTGGCTCCGGAGCGACTCGGGGAGCGCTCCCGCGACCCGCGGCGCGTCATCCTCTCGGATCACGTCGATCAGCCCTCCCGAAGCATCGAACACCGCGACGTGGTCGATCGGCTCAGCGCCCTCGACCCGCGCCAGGGCCAGCGAGACGGCCTGATCCTCGCCGTGCTGTCCGTCGGTGAGTATCCGGCCGATCGCGACGAGTGCGTCCTCGGCGTCGGAGAGCTCACGCGTGATCGTGCCGGCGACGTCGTCGAGCATGGCGAGCTGGAGCTCGCGTTCGAGCTCCTCCACGGTCGTCGTGTTCACGTCGATGAGCCTCGACCCGACCACCGCGGCAGGGACCACCGCGAGCACCGACGCCAGGAGCATCAGCTTGAGCCGCAGGGGGAAGCGCGGCGGGGCATTCTCGGGGGAGGGACTTTTCTGAAGAAAAGTCCCTCCCCCGGACCCCCTCCTCAAAAGACTTTTCACAGATTTTTCCACGCGATCCCCATGAGCGTTCATCGACATTTCCAGTGGGTACTATACTCAAAATTCCCGAAAGTCTTTGGGGAAGGGGGTCCGGGGGGAACCCCTTTCTCCAGAAAGGGGTTCCCCCCGGATCACCTCCCGAGAAGGTCGTTGAGGGCGCGGCGGGACAGGCGGGCCAGCTCGACCTCGTCGCCCGCGTCGTGTGGGATGGGATCGCCGAAGATGACGTCCACACGTCCGCGCCTGATGCGCCAGTCGCCGGCCGGGCATACGTTGCGCAGGCCCTTGAGGGCCATGGGGATCACGGGCACGGCGGCCTGCCGGGCGAGCCGGAAGCCGCCGGGGTAGAACGGGCCCAGGCATCCGTCGCGCGTTCGGTGCCCCTCGGGGAAGACCACGAAACTGTCGCCGCGCCGGATCATGTCGGCGGCCGTTTCGAATGCACGGCGGTTGAACTCCTTGTCGCCGCGGCGGACCGGGACCTGGCCGAACACCCGGATGCACCCGCCGTAGATCGGGAACTTGAAGTGGCTCTCGTCCTGGAAGCTCCGGTGGAAGTAGGGGATGGACTGGAAGACCACGAACAGGTCGAGCAGGCTCACGTGGTTGATGCAGAAGATGTAGCTCGCCCCGGGCTTCAGGTGATCGAGGCCGTGCTGGACGACCTCGATCCCCGCGAGCCCGGTGACCCGGCGGCAGACGAACTTCCCCCACGCGTCGTACCGCGAGCCGGTCATGATCGTCCTGTCCATGACGATGAAGGCCCCGAGCCACGCGCCGAGGTGGGTCAGGCTCACCGCCCAGACCGGAACGCTCCGGACCGTCTCGTACAACGTGAACGGCGCGAGCGGCTCCTGATGGAGATCGAGATCCTCGTCGTCAGCCATCTTCCTATTCGTAGCATTCACCCGAACGCGAGCAAACACACCAGTGAGCTGAGAACGGTCGGCCTTGTTTGAAACACCCTTCGAGACGTGCCACACTCCTGCCCCCGTGGGCCTAGATCACAACTCCGGCCTTCTCAGCGGCGAGCACAGGTCCCGCTGCACCGCGTGCCTGCTCATGGCCGTGTCGGCCCTGCTGGTTGTGGTGTCCGGACTGTCGTGCCGACCCGGAAACGTCGCGACAGGCCGCGAGACCCTGGCTCCGACGGTCCGGGACCGACAGCCCGCGGACGGGCCGGGCCCACGAATCGATCCGGCCGCCGCGGTGGTCGAGGACCTTGCCGTGGCCGGCGAGACGAGCGGCGACACTCCGGCTGCCGACGCGAGCCTCGAGGCGGCGCACGTGGACGAGGCACTCGAATTCACGCGGTATCCGGCCGGAGTCGTGCATTCTCCCCTCACGTCAGGCGTCATCGAGCGACTGCGCGAGGTCGTCCACGGACGCACGGACGGCGAGCTCCGCGTCTTCATGAAGGTCGGGGCGTCGGACACCGTGGACCGCCGCAACCTCCAGTGCTTCGCGGGCGGGAGCCACCCGTTCTTCCACGTTGACCTCGGCGATCGGCCGGAGCTCGAGCCCACGCTTGAATTCTTCCGGAGCGGGGACGCCAGGGGGATCAACCCGTTCGTGCGCACGTCTCTCGCCGCGAAGGTCGGCCGGTCGGCGGTCTGGGCGATCTCCGGAGGGCCGACCCCGATCCACCAGGAGCGTCGCGCGATCCGCCCAGCCTGGGCGCTCGTCGCCTTCGGCACGAACGACCTCAACCTCGGCACCTCGCCACGGGACTCGGTGTGGGCCTTCCGCGACAACATGGCGGCCGTGATTGATCTGGTCGTCGCCGAAGCCGTGGTCCCGATCGTCATCGGCGTGAGCCCGCGGAACGACTCCGGCGTTGCGGCGGCCTGGGCTCCGACGTTCAACACGGTGCTCCGCAGCCTCGCCGAGTCGCGCCAGGTGCCGTTTGTCGACCTGCTGTACGCCTCGGGCGGCCTCCCGGGCCGAGGCATGGCCGGCGACGGCGTGCACGGCAACAGCTACCAGCCCACAAAGGGCGTGGTCCAGCCCTGCGTGTTCACGGCCGAGGGGCTGCAGTACCACTACAACGTCCGGAACCTGGTGACGCTCGAGGCGCTGGACCGGCTCCGTCGAGCGGTTGTGGAGTCCGTGGAGCCCGAGGCGCCGCCGCTCGCGCCGATCGAGGGCGAGGGGGTCCTCGGATCACCATTCGTGATCGACGCCGTCCCGTTCACGCATATGGGTGACACGGCGACCTCGGACCAGCGCTCGTTCGATCGCTATCCGGACTGCGACGATGGGCAGGACGAGTCGGGCCCCGAGGTCGTCTACCGGCTCGATGTCGTCGAGGATCGGTCGCTCCGGGTGCTGCTGTTCGCCTCCGGGCAGGTTGACGCGGACCTCCACGTCCTCGACGAGTCGGCTGAGACGTGCATGTTTCGCGACGGCCGCCTGTTCGAGGGAACGGTCCGGCGTGGGAGCTACCTGCTCGTGGTCGACACGTTCGTCGGCCGCGACGGCAGGGAGCGGTCGGGCGAGTACCTCCTGGTCGTGACGCCCTGCGAGCCCGGTGATCGGGCGTGCGAGAGACACCGGATCGGCCCCGCGCCGCACGGGGGCGCATGATGACACTCAGCTACCACGGAACACCGCTCCTCGCGGTTCTCGTCATCTCCGCGTGCACCTGCTCCGGCTCGCAGGTCCCGGGCGAAGCACCTCTCCCGATGGCGAGAGCCGTCACGGGCCGCGTCGCGTACGAGGCGCGGCAACCGACGACAAGTGGCGCCTCGGCGGCCAGGGAGGTCCGGCCCGCGCGGTTCGTGTCGCTCGAGGTCCTCGACGCGAGCGGCCGGACGCTGACGAGCGGCGCCACGGACGCCGACGGCCGGTTCGAGCTCGCGGCGCTACCGGGAGCGGCACAGCTCGTCGTCTGGGCGAGAGTGAGCAACTCCGACCACGACGTCGCCGTGACCCTCGATATCCAGGGCACGCAGACACACCGGCTGGACGTGCCGATCGCCGGCGATCTGTCGGCACCACTCGATATCGTGGCGACCGACGGCGCCGAGGGCGGCCCGGCCGGCGCGTTCCACATTCTCGACACGATGCTGGTCGGGCTCGAGGCGGCCGAGCGCTGGACCGGCCGGCAGATGCCGCCCGTGTTCGTCTACTGGGGCCGCGGGATCACGACGAGCTGGAGCTACTACCGCGGCGAGCAGCCAGCAGGGTCTGGCCGCTATGCCCTGGAGCTCATGGGCGGCGACCCGGGCCAGCAGCACACGACCGACACCGACGAGCACGACGAGGCCATCATGCTCCACGAGCTGGGCCACCTCGTGATGGACCTCATCTCGACGAGCTCCTCGCTCACGGGCCGCCACCCGCCCGGCGTGCTCGTCGACCCCGGCCTGGCCTGGGAAGAGGCCAAGGTATCGTGGTTCGCCGTGGCGGCGCGGAACGACCCGCTGTACCAGGACACGATCGGGGTCGAGCCGATCGGCCGTTTGCGGGTCGACCGCGACTACTCGCGGGTCAACCCCGGCCCGCGCGGCATCGGCTCGGAGCAGACCGCGGGCGAGGTGCTCTGGGACCTGGCCGACGGCGCGGGCGGCATCGAGGACCGCAACGACGACGGCGTCGCCCTCGGCCCCGACGGCGTGATGGCGGCGCTCGTTGCCATGTCGCGGGTCGACGGCTCGTGGCCCTGCGTATCGAGCTTCCTGCGGTTCTTGATCGACAGCGGGCGCGTCGGGGAGCTCGACCTCAAGGCCATGTTGCAGCGGACCGGGCAGCCCGAGGACCTGCTCCCGTTGCCGGGCGCGGCGTCGTGGCCGGAGGACCTCTCCCTGGGCTCGGTCGCGAGCGGCGCGATCGACGGCCTGAGCGATCCAGCGCCGAGCGGCGGGCCAGCGCATCCGTCCACGGGGTTCGACTCGACCCGCGCGTACCGCTTCCGGCTCCAGTCTCCGGCCCCGATCGAGGTCCGTCTCGACATCTCCGGCTCGGGCGCCCCCGCGGACCACCAGGACCTCGACCTCGAGCTGCGGAGCACCGCGGGCGAGCTGATCGGCACGTCGCGCGGGACGGGGGCTGACGAGCGAATACTCACACCACCGCTGCCCGCCGGGTGGTACATCGTCCACGTCCGCGACGCGGGCAACGGCAACCGCGCCAGGTTCGGGCTCGTGGTCTCGAGTCGATGACCGGATGATGCCACGGCCGGCTGGGTCGAGGTACACTTGGAGCAGCCGGAGCTCGTATGAAAACAATCAAGTCCTTCATGAGTGCTGTGCTCGTTGCGGCGACGCTCGCGCCGGGATGCGGCGACGGCGGCGGTGACGCGGATGCCGACATCGACGCCGACTCCGACACCGACGGCGACAGCGACGGGGATTCCGACGTCGATACCGACACCGACGTCGATACGGATGCCGACGGCGACGCGGATGCCGACGGCGACGTCGATGCCGACGGCGACGTCGATGCGGACGTCGAGGCCGACGCGGAGGGCGACATAGATCCGGACGCGGACCCGGACGAGCCGCTGCCTCCACCCTGCGAGGCCGGGACCTTCCGCGTGATCCGGACCAACCCGTGGCCAGGCGACGGCGCCCAGATCGTCGTGGAGGTCCGGGGCCGCGACGGGAGCCCGGACGCCGTCACGCCACTCGCCGATCTCACGATCAGCGCCGAGCCCGGCGGCGAGGTGAGCTCCTGGATCTACCGCACCGTCGTCACGTCCGGGATCACGGGCGTGGTCGTGGTGCCTTCGGCCGACGCGGAGATCCACGGCCGGCGCCTGGCCGCGGCCCGGGCGCTCGTCGAGGCCCTGCCGGGCGACGATCTTGTCGCGCTGTGGCGCGCCGACGAGGGCCTGAGCCTGGTCGCGGAGCTCACGCCGCGCCGCGAGCACGTGCTCGAGCGGCTCGCGGTGCTCCCCGGCGGCGACGAGGGCACGCCGAACGAGGAGGAGCTCGCGGAGCTCGTGGACGATATCCACGACGCCGGCGGATCGGTGGACGACGTCAGCCGGTTCATCGTGATCGTGGGCGACCCGGGCGGCCTGATCGAGCTCCCGGCGTCGATGGCTCCGGTGCTCCGGCTGGACGAGTGGGCCACCGAGCTCGATCCGTGCGCCGAGCACGCGGGCTGGGGCGGTTTGACCACGCCCGAGGATGCGGGGCGGCAGCTCGCGGTGCACATCGCCGGGCTCCGGACGGCTCTGGCGACCATCGGCGTGTGCGACATCCCGGACGGAGCCGAGCAGCTCGTGCTGACGCGCGGCGAGGAGGAGCGATCCGTGGAACGGCCCGCGCCGATGGTGGCGCTGAGCGACCTCGGGTGCATCCCGGAGGCCGCGGCCCTCGACGACTACCCGTACCCGGCGACGGTCGACCTGATCCTCACCGAGGACGAGCTGGCGACGTGGACCAGGTACAGCTCGACGGGGAACGAGTCGACGTTCCCGCTCCACGTCGCGATCGGGCCGAGCGCGCCGATCGAGGCGATCGCTCACTTCCGGGGCCAGGGGTCCATGGGCTGCGTACGCAAGAGCGTGAACGTCGAGGTGATGGCCGACCCGCCGCTCCGGCTGATGCCGCGGGTCTCGGAGAGCGAGCTCTACCTGGTCTCCATGTGCATGGACCGCGGGTATTTCAGGCAGATCCTCGGCGACGGCGCCTACCAGCGGGCCGAGCTGTTCCCGTACGAGCACCGGCTCGTCGAGGTCCGGTTGAACGGCACGAGCCTCGGCGCATTCCTGATGATGGAGCAGCCCACCCGGACGCTCCGGCAGTCGGCGACGAGCGTGGATCGGGTCATCCGGCGCCGCACCGGGAACGGGCTCTCGGTCGAGGCGGAGCTCAAGTACCCGGTCGCCGGTTCGGCAGAGGAGGAGCGGACGCTGATGGCCGAGTTCGACGCGCTCGTCCCGCTGGTGGACACGACCGACCCCGCGTTCCTGTGGGACGTGCTGTCGCAGCGGATGGACTTCGACAACTACCTCCGGTGGATCGCGCTCAACACGCTGCTCCTCAACGGCGACTACGTGGATGAGACGTTCTTCTACGGCTCCA
>Ga0233425_10006758_pt1 | contig 16680 bp, 11 predicted proteins | sample Watercolumn_Towu_2_FD_181712 | JGI IMG/M metagenome (GOLD analysis project Ga0233425, IMG submission 181712) | Freshwater microbial communities from Lake Towuti, South Sulawesi, Indonesia - Watercolumn_Towuti2014_140_MG | ecosystem: Environmental > Aquatic > Freshwater > Lake | place... | reverse complement strand
GACGATCCTCGCCACGGCCCTCGTCGAGACCGGCTCCCGCATGGACGAGGTCATCTTCGAGGAGTTCAAGGGCACCGGGAACATGGAGCTCAAGCTCGACCGGAAGCTCGCGGACAAGCGCATCTTCCCCGCGGTCGACGTCGACGCCTCCGGCACCCGCAAGGAGGAGATCCTCATGGGTGCCGAAGAGCTCAAGATCGTCTGGAAGCTGCGCCGGGTGCTGCACGCCCTCGACCAGCAGCAGGCCATCGAGCTCCTGCTCGGCAAGCTGCGCGAGACGCGCAGCAACTACGAGTTCCTGCTCCAGGTCCAGAAGACCACCCCCGTCGCCGTCGGCTCGAGCAGCGACGACGACGACTGATCCACCGCCCGTCACGACGGCCCGCCCCCTGCGCAGGGGGCGGGCCGTCGTCGTGTACCGGTGGAGAGGGCCGCTGTCCCCGTACCGCCGCCGGGATCACCCGGCCGGTCGAGAGCGTACGAAGAACTTTTCCTCTCATTGGGCTCAAGGAGTGATGCCCAGCGCCGATGACTGCTCTGCACGGGGGTGTCTTGATCATCGGTCTATCGGAGGGGAACGATCCCTATGTCTCGCACCACTCGTGCGCGCGCCGCCCGGGCGATTGCGCCGGTCGCCGGCCTCCTGGCCGCCGGCCTCCTCGTCTGGCAGGGCAGCTATGCCGCCTTCAGCGCGTCCACCGTCAACCAGGGCGACTCCTGGGCCACCGGCCAGCTCGCGCTGACCAACAACGGCGGCAACGGCTCCAGCTACGCCCAGACCACGACCACCGGCCTGTTCGGCGAGACCAACCTCGTCATCGGCGCCACCGGCCAGAAGTGCATCACGGTCTCGAGCACCGGCAGCATCGCCGGCTCGCTGCGCCTGTTCCGCGACGCCGCCTTCACCGGCACCAACGCCAACGCCCTCGCCGGCGCGCTGCGGGTGACCGTCGAGGCCGCCAACACCAGCGGTGCCGACGTCTCGGCCAACTGCACCGCCTTCCCGACGACGGGCGTCCAGACGCTGCACAGCAACGTCGCGCTCAGCTCCATCCCGAGCACGTGGGCCGGCGGTGCGGCGTTCGCCGTCCCCTCGGGCAACCAGAAGGTCGCCTACCGCATCTCGTGGAGCCTCCCCACCACCGGTTCGAACACCTCGGACAACGCCCTCCAGGGCGCGACCGCGACGACGAACCTCAACTGGGAGATCCAGTAGCCGTCGACGCCGCCGCGCTCGTCGCGGCGGCGTGACACCCCGCTGGTGCGCCCCTCGCTGGGGGGCAGGGGCGCACCAGCACACCCCCGGCCCGTACGGGGCCGACCGGCAGAGGGGTGCCGGCCGGCGCCGCAGGGACCGGGCGAGGACCGGACAGCACGAGCACGCAGGGCTCGCGGGGAGAGCTCGACGACCTGGACGCGCGGGGGGACCGCGCGCAGGAAGGACGAGACATGGCCACCAGCAGCGCAGCGGCGCTGCCGGCCGGCGGCGCCGAGGAGGCCCCGCAGCCGCGGCGCACCTCGACCCCGCTGTTCGTCTCCGCCCTGCTCGCCCGCACCTGGCTCTGGTTCATCGCCGGCTGCGTCGTGGTCACCCTGCTGCCGATGCTGCTCGGCTGGCGTCCCTACGTCGTCGAGAGCGGCTCGATGACGCCGCGGATCGACGTCGGCGACGTCGTCCTGGCCGCGCCCGAGTCCGACCCGCAGGCCCTCCTCGGCCGCGTCACGGTCTTCGACGACCCCGAGATGCCGGGCCGGGTGAAGACCCACCGCGTCATGTCGATCAACGACGACGGGTCGCTCGTCACCAAGGGCGACGCCAACCCGACGCCGGACACGCAGCCCATCCAGATCGACGACGTCCGCGGGCTCGGCCGGCTGCTCGTCAGCTTCGTGGGCCTGCCCATGGTCTGGGTGAAGACCGGCCAGTGGCTGTGGTTCGGCCTGTTCCTGCTGAGCGTCCTGGTCGCGGCCTGGCTGGTCGGGAAGGACAAGGACGGCGAGGACGACGAGCCCACCGATCCCGAGGACGGCGACAAGGTCGTCCCGCTGCCCGAGCGGATGTCGACGGGCGGGTCGACCCAGATAGCCGCGTCGAACCCCCCGGCCGATCCCGGCCGGGGCGGCCGCATGTCCCGCGTGATGCGCGGCGGCGTGCTCGCGGCCGTGGGGGCGCTGGTCCTGGGCGTCCCGACGACCTCCGCCGCCTTCGCTGCGACCACGGTCAACCGCGCCAACTCCTGGTCGGTCCCGACGTGGAACTACACGACGTCGGTCATGGCCTACTCGCCGTTCCTCTACTGGAAGCTCGACGAGGGCACGGGTGTCGCCACCGCGGCCGACACCTCGGGCAACAGCCGCACGGGCACCTACACGAACTCCAACCAGTACACGCGCAACGTGGTCGGGGCCCTCACCGGCGACACCCCGAACGTGGCCGTCACCTCGACCAACGCCAACGCGTGCATCTACTCGTCGAGCACGGTGGCGGCGGTGGCCGCACCGCAGCAGATGACCAGCATCGTGTGGTTCCGGTCCAACACGACCAACGGCGGCAAGCTGCTCGGCTTCGAGGCCCCGCGCACCGGCGTGGCGACCCCCGGCGGCGGTGGCGGCACCTACGACCGCCACCTGTACATGGACGGCCAGGGCCGGGTGTGGTTCGGCGTCTACAACAACGGCTACTTCACCATCAGCTCCGGCACCGGCCTCAACGACAACGCCTGGCACATGGCCGCGGCCACGATGGGCCCGTCGGGCATGGCGCTCTACATCGACGGCGTCCTGGTCGACACCGACCCGAACACCACGGGCGAGGCGACCACCGGCTGGTGGCGCGCCGGCTGCGGCAACCTGTCCGGCTGGGGCACCTACTGGGGCGGCAACAACAACCCCGGCACCAACACCGCGAACACCGCCAACCGCGGCTTCCTCGGCAGCCTCGACGAGGTCACCGTCGAGACCTCGGTCCTCACCGCCACCCAGATCTACAACCTCTACCTGGCGCGGTAGTTCCAGCCCCTCCAAGCGGAGGCCTCCTTCGTCGGCCTCCGCGTCGGGGCCCGCTCTGTGCTGTCTGCCCCTCCAAGCGGAGGCCTCCTTCGTCGGCCTCCGCGTCGGGGCCCGCTCCGGACGCCGGCCCTGGCTCGCTGCGCTCGCGGTCGGCCCGTTCGACGGGGCCTCGCTGCGCATCGGCCCGTCTCCGGTCCTCCGGGCCGTCGTCCTGCGCGGTCGTCGCCTCCGGCGGGCCCAGGTCTCGCTTCGCTCGCCCGGCGTCGGCCGGCTCTGGTTGCTCGCCTGGCGGCTCGCAGCCGTCGCCGTCCTCCGGGCCCGTGCGGACGCGCCGGATCATCGGTGGCCGGGTCGGTCTGGACCGTCACGGGCATTCACGTGGTGCGGCTGTCGCTCGGGGGCCTGATGGTCCGGTGGTCGGGGGCGCCGTCGCCGCTCTCCTGACCCCTCACCGTTGCGGGCGGGCGGGCCGGAGGGCGTGAGGCGGGGGCCGGAGCGCAGCGGAGGTCCTCGCCGAGACGGCCGACCGCGAGCGCAGCGAGCCAGGCCCGCACGGACGCCCCGCGAGACCAAGCCGACCACACGCCGCGGCGGAGCGGAGCTTGCGGAGCGGAGACCGCCGCTCTGCTCGCCCCCGCCGGCGAAGCCGGCGCCCCCTCGTCCGCCCGGAGGCCCGAAGGCTCGGGCCGATGCGCAGCGAGGCCCGGGCCGCACGGGCCGACGGCGAGCGCAGCGAGCTGGGGCGGACGATCGAGGCGAGCGGTGCCCCGACGCGGGGCCCGAGGGACGAGGGCCCCGCTTGGAGGGGCCAAGGAATACGACCGCGCGCAGCGCGGTTTGGAGGGTCAGCCGTCCGGGTGGCAGACTTGTCCGCTGGTACCCGGCCCCCCGGTCGGCAGTCCCGCTCAGCGCCCGGTTCACGTGCCTCGATCCCCGAGCCGCACGACCCGGGTGCGACACGACGAGGAGACACCCGTGAAGGCCGACATCCACCCGGCGTACAACGAGACCACGGTCCACTGCGCCTGCGGCAACCAGTTCACCACGCGCAGCACCGCCAAGAACGGCGTCATCCACGCCGAGGTCTGCAACCAGTGCCACCCGTTCTACACGGGCAAGCAGAAGATCCTCGACACCGGCGGCCGCGTCGCCAAGTTCGAGAAGCGCTTCGGCAAGAAGGCCTAGCTGCTCTGACGAGGGCGTCCTCCGGCACACGCCGGGGGGCGCCCTCGGTCTGTCAGCGCCCCCTGCCACCCCAGGAGCACCCGTGTTCGAGTCCGTCGAGGCCCTCGCCGCCGAGTACGCCGACCTCGAGAAGCGCCTCGCCGACCCCTCCGTGCACGCCGACCAGGCGACCGCCCGCCGGCTCGGCCGCCGCTACTCCGAGCTGCGCCCGGTGGTCGCGACCTACCGCGAGTGGGCCGCCGCGGGCGACGACCTCGAGGCCGCCCTCGAGCTTGCCGGCGACGACCCGGCGTTCCGCGCCGAGGCCGACGACCTCGAGGCCCGCCGCGAGGAGCTCGCCGAGAAGCTCCAGGTGCTGCTGATCCCGCGCGACCCGCTCGACGACTCCGACGTCATCCTCGAGATCAAGGCGGGGGAGGGCGGCGAGGAGTCTGCCCTGTTCGCCGGCGACCTCCTGCGCATGTATCTCCGCTACGCCGAGCGCCGCGGCTGGAAGGCCGAGGTGCTCGAGGCCGAGCAGTCCGACCTCGGCGGCTACAAGGACGTCACCGTCGCGGTCAAGGCGCGCGGCCAGGTCGAGCCCGGCGAGGCGCCGTACGCGCGGCTCAAGTACGAGGGCGGCGTCCACCGCGTCCAGCGCGTGCCCGCCACGGAGTCGCAGGGCCGCATCCACACCAGCGCCGCCGGTGTGCTGGTGCTGCCGGAGACCGAGGACGTCGAGGTCGAGATCGACCCCAACGACCTGCGCATCGACGTCTACCGGTCGAGCGGCCCCGGCGGCCAGAGCGTCAACACGACCGACTCCGCCGTCCGCATCACGCACATCCCCACGGGCGTGGTCGTCAGCTGCCAGAACGAGAAGAGCCAGCTGCAGAACAAGGAGTCGGCGATGCGCATCCTGCGCGCCCGGCTCGTCGCCATCGCCGAGGAGGCCGCGGCCAAGGAGGCGTCCGACGCCCGCCGCTCGCAGGTGCGCACGGTCGACCGCAGCGAGCGCATCCGCACCTACAACTTCCCCGAGAACCGGATCAGCGACCACCGCGTCGGGTTCAAGGCCTACAACCTCGACGCCGTCCTCGACGGCGAGATCGAGGCCGTCGTGCAGGCCTGCGTCGACGCCGACCTCGAGGCGCGGATGGCGGCGCTCGGGGACGGCTCGTGAGCCCGGCCTGGACCCCGCCGGTCCGCACGCTGCGCGACGTCCTCGTCGACGGCGAGCGCCGGCTGGCCGCGCACGGCGTCCCTACGCCCCGCGTCGACGCCGAGCTGATGCTGGCCCACGTCCTCGGCCTGCCGCGCGGCCGGATGTTCCTGTCAGACCCGATCGACAAGCCCGACGAGGTCCGGTTCGAGGCGCTCATCATCAAGCGCGCCGCCCGCGTGCCCCTGCAGCACCTGCTCGGCACGGCCCCGTTCCGCCACCTCGAGCTGGAGGTGGGCCGCGGGGTCTTCGTGCCCCGGCCCGAGACCGAGGGCGTCGCCGAGCTGGCGATCCGCGCGCTGCGCGACCGCCCCGAGGGCTCCCGCCTCGCCGTCGACCTCTGCACGGGCTCGGGCGCGCTCGCGCTGTCGCTGGCCACCGAGGTGCCGGGCTCGGTCGTCCACGCAGTCGAGCTCGACCCGGGCGCAGCCGAGTGGGCGCAGCGCAACCTCGACCGCTGCGCCGAGGCCCTCGCTGCCGTGGGCTCGCAGGTCGTGCTGCACGTCGCCGATGCCACCACGGTCCACGAGGGGGCGCTCGCGGGCCTGCAGGCTCAGGTCGACGTCGTCGTCACCAACCCGCCCTACATCCCCGACGCCGCCGTGCCGCGCGAGCCCGAGGTCGCGGTGTACGACCCGCCGCGCGCGCTCTACGGCGGGCCGGACGGGCTCGACATCGTGCGCGGCCTCGCCGTCGCGGCGGCCGCGCTGCTGCGCCCCGGCGGCCTGCTCGTCGTCGAGCACGCCGACACCCAGGGGGAGGCGGGCGGCGAGCACGGCGTCCCGCACGTCCTGCGGGCCACCGGCTGCTACGACGACGTCGACGACCACCCGGACCTCGCCGGCCGCGACCGCACCACCACTGCGCTGCGCGCCGACCGGTAGCGGCAGGATCTCCCTGTGGCGATCACCTTCGACATGGCCGACCCCGAGGCGCGCGCCCGGGGCATCGACGTCGCGGCCAGCGCCGTCCGCCGCGGCGACCTCGTGGTGCTGCCCACGGACACCGCCTACGGCGTCGGCTGCGACGCTTTCAGCGCCACCGGCGTCGGCAAGCTGCTGGCCGCCAAGGGCCGCGGCCGCGACCTGCCCGTCCCCGTGCTGATCGGCTCGCCGCAGACGCTGCAGGGCCTCGGCTACAGCCTGTCGACGTCGGCGCTGCGGCTGGCCGAGGCGTTCTGGCCGGGCTCGCTCACCCTCGTCGTCCAGCACCAGCCCACGCTGGCCTGGGAGATCGGCTCGGCCGGCCTGATCCAGATCCGGATGCCGCTGCACCCCGTGGCCATCGAGCTGCTGCGCGTGACCGGCCCGATGGCCGTCACGGCGGCCAACGGCCCCGGCCGGCCCGTGCCCACGACGCTGGCGGAGGCCGAGGCCGACCTCGGCGCCGCGGTGAGCGTCTACCTCGACGGCGGACCGTCCCTGGACCTTCCCCCGAGCACGATCGTCGACGTCACCGGCGACCGGCCGCGCCTGCTGCGCCCCGGCGCGGTGGGGGTCGAGGTGCTGCGCGAGGTCTGCCCCGAGCTCGACGCCCGGGAGCCCGGCGCCCCGCACTGAGTGCGCCCGTGCCGGGGCCCGGCCGCGGTCGGACTAGGCTGCGGGTCCATGACCTCGCCCTCGCCCGCCTTCGGCGCGGACTTCGCCGCCCTCGAGGCCGTCGACCCCGACATCGCCCGGATCCTGCTCGCCGAGCGCGACCGCCTCAACGACGGCCTGCAGCTCATCGCCAGCGAGAACTTCACCTCGCCGGCCGTCCTCGCCGCCCTGGGCTCGACGCTGTCGAACAAGTACGCGGAGGGCTACCCGGGCAAGCGCTACTACGGCGGCTGCGAGGTCGTCGACGAGGCCGAGACCCTCGGCATCGAGCGCGCCAAGGAGCTCTTCGGGGCCGACCACGCCAACCTGCAGCCGCACTCGGGCGCCAGCGCGAACATCGCCGTCTACGGCGCGTTCCTGCAGCCCGGCGACACCGTGCTCGCGATGAGCCTGCCGCACGGCGGCCACCTCACCCACGGCACGAAGGTCTCGTTCTCCGGCAAGTGGTTCAACGCCGTGCACTACGGCGTCAACCAGGAGACCGAGGACATCGACTACGACCAGATGCGCGACCTCGCCCGCGAGCACCGCCCGAAGATGATCATCTGCGGCGGCTCGGCGATCCCGCGCCTCATCGACTTCGCGGCCTTCCGCGAGGTGGCCGACGAGGTGGGCGCGATCCTCTTCGTCGACGCGGCCCACTTCATCGGCCTCGTCGCCGGCAAGGCGATCCCGAGCCCGGTGCCCTTCGCCGACGTCGTCACCTTCACCACGCACAAGGTCCTGCGCGGCCCGCGCGGCGGCATGCTCGTCTGCAAGCAGGAGCACGCCGCGGCGCTCGACAAGGCCGTCTTCCCGATGATGCAGGGGGGCCCGCTCATGCACGCCGTCGCCGCGAAGGCAGTGGCCCTCAAGGAGGCGGCGACGCCGGAGTACCAGGCCTACGCCCGCCAGGTCATCGCCAACTCGCAGGCGCTCACCGCGGCGCTCGCCGAGGAGGGCATGCGCCCCATCACCGGCGGCACCGACACCCACCTCGCGCTGCTCGACCTGCAGGGCATCGGCGTCACCGGTGCCGAGGCCGAGGCCCGCGCGGGCGCGGCCCGCATCGTGCTCAACAAGAACGCGATCCCGTTCGACCCGCAGCCGCCGGGCGTCGCCTCGGGCATCCGCGTCGGCACGCCGGCCACGACCTCCCAGGGCATGGACGAGGCCGACATGAAGACCATCGCCGCGCTCATCGGCCGCGCCGTCCGCGACGCCGACGGCTCCCAGGCCGCCGCCATCGGCGCCGAGGTGCACGAGCTGGTGCGCACCAAGCCCGCGTACCCGTCCTGATCCCTCCGTACCCCCGCACCGGAAGGACGCCGTGCGCGAGTACCTGCTCTGCGTGGCGATCGCGGCGGCGGTGACCTACCTGGTCACCCCGCTCGCGCGCCGCTTCGCGCTGCGGTGGGGCGCCATGGCGGAGGTCCGCGACCGCGACGTCCACGACGAGCCGACGCCGCGCCTCGGCGGCCTGGGCATGCTGGCCGGGCTGCTCGCCGCCATGCTCGTGGCCAGCCAGCTGCCGCTCATGAGCTCGGTGTTCGAGGGCTCCAACGAGCCGATGGCCCTGCTGTCGGCGGCCGCGATCCTCGTCGTGCTGGGCATGATCGACGACAAGTACGGCCTGGACGCCCCGACGAAGTTCGCCGGGCAGGCGCTCGCCGGCGCCGTCATGGCGCTGCAGGGCATCGCGATCGTGTGGCTGCCCATCGGCGGCACGTTCGTGCTCGACCCGCTCACCTCGGTGCTGCTCACCGTGCTGGTGGTGACGGTCGCCGTGAACGCCATCAACTTCGTCGACGGCCTCGACGGGCTCGCGGCCGGCATCGTCGGCATCGGCGCGCTGGCGTTCTTCGCCTACTCCTACCTGCTCTCGTTCGAGTACGGCTTCACCCGGGCCACGATCGCGGCCCTGGTCTCGGCCATCCTGGCCGGCATGTGCGCGGGCTTCCTGCCGCACAACCTCAACCCGGCGCGGATCTTCATGGGCGACACCGGCTCGATGCTCATCGGCCTGCTCATGGCGTCGTCGGTGATCACGCTGGTCGGCCAGCTCGACCCCAACGTCGTCCCCGGCCCCACCTTCGTGCCGGCACTGCTGCCCATCCTGCTGCCGGCGGCGGTGATGGCGGTGCCGCTGCTCGACATGCTGCTCGCCGTCGTCCGCCGCACCCGGGCCGGGCGCAGCCCGTTCGCCCCGGACAAGCAGCACCTGCACCACCGGCTGCTCGAGATCGGCCACAGCCAGCGGCGCGCCGTCCTGCTCATGTACGCCTGGACCGGCCTGCTGGCCTTCACCGCCGTCAGCCTGGCCTTCGTCCCGGCCGCCGTCTCGGTCGTCTGGTTCGTCTGCGGCGCCGCCGCCCTCTGGCTCGCCGTCCGCTGGCCCCGCCTCCGAGCGCGCAGTCTCTAGGGCCTCCAAGCGGGCCGCCTCCTTCGTCGGCAGCCCGCGTCGGCCCGCGCCGTCGGCCCCCGGCCCGGCTCGCTGCGCTCGCGTCGTGTCCTCGGGACGGCCTCGCTGCGCATCGGCCGGCCCTGCGGGCACGACGGGCCGGCGGCCTGCGCTCGTCGCCTCCGGCGGGCCCAGGCTCGCTGCGCTCGCAGTCGGTCGCTGCGGCCGGCTCGCCTAGCGGCTCGCCGGCCTGGCGCCCTCCGGGCCCGCGCGGACGCGCCGGATCATCGGTGGCCGGTTCGGGCTGGGCCGTCGCCGGCGTTCACGCGGTGCGGCTGTCGCTCCTTGGCCGGGTGGCCGGGTGGTCCGGTGGTCCCGGCAACCGTCGAAGCTCACCTGACCCCTGACCGCAGCGGGCGGGTGGGCCGGAGGGCGTGAGGCGGGGGCCGGAGCGCAGCGCAGGCCCTCGCCGAGACGGCCGACCGCGAGCGCAGCGAGCCAGGCCCGGCCGCACGCCCCGCGAGACCAGGGCGACCACCGACCGCGGCGGAGCGAAGCGGAGCCGCCGCACTGCTTGCCCCCGCCGGCGAAGCCGGCGCCCCCTCGTCCGCCCGGAGGCCCGAAGGCTCGGGCCGATGCGCAGCGAGGCCCGGGCCGCAGGGGCCGACGGCGAGCGCCAGCGAGCGGGGCGGACGACCGGGGCGAGCGGCGCCCCGACGCCCGCCGACGGAGGAGGCGGGCTTGGAGGGGCCAGAAATGGGCTTAGGCTGGGTGCGCCTCCGGCCCTCTCGGGGCGGTGCCCGGGGGCGAGCACGACCCGTCTGAGTCCTGCGTCACCTGCGGGAACCCTGGGTCCGCCAGTGTCGTCGGACCTGTCGGCCCGACCCCCTCGCCCGAGCACGAACCGCCAGGAGCCCTGACCCGTGAGCGACCGGTCGACCCTGCGCCTCGCGGTGCTCGGCGTCCTCCTGGCGTCCCTGCTCATCACCCTGGTCAGCCGGCTGTTCTTCCTCCAGGTCGTGTCGGCCGACACCTACACCCAGCAGTCGTCGAACAACCGGATCCGCGAGGTCGTCACCCCGGCCACCCGCGGCCTCATCCTCGACCAGCTGGGCCGGCCGCTGGTCTCCAACCGGACGTCGCTCGTCGTCAGCGTCGACCGCCAGGAGATCGCCGACCAGGAGGACGGCGGCAAGGCCGTCCTCACCCGTCTGGCCAAGGCGCTCGGCACCACGTACACCGCGCTCTCGTACAAGCTCGAGCTGTGCGGCCCGGAGGCCCATGAGAAGCCGCCGATCTGCTGGAACGGGTCGCCCTACCAGCCGATCCCCGTGGCGGAGGACATCTCCCAGGAGCTGGCCCTCACGATCATGGAGAAGCGCTCGGACTACCCGGGCGTGAGCGCGGGCCTCGAGGCCGTCCGCGAGTACCCGAGCCCCTACGACGCCAACGCGGCCCACATCCTCGGCTACCTCGGCCCGGTCAGCGACGACGAGCTCGCCGCCCAGAAGCGCGCGGTGCAGGAGGCCCAGGAGGCCGGCACCCCCATCGCCGACGAGTCCCTCCTGCGCCGCACCGACCTCGTGGGCCGCTCCGGCCTCGAGGCCGAGTACGACGACGCCCTGCGCGGCGTCCCCGGCATCAAGCGCCTCGAGGTCGACCAGACCGCAGCGGTCGTCGGCACGGCGGGGGAGACCGACTCGGTCCCCGGCCAGTACCTCGTGACCAACATCGACGCCCGCCTCCAGTCGGTCGTCGAGAAGCAGCTGCTCGAGGCTGTGAAGCGCGCCCGTGCCACCGACAGCCGCACCGGCCCGGGCAAGTACAAGGCCGACGCGGCGGCGGCCGTGGTCATGGACGTCACCAACGGCCACATCCTCGCCATGGCGAGCTACCCGTCCTACGACCCCTCGGTGTGGGTGGGCGGCATCTCCTCCAAGGAGTACAAGAAGCTCACCAACGAGAAGTCGAACTTCCCGCTGATCTCGCGGGCCACCCAGGGCCAGTTCGTCCCCGCGTCGACGTTCAAGATCATCACTGCGGCCGCGGCCCTGGAGAGCGGCTACTCGCAGTTCAGCAACTTCGACTGCCCGGCCCGCTACCAGGTCGGAAACCGCTACTTCAACAACTTCGAGGGCGAGTTCTTCGGCGAGGTCTCCCTCGCCAAGGGACTGGCCGTCTCCTGCGACACCATGTGGTACGAGGTCGCCTACCGCTGGTGGCTGCAGGACGGCGGCCTCGACCCCAAGGCCAAGCCGGCCGACCCCATCGAGAAGATGGCCAAGGCGTTCGGCCTCGGCAAGCGCACCGGCATCGACCTGCCGAGCGAGTCGCGCGGGCGCGTGGGCGGCCGCGAGTTCAAGAAGCTCCTCTACGAGCAGCTCGCCGACGCCTGGTGCCGCCGCGCCAAGACCGGCTACCCCGAGGTCGCCACCACCGACCCGAGCCGGGCGGCGTTCCTCAAGGCGCTGGCCAAGGAGAACTGCGCCGACGGCGACGTCTTCCGCGCCGGTGACGCCGTCAACCTCGCCATCGGCCAGGGCGACATGGTCGTCACCCCGCTGCAGATGGCCCAGGTGTACGCCGCGGTCGCCAACGGCGGCACGATCTGGCAGCCCCAGATCGCCAAGGGCCTCGTGGCCTCCGACGGCACCGTGGTCAAGCAGTTCCCGCGCAAGAAGATGGGCACGCTGCCGGTCTCGAAGTCCAACCTGGAGTTCCTGCGCCAGGCCTTCACGCAGGTGACCACCGAGCCCTACGGCACCGGCTACAACCCCTTCCGCGGGTTCCCGCTCGACCAGATCCCGGTCGCGGCCAAGACCGGTACCGGCCAGGCGGCCAAGGCCGGCGACCAGTCGACGTCGTGGTTCGCGACGTTCGCGCCCTCGAACAAGCCGAAGTACGCCGTCGTCATGATGGTGTCGCAGGGCGGCACCGGTGCTGGCACCAGCGCCCCGAGCGTCCGCAAGATCTACGAGGCGATCTACGGCATCAAGGGCTCGACGATCGACCCGTCCAAGTCCGTGCTCGTCGGCGGCGCCCCCGCGCGCGAGCTGCCGACGGTCGAGTCCGACGGCACGCCGGTCTACCCCGAGCTCGCCGCCGAGCAGGAGAAGAAGAAGACCGACGCGAGCACCGCGACCCCGGCCCCGTCGGCGTCGTCGACCCAGGTCGCCGACGACGCGGCCAAGCCCGACCAGTCCGGCCAGGCCGCAGGGCTGCTCGTCACAGCGCCGCTGCTCCTCATCGGCGCCCGGCGCAAGCGGCGCAGACACAGGAGCAGACCCGGGGGAGGCAGGCCATGACCCTCGCCTACCCGTCGGCCGTCGCGCCCGGCCGCAAGCAGTCGCTCGCGCGCCGGCTCGACTGGCCGCTCGTCATCGCGGCGTTCTCCCTGTCGGTGATCGGGGCGCTGCTGGTGTGGTCGGCGTCGTCGTCGCGGCTCACCGACTTCGAGCTCGACCCGCAGACCTACCTCAAGCGCCACCTGATCAACCTCGTGATCGGCATCGCGCTCGCGATCCTGGTCTCGCGCTTCGACTACCGGCTGCTGCGCGCCTACACCCCGATCCTCTACGGGCTGTCGATCATCGGCCTGGTCATCGTGCTCTCGCCGATCGGCGGCTCGATCAACGGCGTGCAGGCGTGGATCAACCTGCCCGCGGGCTTCTCCATCCAGCCGTCGGAGTTCGCCAAGATCGCGATCATCCTCGGCATGTCGATGCTGCTCAGCGAGAAGCGCGACGCCGAGAACGAGCCGCGCGACATCGACGTCGTCTACTCGCTGGCCGTGGCCGCCGTGCCCGTCGCGCTGATCATGCTGCAGCCCGACCTCGGCACGGTGCTGGTCATTGCCTGCGCGGTGTTCGGCATCATCGCCGTCTCCGGCGCCCGGGCCCGCTGGCTCATCGGCATCGTCGTCGGCGGCGCGCTCATCGCGTTCGTGGCGTTCCAGGTCGGGATCCTCAAGCAGTACCAGGTCGACCGGTTCACCGCGTTCATCAACGCCAGCGACCCCGAGCTCGCCCGCACCATCGGCTTCAACACCCTGCAGGCCCGCATCGCGATCGGCTCCGGCGGCCTGTTCGGCCAGGGGCTGTTCCAGGGTGCGCAGACCCAGGGCCGGTTCGTGCCGGAGAACCAGACCGACTTCGTCTACTCGGTCGCGGGGGAGGAGCTCGGCTTCGTCGGCGCCGCCGTGATCGTGCTGCTCTTCGGCGTGATCCTGTGGCGGGCCGTCCGGATCGCGATGCGGGCCTCCGACCTGTTCGGCCGGCTCGTGGCCACCGGCATCGCCTGCTGGATCGGCTTCCAGGCCTTCGAGAACATCGGCATGAACCTCGGGATCATGCCGGTCACCGGCGTCCCGCTGCCGATGGTCTCCTACGGCGGCACGTCGATGTTCGCGACCTGGATAGCCGTCGGCCTGCTGCTCAACGTCCATCTCCGCACCAAGGAGTAGCCGCGTGCGCGGCGGACCGGCCGTCTCTCGTTAGCATTGCCTGTCCCCGCGGTGCTCGGGCCCGGGGCCGCACTCACGCCGTTGCCCGCGCGGGTCGCCCGCGAACGCCGCACGAAAGGCCAGTCCCGTGACCGTCGAGTCGGTCTTCCCCCAGCTCGAGGCCCTGCTGCCCCTCGTGACCAAGCCCGTCCAGTACGTCGGCGGCGAGCTCAACGCGGTGTCCAAGCCGTGGGAGTCGGTCGCCGTCCGCTGGGCGCTGATGTACCCCGACGCCTACGAGGTCGGCGTGCCCAACCAGGGCGTGCAGATCCTCTACGAGGTGCTCAACGAGCGCACCGACGCGCTGGCCGAGCGCACGTACGCCGTGTGGCCCGACCTCGAGCGGCTCATGCGCGAGCACGGGGTGCCGCAGTTCACCGTCGACAGCCACCGCCCGGTGGGCGCGTTCGACCTGCTGGGCCTGAGCTTCTCCACCGAGCTCGGCTACACCAACATGCTCACCGCGCTCGACCTCGCGGGCATCCCGCTGCACGCGGCCGACCGCGACGAGTCGCACCCCGTCGTCGTCGCCGGCGGCCACGCCGCCTTCAACCCCGAGCCCATCGCGTCCTTCGTCGACGCCGCGGTGCTCGGCGACGGCGAGCAGGCGGTGCTCGCCCTCACCGACATCGTCAAGGCCTGGAAGGCCGAGGGCGCCCCGGGCGGCCGCGAGGAGCTGCTGCTGCGCATCGCCCGCAGCGGCGTCGCCTACGTGCCCGCGTTCTACGACGTGGAGTACCTGCCCGACGGCCGCATCCAGCGCGTGGTGCCCAACCGTCCCGGCGTGCCGTGGCGCGTGGGCAAGCACACCGTCATGGACCTCGACGAGTGGCCCTACCCGAAGGCGCCGCTGGTCCCGCTCGCCGAGAGCGTGCACGAGCGGATGAGCGTCGAGATCTTCCGCGGCTGCACCCGCGGCTGCCGCTTCTGCCAGGCTGGCATGATCACGCGCCCGGTCCGCGAGCGCAGCGCGCGCACGATCGCGGAGATGGTCGACAACGGCCTCACCAAGACCGGCTACGAGGAGGTCGGCCTGCTCAGCCTCTCCAGCGCCGACCACAGCGAGATCGGCGTCGTGGCCAAGGGCCTCGCCGACCGCTACGAGGGCACGGAGACCGGCCTGTCGCTGCCGAGCACCCGCGTCGACGCCTTCAACATCGAGCTCGCCAACGAGCTCACCCGCAACGGCCGCCGCAGCGGGCTCACCTTCGCGCCCGAGGGCGGCAGCGAGCGCATGCGCCGCGTGATCAACAAGATGGTCACCGAGGACGACCTCATCCGCACCGTCGCCACCGCCTACGGCAACGGCTGGCGCCAGGTGAAGCTGTACTTCATGTGCGGCCTCCCCACGGAGACCGACGAGGACGTGCTGCAGATCGCCGAGGTGGCCCGTCGCGTCATCGAGACCGGCCGCCAGGCCAGCGGCAGCCGCGACATCCGCTGCACGGTGTCGATCGGCGGCTTCGTGCCCAAGCCGCACACGCCGTTCCAGTGGGCCGGCCAGCTCGACCACGAGACCACCGACGAGCGCCTGCGCAAGCTGCGCGACGCGATCCGCGCCGACAAGCAGTACGGCAAGGCGATCGGCTTCCGCTACCACGACGGCAAGCCCGGCATCGTCGAGGGACTGCTCAGCCGCGGCGACCGCCGGGTGGGCCTCGTCATCGAGCAGGCCTGGCGCGACGGCGCCCGCTTCGACGGCTGGAGCGAGCACTTCTCGTTCGAGCGCTGGATGGACGCCGCGGGCACGGCGCTCGCCGACCTGCCGGTCGACGTCGACTGGTTCACCACCCGCGAGCGCGACTACGCCGAGGTGCTCCCGTGGGACCACCTCGACTCCGGCCTCGACAAGGACTGGCTCTGGGAGGACTGGCAGGACGCGCTGTCCGAGGTGCCGGTCGAGGACTGCCGCTGGACGCCGTGCTTCGACTGCGGCGTCTGCGACCAGATGGGCACCGAGATCCAGGTCGGCCCCACCGGCCTCACCCTGCTCGGCATGCCGGCCCTGCCCCCGCGCGGCGAGGGCCTCGTGCCCGCGGGCGCCGCCGAGGGGACGGCCGGCTGATGGCCCGTCAGGCCCCGGTCCGCGACGTCGCCCCCACCGTCCAGCGGCTGCGCCTGCGCTACGCCAAGCGCGGCCGGCTGCGGTTCACCAGCACGCGCGACTTCCAGCGCGCGTTCGAGCGGGCGCTGCGCCGCACCGGCGTCCCCATGGCCTACAGCCAGGGGTTCAACCCGCACCCGCGCATCTCCTACGCCAACGCCGCGCCGACGGGGACGGCCAGCGAGGCCGAGTACGTCGAGATCGCGGTCACCGCGGTGCTCGACCCCGACAAGGTCCGGGAGGCGCTCGACGCCGCCCTGCCGCCGGGGCTCGACGTCGTCGAGGTGGTCGAGGTGCGCACCCCCGACCTCGCCGACCGCCTCGAGGCCAGCGTGTGGCGGATCGAGCTGCCCGGCGTCGAGCACGAGCAGGCCGCCGCTGCGGCGTCCGCCCTGCTCGCGGAGCCCGAGGTGATGGTCCAGCGCCTCACCAAGTCCGGAATGCGGACCTTCGACGCCCGCGGGCCGGTGGTCCGTCTCGACGTCGCGGGGGACTCGCAGGGAGCAGCGGCGGGAGTCGCCGAGGGGCCCTGTGCGATACTCGACCTGGTCGTGCGGCACGTAACCCCGTCCGTGCGACCCGACGACGTCCTCACCGCTCTGCGGCAGGTGGCCGACCTCGTGCCGCCGGTCCCCCCTCGGGTGACCCGGCTGGCGCAGGGGCCGCTCGCCGCCGGCGCGAGCACCGGACCGGTGGCCCTCG
>Ga0233425_10006757_pt1 | contig 16682 bp, 13 predicted proteins | sample Watercolumn_Towu_2_FD_181712 | JGI IMG/M metagenome (GOLD analysis project Ga0233425, IMG submission 181712) | Freshwater microbial communities from Lake Towuti, South Sulawesi, Indonesia - Watercolumn_Towuti2014_140_MG | ecosystem: Environmental > Aquatic > Freshwater > Lake | place... | reverse complement strand
TGAGTCGCTTCAGCCGCACATCGATGCTGGAGCAAAACGGGTTATCCTTACGGTTCCATCGAAAGATGAAATAGATTACACTGTAGTAATTGGCGTAAACGAAGACGGACTTAAGCCGGATCACAGAATCATATCAAATGCAAGCTGCACAACCAACTGCCTTGCACCCATGGCAAAAATTCTGCATGATAATTTTGGGATCGTTGAAGGGCTGATGACCACCACACACGCTTATACCAATGACCAGCGGCTGGCTGATGTTCCTCATAAGGACTGGCGCCGAGGTCGGGCAGCTGCTGAAAACATCATTCCTACAACGACAGGTGCAGCTAAAGCGGTGGGTAAGGTTATTCCCGACTTAAAAGGAAAGCTTGATGGAATGGCATCGCGTGTTCCTGTACCTGATGGTTCAATTGTCGACCTTGTGGTGGAAGTCGAAAAGAATGTTACCATCGAAGAAGTCCATGCTGCAGTGAGGATGGCATCGAAAACCGAAAGGATGAAAAATGTTCTGCTTTACTCAGAGGAAAAACTTGTTTCTTCCGATATTGTAGGTAATTCCTATTCCTCGATTTACGATGCCGAGTTCACGCGGATACTGGGTAAAAGGGTCATTAAAACCGTGAACTGGTATGATAATGAATGGGGTTACTCGAACCGGGTTGTCGATCTGATCGGACTATTTATGAAGTTTGGTAATTAACCTTAAGAATAAGGTATTGGTAAAAGGGAGAAAAGCGATTCTCCCTTTTTTTATCTTAACAAAGTAACAGAGCCTCTGACTTTCTTTTCGATAGGTCCCTTTAAGGTAAAAAGTGACACTATTCCTTCGTAAAAATAGACTCCTTCAACGCAATTCCCTTTTGTGCCCTGATCCTTGCCATCCCATTTAAAAAAAGGATCTTCGGTTTTAAATACAACATTTCCCCACCGGTTGAAAATCGAAAGCCTGAATTTTGCAATGGAATGGATTGAGTCGGCATGAAAAAACTCATTTACGCCGTCGAAGTTCGGTGTAAAAACAATTGGAAACCAAATACTGCCACATTGGTTTATATCCGTACAAACAGCATTGCTGAAGATGCTTTCGTTATGCATAGTATCAAGGGCTGTAATAGCAAAACAACCCACCAATACCGGCGGATCGGGATTATATGTAAAATTGAAGATCCCGGGTTCGGTTGTATGGACGACTGAATAATCAGCATTCTCGCCAGAAGCATAATAAATTTTAAAATAGACTGAATCCTCTATGCAGGTATCCGCCGGAAATTCCCAGCTTAATTTGTTGACAAGTAAGTCACAATCAGTTGTCACGGAAAGGATTGGAATGCACGGCGGTATGTTATCAACCGGCTTACTGCAGTTGATCTGTGAATGATTGATAACCGGATCGACCAGACCCGATGAAGAATACCCGCCGATTGAAGTGACTTTGTAACAATATTCCATTCCGTTTTCGAGTCCTGAATCCAGATAACCCATGGTATCGACGACAGCAATGAGTTCAAAATCACCTGATCCGGATGATTGCCTGTATATTTCCCAGTTTTCATTGATCCAAGGAACATCGTTGTTCCACCGCAACTTCAATGCCTGATCGGTCGGATCGATAGCCAGGTAAACCGAAGGAGCTTCCTCCGTAGAGCCTATAAGGAACGGGCTACCGGAATTTTTGGTATTCAAATCGATTCGGTAAACGTATTGATTGTTTTTCGTGTCAAGCGATTGATCAGTGAATAATGTATCGTTAAGGGATTCAAAACCTGTGACAAAGCTAAAATTGGTACCCGCAGTTCTGTTTTTCCGGAACACCTGGTATTCGAAAGGACCCGGAATCTGAACAGTGTCGAGCTCGGTTGGTTTTGACCATGCCACATATACGGATCCGTTGTCTGTTCCTGTACTCTGGATGCTGACATTTGTGATGATCGGTAAGTCCTTCTTCAGGGAAGCACATACTTCGGGTGATGCATAACTTTCAGCGCCATCAGCAAAAAAGGAGGTTACCATATAACAATACTCAATTCCGTGAATAAGTCCGTTGCCATTATCCGTATCGATAAATCCGGTATTATCGGCGCCATCAATTTCTGCAATCAGGGAATAACCGGTATAAGAAGGAACACCGGTTTCGCAATGCCCGGGAATAAAACCAAAATATGAATTTTTTCTGAAAACATGAAATCCGGTAACATTTTCGCAAAGCGTGTTTTCCCAATCCAGAATGATGGAGGTTCCCAGGGGTGTTGCAATAAGGTTTTGAGGAGCCGGTGCCACTACCAAAATCCCAACAGTTTTATATGTGCTCAGGCTGACAATTGGATCGTTATCGAGGGCTTTGAAATACACTGGATGCGGATTTCGGGACACATGGGCACATAGAGTACTCCATGTAAAAGTTGCAACGACATCCGGATTTCCTACAGCCGGATTTTGATCTATATAGGCAGGAGATTGTGACTGTAAAAACGGACTCCCGGTTGCATATAACGTCACTATATCGTTATCAGGATCTGTCGCCTGAACTTCAAAGGTCAGTGTTTCTCCGGCATTGATACACGTATCTGTAATGGTTGTTATAACGGGAGGATTATTATCACAGGCAACGACTTCGATCTGTAAATCTCTTGTAATGTAACCGATTCTCTCTCCATATCTCCATTCCTCAATGAGAAATGCTGCATTATATTCACCCTGCACTTTGGGCGCATTCCAGATGAGATCGCCGGTTTGAGCGTCAATCTCAAAAATGCCCGGATTGTTCGGACCCACCTGGTTCGGGTACAGGTAACCCGGAATTACCTGACCACCTGCACCCCTGCAAATGGTAAGCTTATACGAAATACTGTCTCCGTCAGGATCGTATGCTGCGGGGTTGTGAATATAGATCTTATCTATACAGGCATAATCCAACGGTGGATTCAGGAGGATCACTGAATTATTGGGACCAAGGAACGGATTAATCACAAGTTCTGTTTCAATGTAAAATGGAATATTGACCGAGTTTGGAATATTAACAATGCCATAATTCCTGTTTGGATCTTCAACACTCAGTTTAAATGTTCCGGGGGCTATATAAGTGTGTTCGCCGACATAAACATTTCTTTGGATCACATTGGTGATTGGAGTGATTTCAATGCGGTTTATGATCGAACTGGTTTCATCACCCCAGGAAATGGTTAGCTGCGGGCGATCAGCAGGGCTGGGGGAATAGGTATAGGTTAAGATTGTAATTTCATAGGTGAGTCCGTCAATATGCTTATAAACAATTTCTCCCGCCCTTTCATGAGTTCCGAATACCATAATATTACAAATCAAAATAAATGCTGCGGAGAATAGAAATTGTCTCATTGCTTTTTCAATAAAATCAGCAGGAACAGGACATCAAAAGTACCAATATTTTTTGTTTAAACACTAACGTCTCCCAAGGGTTATTATTTAATACCATTAAAGAATATTATTTCAAAGAATATAAAAGCTGAATTAAAAAATGGTCAGAAGGATAAGTTTTCTGCCGATTAATTTAAATTTGCTCCTTTCAACTACTTTTGTGAGGTACAACGGATTTTAAGATGTTTATTCCCGATCCCGAACAGGAAAAAAGGGCAATCATTAGCAGGTACAGGAACTTACTTCGTGTATGGAATACGGAGAAACCTGAGGATAAAAAGCTTATCCGAAAAGCTTTTAACCTGGCGGTTGAAGCACATAAAGATATGCGCAGACGAACGGGCGAACCATATGTTTTTCATTCCATCGAAGTAGCCAGGATCGTTGCCGGTGAGATCGGGTTGGGTAAAACGTCAATTGCATGTGCACTGCTGCATGATGTGGTGGAGGATACTGAATATACCATCAGCGACATCGAAAACATGTTTGGTCATACAGTCGCGAGAATTATTGATGGATTAACAAAAATAAAGGACATGTTCGATCACGGTTCATCGTCCCTTCAGGCTGAGAATTTTAAAAAAATGCTTCTCACTCTCTCCGATGATGTGAGGGTAATCCTGATTAAGCTTGCCGACAGATTGCACAACATGCGAACTCTCGATGCCATGCCGCAGGATAAACAACTTAAAGTAGCCTCCGAAACATCTTTCCTTTATGCACCGCTGGCTCACCGGTTTGGATTGTACGCGATCAAAACCGAACTTGAGGATCTTGCCTTAAAATATACTGAACCTGAAATCTACACCACGATCAGTGAAAAGCTTGCTGAAACGCTTAAGGAAAGAAGACGCTTTATTGCAAAATTCATTTTTCCTATCAAGAAGTCATTGAGCCAGCACCAGTTTAAATATGAAATTATAACCCGCGACAAATCAATCTTCTCTATCTGGAATAAAATGAAGAAGAAGGAAGTGCCGCTCGAGGATATTTTCGATCTGTTTGCGATAAGGATCATTGTTGACACACCCCGTGAGACAGAAAAGGTAGATTGCTGGCGGGTTTATTCTATCATTACCGATCATTATCGCCCTAATATCGACCGGTTGCGCGACTGGATTTCGATTCCCAAAGCCAATGGCTATGAAGCACTGCACACAACTGTTATGAGCAACGAGGGACATTGGGTTGAGGTTCAGATACGAACTAAAAGGATGGATGAAATTGCCGAAAAGGGTTATGCTGCTCACTGGCGTTATAAAGGCGCAGCCCCCGGACTTTCGGAAGCCAATATCAATAATTGGCTTGAGCGCATCAGGGATATGCTTCAGAGCAGTGACTCAAATGCACTGGATTTCCTGGACGACTTCCGCGGGTTTTTATTCACCGACGAAATATACCTGTTTACTCCTCAGGGCGAATTGAGGAACCTGCCTGCTAATTCAACCGTCCTTGATTTTGCTTACGCTATTCATTCCGAAATTGGCAATACCTGTATCGGGGCAAAAGTGAATCATAAGCTTGCCCCGCTCAACCAAAAACTGAAAAGCGGTGACCAGGTGGAAATCCTAACTTCTAAAAAACAATTTCCAAAAAGTGATTGGTTCGACTATGCAGTTACGGCAAGAGCCCGAACCCAAATAAAGAATGCCATCAAAGAGGACAAAAAGAAATACATCGAGAAAGGCAAGCAAAAACTGCAGGAATACCTGAAGGAGATCAATGTTGAATTTGACAATATCAGGCTGAAAAAGTTGCAGCAAAAATATAATTACCTCAGTTTGACCGATCTTTATTTTGATATTGCCAATAACCTCTTGGGATTAAAAGAAATTAAGGAGTGTTGCGGGGCAATTGACAAGGAAAGCTGGTTCAGTAAGGTAATCTGGCCTTTCGCGAAATCGCGGCAAACGGAACATAAAACACTGACTGAAGCCGTTCTGGAAAAGTTAAAGGAAAATGATGATTCTCAAACCAATCATAAATCGCTCCAAAAGATTAGCTACGAAATCGCAAGCTGCTGCAATCCTATCCCCGGCGATGAAATTGTGGGATTCATCAAAACCGGTGATGCGATTTCAATTCACCGGACCAACTGCCCTATTGCCATCAGCCAGATGTCGAAATACGGGAATAAAATAATCAAAACCCAATGGAACGATAAGGAATCGATCGGCTTTTTAACCGGAATAAAAATCAATGGTATTGATAAAACCGGATTTGTAAACGAGATCGTCAAAATTATAACCGAAAACTTCAACCTGAATATCAAATCATTTCACCTGGAGGCACACGGGGGTATGATCGAAGCTTCTATAATGCTGTACGTTTATAGCATAGACAACCTGAACAGCCTGTTAAGGAATCTTAAAGATCTGCCTGAGATAAAAAAGATCGACAGGATCAATACCCTGTAATTTAAAGTTTTTTGGATGAGAACTGCCCAATTTTCAGACACATCCGGAAATTAATTTATTTTAATTTAATCCAAATAGCAATTAGAAATAATGTATAATTTTACCCGTCGGAAGTTTGTAAAAATCCCACCTGAGTTCAGATAAGGCGATAAACAAATTGCCTGAAGGGGCGTTTTATTGAAAATTATTTAGATTGTAAGATGAAAAACTCAAACAAGGACTCTTTTGACACAGTAAAAAAATTATTTATTGATTATCTTGAGTCGAGAGGTAACAGAAAAACACCTGAGCGGTTTTCAATTTTAAAGGAGATTTACGGTACCGAAGGTCACTTCGACATCGAGACTCTGTATAGGCGCATGAAGCATAACAATTACAGGGTTAGCAGGGCAACTCTTTATAACACCATCGAGTTGCTGCTCGACTGCAATCTTGTAACCAGGCACCAGTTCGGTAATAACTGTGCTCAGTACGAAAAATCCTTCCGGTTTAAGCAGCATGACCACTTCATCAATCTCGATACAGGCGAAGTACTTGAATTCAACGATTCAAGGATCGATCAGATAAAAGAAACTGTGGAAAAGGAACTTGGTGTTATGATAAACCATTATTCTCTGATATTTTACGGGAACCGTAAGAAGGATCAGTGATTGAATTTTTTCTCTCTTTGAATCAGTTCCGCCGCTTCATTTCAATTCCTATTTAAGAATAATGTATTTTAGTCCTGTCGAATTTTGATCCGGACATGATACCGGTTTCTCAAGTCAATTATGACGGAAGTTATGAGAAGCTTTAAGAATTCTCAGGTGCAATAAATGAAATTTCAATCAATCAAATCAGGATGAAAGCAGATGTTTTATTAGGTCTTCAATGGGGAGATGAGGGTAAAGGAAAAATAGTGGATGTGCTCTCAAATAAATATAGCGTAGTCACACGGTTTCAGGGTGGACCCAATGCAGGGCATACGATAGAATTCGATAATCAAAAGTTCATTCTTCACACCATCCCTTCGGGAATATTCAATCCCGATACCATCAATTTAATTGGCAACGGTGTCATCATCGATCCATATATACTGACCAGGGAAATTGCCAACCTCCGGAATCATAATATCAATACAGAAAGTAACCTGTTGATCTCCCGAAAAGCCCATTTGATCCTGCCGACACATAGGCTGCTCGATGCTGTTTACGAACAAAATAAAGGAGCCGCAAAAATCGGTTCCACACTTAAAGGAATCGGTCCGACATACACCGATAAAACTGCGCGGCTTGGTTTGAGGATAGGAAACTTCGAAAGAAATGACTTTTATAAATCTTATAATGAGCTTAAACAAAGACATTTGCTAATCCTCAGGACCTTCACCCCCGAATTTGCCAATCTTAAAATTGAAGGATTGAGTCTAGAGGAATATGAAGAAAAGTGGCTTTCAGCCCTTAAGGAGATTAAAACAATCAGGACTGTTGACAGCGAATATTTTATCAACCAATGCCTCGACGAAAACAAGACCGTCCTTGCTGAAGGAGCGCAAGGCACAATGCTCGATATCGATTTCGGGACCTACCCGTTTGTCACATCATCGAATACTGTTACAGCAGGAGTTTGTACAGGGCTGGGAATTCCTCCTTCAAAGGTAGGTGAGGTTTTTGGTGTTTTTAAAGCTTATGCTACAAGAGTAGGCAGCGGTCCGTTTCCATCGGAGCAGGAAAACCAAACCGGACACAAGCTTCGCGAAAACGGGCATGAATACGGATCCACAACCGGAAGACCGAGAAGGTGTGGCTGGCTAGATCTGGTTGCACTTAATTATTCCATCATGCTCAATGGTGTCACAAAGCTTTTTATGACAAAAACTGATGTGTTGAATACCTTTGAAACGATCAGTATCGGTACAGGTTATTATCATAAAGGTGAAATTATCAGGCAAATTCCTTTTGGTTATTCTTACGATCCGATTCAATCGGTTTATCAGGAATTCAAAGGATGGCAATGCGATCTTTCTGCAATTCGAAAAGCTGCCGGTTTACCCGGTGATCTTCGGAAATATATTCGTTTTATCGAAAATGAAACCGGTAGAAAAATCGGGATGATTTCGACAGGTGCTGACAGGAATCAAATTATCCAGCTTTGATCAATTATCTCAAAGTCCTAAACCTGATCTCAAGCCATTTTCACTATTAAAATAAGCACTTCAGCAAGTGGAAATATTTTTCCGTTTTATTGAACATTTATCTAAAAATGTGAGTATAAGCAGCATTATTTTTTAGCTTGTTTTATAAATGATTTTACAGCCAAGAATGAGGATTCAATATTATTTTTCTGGTTTACTGCTGTGCTTTGCAATCACACTTTCCGGTCAAAATTCTTCTTCGAGGGATATTCCGGAGGTTGTAGAAAAAAACTTCAGCAAAAAATTCCCGCGTGCTGAAAATGTATCCTGGGATAAAATCGATACGAACTACAAGGTCGATTGTTTTTTCAATGGGCGTGGAACTTACGTTGAGTTCGCCCCTTCCGGAAAATGGGTTCTGACGGTGACCGACCTGGACGTAGATAATCTTCATCCGTTAATTGAAAGTTACCTCACCGAGCATTTTAAGAAGGATAAAATTGTGGTCTTCGAGCAGGCAGTGTCGGCTGACAAAAAGGACTATTTTTATGTTCAGATTGCGCATGAGGACAAAAACAGGGAAGAACCCTGGTTCATTGAATTGTTTTTCGATAAAACCGGCAATATCGAACAGGTGAAGACCCCCGAAGGATTTAAAGACCTTACCATTGTCGGTATCGATGACCCGAATAACCAGACTCCAGCCCAGGTAATTGACGAATGGCAAAAAAAGTTCCCCAAAGCAGAGGAGATCAAATGGACACGTAAAGAAACTCAAGGCGATTCCATACCTTATTATTTTGTCGGCACTTTTATCTTCAAAGAACAAAGAACCCGAGCTAAATTTAATCCCGATGGAAGATGGTTTGAAACCAGGACGGAGTTCCTTGAAAAAGAACTGTACGAACCGGTATTGCAATACATTGAAGAAAATCATTGGTTCGACGAGCTCAAAATAGCTGAAAAAGTAACAACATCTGACAGACAGGATTATTATTATGTGAAACTCGAACGGTTGCAGAAAGGTCAAACCAGACCTTATGTGTTTGAGCTGTTCTTCGATAAGATGGGAAAACTCACCAAAGCGATCAGGGACCAGGAACTGAAGAACCAGTTTTTACTCACAGTGGATGTTCCGCCCCTTGTTGCTAAAAAATTCAATAGCAGATTTGCCAATGCTTCGGACGTGAAATGGGAAACCAGGGAAGGAAACTGGGTTTCGCATTTTATTTACCGGAATGAAGTAACGGTCGCCGAATTCTCTGACACTACCTGGGTCAGTACAATTGTAGAGCAGGATATTAAAAACCTGTATGCACCCATCCAACGGACTCTTGACAATGATTATTCCGATTATAAAGTTATCTATGCGGAAAAAACCACCCGAATCGACCACAAGGATTTCTATTACATAGAGCTGATAAGCAAGAAGAAAAAAGAGGGAGATCAGAAACTGGGATTGTTTTTCGACAAGACAGGCAAACTGAAAAAGGACAGCTAAACCGCTGTGCAATGCACTTAAAGTTCTGTCGCAGGATTCCAGAATACAGAACCAAATCCTGTAATTATATCATTGTAAATGATATGACCTTCATTTTCGAGAAGCTGCTGCATGATATCAGGGCTTCCGAAGTGATGCTTTCCGGTAAGCACTCCATTCCTGTTGACCACCCGGTGTGCCGGTAAAGCTTCGGGGAATGAATGTGAAGCGTTCATTGCCCAACCGACCATGCGGGCTGAACCTTTGCTGCCCAGGTATTCCCCGATTGCTCCATAGGTTGTTACTCTTCCGTAGGGAATTAACCTGACTACCTCGTACACCCGTTCGAAGAAGGATTCATCATCTTTCCTGCTTTTCATTGCTCATCTTATTCAGACGGAAACACAAATATTTTATCTTGTGTCCCTGGTTTAAGAACTTTATTTCATAAAAGGTCTGTACACTCACAGCCACATCCGGGCTTTTAGATGCATAGATGTCTCCGGATTTTTCAATCAGTGTGAGATTCTGTACCAGGATTGTTTCCAGGGTATAGTTGTAAAACATTTCGTCGTCCGTCTTTAAATGAACCAGCCCTCCCTCGGTAAGAATTTTTCTGTATAGGTTAATAAAATGCGGGGAGGTAAGCCTTCGCCGGCTCTTGCTGTGTTTTGGCTGTGGATCGGGAAAGGTGATCCAGATTTCACTCACCTCACCGGCAGCGAAACACCTGTCAATAAACTCGATGCGGGTTCTTAAAAAGCCTGCATTCATGAGAGCATCGTCCGTGACAGTTTTTGATCCTCTCCAGAGCCTGGCACCCTTGAAGTCGACACCGATAAAATTCTTCAGGGGAAATTTTCTGGCAAGCTCAACCGTATATTCTCCTTTACCACAGCCCAGTTCGAGTACAACAGGGTGATCGTTATTAAAAAATGTATTTGCCCATTTGCCTTTCAGATAAAATCCGTTCCTCACTTCTTCCAGTGTCGGCTGAATCAGGACAGGGAAGGTTTTGTTTTCAGCAAAATGTTTTAATTTATTCTTGCCCACGCTGCTTATTGCAATAACAGGGCAAAATTATAAATTCCGGGGGATTGATCAGAGGGCGGAAGACCCTATTTCCGCAAAAGCCAGGCGGAGGGATTTTCGTTTTGCCGGATGAGGTCGAGGTTGGCAACCGCTTCCATCCTGTCCTCCGAATCGAAATAGCTGATCATCATTAGCCCAGCCGGATTCAAGCCTGCTTCCCTTGCATGGTAACCTGCATCGATCAGTCTTTTGAGGAATCTGTCAGCATTTTCCCTGCTTTTAAAAGCACCGCCAATGACATAATAGAATGTCCGGGCTTTGACCATTTCCTTATTTTCAGAAACGGGCATACTTTTGTCGGGTTGCCGGGCAGAATCGGATCCGGGATTCACAAAATCCAAATCTTTCAGGGGTTTAGCTGGTGTTTTGATCACTTCTGCCTTTTCATCCTTGTATTTTCTTTCTGGCTCGCTCATGATCATCATTGCAGACTGGCGGTTGTTTTTAACTACCGGAACAAGAGTAAGGGCAAACCAGCCGATCAAGCCAATCAGGCAAACAATGAGGATGTAGGATACGACTCTCCGAGCCCTATGATCCTTGCGAAGGCGGAGGGTGCGATCGGTAAATTTTTTCTCAAGGCGTTTTTGCGCCGACATCCGGTTAACGGGCAGCGAAACAATGTTGGGCAAACCAAAGGATGATTCGAGGTAATTGACTGCCGGATCAGCATCAAAAAGGTATCTTGCTTCATTATCTTTTCTGATTTTACCGATCTTTTCAAGGATGATTGTCTTTCCTGACTCCAAATCAGCTACCCAAAGCCGGATGATTTTTTCTGTTTGGGCTTTTGCTTCAGGATAAGAAATATTTTCTCCGATCGAAACCGAATGCAACAGCAATCCATCGTCACCGGTCAGTTTGGAATTAAACAGGATACTTTTGGATGGAGGATAAAATGTATGGTTGACCGGATGAATCTTTGCCGGAGCATAGTTCCCGACGAAACCTCCAAATCCGGGGATTATCACACAGTCATTCCCATACAGAAGATCGCTGATATACTCCGATAGATTCATTTATTAATTTTTTCAGATTGTGCTAAAATAGTCAATTCTACGATTGGAATCAATGAATGTTCAAAAGTTTTAACAAATCTTCCGGTGTGTCGACTGCAATGGAATCGAACCGGCTAATCCCTACGCGAATCCGGTAGCCATTCTCGATCCACCGGAGTTGTTCCAGCGATTCGGCTTTTTCAAGTCCGGAAATCCCGAGGCGTGTGATTTGCCGCAGCACACTTGTCCGGTAACCGTAGATGCCGAGGTGTTTTAGATATGTATGGTTTTCGAGCCAGGCTGACTGATCGCGATCCTTCATGAAAGGAATCGGATGACGGCTGAAATAAATTGCGTTACCCTGCCTGTCGATGATCACCTTATTTACATTGGGATTAAAGAGGTCCTCAATCCTGGCGATCTCTTTTGCAAGGGTTGCAATCTGAACATCGGGATCACTGAATAAACCGGCTACCGTTTCTATCGATTCCGGCTCGATAAAAGGCTCGTCACCCTGGATATTGATGACCGCATCGAAAATCTTTCCTGCCAGTTCAAGCTTTTCAACGGCTTCCATACAGCGGTCCGTTCCGCTTTTGTGCTTTTCGGAAGTCATAATCACCGATCCGCCAAATCCTGAAACCGCTTTTTCAATCCTTGAATCATCCGTGGCGACAAATACATCATTCAACGAAACCGCTTTGACCGATTGTTCATATACCCTTTGAATCATAGGCTTGCCAGCCACCATTGCAAGCGGTTTTCCCGGGAAACGGGTACTTGCAAATCGGGCTGGTATGATTCCGGCAATCCTCATAAATTTTTGTTTAATACTGTGAATGATTTCTCAATACCCGAAGTTTCCTCGCTGCCTGATTTTTTATCGACGATCCTGACAGTAAAACTAAGTTTCTTACTGCCGGAATCATTGAACACCCAATACCATCTGCACCTTGAATGGTTCAGAACAATCGACTTCTTTTGCGGTGTAATGCGCGAAGCTGATTTGTCTTCGATCTCAAGAATGGTTTCCGATCCCTCGGGTACGGCAACCTCGGCAATGCCTCTTAGCGTATCGCCTGTTTGTATTACTGACCTTTGAGGGATAACATGAACCAATCCCGATCCTTCGGTGATGATCACATTTCCCGAATTGTCGTACTTCCTGAAATATTTCAAAGAGCCTAAAGAATCGTAGTATTCATAAGTGATCGGCTTCCCATCCGTGAAGTGAAACTTCCATCCTCCTACTTTTTGGTTATTCTTCCTGTATCCCTCAAAACTGGTTACTCCCGACTGGTACTCCGCCTTATGCGGACCGTTCATGATTCCGTGAACATAATGCTCGCTGTGCATCAATCCCGATCCGTCCTCATAATACTTTCTCAGCCCTTCTACCGTATCGTTGAGGTACATTGCAGAATCCTTTAATTTACCATCACTGTAATAGGAAATATAAATGTAGTTTTTCAAAGTTTTATCGAGATAAACCCGGCTCGATTTCAGATGCTTCCTGCTGTACCATTCCCTTACTTCAAGATTACCTGTCCGGTCGTTGTAATTCTTCGTGGTATAATTACGGCATGAGCTAAACGCAATGAAAAGCACCGAGAAACAAATCAATTGGTTCAGGGTAAGACGTTTCATCGCAGCTTTGTGAAAAAACAGTGAATTCAGTTTTCGGGTAATCAGAACAAGCCATGCAACTGAGCATTTACTTTTTCAATGATCATAGCAAGGTCGGCTGGGTTTTCTTCGATGTTGATATCATCCACCTCGAAGATCAAAAGCTTACCAAGCTTGTAGTTGCCAATCCAGGTTTCGTAGCGCTCATTTAGTTTTTTCAGGTAATCCAAGCGGATTGCTTCTTCATATTCCCTTCCTCTTTTCTGAATCTGGTTAACAAGTGTGGGTACGGATGCCCTGAGATAGATCAGGAGGTCCGGTGCCTGTATAAAGGCGCTCATCAGCTCGAACAGCGAGATATAGTTTTCAAAATCGCGGGTCGTCATCAGGTTCATATAATGCAGGTTCGGGGCAAAAATGTAAGCGTCCTCGTAAATGGTCCTGTCCTGGACAACCGTTTTGCCGCTTTCGCGAATTTGCACGATCTGCCTGAAGCGGCTGTTGAGGAAATACACCTGCAAATTGAATGACCATCGTTGCATATCTTCATAAAAGCTGTGGAGGTAGGGATTGGTGTCCACATCCTCGTAATGAGGGTTCCATCCGAAATGCTTCGACAAGAGGCGGGTTAGGGTTGTTTTGCCTGATCCGATATTTCCGGCGATCGCTATGTGCATAGAATTCGTTTTAAATGAATGGATAAAAATAGTACTTTTTTATTCCGGCAACAGCCAGCCAGCAGAATTATTAATTAACCATCAGCAGAATCTCGTCCAGGTATTTCCTGTTGTTCGAGAGTTTCGGAACCTTATGCTGCCCTCCAAGCTTGTTTTTCATCTTCAGCCAGTTGTAAAAGGTCATCTTTGGAACCTTCCTGATTACAGGCGCCCGAAGGACAAGATTGCGATACCGTTTGGCTTCATAATCCGAATTCAGCGACTTAAGCGCATTATCCAGCGTTTCAGCAAAATATTCAATGTTTTCGGGTTCTTTTTCGAATTCGATGAGCCATTCGTGCGCGGCATTTTTACCCGAACTGAAATAGACCGGGGCGGCAGTGAATTCGCTGACTATCGCATTGCATTTGCTGCAGGCAATTGCAAGCGCCCTGATGGCATTATCCATGATCACCTCTTCGCCCACAGCATTCATAAAACTCACCGTTCGACCCGTAATTTTGATCCGGAAAGGATTCAGGCTCGTAATTTTCACCGTATCCCCGATCAGGTATCTCCATAATCCCGCATTGGTGGAAATGACGAGGGCATAATTTACATCCTTCTCAACCTCAGCCAGGCTCAATGTCTTCGGATTTTCCGAATCCAAACTTTCCAATGGCAGAAATTCATAATAAATGCCATAATCGAGCATCAGCAGTAACTCGTCGGAACCGCTCCTGTCCTGTAATCCGAAAAATCCCTCTGAAGCATTGTAGGTTTCCATGTAGTTCATAGTCTGCGACGGTATAAGTTCCGCGTACTGCTCTCTGTAGGGTTCGAAGCTGACGCCTCCGTGAAAAAACACTTCGAGGTTCTGCCACACATCAAGCAGGTTGTTTTTGCCCGTAATTTCAAGGATCCTTCTTATTAAGAGCAGCGTCCACGAAGGTACACCGAGTATGTTGGTAACGTTGTGCTGTATAGTCGAAGTCGCCATCATCCCGATTTTGGCTTCCCACTCATCCATCAGGGCGACCGACCGCTTGGGTACACGGATAAATTCAGCCCATGTCGGCAGGTTCTGGACGATGAGCGCCGACAGGTCGCCGTCGTAATAAATCTCGTTATTGATCTCGGTAATCCTGTGGCTTCCTCCCATCGCCAAGCCCTTTCCATCGAACAAATGCGTACCCGGATTATTGTGGCAGTAAATCGAAAGCATATCCTTTCCGCCTTTGTAGTGGCATTCTTCAAGCGCCTCCTGGCTTACAGGGATGTATTTGCTTTTATCGGAAGTGGTTCCCGACGACTTTGCAAAAAGCTTTATTTCGGTGTTCCAAAGAATATTCTGTTCTCCCCTCCTCAGCCTGTTGATGTATGGCTTCAGCGATTCATAGTCATTCAATGGAACACGCGATTTGTAATCATCCGCGTTCTTCAGCGACTTGTAATCGTATTTCCTTCCCCATTCGGTATCCCTTCCGGCACTAATGAGCTTTTTGAATAATTCTTCCTGGACTTCAAGGGGATATTTCATGAAAAGCTCGATTTGATGAAATCTTTTTTTCATCAGCCACAGCAACACGGAATTTATGAGAGCCATACCTTGAAAATAGTTTGATGACAAGCCGGATTTCAAAATTACAACTAATTTCGTGACCCGTTAAGCTCGAATCGATGATTGGATTTCCGAATTGCAAGATCAACCTGGGTTTGTCTGTGACAGGCAAACGAGCCGATTCGTTTCATGACATTGAAACCGTGATGATCCCTGTAAACCTGAGCGATAGCCTCGAGATCATTTCTTCGGATGATAAAAAGACAGATTTGAGCATTTCCGGTCTGGAGGTCGGTGGCGCTACAGAGGAAAACCTGGTTATGAAGGCTTACCGCGAGCTGAAAAAAGATTTTGACCTTCCATCTGTCAGGATGTGGTTGCATAAGGTAGTTCCTGCCGGTGCAGGATTGGGAGGTGGCTCGGCTGATGCCGCATGCGCCCTGAGGCTGCTGAATGCAATATCTGACATCGGTCTTTCACAAACCGGTCTGGAACATTATGCCGGTAAACTCGGAAGCGACTGCCCGTTTTTCATTGCTGCAAAGCCTGTGATTGCCAGCGGCAGGGGTGATCAGTTTGAGCCGGTAAAGGTGGCACTGGACAACAGTTACATTACGATCGTGAAGCCTGCCGTGGAAATCAATACCCGTGAGGCTTATTCCTGGATCATTCCGCAACAAAAAGCATTATCACTCCGGCAGGTTGCAGGTTTGCCGCTGCAGGAGTGGAAGAATTATATCATGAATGATTTCGAGCCGGTTGTTTTCGGGAAACATCCCGAGGTGAAAGCCATCAAGGAAAAGCTCTATGTGCTGGGAGCCGTGTATTCTTCGATGACCGGCAGCGGCTCGGCGGTGTACGGGATTTTCAGAGAGCGGATTAAGGTCAAAGACTCTTTTCCAGGATGTAAAGTGTTTGAGGATTGCAGGGTTGTGGAGTGAGCCTCGCAGGAAAGAAGCGACTAAGGCAGAGCCTGAGTTGAACAGGGGGCTTTAGCCCTCATTTGTGAATGAATCAAGTTAAAAATGGCTGCATCAAAAGCCAAAATTGATGCAGCCAAATTAACCGGATTTCTAAACTTAGAATTTTATCTTCAGTCCGCCGAAAATTTCAGTGCTCGGACCGGGCTGATAGGAGTTTCCGTCAGGGTCGGGTTCGGTGAAAGCCATGTATTTTTCACCCGTCAGGTTGCGGACGAACAAGCTAAGCTCGCCGTTCAGTCCCCACACATGCCACTGGTAAGCTGCCCTTGCATGGATCAGGGTAAAGCCATCCTGCCAGTTCTGGTAAATAGCCGGATCCATTTCTCCGGCATAAGCCTTGGCATCGGTATAGATAGCCCATTTCGA
>Ga0233425_10006756_pt1 | contig 16682 bp, 13 predicted proteins | sample Watercolumn_Towu_2_FD_181712 | JGI IMG/M metagenome (GOLD analysis project Ga0233425, IMG submission 181712) | Freshwater microbial communities from Lake Towuti, South Sulawesi, Indonesia - Watercolumn_Towuti2014_140_MG | ecosystem: Environmental > Aquatic > Freshwater > Lake | place... | reverse complement strand
GAGATAACGATATGGATGGTGGTGAAAATAGGGGAAGAAAGCGGGCAAGGGATCTACGGGATTTGAAGTTCCCGGATGTCGAATCCGCCGGGGAAGCGGAGCTGTTTGCCCTACTGACGCGGCCTACCAGCAGGCGTTCTTTTCTCAGGATGGGCGTTTTCACGATTGCCGCCGGGTTCACCGGCACATCGCTGTTGAGCACCTTTTTGGCCGACCCAGCCAATGCAGGTAAGGTACCGATAGTGATCAACGCCAAGGGCGTCTTGCTGGCCGAACCGTCCCGTTGTTCGGGCTGCAGGCGCTGTGAACTGGCCTGCACGGAGTTCAATGACGGCAAGTCGCACCCCGTGATTTCCCGCATCAAGGTCTATCGGAATTACCATTTTGGCCCCCAGGGCGTCCAGCACGGCTATTACAACAGCCGGGGGGGCAAAATGGGCAACATGCGGGTCATTCAGGAAACCTGCAAACAATGTCCCCATCCCGTGCCCTGCGCCGATGTCTGTCCAAGGGGGGCCATCGAGGCATCACCCGAGACCAAGGCCCGGGTGGTGAATGCCGACAAGTGCGTCGGCTGCAAGATCTGTATTGCCGCCTGCCCTTGGGCGATGATTGCCTACGATCCCGACACGAAAAAAGCGACCAAATGCTTCCTCTGTGACGGCCATCCCGAGTGCGCGGCCGCTTGCCCGAACGGTGCGATCAGGTATATCGCCTGGGTCGATCTGACCAAACAGACCGTGCCCCGTTCGGCGGTATACCGCAAGGCCCCCGATGAGTCCTGCCTGCAGTGTCACTAAGACCTGGAAAAGCGCGGGGGCAGCGATGGAGATGTTTCTCTTAACGAGCGAGAGGTGAATGAGATGTCATCATACGGGTGGTCCGGCAAAATTTTAAGGGTTGATTTAACCACCGGGAGAATCTGGACGGAAAAGACACTGGAAAGGTATCGGGACTATTTGGGGGCAACCGGGATCGGGTATAAAGTCATGTGGGACGAGGTTCCCGCGGGCGTGGGGGCATTTGATCCCGCGAACCGGATCATCTTTGGAGGCGGTCCCCTGATCGGGACCGGTTCGCCCTGCGGCGGTCGAGTGGCGATTACCTCGCTCCTGCCGACGAGCTATCCGACGGAGGTGATCGGCAGCGGCCACATGGGGGGGCATTGGGGGAGTGAGTTGAAGTTTGCCGGTTGGGATGCCATCATCGTCCAGGGCAAGGCGCCAAGCCCCGTTTGGCTGGCCGTTGCCGACGACAAGGTGGAGATCAGGGATGCCCGTTCTCTCTGGGGCAGCGGCATCTATCGGGCCACGGCCGAGATCTGCCAGGAGATGGGGGGGGAGGCGCAGGTGGCGGCGATCGGTCAGGCCGGTGAAAAGCTTGTCCGCATGGCCTGTGTGATGAATGGAAATTCCCATTCCGCCGGGGGGATGGGCGGCGTCATGGGGTCGAAAAATCTCAAGGCCATCGGTGTGCGGGGCACCGGCAGCGTCAAGATCGCCGCGAAGAAAAAGGAATGGAAAAGCCTCGTCAACCATGTCCTCTCGCTGGCCGGGTCCAATAACCAGTGGGTTGTGCCCAGCACCCCGCAGCCCTGGGCCGAGTTCCATGCCACCAGCAGCCGCTGGACCGCGCGCAAGGGGTTGTACTGGGGGGCGGCCAATCCTCCGGTGGAGACGGGCACCTGCGATCCGCACGATCTGAACAGCATCGGCTACCGCTGCCAAAAGGCGGTGTTTGACCTGGGTCCCATCGCCGAGCAGTTCACCGTGCGCATGGATGGCTGCCATTCCTGCCCGATCCGATGCCACATTCAGATTTCCGTTCCCTCCGCGGAGAAGTACGGGGTGTCCCGCTATGCGGCCAATACCTGCGTCGGGTGGTGGGGTCGGAACGTGATCAAGAATTATCCCGATGGCCCGAGGGGGATGACGGCGCTTGAGGGGGCAGTGGTCGGTAAACACATGACCGACGATTACGGGGTTTGGTGCAACTACGGCCAGATCGCGCGGGATTTCCAGTATGCCTATGAAAAGGGGGTTTTGAAGAAGGTCCTCAGCGAAGCGGAATACAAGAGCATCCCCTTTGGGCTGTATGAAAAGGGCAGTCCCGAATTTATAAAGGATTTTGTCCGCAGGATCGCCTTTCGCGAAGGCGAATTCGGGTTTGCCCTGGGCGAGGGGACGGCCCGCCTGGCGCGGAGATGGGGGTTCGGGCGTGACTTCTTCGGGTATGAATGGAATGTCTGGAACGAGAAACTGGGGTATCCCAAACACCATTCGAACGAGAACGGCGGTCAGGTCGGCACATTGATCAACACCCAGTACAACCGGGATTCCCAGTGCCATTCCCATGTGAACCTCTATTCCTGCGGCCTGCCGCTCGGCATCCAGAAGCGTCTGGCGGCGGAGATCTTCGGTTCCGGAGACGCCATCGATGCCTATCGGAATTACACACCCATGAATGTGTACAAGGCCAAGTTCGCCAAATGGTCGCTGATCCGCAAAGAGCTCCACGATAGTCTGCCTCTCTGCAACTGGATGTTTCCCTGGGTGGTATCTCCTCTGAAGGAAAGGGGATACAAGGGAGATACCTCGATTGAGTCCCGATTGTATTCGGCCGTGACCGGCGACGGGAAAAGCGAGGCGGAGATGGATCTGGTCGCCGAACGAATCTTCAACCTGCACCGGGCGCTCACCATCAGGGGGATGAAGACCAAAGACATGCGCAAGGAACACGACCTTGTTCCCGACTGGGTATACGACTATCCAAAGGATGCCAAGCCCCTGTCGCCCGGTTCCGACAAGATGGACCGGGAGGACATGCAGAGGGCCTTTGATCTGTTCTACCGGGAGTGCGGATGGGATGTGGCCACCGGATCACCCACAAGGGAAACCTACCGGAGGCTCGGATTGGGCTATGTGGCCGACGAACTGGAGAAGGAGGGGTTGCTGGCTCAGGCCTGAAGGGCATGCGATAGAGGCATCGATATGACCGATGAGACGGAAGCTGAGCAGCGCAGGATCCTGACGGCGAAGATAGCGGAACAGGTGAGGGAAGAGTCCCGTTCCACAGGGAGGCTCAGCCCCTTGAATGCCTTTTTTCAGGAGCCGTACAACCTGAATCGGGAAGACGCCGAGGAGGTCCTGCGCTCGCTTGCGGCGGATCAAGCGAACGCGGATATCCGGGTCATCAGAGACGACAAGCGCGGTGATCTCTATCTTTACGCGTCGCCGCATGTCTGCGAAGCTTACGCCGCTTCGCTCCTGCTGGCCAAGATTAGCGATCCGTGCGATGTGATTGCCGAGACGGTCCGGGAAGAGTCCCGTCTTTATCCTCGGCCGACCTGCAGCCTCTTGTTCCATCTGCCTCCCTATGGATTGAGCCCCGAGGCGATGCCGTCATATGTGAGGGAAATGGGACGTCGCGAAGAGATGCGGGACATCAAAACCTTCGAGGCATCCAACGGGGTTTCTTACTTCTATTCGGAGCGCCATATGTCGCTGGCGCACGCCCGCGGCTTGGCCGAGTGGATCGAGGTGGAGCAGTTCGAGAACCAGTGATGTCCAGTATTTCTTCTATCGAACCTCTTCGGCAGACTCTATGGGTCGCCTCAAACCGACCCCGACTCGAAAGGATCGCCCATGAAGGTATTGCTCACCGACTATGACTTTCTCGATATATCGCTGGAGAGGGACATTTTCCGCGGGGCCGGCATGGAATTGATCGAGGCGCAGTGCCGGACCGAGCAGCAGGTGATCGACGCCGCGCGCGATTGCCGGGCGCTCCTCGTGCAGTATGCGCCGGTGACCGAGCGGGTATTTGCCGCGCTCCCCCGGTTGGGGATCTGCTCGCGTCTCGGGGCCGGGTACGATACGATCGATGCCGCGGCCGCCGCCCGGCACGGCGTATGGGTCGCCAACTCACCCGATTACGGCGTGGGCGAAGTGGCCACGCACGCCCTGGCGCTGATGCTCGCCTGCCTGCGCAACGTGGTGCGCTACGACCGCGATATTCATGAGGGCCGCTGGCATTATACCTCCGCGACAAAGATCCCCCGGGCCTCCAATCTCACGCTGGGAATCCTGGGGCTGGGCCGTATCGGCAAGCGTTTTGCCCATATCGCGCGAAACCTTTTCGGGCGTGTCATCGCCCACGACCCCTACCTGATCGATGGTGACTTCCCGGCTTACGTGCAACCGGTCTCGCTGAATGGCCTGTTCGAAACGGCCGATGCGCTTTCGATCCACTGTCTGCTCAGCGACGAGACACGGGGGATGGTCGGAGAGGCCCTGCTCGGCAAAATGAAGCCCGGGTCTTATCTGGTCAATACGGCGCGCGGCGCGGTGATCGATGCGGATGCGCTGGCGCGCGCACTGCGGCAGGACAAACTGGCCGCCGTCGGCCTGGACGTGCTGCCCGTCGAGCCGATTGATGCAGCGTCGCCCCTGCTCAAGGACAGACGGGTGATTCTGAGTCCCCATGCGGCTTTTTATTCGGTGGAGGCCGAAATCGAGCTGCGCAGAAAGGCCGCCATGAACATCGTCGACTGGATGAAAACCGGGCGGCCCGGCTACCCGGTGGTGAAGGGAACCCGCACGCCATAGGCCCGGAGGAAGAGGGGATATGTCGATAACGCTCAAAGGGATCATGCAGGCCCCCGTGACGCCGCTGAAGGACGACTTCGCTTTTGACGGGGCGGGGTTTGAGAAGATGGTGGATTTTCATGTCCGTCATGGTGCGCCGGCGATCGCCTGGCCGCACCACAAGGCGGAGTCGCTCAACCTGACGATCGCCGAGCGCAAGCTCGGAGCGGAAATCGCCGTCAGGACCGTTGCGAAGCGCGTCCCGGTATCGATTTTTGTAGGGACGCTCGCGGAGGAAGATTCGCTTGATTTGGCGCGGCACGCCCAGAAGGCGGGGGCGGACATGATCCTCACGATTTCCCCTTACTGCCGAAGGCCCGCGCAGGAGGAGATCTTCGCTTCGATCGTCCGGATCGGCACGCACACTGATCTGCCGGTGCTGACGTATAATTCGCCCTGGCGAAACGGGGAGGGAGTCGAGTTTACGGGGGATTTGACCCGTCGTCTGATCGAACGGCTGCCGAACTATATCGGGATGAAGGACGCCGGATTCCACAGCCCGAAGTTCCTGGAGATCTCGCGGGTTGCCCTCGCGATGCGGCCCGGCTTTTCGATCATCATCGGCGTCGAGCATCTGCTCGCGGCGTATCCGCTGGGCGCCTGCGGATCCTTCTCCTCGTCGGGGGCGATCGCGCCCAATCTCTGCAACCGGTTTTTCGCCTCGCTGGTCGCTCATGACTGGGCCACGGCGCGCGAGTGCCAGTACAAGATTTCGCGGCTCTGGCGGCTGTTCAAGGAGCAGTATCCCTCGTCGCTCAAAGGGGCGATGATCATGATGGGGCGTCCGGTCGGCCCCACCCGTTCGCCGCTGCCCACGGCAAACCCGGAGAGGATCGAATTTTTACGGAACCAGCTCGAGGAGCTCGGGATTTTGCAGACCGAGCCGCAGGGCTGGTGAAGCCATTGCGGGCGGATACCCCGCGGTCTGCGGCGGGGGGCTTCACATTTCAAGACAGGGTGAAGAGCATGGCAATGTTCAAACCGGGATTGGTTCACACACCGGTTACCCCTTTCCTGGGGGACCAGAGTGTCGATTACGAGACTTACGGCAAAATCATTGAATTTCATATGCGGCAAGGCGCCGACGCGCTGGCCCTGCCCATGCCCGAGGGGGAGGACCTCAGCCTTACCGACGGGGAGCAGCGAAAGCTGCTGGAGTTTGCAATCGGGCAGGTCGGGGGGCGCGTGCCGGTGATCGCCCATGTGAGCGACGCGGGCACCGCGCTGGCGGTGGCGCGCGCCGTGCACGCCGAGAAGACCGGCGCCGCGGCGATCGTTTCGCATCCGCCTTATTTCTGGCATCCCAAGCCCGCGATGGTGGTGGAGCATCTGGTTCGAATCGGCTCGGCGGTGGGCCTGCCGCTTTTCATTTACAACCCGCCGGTCGAAACCGCCGGGACGTCGCTCACCACCGAAATCACGCTCCAGTTGATCGAGCGTCTGCCCAACCTTGCGGGGGTTGTGGACGCGAGTTTCGATTGGGTTTTCATGGCGGAGGCGGTTTCGAACGGCCGGCGGCTGCGTCCGGAATTCCAGATGCTGCCCGGGGCGGAGTTCATGGTGTCGGCCTTTGTCCTGGGCGGCGGCGGGGCCTTTTCACCCCTGTCCGGCATTGCACCGCGGTTAATCCACGATCTGTACAATCTGTGCAGCGAGGAGAAGTATATTGAGGCGAGGCCGCTTCAGGAGGATATCGCCGCCCTGTATCATGTCGTGAAGGAGGCCGGGGCATCCGGCCTGAAGGATGGGTTGGCCGGTATCAAGGCGGCGATGGCGGCGATGGGGCGCCCGTGTGGTTTGCCCCGGTCGCCGGTTCACCCCTTGGGCGTGAGCGAACGCGAAAGGTTCGTAAAACAGATCGCGGGCATGGCCTTTTTGAAAAACGAACCGCAGGGATGGTGACCGTTCCGCTGGGTCGTCCGGGTCGTGCGTCCCTAATCGGTGCACCGGCGCCCCGCGGATTCAGTGCAGTTACAGCATAGATAAGGAGGAGAAGATGAAATCGTCCCGGGTTTGTTCGGTGGTGCTGACCTGCGGTCGGGCGGCCGTCGGCATTCTGGCCGTTCTGGTTGTCCAGATCCTGTCCGCGCCGGCCTCTGCTGCCGGTTATCCGGAAAAGCCGATCCGTTGGGTCGTGCCGTCGACACCGGGCGGAGGAACCGACACGACGACGCGGATTGTTGCCCCCAAACTCAGCGAGATTCTCGGCCAGCCGGTGGTGATCGAAAATAGACCGGGTGCAAGCGGCAATGTGGGTGCGGCATTCGTTGCCAAGACGCCGCCCGATGGTTACACGCTTGTGACCTGCATCGCCTCGCACGCCAGCAACGCCGCGTTGATGACGAAGATTCCCTTCGATCTGGTACGCGACTTCGCCCCGATCTCGCTGCTGGTGACCCTTCCCAACGTGCTGGTCGGACATCCGTCCCTTCAGCCGAAGACCGTCAAGGAACTCATCGCCCACGCGAAGGCCGATCCCGGTAAAATGCAGTATTCCTCGGGCGGCCTCGGTTCGATCCAACACATGACGATGGAGCTCTTCCAGAACATGACGGGGACGAAGATGCTCCACGTTCCCTACAAGGCGACGCACCCGGCGCTGATGGATGCGTTGAGCGGTTATGTGCCGCTCACCGTCGCCTCGTCTCTGACGATACTCCCGCAGGTGAGGTCGGGGCGGCTGCACGCCTACGGCGTGACGAGCGCCGGACGGACCGCGGCCGCACCCGATGTTCCCACGATCGCCGAGCAGGGGGTGCCGGGGTACGAGGCCGTCCAGTGGTTCGGCGTGCTCGCGCCCACCGGTACGCCCCGCGAGATCATCGCCAGGCTCCATGCCGCGATCCTGCGGGCGCTGCAGGATCCCGAGGTAAAAAAACATTTCGGCAACGAAGGGGCGGATATCACCCCGAGCCGCACCCCCGACGAGTTCGGCGCCCTGATCCGTTCGGATCTGGCGAAGTGGGTCAAGGTGGTCAAAGAGGGCGGGATCAAGGCGGACTGAGAGGAACGGAAAAGGGGATTCCTATGGCGGTCATCCTCGGTTTGGAAAGGCTCAAGGGCCTGCTCACGATGCGCGAAGCGATCGACCTGCTAGAAGGGACGCTGCTGCATGAAGCGACGGGCAGGACCTTCGTCTCGCCCAAGCACGTCGCCGGGTTCGAGGGAGGATCGCTGCGCATGCTGTTTGCAGCCGATTACGAGGCCGGCTTTTTTGCCACGAAGGCGTATCACAATATTCAGGGCGTGGGCGTGCGGTACGTGGTATCGCTCTATCGCCTGAGCGACGGGGAACTGCTGGCCCTGCTGGACGGGCAGATCATCACCGATCTGCGGACCGGCGCCGCGAGCGGCGTTGTGGCCCGCCGGACGAAGGTGGAAGGGCCGGTATCGATCGGGGTGATCGGGTCCGGTCACCAGGCGCGCTCGCAGCTCGAAAGCCTGGCATCGGTCTATCCGGTCCGAGCGGCCTTCGTCTTCAGTCCAACGGCTGCGCATCGGGAGGTGTTTGCGGATGAGATGTCCGCCCGTCTCGGGATCCCGGTCACGGCGGCCGGTTCGGTGAAAGAAGCGGTGCGCGGCTGCGCCGTCGTCGCGGCCGCCAGCGGCGCCAGGGGCGGCGAACCGATACTGCGCGGCGAGTGGCTCGGCGGTTGCCGCCTGCTCTGCGCCGTGGGCAACACACGGCCGCAATTTGCGGAGGTGGATGCCCGGTGCTTTGCCGATGCGGAGCTGATCGTGGTCGATTCGCAGCATGCCTTCGATGAGGCAGGCGACCTCCGGGAGGCGGTGAAGGGCGGCGCAGTATCGCAGACGAAGCGGGCCACGCTTGCCCAGGTTGCCGCCGGGAAAGTCAAGGTCCCGCGGCAGGGGTTGGTCGCGTTCAAGTCGGTTGGCACGGCGCTGCAGGATCTCGCGCTTGCCGCGCGTTTTTACGAGCGGCTACAGGCCGTCGAGGGAATACCAACCGCTGTCGATCTTGCCGCCTTGAGGGCTGTGCGGTAAAACCCACATTCCCTTACCAGCCCTGGGGTTCGTCTTTCAGAAAGGGCATGGCGGCCAGCGCCGAAACGATATTCTCGTAGGCAGAGGCATCCAATCCGAGAAGCGGCCGGCGCGGTTCGCCGCAATCCCTCCCCATCGCCCGCATCGCCCCCTTGAGACCGGCCACCCCCTCCGTCTTGAATACCTGCCGGAGTGCCGAAATCTCCTCCTGCGGTCGGCGCGCCTCAAAATAGCTCTCCCGGCGGCAGAGGTCGTAAAGCCGCTTGACCAGGACCGGGGCAACACCCGACAGCGACGAGAACATGCTTGTGGCGCCGACGGCGCCCGCCGACACCATGTATTCCACCCCGGCGAGAAGCTGAAAATCGGGGCGTTTGCGCCGTGCATGGAGGATCATGCTGATCATGAACTGCCAGTCCTGGCTGGCGTCCACCAGACCGGCCAGGTTTTCGATCCGGTCGATAAGCGTGATCACCAGCTCGGTGTTGAACTTCGGCGCACCCATCTCATCGGGCGAGTAGCAAACGAAAAAGGGGATGTGCACCGCCGAGGCGATCTGCGCGAAGTGCTCGACGAGCATTGCCGGTGGAGGCGTCCAGTAATAAGGTGTCGTGGTGACGATGGCGGCGGCGCCCGCCGCCTCCGCACGCGCGGCGCGCGCCGCCGCGATGGCGGTGCCCGAATCGCTCACATGGGCGATGACCGGAAGACGCCCCCCGACCCGTCGGATCGTAAAATCGAGCAACGCCTGCTGCTCCGCGTCGGTCAGGCTGACCGATTCGCCCGCATGCGTGGGCAGGGCAAGGGATTCCGCCCCGCTATGCAGATGGAATTCGATCAATCGCGAAAACCGGTCAAAATCGATGCGGCCGTCCGGGGTGAACGGCGTCACCGGCGTGTGGACCAACCCGGGGATAAAGATGGACATGGATGTCACCTCCTTGAGGGTGTGAGGCTCACCAGCCGTAGGGCTCGGTGTCGAGGATGCCCAGATCCTTGAGTTCCTCGGCAATGAATGCCCGACGCTCCTTGGAGGCGGTCGGCAGCGGCGGCCGGGTCGGCCCGACGGGGCGGCCCATGAGCACCATCCCCCCCTTGAGCGAGGAGGGGTACTGGTCGCGGAACAGGTCCCACAGGCGGATCATCTTATACTGGAGTTCGCGCGCGCGAACGCTCTGCCCGGAGATGCAGGCCTCGTAGAGCTGGGTGCACAGGTTGGGACAGATGGTGCCCGCGGCGGAATAGGATCCGACGCAGCCGAGCGGCACCGAAGGCGCCAGGAATTCCACCCCGGCGATCATCGAGAAGGAGGGCTTTACTGCATGAACCGCGCGGGAGATCTCCACAAACGTTTCACTGTGGAAGCTTGCCTCTTTCATCGCGATCAGGTTGGGAAGCCGCTCGATGAGACGTCTGATCAAATCACCCGTAATCTCGGTCCCGAGCCGATCGGGGGAGTTGTAGACGATGAGCGGCAGGTCGACCGCTGTGCCGAGCTCGACGAAGTAATCGTACAGGGCCTCCGCCGAGGGCCTCCAGAAATAGGGGGTGATGGCGATGATGGCGTCCGCCCCGATTTGCCGGGCGTGGCGGGCGAGGATCAGGGAATCCTCCACCGCGAGCGAGCCGACGTGGATCGATACCGGGATCCTTCCGGACACCGTCTTTACGGCCGCTTCGGCAAAATGCTTTCGTTCCGCAATGGTGAGATTCAGCGATTCCCCCTTGTGGTGCGGCCACGAAATAGCGGTTGCCCCGGTGCGGACGTGAAAGTCCAAAAGCCGCTCAAAGGTGGGCGTATCCAGGCTGAAGTCCTCCTTGAGCGGTGTGACGGTGCTTTGCATGACGCCCTTCAGAATTATCGACATGTCCATTCCCCCATGTGATGGCGCAGTCATATAACGGCGAAGCGATCTTTGCAATCCGGAAAGAACGGTCTAATGCCCAAGGACCGTCTTCTGATAGAGGTTGCTAAGGACACCCTGCGGATCGAATTTCGCTTTGAGTCTCCGGTAGGCTTCCCCATTGTAGATGCGCCAGAATTCGTCTTCGGGGTAGAAGGATTGCGAATAGAGCGACTTGCGGCCGCCGAGCTCCTGCACGGTGCCTTCGATGCGGCGGTTGTAATGGCCGGCCCCTTTGTCCGAAGCGGCGACGCTTCCCCAGAAGCCGAAGTTCAGGTAGAGCGCGCCAGGTTTCATCGCGTAGAGGGTCCAGCTCCGGGCGGCGTCCAGGGGTCGCAGCGGGCAGATCCAGAAAGGCCGGATGTCGATCTCGCGAAAGTAGAACTCCAGAAACTCCGGCGCCCTCTCCAGGGGGATCTCCACATCTTGGATCACCTGCTCGAACCGTTCGACCGGAAGGCGCAGGGCCTTGCGGAGCGCGCTTACCCGCACCTCGATTTTCCACTGCCGATGCCAGGACTGGATCTTCCAGTAGGAGGCGGAACGCAGCATCCAGCGACCGAGCAGACGGCGCAGCAGCGGGTTCTGCATCCCGAAGCTCCGTGAACACCAAAACCAGTCCGGATCCCATCGCCAGAGGAAATCCCGCATGGTCAGGAGATCCTCTTTACGGCCCTGAAGCGATCGATAGTAAATCCGCATCCCCTTGTAATCGCTGACCGGGCCGTCTTCGTGGGTGAGTCGTGCCGTGGTCAGAACGAAGTCGCCCGGCGTAAAAGCGACCCCCTCGACGAAGTCCGGCGCCTGTGAGCTCCGGGCGCAGGCCGCTTCCATCGCGGACAGGAACGGCACGCGGTTGGAGAAGGCGCGGTGGCTAAGCCTGACAAAGGGAGCGGAAGGCACGAGCTTCAGGCGGAGGCGAAGGATATATCCCAGCGTCCCGTAGGAATTCGGGATGGCGTGGAAGAGGTCGGCATTTTCGTTGTCGGGACGGCAGGTGCAAATGGTCCCATCGCCGCAGAGGATCTCCATCTCCTCGACCGTCTCGTGCACCAGTCCGTACCGGAATGATGAAGCCTCGATACCGAGCCCCGAGACCGCGCCGCCGATCGTGATGGTCTTGAGTTCGGGAACCACGGGCGGCCTGAGCCCCATCGAGAGGGCCGCATCGGTAAAATCCTCGAAGGTGGTCATCCCTTCCACCTCGGCGATCCGCCGCTCCGGATCGATCTCGATGACCCGGCGGAGGCGTCGGACGTCGAGCCTTTCGGCCGCGGCGACCTTTCGGGCGCGGAACAGGTTCGATGTCCCCTTCGCCAGGCGGACCTGCCCGGCGCTTCGGTCTGCCATGGCGCGGGAGAGCTCCCGGCAGGTCTGGCGATAGGATTCCCAGTTGTCGAAAAGACCGGAGAGATTCCGGCTCATGGAAGGGGCCTTTTCCATCCGCCGCGGATGCCGTTCTTTGAGAGGACCAGTTGCCAGAGCTGGGTTTGCCGGCTGCGAAAGGCCCCCGCGCAGGAGAGGAGGTAATAGCGCCACATCCGGTAGAAACGCTCCCCGTATTCGCTGGAGAAACGCGGCCAGGCCTCTTCGAAATTCGCATGCCAGGCCATCAGGGTGCGGTCGTATTCGGCGCCGAAGCTGTGCCAGTCTTCCAGGACGAAGAGGTCATCCAGGGCCTGGCCGATCTGCGCGACCGAGGGCAGCATGCCGCCCGGGAATATGTACCGGTCGATCCAGGGATCGGTGTGGGTCACCGAGCGGTTTCTGCCGATGGTGTGCAGCAGGAAAAGCCCGCCCGGTTTGAGGCAGCGGTCGACAAGCTCCAGAAAGCTCCGGTAGTTCTTGTAGCCCACATGCTCGCACAACCCGATCGCGGCGACCTTGTCGAAGAGGCCCGTGGCCTCGCGGTAGTCCCGGAGGTGAAATTCCACGGGAAGGCCTTTACATTTGGCCCTGGCCCATTCGATCTGCGCGACGGAGATGTTATAGGCGCTCACCTGCACGCCGTAGTGCTCGACCGCGTAATGGGCGAAACCGCCCCATCCGCACCCCAGTTCGAGGACCTTCTCGCCGGGCGCGAGGGCCAGCTTGCGGCAGATCAGATCGAGCTTCGCTTCCTGCGCGGCGGCAAGATCCTTGGCGGTCCCGTTCCAGTAGGCGCAGGTGTACTGCATGTAGGGATCGAGCATCGCTTCGTAAAAGGCGTTGCCGATGTCGTAGTGGATCCTGGCGACCTTGAGCGAGCGCTGCTTATTCTGCCGGTTGAGAAGCCTCGCCTTGGCCACTTCGACGAGCATGGCGGGGGTGGGGCGGATTTTCCGGTCGTGATGGGTGGTCAAAAGCCGGTCGAAGAACTGGTCCAGGGCTTGGCAGTCCCACATCCCCTCCATGTAGGACTCCCCGAGACCGAGCGAACTGCCGGCGGCGATATGGTCGTAAACGGTGTCGTCGTGGCATTGCATATCCCACGGCCGCCCGCCATTGATGCGGATATCCGCCTGGTCAAACAGTGTCGCGATCAAATCTGGCAGTTTCGGCATACGTTCCTCCCGTCTTTCAGCGGTTCTGTTGTATTGCCGGGCATAGGTTTGTTCACTCGCCAACGATCACATATCATAAGTCGGAAAAACGGTGAAGCGGATTGTGCAGGCGGCGTCATCCCAGATTTGTGATTGAGGACAGCGCGGGCTGCTCTGCTTGACAATACCGTTATTGTTGTTATATTACACCGGAAAACCAATTATAGGCAACAAAATCGTAGTCTTAATGAGCAAATAATCCAAGAGGGAGAGGAGGGAGTTTTCGCTATGAAGGTGACACCGTTGCACGATCGTATTGTCGTGTCTCGCCTCCAGTCGGAAGAGAAGACCGCCGGCGGGATCATCATCCCGGAGACGGCCAAGGAGAAGCCCCAGGAAGGAAAGGTTATCGCCGCCGGTCCCGGGAAGCGGGACAGGGAAGGCAAGCTTATTCCCCTGGACGTCAAAGCGGGCGACCGGGTGCTGTTCGCCAAGTGGGCCGGTACGGAGTTTACGCTCGACGGTCAGGAACACATGATCATGAAAGAGGACGACATCCTCGGCGTTATCGAATCATCATAAGGAGGTCACACACATGCCTGCTAAGGAAATCAAATACGACATGGAAGCCCGCGAGCGGATCATGAAAGGCGTCGATACGCTTGCCAACGCGGTAAAGGTGACCCTGGGCCCCAAGGGGCGCAACGTGGTCATCGCCAAATCCTGGGGTTCGCCCCAGATCACCAAGGACGGCGTCACCGTGGCCAAGGAGATCGAACTCGAGGACAAGTTCGAAAACATGGGGGCCCAGATGGTCAAGGAGGTCGCTTCCAAGACCTCAGACAAGGCCGGTGACGGCACAACGACCGCCACGGTCCTCGCCCAGGCGATTTACAGGGAAGGATCGAAGCTCGTCGTCTCGGGGATGAACCCGATGGCCCTGAAGTACGGGATCGAAAAAGGGGTGGCCCTGGTCGTCGACGAACTGAAGAAGCTGTCGAAAAAGGTCGGCGACAAAAAGGAGATCGCCCAGATCGGGTCCATCTCGGCCAACAACGACAAGACCGTCGGCGAGATGATCTCGGAGGCGATGGAAAAGGTCGGCAAGGAGGGGGTGATCACCGTCGAAGAGGCCAAGGGGATGGAGACCACACTCGAGATCGTCGAGGGGATGCAGTTTGACCGGGGCTACATCTCTCCCTACTTCGTGACCGATCCCGACAAGATGGAAGCGACCCTCGAAAACCCCTATATCCTTCTCAACGAGAAGAAGATCAGCGCCATGAAGGATATGGTGCCGCTTCTGGAGCAGATCGCAAAGCGGGGGAAACCGCTTTTGATCGTAGCGGAGGATATCGAAGGGGAAGCCTTGGCCACGCTGGTTGTCAACAAGGTGCGCGGGACCTTCAAATGCGCCGCGGTCAAGGCGCCGGGGTTCGGCGACCGGCGCAAGGCGATGCTCGAGGACATCGCCATCCTCACGGGCGGCAAGGTGGTCTCGGAGGATCTGGGGATCAAGCTGGAAAATGTCACCCTCGCTGACCTGGGGACCTGCAAGAAGGTGACGATCGACAAGGACAACACCACGATCGTGGACGGCGCCGGGAAGCGCACCGATATCGAGGGGCGGGTCAAACAGATCCGGGCCGAGATCGAGGAGACCAAATCGGACTATGACCGGGAAAAGCTCCAGGAACGCCTGGCCAAGATCGTCGGCGGGGTCGCGGTGATCAAGGTCGGCGCGGCCACGGAGATCGAGATGAAGGAGAAAAAGGCGCGGGTCGAAGACGCGCTCCATGCGACACGGGCGGCCGTGGAGGAGGGGATCGTTCCCGGCGGCGGGGTGGCCTATCTCCGCACCCTCGACGTCCTGAAGAACGCGAAGCTTCCCGAGGAGGAAAAGCCGGGGCTCGACATCATCCGGCGCTCACTGGAAGAGCCGCTCCGCCAGATCGCCGCGAATGCGGGATTCGAGGGCTCGGTCGTAGTGGAAAAAGTGAAAGCGGGGAAGGGCGCCTTCGGTTTCGACGCGGAAGCGCTTCAGTACGGCGATATGATGAAAGCGGGGATCATCGATCCGACAAAGGTCGCCCGTTTTGCCCTTCAAAACGCCGCCTCGGTCGCCTCGCTGATGCTGACCACCGAGGCGATGGTCGCGGAAAAACCCAAGAAGAAGACCCAAGCGGCGCCCGCCATGCCGCCCGACATGGGGGATTACGACTAACCTTTCCTGATGCCGCTATCCCGCCTCGGTTATTCGCCGATGCGGGATAGCGTGTCTAAATCGCCCGTCAACAATTGCCTTGACAAAGAACAACCCCCGTCATATACATTTATCGCTTATTAGGGGTGTCCTTTTGGACTGAGATGCCGGACTTCCGGCAACCCTTTACCGACCTGATCAGGGTAATGCCTGCGTAGGGAAATGAGCCGCGATGCAGAGGGCATTTGGGCCGCTTCCCTTCGGTGGGGCGGCCTTTGTATTTAGAAGGAGATGGTGAAGATGACACAACTCGAATCGGCCAGAAAAGGGGAAATCACGCCGGAGATGGTGCAGGCGGCGAACTACGACGGCATATCGCCGGAGGAAATGCTCCGCGGGGTGGCGGCCGGCTCCGTGGTGATCCCGAAAAACAAGGCGCATCGCTTTGAAGCCCGGGGGATCGGCAGGGGGCTTTCGACAAAAATCAACGCCAACATCGGGACTTCGACAAGCCACGCCCTCCTCCCGGAGGAGCTCGACAAACTGCGCGTCGCGATCGATGCCGGGGCCGACGCCGTCATGGACCTCTCCACGGGAGGCGACATCGACGCCATCCTTGCCGGAATCATCGAACATTCCTCGGTCATGATCGGCACGGTGCCGATCTACCGTTCGATCAGCCGGCTCTTCGCCGGCGGCCTGACCTGCAAGGACCTCACCGAGGAGTCGATCTTTGCGGATATCGAACAGGAGGCCCGTATGGGGGTTGATTTCATAACCGTCCACTGCGGCATCTCGACCCGAACCCTGCCGATTCTCGAGAAGAGCGACCGGATCATGGGGGTGGTTTCCCGCGGCGGAAGCCTGATGGCGGAATGGATGAAGCTCCACGGGCGAGAAAATCCCCTCTACGAACATTACGACCGGCTGCTTACGATCGCGCGGGAGCACGACGTCACCCTTTCCCTCGGGGACGGGCTCCGGCCGGGGTCGATCTGCGATGCGGAGGATCGGGCCCAGATCGGCGAACTGATCGTTCTCGGCGAACTGGTGGACAGGGCGCGAGCGGCGGGGGTCCAGGTGATGGTGGAGGGGCCGGGACATGTCCCGCTGAGCCGCATCGCCGCGGACATGAAGCTCCAAAAGCGTCTCTGCAACGACGCCCCCTATTACGTCCTGGGGCCTCTGCCCACCGATATCGCTCCGGGCTACGACCATATCGTCGGGGCGATCGGCGGGGCGATCGCCGCGGCGAGCGGCGCGGATTTCCTCTGTTATGTCACGCCGGCCGAGCATCTGGGCCTTCCCACGGCGCAGGATGTCCACGAAGGGGTGATCGCCTCGTGTATCGCGGCGCATATCGGGGACCTGGAAAAGGGGATCAAGGGGACATGGAATCGAA
>Ga0233425_10006755_pt1 | contig 16684 bp, 9 predicted proteins | sample Watercolumn_Towu_2_FD_181712 | JGI IMG/M metagenome (GOLD analysis project Ga0233425, IMG submission 181712) | Freshwater microbial communities from Lake Towuti, South Sulawesi, Indonesia - Watercolumn_Towuti2014_140_MG | ecosystem: Environmental > Aquatic > Freshwater > Lake | place: Indonesia... | reverse complement strand
TTTTTTTACGGCTCACGCCGATACGGTGGAACATACGGATTGGAAATGTTGTGTGCTTTGTCGGGCGATAATGATTTGCCAGCCCCGTGACAGATCACACACGTTTCGACGCGCCGACTGTCGTACGGATCGGACGGATTCGGATTCTGGGTCATCGAAGTCATATGCGCGGTGGCTTGATCTTTATCATGACATCCCGAACAAGCCAAGCGACTCGCATTTGTCTTCCAGGTTCCGGTCGTGGCGGCGGTGTGACACTTGACGCAGTTCCGCACATCCTGGGGGAAGATGATCTCGGCAAAGGCGGTTGGATTGCCGGCATAACCGTACTCTGGGTTTTCCATATAGCGTCCAAAGTGAATGTTATGCACGCGCGCCGAAGTTGGCTTGGCGCCAAACCCAGCCCAGCCACTCGTCGAGTTGCCGCCCGTGCGTGGGAACAGATCGCCCGTGCCAGACCAGCGTTGATAATCATGACACGCCAAACAGTAATCGGCATCGAACGGTTGAGGATGAATGGGCCCTTCGTCCAAATGCCAGATCGTGTCAGCGTGACAATCCGCGCATCCTGACGCGATCTTTTTCTCCGGCGTTTCCGTGCCGACCTGGAACGTCATAAAGCCAATTCCCGTCTTGCTCACATTCAACGCTTTGGCGGCGGCATTCGGCGTGCCCGCCGGTCCGGGTTTGTCAAGCGTGCCTGCCAGGACACCATTCGGGATCATATACGAGTAGATCATATAAGTACCCGGCGCTAGTCCCTGGACGTCATCAAGTTGATAAGTTATTTTATCCGCGGTACGAATGACGAGTGGATCGGTGAAGAGAAATGGATCACTGCGCGTTCGCAGATCAACCGGTGATGTGCTTGCGTTTGCCATCACCACGTACGGTTCCGCCGTGGTGCCCGCAGTCCTGTCAACGGTCACACCATCGCGAACGATCGGCAGAGGACCAGGTTTCCATCCCATCTTGGTTACAACCGGGCTGTTGTAAAATTCCAAGCGCGATTTCGGCGCGCCGAGAATGTTACTCGCGATCGTAACACTACCGGCGGTCATATTGGATGTGATCGTAACCTCGCCCTTGAGATTGGCTTTGAGCCAATCGCGGACTTGATCCGGAGTTTGTAAACCCGCCGGTGCAGTCAACACTTGCACGGCTTCGCCGTTGACAGCGATCTTGAACGTATCGCCTTCCGCGAATGTCCACGCTCGATTTGGCGTTCCCGTGGCGGCGATGCTACTCGTCGCCGATGCGCGCGCTTTGCTATCGCCGTTCTTCGCGGCATTAGTGAGCACCGGCTTGGCTTGGGCACGCGGTCCATACACAAAGAAACTCGCGGTCGAGAAGGACGACTCGTCAATCTTGGTGTGATCGATGGGAGTGCCCTTGTCATCGCGCACGACGATCGTGAGCACCGGTTTTTCACCAGCCGCGTAGAATTTTCCATTCTTCGGCGCGGTCAGCGAAAAATCAATTTTGTTCATCGTCGCGCCGGTCAAGGACGCGTTCGGCGTTACCTTGTGCGCTTCGGCAACCGATTTTGATCCACCGCTATCGGCGGGATGGCAACCCGTGCACGTTGAATCGTTCGCCTGCGCGCCGCCCTTGTGCGCGACATTGCCTTTGGGCATACTCGCGGCTTCGCCGTACCAAACATTATCGTGACACGTATTGCACAACTGGCGCGTAACAACCGTCTTCCAACGATTGTCAACGTGACACGACACGCAGTTGTTGATGTTGGCAGGGAACACGACCCCGGTATAGTTTCTAAAAATTCCGGTTTTGGGATCCGTGTTCAATGGATTCTTCAACTCTTCGCCCATGTGAACACCGTGCACGCGGAGGACAATCGGATCGGGGACGCGGGTCGTGTTGTCGGTCGGGGAAACGTACGCGGCATAGCCATCGTTGTTGTGGCATGCCTTGCAGGTGCGGACCGGCACTGAATCAATCGAGGGGCTTCCGTACGGACTGCGCCCTGGGTCAACGTGGTGCATATCGAACACACCATTTTGCGCGCCCAGATGACACGGCGCACATTTTTCTTTTTCGACGATTTGTTTTTCAGCCGTCGCCGTGCCGAGTTGGAAATCTACGAGCACGAAAGTTTGATTCACCGGCGGATCGCCTTTTTTCACGACCCACACCGCGACCGTATACGTGCCGGGTTCTTCATTGCTCACCGCTTGAAAGGTATATTTCAACGTGTTGGCATCGGCTTGTACATTCGTATCGGTCAAGAAATCAATGTAATGATGCGGCGTCTTGGTACGATCCGTTACCGCATTGATCAGTTTCGATGCGGTTACGGTTTTGGTCGTTTCTTGCGGACCGAACGCGTACAAGTTGAGCGTTGCAAAATCGCCCTTCGTGAGCGCGTTGCCAAACTTGTCTTTGAGCGTTACGGTCAGCACCGGTTTTTCACCGGCGACAAAATGTGTACCGTTCGCCGGTTTCGATAGACTAGCACTAACATCCATTCCCATATCAGTGCCGGGCGGAAGTGGCGCGGGTTTGCCCACGGGGCCAGCCGGACCAGCGGGACCGGCAGGGCCGGCAGGACCAGCGGGACCCGCCGGACCGATTGCGCCAGCCGAACCAGGCGAGCCAGGGGTTGGGGTGCAACCCGCGATTAATGCGATGCTGAGTGTAAACACGATCAACATCAGCACAAAAGATGCAATTCGTCGCATGAGAAACTCCTTCTTTGGAGAAACACAATTTGGATTCGCGTGTCAGAAAATCGTACTGCTGTCATCACCTCACTTTCATTCATCGCGCTGAAAAACAAAATACCTTTGAGCGTCCCAAACACGCCCAAAGGCACTCGCCGCCTTCGGCAAATAAGCGACGCCTGCATCAGCATCGCGATCCACTATACTATAGTCTACCATACGTTGGGTCAAACGAAGGTATCAGCATTGTGTCAGAATAGGTCAAAATCGGAACCGCAGATTGTATAGATTCCACAGAATGACAAAGCGTGATCTGCGTCATCTGGGGTGCGTTGTCGTAGCACATTTCAAAATCGGCTTGCCAAGCATTTTGTTTTCTGTTATTATCCCGCCTCGGAGGAATAATGGCATACCGCGATCTGCGCGAGTTTATCGCGCGCCTTGAAAAAAATAAACAACTCGTTCGCATCGCCGCGCCGGTGAACCAGGATTTGGAAATCACCGAGATCGCGGATCGCGTGATGAAAAGCGCGGGCGAAAAAAATGTCGCGCTGTTGTTCGAGAACGTGCGCGGGCACGCGATGCCGGTCGCGATCAATTTGTTCGGCAGTGAAACGCGCATGGCGTGGGCGCTCGGCGTTGAACGCGTGAACGATCTCAACGAAAAATTATCCGCGTTTATTTCGATGGACATGCCGCGCGGGTTGATCGAAAAAGCGCAACGCGGTTTGGAAATGTTGAACAGTCTCAAAAACACTGAACCCAGGTACGTCAGTCGCGGTGCGTGCCAGGAAGTTGTGATGACACAACCGAATCTTTCCGCGTTGCCGATTATCAAGTGTTGGCCCCTCGACGCGGGCCGTTACATCACACTGCCGTCCGTGTTCAGTCGCGATCCGCAAACCGGGAAACGCAACGTCGGGATGTATCGCTTGCAAGTGTTCGACGATCAAACCCTGGGAATGCACTGGCAGAGACACAAGGGCGGCACCGAACATCAACGCGTCGCGCAAGACCTCGGCGCGGAAAAAATTCCGGTCGCGGTGTCGCTCGGCGGCGATCCCGCGATCATTTGGGCGGGGTCTGCGCCGCTTCCGCCGAACATTGACGAGATGATGCTCGCGGGCTGGTTGCGCGGAAAATCGGTCGAGCTGGTCAAATGCGTTTCGCAACCACTTCAAGTCCCGGCAGACGCGGAGATCATTATTGAAGGATACGTTGATCCGCGCGACGCGATGCGAAAAATCGAAGGACCGTTCGGCGATCACACCGGCTATTATTCGCTTGCGGACAATTATCCGGTGATGCACATCACCGCGATCACGCATCGCCGCGACGCGATTTATCCGACAACGATTGTCGGCAAGCCGCCGATGGAAGATTACTGGATGGGCAAAGCGACCGAGCGATTGTTTTTGCCGTTGATGAAATTATTTATGGGTGAGATTGTGGATGTGAATATGCCCGCCGAAGGCGTGTTCCACAATCTCGTCATCGTCAGCATCAAGAAACGCTTTCCCGGGCACGCGCGCAAAGTGATGTACGGATTGTGGGGACTCGGTTTGATGATGTTGACGAAAACGATCATCGTCGTGGACGCGGATGTGGACGTGCAAAATTTATCCCAGGTCGCGTTCGAGGTGCTCGCGAATTACGATCCGTTGCGTGATCTGCAAATCGTTTCCGGCGCGACCGACGATCTCGATCACGCGTCGCTCGAAAAAAATTTCGGCGGCAAACTCGGCATTGATGCGACGCGCAAAACCGAACGCGATCCCGGACAACATCAGCAGTGGCCCCCCGAAATCACAATGTCGCCGGAAATTCGCGCGTTGGTGGATCAACGCTGGAAGGAATACGGATTGTAGTGCAATAGTTGGATAGTGCAATAGTGCGATAGTTGAATGCGCGTTTTTCAACCATCGAACGATCCAACCATCGCACTATCGAACTATTCAACTATCGAACTATTCAACGATGCCTGAATTACCCGAAGTCGAAACCGTCGTGCGCGATCTGCGGCCGCGCGTCGTTGGCAAAACGATTGTGGACGCGCGCGTGAATTGGGCGCGCACGATTGCAACGCCGCGCGCACGCGATTTTGTCGCGCAAATTCGCGGACACACGATTCGTAAAATCACGCGGCGCGGCAAGTATTTGATCTTTCATTTGTCGCGCGAAAAATTTTTGCTCGCGCATTTGCGAATGACTGGCGCGTTCTACGTCGAGAAACCGAACGAGCCGCGCGATAAACATCATCACGTCATCCTCACGTTGAGCGACGGACGCGAATTGCGCTTCCGCGACACGCGCAAATTCGGGCGAATGTGGCTCGTGGATGATCCCGAACGCGTCGTTGGCAAACTCGGTCCCGAAGCGCCGGAGATTTCGATTCAAGATTTTCACGCGCGGTTTGAAACACGCCGCGGGCATTTGAAACCGCTCCTGCTCGATCAAACATTTATCGCGGGCTTGGGCAATATCTACGTGGACGAATCGTTGTGGTATGCGCGCTTGCATCCACTCCGTGCGACGGAATCACTCACGCGCGCGGAACGCGCGCGCTTGCATCGCGCGATGCAACAAATTCTCAAACGCGCGATCGCGGTCGGCGGCACGAGTATTGACGTGATGTATAAACGCGTCAACGGCAAGAGCGGCGGCTTTCAAGAAAGTTTGCGCGCGTTTGATCGCGAGGAGCGACCGTGTCGGCGATGCGGCACGCCGATTGTGAAAACGGTCGTCGCGCAACGCGGCACACACTTTTGTCCGACCTGTCAACGCGTGTAAATTGTGCGATTGAAAAAATTTTTGCTCGCAAGAGTACCCCTATCCTATTGAAGATCGGTTGGGATTCGAGTACTATGTAAGCAGAAACAAGTACTAGCCCAAAAATACTAGACACCGATAAAGGCAAACTCGTCGAAAGGCGAGGACGCAAAACTATGGGTCTAATGTGCAAAAGCACAATGACTGCCAGGTTGCCGAAGTGGAATAGAAATTGTCCAACTGTCTATTCCCCGGTGAAACGGAATAGACAGTTTTTTATTTTCGGCGAAGTGATTCATCGGAAACAACTGTCAGAGCAAAGGAGGTCAGGATGAAAAAGTTAGTGTTAGCGCTCACGCTGGTCGTCGTGTTGGTTCCCATGTCCTTCGCCATCGTTGGCGCAGCCGAATTCTGGGACGATCCCAAATTGTGCGTGAACGGCGATTGGTTGCTCGTAAACGCTGGCGCGAACGATGCGATCAAAGTCGTTGTTCCGCAAGGCACGCGCTATGGCGATCAAAAAGCGGGCGGATGCAAAACGGCAGGGCCCAATGTTCCTCTCATCAAGAATGTAACGGTGCGGGGGAATGGCGACGACATGACGGTCTTCGTGGATGGCAAGTTTGCCACTCGCCCAACCGTTACAGTATCGTACGACGGCGACGTTCAAGTGAAAAAGAACAACGGCAAGCAAATGCTTGTCTTCAAATTCGACACCGACTAATTCCGTTGGCATTATTGCACATCGTCGTACTCTCATCGTCGAAGGCAACTCGCGTCTGGAGCGAGTTGCCTTTTTTTGTCTTGACCACAGTACTAATTGCGCGGCATATTTTCCTGTTGTATAATTGACGCAAGTTCAAGCGTACTCTCAATCGGAAAATGTGATGCGATCCTGTTCGACGTGCGGTCATTCCAATTCAGTCGGCGCGAGTGTGTGCGCGCAGTGTGGCACATCGCTCGCGCGAGTTTGCGGCGCGTGCGGATTTCACAATCCCGGCAATTTTCGTTTTTGCGGAAACTGTGGCGCCAATCTTTTGAGCGCACCCGTGGAAAATCGTGAACGTGTTGCGGAACAAATTCCGACGCCGCTCGCGGAAAAAATCGCGCGCGTCGGCAAACAAGTCGAAGGCGAACGCCGCAACGTTACCGCGTTGTTCGCCGACCTCAGCGGCTACACCGCGCTCTCCGAACGACTCGACCCCGAGCAAGTCTTTGAAATCATCAACGACACACTCCAGGCATTCACCGCGGAAATTTATAAACACGAAGGCACGCTCGACAAAGTGCTGGGCGACGGTGTGATGGCGTTGTTCGGCGCGCCCATCGCGCACGAGGACGATCCCGCGCGCGCGGTGCGCGCCGCGTTCGGAATGCACGACGCGCTCAAACGCATCAACGCCGATTTGCAACCGCGCTATGGCATCGCGCTCCAGGTTCGCATCGGACTAAATTCCGGCTTGGTCGTCGTCGGAAGCATCGGCTCGGATTTGCGAATGGAGTACACCGCGCTCGGCGACACCGTGAACGTCGCGTCGCGTTTGCAGAGCGCGGCGGAACCTGGGACGATCCTGGTGAGTCGCTCCGTGTACGAGCCGACGAAACCGTTGTTTGAATTTCGCGAGCTCGGCGCGTTGCGCGTGAAAAATCGCGTCGAGCCGGTTGAAATTTTCGAGGCGGTCGCGCCGTTAAAAAAAGAAGGGCGCGTGCGCGGCATTCCCGGTTTGAGCGCGCCGATGGTTGGGCGCCGCGATGAATTTGCGCGCGTCTGTCGCCGGATGGATGATTTGATCGAACGCGACGCCGGGCAAATGCTGTTGGTCACCGGCAACGCGGGCATCGGCAAATCGCGTCTCACGAGCGAATTGAAAGAATATCTCGCCGACCGGCGCGTAACCGTTTTGGAGGGCGCGTGTCTCGCGTATGGTCAACCGGCGTATGGCGTCTTTTTGCGTTTGCTCAAAGCGTACTTTGAAATCGCGGACGACGACCCGGAGGAATTCACGCGCGAAAAAATCGAACGCGGCGCGGCGCATTATCTCGCACCGACACAATCGCCCGCCGATGTCGTGCCGTACATTCATCACTTGTTTTCGATTCGGCTCCTCGAAAAAGAACAAGCCGCGCGCATTCGTCACCTCGCGCCACCGCAATTGCAACAACAAACCTTCATCGCGATTCGCGATTTGATCGCGGCGCGTGCGCGTGAATGTCCACTCGTTTTGATTTTTGAAGATATTCACTGGATTGACCCGGTGTCGCTCGACCTGCTAATTTTTCTCCTCGCCGCGGTCGAACAAATTCCCTTGGCGATCTATTGCAACTCGCGCCCGAGCGAAGGCGCCGCCGCGCCGAAACTCCAACAACTCGGCGCGCAAAGTTATGCCGCGCGCTTTTCGCACATTCCGCTCGCGCCGCTCTCGCTCGCCGACAGTATGACGTTGATTGATTTGTTGTTGACGATTCACGAACTGCCCGACCGACTCAAGCAACTCATTCCGCAACGCGCCGAAGGCAATCCGTTTTATCTCGAAGAAATGATTCGGATGTTGATTGATCGCGGCATCATTCGGCGCGGCGCGACGCGTTGGGAAATCGTGCCCGACGCGGACATCGAGGGCTTGCAAGTGCCGACCACCTTGCAAGGTCTGATTCTCGCGCGCGTGGACGCGTTGAGCGAAGGCGCGCGTCAAACCGCGCAATGCGCCGCGGTGATCGGTCGCGATTTTTCGCGCGCGCTCGTCGCGCGCGTCGTGGACAATGATCGCAAGCTCGCGGATGAACTGCACGAACTCGTCGAACGCGCGCTCGTAACGCGCATCGTCGGCGACGGCGACGCGCGTTACCACTTTAATCACATTTTGATTCAAGACACGATTTATTCGAGTTTGCTCGTGCGCCGCCGCGAATTTTTGCATCACAAAATCGCGGAAGGAATCGAAACGCAATTCAAAGACCGGTTGGATGAACACGCGGACGAGTTGGCGTTTCATTATCACGAAAGCAAGGATTTCGCGCGCGCGCTCCCCTGGCTCATTCGCGCGGGCAAACACGCCGCCGAACGTTTCGCGAACGATCAAGCGGTCAAACAATTCCGGCTCGGCGTCGAGTGTCTGGGCAAAACTAACGCGACACCCGGGCAACAACTCGATCTGTACGTCGGGCTAGGATCGGTGCAAACGTTCGTCGCGGATTACGATGGCGCGACGACATCGCTGTTGATCGCGCTCGAAGCGAGCCGCGCGTTTTCGCGCGCGCCCGACGCGTTGCGCCAGAGCGCGGAGATTATGCGCTTGATCGGTCGCGTCGGCGAACGGCGCGGCGATTACGCGGAATCGTTGCGCTGGCTCAACAACGCGTTGAGCGAACTCGAACACGATACGAATGTGAAATCGCCAGAGCGCGTCCGAATCTACAATGACATCGGTTGGGTGCAATATCGGCTCGGCGATTTCGAGCAAGCGTACGAATGGCGTATGAAAAGTTTGCAGATCGTTGAGGGCACAGATAATTACAGCGAAATGGCATCGGCGTACAACGGACTCGCGGTGTTGTTCAACCGCAAAGGCGATTGGGAACGCGCGATGGCGTACGCGGAAAAAGGGTTGCGCCTGCGCGAAATGATCGGCGACCTGACCGGCGTTTCGAACTCGCACAATAATTTGGGCAACCTCGCGTCAGGACAAGGCGCGTGGGCGCGCGCGTTGGAACATTTTCAAAAGACGCTCGAAATTCGCGAAAAGACCGGCGACACGCGCGGCATCGCGCAAGTGAACAACAACCTGGGATTGCTTCAACGTGAGCAAGGTGACTATGCGCGCGCGTTGGAATATTTTCAAGGCGCACTCGCCAGTGCGGAAAAGATCAAAGATCACAATGTCATCTGCGGCACATTAAACAACATCGCGCACACGTTGATTTTGCAAGCGCGCTTTGACGACGCGCAGTTGCGCCTAACCCGCGCGCTTGACACCGCGAGCGAAATCCGGCATAAAGAGAATCAAGCCGAAACGTTGTGGCTGATGGCAGAGATGTATCTCGGCAAACAACTGTTGCCGGACGCGAACGCGTCCGCGAATCTCGCGCTCGCGCTTGCGTCGGAAATCGGCAGTCGCATCAACGAGGGGCAAGCGTTACGCGTGCTCGGCAAAATTGCGCGGATGCAACTGCGCGCGGATGACGCGCATCAATATCTACTCCGCAGTTTGGTCGTGTTGACGAAACTCGACAATCCGATTGAACTTGCGAAAACGCGTTTTCAACTCGGCTTGCTCGCGCGCGATCGCGGCGATGTGCGCGAAGCGCGGCGCGCGTTGGATGACGCCATCGCGACGTTTGATCGGCTCGGCGCAAAAATCGAAAGCGCGCGCGCGCGCGCCGAACTCGATCAACTCGCGCAACCGGTAACGGTGTAGGATCAACCCCATGGCTACGAAACAAGACCTTCGCCAAATTCCATTTTTCGCGGAACTCGAAGATCACGTCATTGACGCGATCTCGCGCCGTTTGCAACGCGAGCATTATCACAAAGGCGCAATCGTCTTCGCCGAAGATGAACCCGGCGATTGTATGTACATCATCGAAAGCGGTCAGGTCAAGATCGTTTCCGATAAAACCGGGCGCGAAAAAATTTACAACTATTTGGGACCCGGTAATTTTTTTGGTGAGATGGCGCTCTTGCTCGGCGAGAAACGTTCGGCGACCGTGCGCGTGGTGATTGACGCGGATTTGCTCGTTCTGCGCCAGCACGATCTCGAAGAGTTATTGCAACAGCACCCGGCAATCGCGTTGATGATGACGCGCGAACTGGGACGCCGGTTGGGACGTTCGCAACAATCGCCGATCCTGCGCGAAGAATTTAACATCGTCGCCGCGATGGGCCGCGCCGCGCCGACGCTTGCGCGGCATCTCGCGCAAGTTACCGGCGAAGAAGTGTGCTTGTTCGATCTCGGCGGTTTGGCGAACGTTACACTCAATCAACATACGCTCAACCAGGCGAACGTCGTCCTGGTGCGCGGGCAATTGACCGACACGGAAAATCTCGCGAGCGAATTGAGTCGGCTCGTGGATCAATTTTATTGGGTGCTCTTGTGCGTCGCGCCGTACGAAACACCCTTGACGCTCAAGGCGATGGAGCTGGCAGACATTAGCGTGCAGGTCGGCGATGAGGAACCGGAATGGCTCAAGAGCATCGCGCCGAAAGGATTGTGGCACGCCAATTCAAATGACAAATCCATTCAACGACTCGCGCGCCGGATCGCGCAACGCGTCGTCGGCATCGCACTCTCGTCCGGCAACGCGCGCGGGATGGCGCACATTGGCGTTCTGCGCGTGCTCGAACAAGAAGGCATTCCGATTGATATGATCGCCGGGACGAGCGCGGGAGCGGTGTTCGGCTCGCTCTATGCCGCCGGTCTGCCGTTCGATCAAATCGTCGCGTTCGCCGAGGATGTGCAGAACAAGTACAATTTCATTTCCGGTTTTCGCTTTTGGGATTTTCGGATTCCGCCGCGCACGGGCATCATCAAGGGCAATATGGTCTTGAATCATTTCCGCAAGACCTTGAGCAACAAGACATTTGACGATTTAACTATCCCAATGTATATTATCGCCTGCGATTTAATTTCGGGCGAAGAGATCGTGTTTGATCGCGGTCCCGTCGCCGACGCGGTGCGCGCGAGTATGAGCGTGATCGGCGTGCTCGAACCGGCACCGGTCGCCGGACGATTTTTGATTGACGGCGGTTCGGTCAACCCGGTGCCGACGCAGTTGCTCGCGGATCGCGGCGCGAACATTATTCTCGCGAGCAGTGTCATTCCCAGTCTCGAAGATCGTTTGCATCGCCGCGAACTCAAACGCGAAGGCAAAATCCCCAATGCGATCGGAATCATTATGGGCGCGATGGAAATTATGGAGAGTGAGATCATTCGAACACGAATGGGGCCGGTGGATGTGTTGATCTCGCCGAACATTGCGCGCTATGGCACGTTCGAGTACGACAAAGCGCGCGAGTTTATCCAACGCGGCGAAGAAGCCGCGCGCGCGCAACTGCCGACGATTCGCCAATTGTTCGCCCCGCGCCCGCGCAAACCATTGCGCGCGTAATGTGGCGCGGGCTTTCAGCCCGCACCACAATTATTTTTTGCCGGGTCATTTTTGATGAGAGACCGTCTTCGCCAAGTTTCCTTGTTCAGCAATCTCAGCGATGCAGAGTTAGACGACATCGCCAGCCGCGCGCACACCAAACATGTTCACAAGGGCGCGTCGGTGTTTCTCGCCGGTGAACCCGGCGATTGTATGTACGTCATCCTCAGCGGTCTCGTCAAAATCATCTCGGAACAAAAAGATTCCGACCGATTTATTCTCTATCTGGGACCCGGCAATTTTTTTGGCGAAGGCGCGGCGTTATTCGGCGGCAATCACTCCGCCAGCGTGTACGTCGTGATTGACGCCGATCTGCTCGTCCTGACTTCGCAAGACATTCACCCTTTGATGCAACGGCATCCGCAAATGAGCTTGATGATTATTCGCGAGTTGCACGCGCGTTTGCGAATCTCGTTGCGTTCCCCGATTCAAACCAAAGAGCTAACGCTCATCACCGTCGTCGGCGATGCCGCGCCGACGCTCGCGGAGCATCTCGCGCAAATCTCCGGCGAAGATGTGTTGCTGTTCGATCTCGGCGGAATGAGCGGACACCCGGTCAACCCAGCCGTGCTCGCGCAAGATCATGTGTATCTCACGTACGCGAATAACGATCTAACTGCCGAGACGCTTCCAGAACGCTTGAGTCAACTCATCAAACAATACTATTGGGCATTGCTCTGGGTCAGTCCCGATGAAACGCCGCTCACGTTGAAAGCGCTCGATCAAGCCGATCTACGCGTCGTGCTCGGCCCCGTGTACGCGCGGCGCGGTGAACAACTCGCGCCGCGCCATCGTTTGCACGCGGACGATTCCATCGCGGCGATTCACCAACTCGCGCGCCAACTCGCGCGCCGCCAAGTCGGACTCGCGTTATCGTCCGGCAACGCGCGTGGAATGGCGCACATCGGCGTGCTCAAAGCGCTGACCGAAGAAAACATTCCGATTGATATGATCGCCGGGACGAGCGCGGGGGCGTTGTTCGGCGCGATGTTCGCGGCCGGCAGAAGCGTTGACGAGTTGATGGAATTTGCGGCGACCGTGCCGCGCGAAATGAATTTTCGCACCGGCTTTCGCAACTGGGATATGCGCGCGCCGTTCCCGTACTCGGGTCTCATCAAAGGCGATATGTTGCTCCGGCATTTGCGCCGCCTCGTGTTCGACAAATCGTTCGAGAGTTTGAAAATTCCGCTCGCGGTCGTTACCGCCGATTTGATCACCGGCGAAGAGATCGTATTCGATCACGGCTCGGTCGCCGACGCCGTGCGCGCGAGTATGAGTATGGGCGGTTTGATCGAACCCGCGCGCACCGACGGACGCTTTTTGATTGACGGCGGCGCGATCAATCCCGTGCCAACCCAATCGCTCGCGGATCACGGAATGAATGTCATCATCGCGGTCAGCGTCATCCCAACTTTGGAAGACCAGATTCGTCGTCGCAAAATGAAACGCGAACAACGCGCGCCGAGTATGATTGATATTTTATTGGGCGAGCGCGAAATTATGGAGCGCGAAATTATTCGCTCGCGCATCAACCCGGTGGATGTGGTGATTCAACCGGATGTCGCGCGCTATAGCGTGCGCGAGTACGACAAGGTGCAAGAAATTATTCGCTCCGGGGAAGACGCCGCGCGTTTGCAAATTCCGTACATTCGCAAACTGCTCGCGCCGCGCCCGCGCAAATTACCGCAAGGATAATTTACCCAATCACGTCACCCTGAGCGTAGCGAAGGGTCTCCAACCAAAATAGAGATTCTTCGCTTCGCTCAGAATGACGGTTTCACTCGATTATGGATTTTCCAAACCAAGCCCGCCCCGTGAAAACCGAAGAGTTGCAAAGTCGTATCGCGTTTTTGGAACATCGTATCACCGCGCTCGAAACGCTTCAAGAAGTCGCGCATACGCTTACGTCGGAATTAAAGTTGGACCGTCTGCTCGCGCTGATTCTTTCGAACGCGATGGACGTGCTTAAAGCGACCGCCGGTTCTCTGCTCTTGCTCGATCAAGCCACGAACGAATTGGTGTTTCAAGTTGTGCAGGGCGGCGGCGGCAAAGCATTGCTTCGCAAACGCATTCGCACCGATGAAGGCGTCGCGGGCTGGGTCTTTACGCGCCGGATGCCGGCGATTGTGCATCACGCCGCGTCCGATCCGCGTTTCGCGATGCGCGTGGACGAATCGCTTTCGTTCCAAACGCTCTCGCTGATCGCCGCGCCGCTCATTCACAAAGGCAATCCAATTGGCGTGATCGAAGTCTTGAACAAGCAATCGGGCGAACGATTCAACGCGGACGATCAAGAATTGTTGATGGCGTTCGCCGCGCAGTCCGCGGTCGTGATCGAAAACGCGCAACTCGTTCAGCAAGTCATCGCGGAACGCGACCGCATTCTCGATGTCGAGGAAGAAGTGCGGCGCGAACTCGCGCGCGATTTGCACGACGGACCTTCGCAAATTCTCGCGTCGCTGTTGATGGGGATGAAACACTTGCACCAGGTCGTCGCGCGTCAACCCGAACGCATCCCGCAAGAGTTGAGCGATCTCGAACGGCTCGCGACGACGGCGATGCACCAGGTTCGCAATATGCTTTTCGATTTACGCCCGGTCGCGCTCGAAACCCAGGGTTTGCTCGCGGCATTACGCGTGTACGTCGAACGGCAACGCGAAACCGGCGGCTCGAATATATTTCTCGAAGCCGAGACGATCACCGCGCGCTTTGCGCCGAAAATCGAAGCCGCCGTATTTTCGATTGTGCAAGAAGCGGTCGGCAACTCGAAGAAACACGCGCAAGCGAAAAGCATTTCGATCAGCGCGCGCCAATCCGCCACCACGTTGACGCTGAGCATTCGCGACGACGGCATCGGCTTTGATGTCGCGAGCATCGAAGAATCGTACGCGCAACGCGGCTCGCTCGGTTTGTTGAATATGAAAGAACGCGCGGAACTCGCGCACGGCAAACTGACGATTGATTCCAAAATCGGCAAAGGCACCAAAGTAACGTTGGTGATGCCGCTCGAAATGCAAACACCCGAATCTTGAATGGGTGGCGCAGACATTACTTGTGCGCCCGCGCTTGCAAACTAAAAGTTTGCGTCACGTTCACTTGTTCACCAAAACCAACGAGGGTTTGGATGTGTTGTGCCAAACTCTCGTTTTGTTTGAAAGACCTTCCAGGTTTTGAAAACCTGGAAGGTCTACTCCAAAGACGATGCGATTCACTCAAACAATTTTGAGCGCGGCATTGTTCTCGATTATCCTCGCCATCGCAATTGATCTTCCCACTCACGCGCAAACTCCAAACACAATCCTGGTTCCCATCGCACTCGCGCCGCTCACGCGCGACACGCCGATTGAATTGACCGCGCTCACGCTCGACGCGGAACTGCGCGAGATCAACGGACGCACGATCATCACCGGCAACGCGACGTTCAAACTTCACAACACGGATCGCGTCAACGACCTGGTTGTGCCGGTCGGATTTCCAACTTGGGCGGGCGATCCGTACGCGTTCGATCCGGCGCGGCTTGATGCGTTCGTCGTTTCGATTGACGGCAGAAAAGTGGCGACGCTCAATCCCGCGCAAGCTGAATTGAAAATCGGGCGCGAGACGCGCGCGGTGAATTGGTACACGTTCACGCTGACGATTGCGAGCGATGAAAAGCGCACCGTGCGGTACGATTTTCAACAAGACCTGGGGGATAGAGCGATGCCGCGTTTCACATTCGGTCTCGTGCCCGCGACGAGTTGGAAAGGGAGTGTCGGAAGCGCGCGCGTCGAAGTGAATTTCCCCGAAGCCACAACGCTCGAACAAATCATCGCGTTCGATCCGCCGAATCCACATTTCGACGGACGCAGTTTGAAATGGAGTTTCACGACGAACGAGCCGGTCGCGAATCCAACACTCACGGTCATTCGCCCGGGCTTGTGGAGCGACCTGGTCGCGAAACGCCGCGCCGCGCAACAAACGCCGAACGATGCGAACGCGCGCGCCGCGCTCGGCAATGTTTTGCGCGTGCTCGCACAAAGCGAATCCGCGCGGCGCGATAGTTTTTACGCGCAAGCCATCGCCGAACTCGACAGCGCGACGCGGCTCGATCCGAACAATCGGCTCGCGCGGCAATCGCTCGGCGCGCTGTACGAAGCGCGCGCGGGCGCGGCGCAAGGTCCGCGCAACGCGGGGTACGTGCAACTCGCGGTCGCGCAGTGGGAAATTCTCGCGGGGAATGATGCGAACGCGCGCAAGCAACTCGCGGAAGATTATTTTTATCTCGGTCTCGACGCGCAAACGCGCGGCGCGTACGATGACGCGTTCGCGTTGTACGAAAAAGCGCGCGCGCTCGCGCCGAATGGCGCGGGACCGCTTTTCACATTGGATCGCGCCGCCGGGCAACGCCGCGCGCTCAATCTCGCGTGGGCGCGCGCGTTGCTCGAAAACAAAAACGCGCCGCTTGCCGCGGACAAGGCACGCGTCGCGCTCGGCGATGCGTTTATGAAAGCGTATACGCCGCCGTCGTTTTACGTTACGCGCGCGCAAGTTACGATGAGCGCACACGAACGCGTGATCGCGCTCGAACTCGCGCCGCTTCAGGGCGATGCGACGCGCGCCGCGCTGACGAACGCGGTCGGCACGTTGCGCGCGAACGGCGCGGGCGCGGAGCTTGCGGACGATTTGTCGTCGCTCGCGATCACGGTGCAATACGACGACGCGACAAATTTGCTGTTCAAACTCGCCGCGCTCGCGGATGTTTTGCCGAATGTGCCCGAGTGGGCGCGCGTGCGCGCGATCATTTCGCCGCAAAGTTTGTTGTGGAGCGAAAGCGAGGATGTGCTCACGCGCGGTTTGCGCTATCGCGAGCAAATTGATTTTTCGACCGCGTGCGTAAAATTTTCCGCGCAACTCGAAAGCATCGCGCCAAATCTCGCGCCGCTCGACAAGGCATCGCCGCACGATGACGAAGCGCAATTAAAACGCGCCCTGCTTCAACACGCGCAATCAAGTTGGCGCGCCGCGCTCGCGCAAGGGCGCGTTACGTATCGCGCGGGTGAAAACGAAATTCGCGTGGACGCGTGCGCCGCGCGCGAAATCGTGATCGA
>Ga0233425_10006754_pt1 | contig 16688 bp, 13 predicted proteins | sample Watercolumn_Towu_2_FD_181712 | JGI IMG/M metagenome (GOLD analysis project Ga0233425, IMG submission 181712) | Freshwater microbial communities from Lake Towuti, South Sulawesi, Indonesia - Watercolumn_Towuti2014_140_MG | ecosystem: Environmental > Aquatic > Freshwater > Lake | place... | reverse complement strand
CTCGAGGTAGAGCAGCTTGAGGGCTTCGCCCGGCATCTCGCAAAGCAGGTCGCGGATGTTGATGACGTTGCCGAGGCTCTTGGACATCTTGACCGGCTCGCCCGTGGCGTCGTCGATCAGGGTGACCATGCCGTTGTGCAGCCAATAGCGGACGAACGGGCGTTTTCCCGTGGCGCCCTCGGCCTGCGCGATCTCGTTCTCGTGGTGGGGGAAGAGCAGGTCGCTGCCGCCGCCGTGGATGTCGAACTGGTCACCCAGGTAGTGCCGGGACATGGCGGTGCACTCGATGTGCCATCCGGGGCGACCGGGGCCCCAGGGGCTCTCCCAGGCGGGCTCACCGGGCTTGGCGGACTTCCAGAGGGCGAAGTCGGCGGGGTGACGTTTGCGCTCGTCCACCTCGATGCGCTCACCGGCCCGCAGTTGCTCGACTTCGCGGCCGGAGAGCGAGCCGTAGCTGCGGAGAGAGGGGACGTCGAAGAAGACATCGCCGTCGACCGCGTAACCGTGGCCCCGATCGAGGATCGCCTGGATGGTGGCGATGATCTGCGGGATGTGCTCACTGACCTTGGGCTGCACGCTCGGGGACAGCAGCCCGAAGCCCGCCAGATCCTGGTCCAGCGCTTCGATGTAGCGGGCCGACAGGGCGAGCGGATCCTCCCCATGCATCTGGGCGCGCTGGATGATCTTGTCGTCCACGTCGGTGTGGTTGCGGACGTAGGTGACCTCGTAGCCGCGATGGCGCAGGTAGCGGAACACCACGTCGAAGGTGATCATCGCCCGCGCGTGCCCGATGTGGCACAGGTCGTAGACGGTCATGCCGCAGACATACATCCCGATGCGGCCCGGCTCCCGGGGAACGAGTGGCTCGATGGCGCGCTTGCTGGAGTTGAACACCCGGATTGGATCGTCCACGGCTCCTCCTCGCCCCGGTCGGCAGGTACCGCCGGGCGCCGGCCCCTCTATGGAGGCGGACTGTCTGCGTCGAGCCCCCCGGGGTGGTGTCAGAGCTTGAAGATCTCTTCGAGCTCGGCGCGCACGACATCCTCGGGAACACCCTTGGCGACGGAGATCTCCTGGACCAGCAGCGTGTGGGCCTGGTCGAACATCTTGCGCTCGCCGAAGGAGAGGGTCTTGTCCTGGCGCAGGAGGGCCAGATCCCGCAGGACCTTGGCCACCTCGAGGGGGTCGCCGGTCTTGATGCGGTTCATGTACTCGCGGTAGCGGCGGTTCCAGGTCTGATTGTCCGCGGGGACATCGCGATCCCGGAGGATCTCGTAGACCTTCTCGACGTGCTCCAGCGGGATCACGCGCCGCATCCCGATGCCTTCCACGTTCTTCACCGGTACGCGGATGGTCATCCCGTTGTCCAGGATCTTGAGCACGTAGAAGGTCTGCTCGACATCCTCGTAGCTCACGCTCTCGATGGCGGTGATGGTGCCGACGCCGTGGGCTGGGTACACGGCCTTGTCTCCGACCTTGAAGTCCATGCGTCCTTGCTCCTCGCTGCGGATCCGAGCTTGACGATGGCGTGCGACCCCCGCCAGGCTACGGGAGTCGCATGGGCCCTCGGACGGCGTCGCGTTCACCTCGGGCCGGTGCGGGTCACAGACCTGCAACAGCCTACAACGACCTGTCATCCTACACCATTTCGACCCATGATGCAAGGTGATGGCTGAAGCCGTAGTGAGAAAGCAGAAAATGACGAACCCCCCGAGGCGATTCTGCCCGGTGGGCGAGGGACGGATAGGCTTGCTGTTGTGGCGCGGCATGGTAGGTCCGCTGGGCGTGGCGCTGGCTCTGATCACCGGCGGGGGGCTGCTGTTGCAGGGGGGCGCAGCCCTCGCTGGAGCCACCGTTCTTCCTTCGATGAGCGCGATCGTCGGGGTTCTCGGGGGTCTTGTGCCGGCCGCGCTCGAGCTGGCCCTGCCGCTGGCTTTCCTCGTGGGGCTGGTGGTGGCGTTGGGCCGATGGCACGAAGACGGTACCTGGACCGCGCTGCGTGCGTGCGGGGTCGGGGGGCGGCTGCTGCTGCGCCCCGCGCTGCTCTGCGCCCTGGGCGTCGCCCTGCTTCTCGCGACCCTGGGTCACGGGGTGGTCCCGGCCGGACGACGTGCGGCGTCCGCGCGGCTGGTGCGGGCCTGCGCCGAAGTGACCCTGCCTCCCGGGGGGTTTTTGCCGCTGGCCGGGGCGATGTTGCATCGCCCTCCATCCGGTGGGCTGGCCGCCTCCCTTGGCGATGGCTTCCTCTCTGCCGAGGATGGCAGGCTGGAACCCCGAGATGGGGGTGTGCTGCTGCAGCTCGGTCGGGGTGAGGCCCTGCTGGGCGGGGCGGGCGCCCCCACGTTGCGGTTCGAGGCGGCCGCGGTGCCGCTTGCGCTCCGGGCGTCGTCCCGGCGCGTCGAGCTGGCGGAGCGGACCGACGCAGAGCTGCGCGCTCTGGTCCGGCGGCGGGCGGCCTCGGGGCAGGATGCCGCCTATCCGAGGCTGATCTTGCTCAAGCGCAGCAGCCTGGCGGTGGCTTTGCTGCTGCTGCCCGCGGTGGTCCTGCCGATGGCCCTGCGCTGGGGCGGACGCGTGCTGCCCGTGGTCGGGGTCGCGCTGTTCACCTGGAGCCTGGTGCGCGTCGGCGACGGGCTGGCGGCGCTGATCGGCGCCTGGCCCGCAGCCGCCCTGCCCCTGCTGGGCCTGGCCGGTGTCGCCGCGGCGCTGTGGGCCGGGTGGCGGGATCGCTAGCGATGGCTCACCCCCGCCCGCACCTCGCCCTGCGCCTGCTCTGCGGGCGCGCTGGCCGCTGGACCGTGGTGGCCGCACTGGCCGTGGCGGTCCTCGCCTTGCTGGTGGACTGGGTGGAGGCGGGCGCGCGGGAGGGTGCCACCGTGTTGGGGAGCCTCGGGGAGGCCGCGCTGAGGCTCCCAGCCCACCTGGGGCAGGCCGCGCCCCTGGTGGCGGCGCTGGGAGCGGCCCTCGCGCTGGTGGGGCTGCGGCGCAGCGGGGAATGGTTGGCACTGGAGAGCGCGGGGCTGGGGTGGTGGGGTCGGCTGGGACCCTCGCTGCTCCTCGGCTGGGTGCTGGGGCTGGCGGGGGCTGGGGTGGACGCCTGGCTCACCCCCTGGGCTGGGCGCAGCAAGGCTGACCTGGCCGCTCTGCGCGAGGGCCATCCGCTGCACGCGGCGGGTTCGGTCTGGCTGTCACTGGACTCGACCCTCTTCGAGCTGCGCGGGGATCCATCCGGCGGACGCCTGGAGGGGGCGCGGGCCTTCACGCTGTCCAGCGGTCGTCTGCGCGGCGCTTGGGCGTCCGCCGGCCTCCGCTGGGACGGTGCGCGCTGGATCACCGGGTCTGGGGCGGAGATCGGTCCCTGGGACGCGCTGCCCGCGCCGGACGCGTTGGCCGAACGGGTGGGCAGCCTGCCTCCCGGGGAGCGGACCTGGGAGGCCCTGCGCGCCGACACCAGCCCCGCTGCGACCGCCGAACGCGCGGCGCGCTGGTCGCGGACCCTCGCCTGCGGGCCCGCCGCTGTGGTGGGTGCCGCGCTTTGCGCGCTGGCCGGCCCGGGCGCGGCCGGGGTGTTGCTCGCCGCCCTGCCCGTGCTGGCCTGGGAGTCCCTGGCCACCCTCGCGCAGGCCCAGGCTGCCGCAGGCAGCCTTCCTCCCTGGGCTACGGCCGCGGTGCGCCTGCTGGTGGCCGTGCTCGCGACCGGACTGTTGGTGAGGCGGATGGGGCGGTGCTGACTCCCGAAGCGCGGAAGCCGGCCTCACGGCCGGCTTCCCGGAACGGTGGCAGATGGCCTAGAAGGCGGTGCCCACGCCGAGGTAGACCCCGGAACGGAGGTCGGTGACCTCGACCATGTTGCCGCAGTCATCACCGCAATCCACCGTCCGCTCCGGGATGATCACATCGCGGCTCAGGCGGTTGTAGCCCACGTTCACGGTCAGGTGGTCGATCACCTCGTAGGCCAGCTCGAGGTCCACGTCCGAGGTGAAGATGCCGGAGTAGGACTCGGTGCCCCAGGCGCCGGAGAGCAGGACATCCAGGCCGAAGCCGAGATCCGCGCCGCCGCGGATGCCGCCGTACAGCGAGGTCAGGCCCCAGGGGTAGAACCACAGGCCGCGGTCCTGGCCCTCGGGGGTCCACATGGCCACCACGGGAACGGCGGTGGAGGCGATGCCTCCCTGGACGCCGATCCAGTAGCGGTTCTCGCCCGCGTCGTAGAAGTAGCGGCCCTGCAGGGTGGCCGTGAAGAAGGAGTCGGTCCAGGTCATGTCCGGACCTTCCTGGGCGCGGGTGAAGGAGTCGGTCTCCACGCCGAACCAGATGGTGCGGTAGCGGGCATCGAGCCCGACGTACTCGAACATCGGGAGCCAGGCGAGCAGGCGGACGTCCACGGAGGGGACGGAGAGCGGCACGACATCGCCGGTGCCTTCTTCCGCCGCGGTGTCGCCGGAGAGCTGCAGGGAGTGGGCGTAGGGAAGAGGGTCCCCCTCGGCGTCGAACTGGTAGGGGGTGGCGTTGACGTCGTAGTTGTAGCGATACCCTGCGGTGCCGATGGCGGCGCGCAGGCGCACCCAACGGTGATCGGCCTTCGGCTGCTCGGGTTCGGTCGGCGGGGCGGGGGTGCCGAAGGGCTGGGGTTCAGGCTGGACCGGCTGGGCGACGGGCTGCGGTGCGGGCTGGACCGGCTGGGCGACGGGCTGGACCGGCTGGGCGACGGGCTCGCCCCAGATGGAGGCCGGCGCGGCGGTGATGGGGACCTTGAGGAACCCGGAAGCCTTGCCGGACTTGTCCTGGACCGAGAGCATGATCTCGCCGGCCAGGCCCGCGGGGATGGTCAGCACGGCGGTGTACTCGCCGTTGCCGAGGTCGCTCCAGGCCGACAGCGCGCCGGCGCTGACCATGTGGTCGAAGCCGAGGCCGGCGACCCCGCGGCCCTGCGCATCGCGGGTGGCGATCTTGATGGTCACGAAGCCGCCTGGCGCTGCGCCCGCGGGCTCGGCGCCAAGCACCAGGCTGGCCAACTCTCCGCCACCCACGGGGGCCGCGGGCGGAGGCAGGACGACGGCGGCCTGCCCCTCGCGCTCGAGGCGCTTGAACTGGACGATCCCGGCCCAGGCATCGCGCAGGGCCAGGGCGGTCTGGCTGCCGCTGCGGGGCAGGACCAGGCTCGGGGCCGCGGCGGCGGGGGCCTGGAGGATGGCCACCGCGCCGGTGGCGGCGCCAGCGCCGACCTGGAGGTTGACCAGCCCGACCCCGCGGCCGGCCTGGTAGTAGAGCTGGGCCACGCCGGCCTCGTTGGTGGTGGCGGCGGACGGGATCTGGCCGTCACCGGCCACGACCCGGGCGGTGAGCGGCACCCCGGCGACCGGGTAGCCGAACTCGTCCACCGCCACGATGGTCAGCATGGCGCTGGACATGCCATCGTTGGGCAGGCGCGTGACGGAGGGCAGCACCACCAGGCGGCGCAGGGGGTTACCGGTCGAGGCGGACATCACGGTGGCGGTCAGCTCCACCGGGCCGGTGCCAGTGAGGTCGAACAGGCCCTGGTAGTCACCGGCCTTGAGGTCCTTGACGGACTCGCGCAGCTTGGCGCCGTTGGCCTCGATCAGCACCTGACGGTCGGACAGCCCGGCGCCGCCCGGGCCGACCACCTGGACCAGCGCCTTGAAGCCAGTGGCTCCGGCGGGCAGCAGGGCGGGCTCCGTGGAGAGGGTCACGCCCGTGGGCCGCACGGGGATCAGGGGGATGGAGGCCGTGTCGGTCTGGGTGGAGGCCTGGCCGTCGAGGCTGGCCGCCAGGTTGACCTGCCCCATCGCCAGGCTGGTGCTGGGGGTGAAGTCGGCCCGATAGATGCCGTTGCCCTCGTGCACGGGCTTGGTGATGGTCCCCGAGGAGGCGCTGATGCTGACCATGGCGTTGGCGGCGGGCTCGCCGGTGGGGGCTACCACCGCCACGCGCACGGGGATGGTGACGGTCTTGTCGCCGGGGACGCCCGCCACGACGGGCAGCAGGGCGATGCGCTTGCCGTCCGGGACCTTGAGATCGATGTTCTCGGTCCTGGTATCGGTTCCCATCGCGGTGGTCAGGACGGCCTGGCTCACCCCGGGGGGCACGACGATGGGCACATTGGCCCGCCCGCTGGCGTCGGCCTGGATGGGGCCGAAGTCCCGGGAGCCGACCCGCAGCATGACGTTGGCGCCAGGCGTGCTGGTGATGGGGTAGGAGGTCTTGCCGACGAGGGGCAGGGAGACGTAGCCGTAGGAGCGGCCCGGATCCTGGCGGTCGGCCACCGTGAGGAGGGCGATGTGGGGGTAGTTGACCTTGGGAGGGGTGTACAGCGCCGAGTAGCGTCCACCGCCCAGCGGGGTGAGGTTGGCGATGGTGCCGGCGGTGGCGGTCACGTCGAGCGCTACGCTGGAGAGGTCCTCGCCCGGCGCCGTCGCGAGCTGGATGTTGATGGTGGACGAGGCGTCCTGGCCGAGGATGATCTCGGGCGGGTTGGCCGTCACCGTCAGGCGGTGGGAGGGGGGCGGGGTGACGGTCACGCCGTAGACCTTGCCCACGGTGACGCCGGAGGAGGACTTCCCCTTGATGCTGAGCTCGATCTGCCGGGGGGCGTTCACCTCGGGGGGGGTGTAGGTGAAGTCGTAGACCCCACCGCCCACCTCGCGGAGCGCGGTGGCCTCGCCGCCGGTCGCGGTGACCTTGACCTTCAGCGCGGTCATGGCAGAACCATCCGCCTGGAGGGCGATCAGCGAAAACTTGACCGCGGTTTTGCCATCTCCCACCACCTCACCGGCAGGGATCAGCTCCACGAGCCCCGCAGAGTCGAAGTAGGCTTGCGCCTGGACGGGCTCTGCGAGCAGGATCGAGCTGGTGGCCCAGCCGACGGTGAGGGCGAGAATGGCCAGCGTGTACCGCAGCCAATGGGCGAAGGGGCGCATGTTCGGGCCTCCGGGCTTCATCCTTCTCCGGGCGGCGGGGGCTTCCGCGTCACCCGGTGCCTCACGGAGCCGCCAGGGGCCCCGGGAGGACGACAATAGTAACTCAATACGGGCCAGGGATGGTTAGAACGTCGGTGTCCCTGTGACCGGAGCGCCCCGAATGCCCCTGGCCGACGAGATCTCGGCGGCAGGCCTCACCCCCGCCATGCGGCGCGTGCTGGCGCGCGCACTCCGCGGCGTGGCCGCCGCGGACGGCCCCATCGGCGAAGCCGAGGAGCGGGCCATCCGCGCCATGCTCGGGGGGGACGACTCCCTGGATGGAGCCCAGCGCGAGCCGATCGAATCCATCTGGCCCCACGCCGAGCTGTGCGTGCGGGCCTGCGTCCACCTGGCCCTGGTCGATGGAGACTACCGCGTCGAGGAGGCTCGGGCGGTGGGCCAGGTGGCGCACCGGCTCGGGCTGTCGGCCCCGCGGCTCGCGACCATCGAGCGCCAGGTGTTCAGGTTTCTTCGGTCCGTGGCGGCACGTCGTTCGCGAACCGGTCCTCCCCCTCTCCGCTGACCCAGGAGCGCCCCATGAGCCCTTCGGACGAGCCCGCCTCCAGCGACTACGTGGCCACCCTGCTGAGCCCGCGTCATCGGAGCCTCTTCGAGGGCATCCTGCGGCGCGCCCTGGCCGAGGAGGGAGGCGACTCCTGGGCAGCCAACACCATCCGATCCGCCCCTGCATCCCACGGGGAACGGCTGGTCATCCAGCTCGCCTACTCCCTCTGGCGCGGCTACGGTCCGGCCTTGCAGGTGGAGCAGCTTCGTGGCCTCGAACCGGAGGTCGCCGAGCGTTTGATGGCCGGGTTGGCGGTGGCCGTGGCGGGTGATGGCGCCTCCGCGCTCCTGGCCGGGGCTGCCGGGCGGTGTCCGCCCGCCCGGTCCGAGGGGGTCTGACCCTCAGCGCTCGATGCGCTGCAACGCCGCGCGCAAGGGGGCGAGGCTCGGATCGAGCCGGAGGGCCTCCAGGTAGAGCTCGCGGGCGGCCGCGGGTTCGCCCCGCAGCTCGTACAGCTCACCCAGGATCAGGGCGACCCTGGGCTCGCCCGGCGTCAGGCGCCAGGCCATGCGGCCGTAGCCGATGGCCTGCTCGAGATCGCCCGCTCCCCTCAAGACACGGGTGACGATCAGGAGCGCCTCGAAGGCGCCCGGATCCAGGCGGATCGCCTCGCTGGCGGCCTCGATCGCGGCGGGACCCTCCCGGGCCCGTTCGAAGAGGGCGGCGGCCTTCGTCCATGCGGCGGCTGTCGGGTGGCCGCTCATGCGGAGGGAAGCCCGCAGCGCCCGGGCCGCGTCGCCGATCCGCCCCTGGTCCATCCGCACCTCGGCCAGGGCGGCGGCCAGGGCGGCGGCGTCATCGTCCTCGAAGCCCATCATGGCGACGGAGCCGGGCTGCTGGGAGGCCTGGGCGTGCTCCCAGGTCGCGCGGTAGGCCCCGCTGGTCAGGGCGGCCTCCAGGAACTGGGAGGCGCGAGGCGCATCGCCGATTTCGGCGAACATGAGCCCGAGCCGGCCCAGTTGCGCCCCGTCCTCGGGGTGCAGCGCCGCGCCACGGGCACGCAGGCGCAGTGCGCCCTCGGTGTCGCCCGCCCGCTCTGCGTGGGCCGCCTGGTCCTGCCAGCGGTCCGAGATATCCGCGACGCAGCTCTGGACTTCGCGCGCGGCGGCGCGTGCGCCGGCCACGTCGCCGGCCAGCAGCATCGCGGCGCCCGCGTCGCCCAGGGCGTCCGGATCTTCGGTGTTGGCTTCGAGGACGTGGTGCGCCGCCTCGGCGGCCTCCGCCGCCGCACCGGCGCGTGCGAGCATCCAGGCCAGGGCGGCTTCGCGACGCGGCGAGGGCGCGATCTCCACGGCACGCCGCATGGTGTCGGCCGCGGTGGGGTCGTGGTGGGCGAGCTGCAGCAGCGCGCGCAGCTCCAGGACCGCGGGGTCTTCGACGAGGTCCGCGCCGACGGTCGGCAGGAGTGGAGCGGCTTCGTCGGACCGCCCCAGCCGGATCAGGGCTTCGGCCAGGGCCAGGCCAGCACCGGGCTCCTCCAGGGTCAGGGCCTTGCGGGCCGGGGATTCTGCTTCTCCCGGCTGGGCGTCGGCCAGGCAGGCGCGCGCCAGGGCGAGCTGCAGCTCGCCGTTCTCGGGTCGGCGCTCGCAGGCCAGGCGGTAGCAGCGCACCGCCAGGGTGGTCCGCCCAGCCTCCAGGTGGGCGTCACCTTCCCGTGCCAGGCGGTGGGTGGCGCAGCCTGTGGTGAGGAGCAGCGCCGCCAGGACCGAGCAGCTCCGGGAGGCGGCGCCCATGGGCTAACGCCCCGACCCGAGGACCCAGTACGGGGAGCCCGCGAGCTGCTGCTTGATGGCGGCCACCTGGTGGGGCGGCACCTCGAAGGTGGCCGGTTGGCCCGTCTGGGGGTCGATCTGGGTCGCGAACCAGCGGGTGCCGGCGCGGTTCCGGTGGAGCAGGAGCCCCCGCGGGTCGTCGTAGACGAGGACCATGTCGGCCTCTGGATCCTCCTCGGGCTGTGGCGGCGCGGGTTTGGCGGCCGCCTTCGCGGGGGCCTTCTTCGGCGCAGCCTCTTCGAGAATCTCCTCCAGCTCCCAGCGGACCTCGAGCAGGGCCCCGCGGGCGGCCTGCTCGACGATCTCGCGCACCTGACCTGCATCGGGGCCGCGCAGCATCGCCAGCAACCGTCCCTTGGCACTCGCCAGGCCGCTCTCGTCGTTCTCGGCGACAAGCGCCCCGATCCGTGCGACCAACTCCTCGACCGCCTGCATGACGTGCTCCCTGGGTGTGGGGCTGGTGGCCCCTGGACGGGCCCAAGCTTATCACCCCAGGGGGCGGCGCAAGGTGGGGGTGCGCGGGACCGGGATCACCGGCCGCGCCGACGGGCTCCGGACCGTGGACACCGGACGGATTACATACCGCGCATGCGATCCGCCTTCCTCCTTCGCCTGAACTCCGAGGACCGCGCCCGCCTGGAGGGCATCGGGCAGCGCATGGACCTGGAGCCACGGCAGCACCTGCTGGTGCGGGGGGATCCGGGTGGCGACGTGTTCCGGGTCGAGAAAGGGCAGCTCGAGATCGTAGACCGGCGCTCTCGCCCGGAGGTGATCCTGGACGTGCTCGGCCCGGGGGAACTGGTGGGGGAGATGGCTTTCATCGACGGGACGAACCGCAGCGCGGACGCCTTCGCCACGCCTGGCACGGTGGTCACCCGCTGGCCGGTGGCGGAACTGGAGGCGTTGCTGGCGTCGGATGCGGCCTTCGGCGCGCGCTTCTGGCGTTTCATGGCCGAAGAGGTCGCCGCGCGGCTGCGTGAGGTGACCTCCAACGCCGTGACCGGCGGGCTGCGCGGCGCCGGACCGACCGGCGGTGGGGCCGAGCTCGCTTCGCACGTGGGTGCGGTGGTGTCCCAGAGCCTCGACGGGCTCGCGCGGGTGGATCAGGCCCTGCGGCGCGATCCGGGCGATGCCCGCTCTGCCGACCAGGTCGTGGCGCTGCTGGACACCCTCGGGAACGAGCTGGCCCGGCGCTGGCGCGATGGCTCCGACTCCGAAGCCTTCGAGATCGCCGTGCGGCGCCTGGCACGGCAGGTCCACCCCTATTTGTTGCGGTCCTCCACCGCGGAGCTGTGCCTGTCCCGCCCCGACGGGTTCGCCGGTGGCCCGAGGATCCTGGAGCATCTCCTCGCGGGGAGCCCAACCGGCGAGGGGCCGCTCGGCGAGGCGGTGGATCGCTGGCTGCTCGGGCTGCCGCGTGCGCTCGGGCTGCGCGCCCGCCAGCGGGCGGTTGAGGTGGCCATCGAGCCGTTGCTGGCCCGCCACCTCGGCCAGCTCCACCTGGTCATGATCAACGCCGCCCAGGGGGGACTGCTGGCCCGGACCTGGAAACGCATCGCGGCGCGCGAGGGCGAGCTGTGGGTGGTGGAGCCGACCCGCGACGCCCTCATGGCGGTGGACATGGCCCTGACCACCCAACGGGCGCGTATGCGGCTGCGGCTCGTGCAAGAGCAGGCCGGCGACCCCGCCCTGGGCGGCTCGCTGCGCTCCCTGACCGGAGTCGATCTCGTGGTGGCCGACAACCTCTTCGACTATCTCCCCGCGCGTCTCGCGGCTGATCTGGCCCGCCAGCTCGGTGCCGCCCTCGGGCCGCGGGGGCGACTCGTCGTCACCGCCACCACGCCGAGCCCCGACCACCTCGTCTGGAGCCAGCTCCTGGAGTGGCCCGTCGTCGCGCGCGACAGCCGTTCCCTGGCGGCCATCCTGAAGGCCGCGGGTTACGCGGACGTGGCCGTCACCGCGCTGGAAGGCGCGGGGTTGGTGGCGTCGGCCGGTACCGGTACGCAGCCCTGAAGTAGCCTCCTTGTCCCTCTGCCCCTTGCCTCGCGGCGCTGGCTGGCGTAGGGTGCCGAGCCGGTCTTCATGTCCCCTGGAGGAAAGAACATGTCACCCCGCTGGATGAGAACTCTCCTGGTGTCCGCGTTCGTCGCGGGTCTGTACGGCTGCGAGCAGCCGCCGGCTCCCGCTCCGGCACCCGAACCGCCGGCCGCGCCCGCGCCCGGGGTGCCCGCGAAGGCTCCCGCGCTCGACATCGCGGTCCTCCAGGCCGAAGCCGAGAACGTCGCGCTCACCCCGTCGCCTGCGGAGATGCAGGCGGCCCTCGCCAAGGCCGGGATCGTCCACTCCCTGTCGGACCTCGTCCAGACTCGCAAGATCGACCTGGACGTCGAGAACCTCGACCGCGTCGCCGTGGGCACCGGGGTCCTGGTGGCGGATGTGGTGCTGACGGTCAAGGCCGCGCCCAAGGAGGATCTCGTGGCGCGCCTGCAGGCCATCCAGCACGGCATGAAGCAGCTCGGGGGTGGCACCGACATCGACAACACCCTCACCGACATCGTCAACCGCATCCAGAACGACGCCGTCAGCCGCGATGCCCTGGTGCGCGAGCTCGACGAGCTCTCCGGCGTGATGATCCCGGAGATCAAGTACGAGAAGGGCGAGCGCGTGGTGCCGTTGCTGCAGGCCGGCTCGTGGCTCGAGGGCGCCAGCCTGGTGTCCACGGCCGTCACCAACTCCGGCAAGTTCGATGCCGCCGACGCCCTGCTGAAGCAGCCGGAGGTCGTCTCCTACTTCCTCAATGTCGTCATGGTCCAGGGCGGCGCCGCCCCCGACGAGGTCATCGCCAAGCTCGTGGCCACCCTGACCTCCCTGCAGGAGATCACGAGCAAGACCACCCCCCTGACCGAAGAAGACATCAAGTCCATCCACGAGCAGACCGACGCGGTTCTGGCGTTGCTGTAGCGGAGGCCCACCATGCGTACCCTCACCAGAGCCGCCATCACCCTGCTGGCCCTCTCCACCTTCGGCACCGTCACGGTGAGCGTGGCGCTGGCCGATCAGGATGAAGCCGACACCTGTGTCCGCTCCAAGGTCTGGGAGGCCTACCCGGAAGGCTGGGCCGTCCGGACCATCACCAAGTCCAGCCTCGCCGAGACCGAGCATCGCATCTACCTGCTGACCCTGTACGCCGGCAACGAGTACAAGTTCCTCGGCTGCGGCGACACCACGCTGACCAACGTCGACCTCGTCCTCTACGATGCCGACGGGCGCATGCTGGTCCAGGACCAGACCGAGGATCGCCAGCCCGAGGTGTCCTTCCGGCCCACCGCCACCGACACCTTCTACCTGGCCGTGCACGCCGCCAAGCTCGCCGAGGGTACCGAGGTCGGTCGCAAGGCTTCGGTCTCCACGGCCGTGACCTACCGATAGTCGCCCACCGGCTATTCCCCCACCCGGCAGGCGCGCGCGATGAGCAGCACGGGCGGCGGGTCCTTCGACGCTCCCGGCCTCCCCGTCACGGGGCGGCTGCGCGATCGGTTGCAGGGTCTGCTCACGGCGCAGGGGCTCTCGGCTCCGCCGGAGGTCATCCGCCTGCTGGTGGACTTCACCCGGGCCCTGGTGCGGACGGATCTCGTGGCGGCCGGGCTCTCGGAGCAGGGCGCGCAGCTCTTGGCCCGCCGGCTCGGGGCGCGCACCAACCTGCCCGAAGCGGTGATGGCCCAGGTGGTGCGGGTCGCCCTGGCGCCAGCCTACCGGCTCACCCACGGAAAGGAAGAGATCGCCGCATTCTCGGCCCGGTACGGCGATGCAGCCGGAGCCGCGCTGGCCGAGGAGCAGCAGCAGGCGCTCGATCTGCCCGGTTTCGCCCGACGCCACGGCTCGGCCGACGCGCTGCTCCTGCTGGACGCGCTGGTGGAGCTGCACGCCCAGTCCGGCGGGGTGGAGCCTGCCGCGTTGTCCGGGCTGCAGTCGGCGGCGGATGCCCTGGGGGTAGACGGGGTGCTCTTCGGCAGCCTGCTGCGCAAGCACGACCCGCGCCATGCCCAGGGTGAGCAGCGCTTCAGCCTCGCCGGCGACGAGGTCACCATCGGACGGCGCGCCGACTGCCAGGTTCGCCTGCTGGATCCCCAGGTCGCACCCCTGCACGCTCGCCTGGTCCGCAGCCCCGCCGGCTGGCGCGTGGTCGACGCCGGCAGCGGGCGCGCCACGGTGCTCGACGGTGAGGCGGTGGCCTCGGCACCTTTCGCGCTCGGGCAACGCCTGCGGTTGGGGCCCTACACCCTGGCCCTGGCGGAGGCCGGCGACACGCTGGTGGCCGAGTCGGATCGGGCGTTCTCGGCCCTCACCCTGCGCGGGGTCACCAGAGTCATCACCGCCCGCGACGGCGCGCGGAAGGCGCTGCTGTCGGAGGTGGCCTTCACCGCCTACTCCGGTGAGGTCATCGCGGTCGTGGGGCCTTCCGGTGCCGGCAAGACCACGTTGCTCAACGCCATCACGGGCATCGCTCCACCGGACTCGGGCGACATCCTCTTCGACGGCGCCCCGTTCCACCGCCTGCTGGCCTATGACCGCAGCGCGGTGGGCATCGTGCCCCAGGACGATCTGGTGCACCCGGAGCTCACCGTGCAGGAGGCGTTGCGCTACGCGGGCCGGCTGCGGTTCCCCTCCGATGTCACCGACGAGGAGCTGGACGCCGCCGTGGACCGCGTCGTGCGCACGCTCGACATCGCCGACATCCGCCACAACCGGATCGGCGACGTGCAGAAGCGGGGCATCTCCGGCGGGCAGCGCAAGCGGGTGAACCTCGGACAGGAGCTGCTCACCCGCTCCACCCGCGTCCTCTTCCTGGACGAGCCCACCAGTGGGCTGGACCCGCGCTCGGCCCAGGACATCGTGCGGCTCGCCCGCCGCCTGGCGGACGAGGGGCGCATCGTGTTTCTCGTCACCCACGATCTCACCCCCGCGGTCATCCGCCAGGTGGATCACCTCCTGGTCCTGCACCGGGGCGGCCATGTGGCCTTCTTCGGTCCGCCCGACGAAGCCTGCGCCTTCTTCAAGGTCCCTACACCCGACACCCTGTTCGCGCGGCTCGACGACTACCCCCCGGCGGAGTGGGCCCAGGCCTTCACCCAGAGCGCCGCCCACCAGAAGTACGTCGCCACCCGCGAGTACCTCGTGTCCAGCGGGGGGATTGCACGGGCCGGTGGCGTCGCGGAGCAGGGGCCGCTGAAGCCACCCCGGCGCTCCTTCCTGCGCGATCTCTGGACCCAGACCTCGCGCTACGCCCGCACCAAGTGGCGCGATCGCCTGGGCGCGGCGGTGCTCGGGCTGCAGCCGCCGGTGCTGGCCCTCGTCATGTGGATCGTGTTCCCGCAGCCCACCGCGCCGTGCGTCTTCATGCTGGCGCTCTCGGCGCTGTGGTTCGGTATGTCGGCGGCGGTGCGCGAGCTGATCGCAGACCGCGCCATCTGGCGCCGCGAACGCCGAATCGGGGCGCGCCTGATGCCCTATCTCGGCGCCAAGGTGGGTGTGCTGGGCATGGTGGTCGCGACCCAGTGCGCCGTGCTCACCGGCTTGCTGTTCCATCCGCTGCACCTCGGCGAGCATGGGTTCTCCCTACCGCTGTTGGCGGCGGTGCAGGCGCTGACCGGGCTGGCCGGCATGGGGCTGGGCTTGCTGGTGTCGGCCACCTTCAGCTCTTCAGAGGCCGCGGTCGGCACGCTGCCGCTCATCATCGTCCCGCAGATCACCTTCTCCACGATCATGGTGCCTTTCCAACGCATGGGCCTGATCGCCAAGGGGGTCACCTGGGTCACCCTTCAGCGCTACGCGCTCGACGCCTCCATCAAGTGCGGCGACGCGCTCGAGGCCGCATTCCAGTACGACAAGACCCGCTGGGAAAAGCAGCCCATCTCCGGAACCCTGTACGACCTCGGCCTGAAGCCGTCGAATCCGGATGAGTTCGGTGTGCCGCTGCCCGTGCTCATGGCCGTGCTGGCGGGCTTCGGGCTGCTGTTCGTGGCGCTGGCCACGGTGATCACCAAGCTCAGGGATCGGCAGGGGGCGTGAGCGGGCTCGGGCTGCTGGTGCTCGGTGGCCTCTGCGCCCCGGTGGTGCACGCGCTGCAGTGTCACGACCGCCGCCTCACCCCGGGCACCTGGACGCTGGAGGCCGAGAGGGCGCCTTCGGGGTTCCTTTCCCGGGATGAGCGGGCCCTGTCCTTCGTCGTCGAGGGCAGGATCGACGAGGAACCGCCGGCCGGCGGCGCGGGTCGCGAGATCCGCTGGGAGCGGAATCCCGACGCCGGCACGATGCTGCTGTTCAGCCTGGAGGAGGTCGAGGACGACTCCCCCGTGCGGCTGGAGGTCGAGGCGATCCCGGGCGCGCCGCTCTCCCCCTCCCCGCAGTCCCCCATGCCGCTGTCGTTTCATGGTTCCGGGAGCCGCGGCGCCCGCAGCATGGGGGACAGTCGACCTCCGGTGGCGCCTCATGGACGCAGCGGGCCACGCCACCGACTGGCAGGTGGCCGAGATCCCCGCCGGATCGCGCTACGGCGCCCTGGCGTTCTGATGCGCCTCCTGGTCCTGCTCGCGTTCCTGTCGGCCTGCGCCAGGCCCGACCCATGCGCCAGCCCCGGCGCCCGCTCCACCTGCCTGGAACCCGCGATGGACGCGGAGTACTACACCGTCATGGGTCGCATGTACTTCGACACCATGGACTCCACCGTAGACCTCGGCGGATCCCGGCCGCCGTACGCCGAGCAGGTGGCCCGCTGGGAGTGGCCGCCCTGGTTGAAGCTCACGGCCTTCGGGCGTGAGGACATCATCGCGGCCGACACGCTGCTCACGCTCTACCCCTCCACCGTGCCGGAGCGGGACTGCCGGGCCTTCTCCGAGCAGCCCTTCGCGCGCTGCCGCGTGGTGTTCTACTACGAGGCCCACGAGGGGCGCGGCTGCCCAATCTACGAGGAGTTCACGTTCAACGATGCGGGCGAGATCACGTGGATCGAGGCCTGGTCCGACGTGGACGGGCTGCGGCCCACAGCCTCGGGTGATCCCTGGGGCGAGGAGGGGATCGAACGGCTCTCGGCCCGCATCCCGGGGCTGGGCGATCCCGAGGGGAGGATCGACCTGAACAGCCCCCGGATGACCGCCGCCCTCGTCGCGGACCCGGACGTGGCCGACTTCGTGGCCCGGGCTCGGGATTGGCACGCGGCCTGGATCGAGGAGTACGCGGCGGCCGGGGACGACATGTGGGAGGTGGGCTGCGGGTGGTGAGCCACCGGCCGCCGCGCCACTCCTCACCGAGATGAATCATCTGGAGGCGGAGAGTCACCCCCGGGGGCCCCGATCGCGCCGCTCCTCGCCGAGATGA
>Ga0233425_10006753_pt1 | contig 16688 bp, 12 predicted proteins | sample Watercolumn_Towu_2_FD_181712 | JGI IMG/M metagenome (GOLD analysis project Ga0233425, IMG submission 181712) | Freshwater microbial communities from Lake Towuti, South Sulawesi, Indonesia - Watercolumn_Towuti2014_140_MG | ecosystem: Environmental > Aquatic > Freshwater > Lake | place... | reverse complement strand
CCCAGATCCTCACCATGTACTTGAGGAGCCGGAACGGCATCCACTGGTCGGCCGTGCTCTGGTGCTCCAGGAGCACGTACACGAACGCCTCGCCGCCGCTTTTCGCCGAGACTCGGTACAGGAGGTCCGTCTCGGTCTCGCGGAGCTTCTCGTCCACCAGGTGGTCCTGGCTCAGCTTCAGTGTCGAGAGGTCCAGGTACCTGACGATCTCCGGCGGCAACAAGGCGCCGAGCAGCCCCTCGGCGTGCTCTACCTGGCCGAAGGTATCGATGACCAGCGCGTTGTGGGGGTTCTTCCCCGTCAAGCCCATGCCGCACGCTCTCACGCGACCATCGAGAGGTCAACAGCGCGTCTCGGGCGGGTCGGGCTTCGCCCGCCTTCGTTTTTACTACGGCGCGCTTCGCTGCCTCCCCGCCTCGACGCCTCCGCTCGGCTCCGGGCTCCGATCACCTTGTGCCCCTGAAAAGGGCTATGGGCTGGACCTCGACAGGCGAAACCCGAGGGCGTCGTAGCGGTAGCCGGGCGTGCCCCCGTAACGGTTCGCCGCCCGGACGTCCCTGGTGCCGTTGCCCCAGGAGCCGCCGCGCGCCACACGGCCCGAGCCCGCTCCAGGACCGGACGGATCGGTCATGGAGCCTCCCGGGTAGTCGCCATGCCAGTCATGGCACCACTCCCAGACATTGCCGAGCATATCGTACAGGCCCAGCGTATTGGCGCGCTTCTGCCCGACTCGGTGCGTCGTGCCGCCCGAGTTGTCGGAGTACCACGCCACCGCGTTCAGTTCCCCGTACCTCGGCCCCGTCGTCCCCGCTTGCGCCGCGTACTCCCACTCCGCCTCCGTCGGCAGCCGGTAGCCGGGGCAAACGTAGGGCGTCGAATACCGATTGCTCGGCGAGCACGTCACATCTCGACCGCTCCCGGTGCACCCGTGGCACTGGCCCAGACCCGCGCGCTCCGATAACGCGTTGCAGTACGCGGCAGCTTCGTGCCAGCTCACCTGCTGTCATGATCCCTCGGTACCCGCCAGCCAATTCCGCAAGATCGTGGGAGGGCGTTGGTTGAGGCACCCGTGGCCGGCCCTACCTGAGATAGACCCACCGCCCCAGGCCGGCGGTCTCGACCGCCGGAGCGAGCAACTCTGGCGGGCCCGTGACCACCATGGGCGCCTCGTCTGGCCGGATCCAGTGCCGTGCGACGGCCCGGACCTGCTCCGCGCCGACCTCGCGCACCTCGCGCTCGAGCCGCTCGAGCTCCTCGGGTCCGTGGCCGTCGGCGAAGAGCTCGGCGAGCACGGCCGAGGCCGGGCCACAGGACTCGAGCGACGCGACCAGCTCCTCGCGGACGAGCGCCCTGGCGGTGGCCATCTCGTCGGCCGTCGGCCCATCGTCACGGAGGCGCCGGAGCTCGGCCACCACGGCTCGCATGGCGTCGCGCAGCCGATGCGGCGAGACGTGGGTCATCAGGAGCAACTCGCCACCGTCGCGGCGCGCCACGTACTGCCCGTGGACCCCGTAGCTGTACCCGTGCTCCTCGCGGAGCGTGAGGTTCAGCCGCGACGAGAACATCTGCCCGAGGATCCGGGTCAGCATGATGAACGGCACGTGGTCCGGGTTGCTCCTTGCCGGGCCGCGCTCCATGAGCATGACGAGGCTCTGCGGCGAGCTCGTCGGCCGCGCCATGATCCGTTCCCCGGTCCAGGGGGGCGGGACCGCGGGCTGGACCTCCTCGCGCGGGGCCCCGGCCGGCGTCCACGTCCCGAAGAGCCTCGCGGCCGTCTCGAGCAGCAGGCCGTGGTCGATGTCGCCCACGACCACCAGCGCGCTCTCGGCAGGGCTCCAGGTGGCGCGGTACCGCGCCGCGACCTGCTCGCGGGTGATCCGCCCGAGGCTCTCGCCCGTGCCCCACAGCGGGAGCGCCGCCCGGTGACCGGAGCCGTACAGCGCTCCCATGGCGTGTGAGACCGCGCTCTCGTCGGTGCTGGCCCAGAAGAAGTCGAGCTGGCGCCGGGCGTCCTCGACGGCCTGCTCCACGTCCCCCGGCAGGAACGTGGGCTCGCGCAGCGTCTGCGCCATCAGCTCCAGCGCCCTCGGGAGGCGGTCCGTCGTCATCCACAGCGAGAGCGCGGCCAGATCCCGCTCGACCGTCACCTCGGGCCGGAGGCCGGACTGCTCGAGGATGTGCTCGTCGCCGAGCGGCGAGTCGCCCTCCGTGTGGGCCACGAGCGCCTCGCCGGTGACCCAGGCCAGCCCGGCCTCGCTCGCTGGCCCGTCCTCACCGCCGCGGCGAGTGACGAAGCGGAGCGCGGCGACGTGGGCGCCAGGCCTCGGCATGTGGATGACCGTCAGGCCTCTCTCGAGCCGGTCCACGTGGATCTCGGGCAACCGGAACGACGGGAGCGGCCCTGGCTCGGGCGGCGTGTGACGGAACGCCTCGTCGGGCGTCGCGCTCAGCGGAGTCCGAGGCGCCGGGAGCTCGGGACGACCAGACGCGCAGGCCGCGAGCGCGGCGGCGGCCACAGACCAGGTGCATACTCGAGCGAGCATCGGTCCCGTCATCGGAGCACCTCGCTCGCCATGACGACGCCCTCGTGCGGCGCGCCGGGCGCCGGGTCCACGAACAGCACGACCCGGCCATCCGGGGGCAGGTGTTGCCGGACCGCGTCGCGCACCCCCTCGACCGTCACGCGGTCGTACCGGGTGAGGTCATCCTCGATGCGGGCGATCCGGTCCTCCGCCAGGGGCGTGCGCAGGTGGGCCAGCACGTATGCGCGGTTGGCCAGGCTCTCGTGGCTCAACAGGAGCTGGGACCGGAAGTGGTACCGCGCCCACGCCGCCATGTCCTCCGGGATGGGCTCGGTCGCCATGCGGCCGATCTCTTCATCGATGATCGGCAGCACGTCCTCGGGCCTCTGGCCCCGGGCGAGCACCACGCGGACGATGAAGAACGACGCCAGCTCGTAGCTGCTCTGGCGAGCGGCCACCGACGTCGCGAAGCCCGAGCCGGTGACGAGCCGCCGGTGCAGCCTCGACAGCGGACCGATGGCGAGCACGCGAGCCGCGAGATCCAGCTCCGCGTCGCCGGGGCGCTGGAACGCCGGGGTGGGCCACATGATCCGGATCTCAGGCAGGATCACCGGGGCGGCGAAACGGATCCGGCGTTCGCCGTCGAGGCGCACCGCGCTCCCCGGGCGGCGCTCCGGCGGATCCTGATACGTCCCGCGGATCGTCCCGTAGTATCGCTCGACCAGGGCGCGCGCCTCGGCGACGTCGAAGTCTCCCACGATGGCCAGCCGCGCGTTGTGGGGGCCGTACCACCGCTGGAAGAACCACTGCGCGTCGGCCATCCGGATCGCGGTGATGTCGGCCGGCCGGTCGGAGAACGAGTGATACGGGTGACCCAGCGGGAAGACGTGGGGGAGCATGACCTCGGCGACTCGCCCCAGCGGCGAGCCGCGCGCCGCCTCACGGAACTCGCTCAGCACGACCTCGCGCTGCTGGTCGAACGTCGTCTCGTTGAGGTGCTCGAGCATCGAGGCCATGCGGTCGCTCTCCAGCCACAGCAGCGTGGCGAGGTGGTTCGACGGCACCTCCGCCCAGTAGGCCGTGTGGTCGGCGTCGGTGGTCGCGTTGCGCTCCGTCGCGCCCGCGCGCTCGAGGTGCCTGAAGAGGTCGTCTTCACCCACGTTGCGCGAGCCCTGGTACATGAGGTGCTCGGTCAGGTGAGCCAGACCCCGGTAGCCCGCGGGTTGGTCGCGCAGCCCCACCATGTACGTGACGCAGACCGCGACCCGGGGACTCGATCGATCGGGCTCGAGCAGGACCTCGAGACCGTTGCCGAGCACGAACCGCTCCACGCGTGTCGCAATCTGGATTGATGCGGCCTCGGACCTCTGCTCCGCTCGCGCGGGGATGGGACGCGATCCGGCGAGCCATGCGCACGCCACGGTCAGGAACAACGCTCCGGTCCTTCGTCGAGCGATCCGGGACATCCGACCTCCGGGCTCACGACAGTACCACAACCACTGGCGGTCGCTCGTGTCGAGGTCGGGTCGCTCGTGCGGTTCTGCGTAAGGGGGAGCACAGAGCCCGAGACAAGGCGGTTTGCGTGAGCGTGAGCGTGAGCGTGAGCGTGAGCGTGAGCGTGAGCGTGAGCGTGAGCGTGAGCGTGAGCGTGAGCGAATATTCGAAAAACGCCTGATGTTGCCGCCATGCTCCCCCGACAGATCGAACCTCGAGGGTTGGATGAGGCTCGAGGAACTTGAGAGGAGTCTGGTGTCGTCTGTCGCTCACGCTCACGCTCACGCTCACGCTCACGCTCACGACTCGGAGGAGCTCGTCGGTTCGAGGCGGAGCTTCGCCAGCCTCCGGCCTCCAGTCTGGAATCGGCGGCGGAGCCGACGATTATGGGTCGCTCGTGGTCGTGGACGGATCCAAGCGCGGGAGATTAGAATACCCCCTCGCCGACGGAGCGCGGTCTGCTCGATGCCAAAGGAAGGCGACATCATCGCCGGGAAGTACCTCCTGGAGAAGAGCCTCGGCGAAGGCGGGATGGGAGAGGTCTTCCAGGCGGTGCACCAGGACATCGGCAAGCGCGTCGCGCTCAAGTTCCTCCAGGCCCGGCACTGCGCCATGCCCGCCACCGTCACCCGTTTCCAGCGAGAGGCCAGGATCGCGGCCGCCGCCGGGCATCGCGGCATCGTTGACATCTTCGACGTCGGTGCGACAGACGACGGCCTGCCCTTCATGGTCATGGAGCTGCTCGAGGGACAGAGCCTTCACGACCTGCTGTTCGCGGGGCGGCAGCTCGACATCGAGACGGCGGCCTTCATCGGCTGTCAGGTCCTGTCGGCCCTCGCCGCAGCGCACGGGGCCGGGATCGTCCACCGCGACCTCAAGCCGGCCAACATCTTCCTGATCGACACGGGCGCGGCGCTGCCCGACATCAAGCTCCTCGACTTCGGCATCAGCCGCCTGGTCGGCTCGACCCTGCCCGGCGAGGACCAGAGCATGACCCAGACCGGAGCCGTGCTCGGCACGCCGACCTACATGAGCCCCGAGCAGGCCATGGGCGAGAAGGAGCGGATCGACCAGCGCACCGACCTGTATGCCATGGGCGTGATCCTCTACGAAATGACGACGGGCACGCTCCCGTTCGTGGCCGCGAACTACAACTCGCTGATCGTGACGATCATGACCGCCGACCCCGCCCTGCCCAGCACCCACCGTCCCGACATCCCGAGAGCGCTCGAGGCCATCATCGTGAAGGCGCTCGCCAGGGACCCGGAGGACCGGTTCAAGAGCGCCTCGGAGATGTTCCAGGCGCTCCTGCCGTTCGTGGACGAGGCGTCGCTGGGCAGGATCATCAGGCCGCCCGGGACGTCTCGACCGCTCTCCCACGAAACCTCGCGGCTCCAGGCCAGGCCGGCGTCGCCCGCCCCGGCGGACGGCCACCCTCACGGCCCGGCCGACATCGCCAGCCCCGACGCACCGGCTTCGCGCCGAGCCTCGCCCGTCATCTGGGCCGCGGGCGGCGCCATCGGAGCCATCGTCGTCCTCGGTGCCGGGCTCGCAGTGTGGAGCGGCTTCGGCAGCACCGGAGCGGTGGCTCCGCCGCTCGAGCGCCCGCTCGACGCCGGCGCCGTCGAAGGACCGCGAGACGTATCGGGCGCCACGCCCACCACGTCTTTCATATCGGGAACGGTGGACGACGCCGGCGCGGGCCGGCATGACGAGCCCACGGCGACCACAACGGACGAGGCCGACGCGGGCACCACCGACTCAGCGGCGGAGCCGGCCGGACCTCCCGCGCGACCCAGGCCGGACCCGGCTCGCACACCGAGGCACGAGCCGCACGAGCCGGCCCCCGTGCCCGTGCCGCCCCCGACGGAGAGGGGAGTCTATGTGGACTAGGATCGCAGGAACCCTGGCCAGCCTGATCTGCCTCATCGCGCCGGGCCAGAGCGCCAGAGCGGAAGAGGCCGCGGTCGACGCGCCCTGGAGCGCGCCGCACCTCCAGGGCATGGACGCGTACCAGGCCGGCGACCACGCCCGGGCCGTCGAGGCGTTCGAGCAGGCCGATCGGCTCGGCGCGCCGGCGTCGAACCTGTACAACCTCGCGCGGAGCTACGAGCAGCTCGGCCGCGTCGTGGACGCCCTGCGCGCCTACGACCGCTACCTGGAGAGCCCGGACATCCCCGCTGACCGGCGGGCCAGGGCGACGGAGCTCCGCGACCAGCTCGCCGCGACGCCGGGACGGGTCGTCGTCCGCTCCACGCCCGAGGGGGCGTCGCTCGAAGTGGACGGGCAGCCGGACCCCGAGGGCGCGGCCACGCCGGCGACCCTCTCGCTCGCCCCGGGACCGCACACGATCGCAGCCCGACTCGACGGACGTCGACCGGCATCCGGCGAGGTGGTGGTCGAGCCCGGGGGCGAGCACGAGGTATCGCTCGTCCTGGACGCCGCGGCCGAGACAGCGCCGGTCTCCGGACCAATCGAGCCGGCGGTGGTTCCCGCCGAGCCGCGGGACGAGGGCGGGTCCGGACGGCGGAGCTCGGCCGGCGCGTGGGTGCTGTTCGGGGGCGGCTTGCTGGTCGCGGCCGTGGGCTGCGTGCTCGACGTGGTGGCGTACACCAGGGCCGAGGACGCTCAGGGCTTCGACGACATCGAGGAGTACGACGCGTGGTACGACCTCGTCGGGAATGCCGCGCTCGCGGGCGACGTGCTCGTCGGCGTGGGGGCCGCGGCGTTCGTCGCCGGGCTCGTCTGGCTCCTCGTGGATCGGCGCGGCGACAGAGGTCGAGCCGACGTACGAGCCGGCCGTCCGTGGGGAGTCGCTCCCACCGGGACCGGCCTCACGCTCCAGCTCGGTTTTTGAAGGGATGTGGGAGATGCGCCACTTCCGAGCTCTGGGATTCCTGATCACCGCCGGCCTCGCCGCGAGCTGCTCGCGCGTCGTGGACAGGACCTGCGAGGACCGAGACGACTTCTGCCCGGCCGGGTACTGCTGCATCGAGGAGAGGTGCCAGAGGAGCCCCGGGGTGGGCTGCGACCACGGCACATGGGTCGTCATCCCCGCGGGCACGTTCATGATGGGGTCACCCGACGACGAGATCGGCAACGGCGACGGAGAGAACTACGAGTTCCTCCACGAGGTCACGCTGACCCACGCCTTCGAGATGCTCTCCGTCGAGGTGACGCAGGGCGACTTCGAGGATGTGATGGGATACAACCACGCGTTCTACCGGTCCGATGGCGAGGGTGGGACCTTCTGTGCCGGAGACCGCGACGGGGGCCGCACCTGTCCCATGGAGAGCGTCAACTGGTTCGAGGCCGCCGCGTTCTGCAACGCGCTGTCGGAGCGCTACGACCTCGCGCCGTGCTACTCCTGCACGGGCGACGGCCCAGGTGTGGAGTGCGTCCAGTCGGCCGAGCACGCGTCGCCCTACGAGTGCCCGGGTTATCGCCTGCCGACGGAAGCCGAATGGGAGTATGCGGCCCGGGGCGGAACGAGCGAGGCCACGTACAACGGGAGCTTCGACGGGTGCACGAACGCGGACCTCGAGAACGAGTGCGAAGCGGGATGCGCGCGCGCGGCCGAGGTGCTCGATCCCATCGTCTGGTACTGCGGCAACTCCGATGGCTTCCCCCACCGGGTCGGGATGCTCGAGCCGAATCCGTTCGGCCTCTTCGACTCGCTGGGCAACGTGGACGAGTGGTGCCACGACTGGATGGATAACCTCCCCGAGTCCGCGCGCACCGATCCGTGGGCGCCGATGAGCGATGACCCGTACTATCACGACAGGCACGTTGCTCGTGGTGGAGGTTTCGCGTGCACCGCGAGCGATCAGCGTGCCGCCAATCGGAACGACATCGGCGAGGACGAGAGGATCGAGTGGCTCGGCTTCCGGCCAGTTCGCTCGCTTTTCGAATGACAGGAGACACCATGGATCCGAGAGCCGTGTGCATCAGGCGAGATCGAGCCGTCGTCACGATCGCGGCGCTGGCCGTCGTCGCGGCGCCAACTGCCGCGCTCGCCGACCGCGGTGGCCCGGACCGCGCCGGGTACGAGTGGGTCGACTCCGCCGAGGACGGGGTCGAGTACGAGTGGGTCGACACCTCGGAGACTGCGACCGAGGTCGTCGGCCTCGAGGATGACAACGAGTCAGACCCGATCCCGATCGGGTTCTCGTTCACGTTCTACGGGTATGCCTACTCGGAGGTCCGAGTCGGGTCCAACGGCTACTTGACGTTCCAGCGCAACGAGTACGACGGCGTACCCGGCCAGTGCCCGCTGCCCGAGCCGGATGCGCCGAACAACGCGATCTACGGCTTCTATCAGGACCTCAACCCGCTGGAGCCCACGAGCGGCACGGTCACGTATGCGACGATCGAGGGCGCGGACGGCGCGCCGCGGCGGTTCGTGGTCACGTTCGACTCCATCGACCTGTACCAGGGCGAGGACGAGCCGTTCGGCAGCGATCCGGTGACGTTCCAGGTGGTCCTGACCGAGGGCTCGACCGAGATCCGAGTCAACGTGGAGAGCTCGGGAGAGCTCGCCGGCGGTCCGCGGTGGAGCTCGGACACGACCATCGGCGTGGAGAACGAGGACGGGAGCTCGGGCGTGGGGCTCTGCCCCGGCGCGGGGCTCATCCCGAGCCTCTACTCGGTGATCTTCAGGGAGAGCCAGGGGTTCGCCCTGTTCCCGCCCGAGCAGCGGGAGGTCGGGACGCCGGGCGAGCCCACCGACTTCGAGCTCGAGCTGGTCAACTTCTCCGACGCCGAGGCCACGGCGGACGTCGAGGTCGCGTCGGAGAGCGGCTGGACCGCGCAAGCCGAGCACGACTCGTACACCCTCGCCCCGGACGGGGAAGGCACGGCCGTCCGGATCACCGTCGAGGTGCCGGACGACGCGGAGCCGGGGGGACACGACACGCTCACCGTGACCGCGACCGTGGGCGACACGGTGGTGCTCACCGCCGAGCTGACCGTGGTCGTGACGTTCCCGCATAGCGAGTGGCAGTACATCCACGACCTGCCCGAGGCGCTCCAGGACGTCGAGGTGGTCACCGACGGCCGCTACCTCTACGCCATCGGCGGCGGGGACTACCGCGAGAACGAGGACGGACAGAGCCTCATGACACCGTTCGCCACGACATGGCGCTGGTCGCCCGAGTCCAACTGGTGGGACGACGGCGCGATGGCCGACCTGCCGGTCCCCGTGACCCAGGGCTCGGCGTGCGCGCTGGAGGGACGCATCTTCTACGTCGGCGGATACGACGGGACGACCCTGGTGGGCGAGGACTACTATTTCACCTACTCGCCCGATATCTACATCTACGACATCGCGGCCGACGAGTGGAGCACCGGGACGCCGCCGCCGCACGCCGTGGCCACGGCGAACGTGGTCTGCGACGACGCGACCGACCGGGTGTTCGTCATCAACGGGACCGCGGACCTCGACGGCGACGGGGTGTCCCTCGATCGCGAGTCCGGCGGGACCGACTGGACCGAGCCCCACACGCTCGTGTACGACCCGGGCCGCGACGACTGGTCAGAACGCGAGCCATCGGGCGACGGGGTCTCCGGCGCCGGGGCGGCCATCGTGGGAACCGAGATCGTCGTGGCCGGCGGGACCTACGACGACGCGGACGACCCGACCTCGTCGTGGGTCACCCGGGGCACGCGCATCTACGATGTCATCTCGGACCAGTGGAGCGACGGGCCGTGGCTCTCCGTGTTCCGGAGCCGGACCGCGGGGTTCGTGTTCGACGACCAGGCCTGCGTCGTGGGCGGCGTGACCTCGGGCGAGCCCATGGACTCGTGGGAGTGCCTCGCCGGCGGCCTCTGGATCGTGCAGGTCGACACGCTGTCGTTCCCGCGGAGCAACATCGGAGCCGCCGCGATGGGCGGCCACGTCTACGTCGTGGCCGGCGACGCCGGCGACTGGGTGACGGACCGGTCCGAGCGCTGGCCGACCGCCGAGCTTTCGCCCCCGACTCCGCCCGAGGGCGATGGCGACGCGGACGCTGATACGGACATCGACGCGGACGCCGATGTCGACGGTGACGTCGATGCGGACGGCGATGCCGACGCCGACGCCGAGGTCGACGACGACGGGGACGGCGGCGACGACGGCTGCGGCTGCCGCGCCGCGGGTCGTGCGGCATTGACGCTCGGCATCCTCACGCCATCTCGACCTTGTGACACTGAGCCCTCTGAGAGGACCGGTCAGATCCAAGGTCTCCTGCTTTACAATTCGTGCTCGTGCTCGAAAAACCTGTGATTTCGTCAGCGTCAGCGTCAGCGACTGCATTCGGGAGCGAACGTGTAAAGATGGTCTGATCGTTCCCCTCCGAAACACTGGGACGTTCCCCGAACCTCGTGGGACCTTCACAATACAGGCCGAGAAATGCGACTCGAGCCCGCCCCCGGTCCGTCGACTGGACTGGCCAGCAAGCCGGATCGTTGAGCGATTCCAGAGCGAACCACGGCGAATCACAAGTTTGGGTTGCTCTTCTCGGTGGATAGGGTGGATAATCAGGTGGCACCGGGCCGGGGTGGGGCACCTGGTCCAGCGGCTTGCTTGAGGAGGTCATCTTGGAAATATGTCGTGGAACGAGCGGGTTGGCTTGGTGCTCCAGACTGCTTCTAGTTTTAGGCTTGTTCATAACGCCTGGTTCGGCGTCGTCGCAAAACGCGTCGGGCAATTGGTTGCCGGCCATCAATGGGCAGATACCAGCAGGCGCCGTTGCTGGAGGGGCGGAGCCGGGGCGAACGCTCTATATCTGCCGGGGATGGCATCAGGGTGGCCTGCACCCCGGCAAGGTCGTCGAAGGCCGGTGTAACATCGGATACGGCGGAAACGAGTTTGCGCTCACCTCATTCGAACTGCTGGTCAATACTAACCTCTTGTGGATACCCTACCCGGGTGTAATCCCCCCGGGAGCACTCGTGGGCGGCCAGGAGAACGACCGGGTCCTATACGTCTGCCGAGCGGCACACAGCGGGGGGGTTCACCCCGGGAAGGTCATCGCGGGGAACTGTAACATCGGTTTCGGAGGCCAGGAGCTCTCGATCCCCGTCTTCGAGATCGCGCTCGTGCGCTGAACACCCGCAGGCGGCCATCGAAGCCACGAGCCGTTCGTGCGACGGCTCAGGTAGCTCGGACAAGCCAGTAGAGCGGACGGCGACGTGTATGTGCGATCGCCAGAACGAGAATGTGGTCACCGTGGATCTCGAACGCAATGACATACGGGAAGACGTCGTTCGTCGTACCAGAGAGCGGCTGCGCGAAGCTCCGCGCGGGCCTCAAGATGGAGTTCGACACGCACGACGACGTTCGAGCTCCGTCAGGATTTCCTCTCGTGCGGACCTCCAATCGACCGTCTGGGCACTACCCTCTGCAACCTCTCGCGATCGGCGATCGAGCTCGTGTGCCCATGCTTCCGCGACCGAGTCGTCCGATTCCTCTAGACTGGACAGCACCTCTTCAGCAAGTCGGGCCCGTTCGGGCCTGGACAGTGAGAGCACTTGAGCGAGGAGCTCTTCGACTGACATACGAGGACTATAGCACGGCCTGTCGGCTCCGCAGGACTCCGGGCGAATCACTCCGGCGGCGTGAGACCCTCGGCCGCGGCCTGGACCTTGGCCGGCGAGTGCTCGTCGGAGATGGCGCGGATGGCGCCGTCGTCGACCTGGATGGTCTGGAGCCCGGCAGCCGCGAGCCCCGTGTCCCTCGGCTCCCACCAGATGGCCTGGTCCGACGTCCCCGGCACGGCGGAGAGCCGGCTCCGGCCGCCGTACGCGTCATGACCCATACGGTAGAGCTTCATGACCGCCTCGCGACCGCGTTCGGCCCGGCTCGCCATGACCCACCGGTACACCGCGTCCTCGTGGAGCAGGGCCTCGATCGCGCCGAGGTCTCCTCGATTGAAGGCCTCGACGTACGTATCGCGGACCGTCGTCGTGTCTGCCATCGTGTCCTCCCGGGCCATCTTCCACGCCTTGTGACTCGAGGGCAAGCGCTGATATATGGTGACGCCATGACGACGCTCCCCCGCTCGGTGCAACTGAAGCTGGACCTGCTATTCGAAGGAATACGTTATACAGGGGCGCTCGGCGCCGCGGCCGACGGGGCGCTCCCCAACTACTACCCCTACCGTTTCGCCGAGGGTGAGCCCGACCCCACGGGGACGGGGCAGGCGGCCATCCCCTTCATGCTCACGCTCGAGGACGACACGCACATCCGCATCAAGGGCAACCCCGAGAGCTCGTACCACGTGGAGCGCGACGCGGCGGGCCGGTCCCGGCTCGAGCACGACGGGGCGAGCGAGTCCTGGCTCATCGACTTCGAGCCGCTCCCGTCGTGGATGTCACTCCGGTGCAGCGACGGGACCCCCATGAGCCGGACCGGGGTGAGCATCCACGGCGACATGCTCGTCGTGAACCCCGCTCCGGGGTGCCAGTACTGGCCGGCTCGGCAGCGGTTCGGACGCAGGATGCGGTGCGCGTTCTGCCTCTACGGACAGCCGGCGGACCACCACGCGGCCCTGGGCCAGGACATCGACGATCCCCTGCTGCCCGACTGGGCGCTGCAACGGATCCGGGAGACGGTCGCCGCGGCCCTGGCCACGGAGACCATCCGGCACGTGTACCTCGTGGCCGGGTCCATGATCGACTGGGAGGACGAGGCGCGGCGGTTCCTCCAGGTCGCCCGTTCCCTCCGGGAGGGCTGCGCCGGGCTCCCCTACGTGGCGTGCGGCTCCGGCGCGCTGCCGCATCACGCGCTGCAAGCGCTGCACGACGAGAGCCTCGTGGACGGGGTCTGCTTCAACCTCGAGGTCTTCGGCGAGGAGCTCTTCGAGCGGATCTGCCCGGGCAAGGCGCAGTCCGTGGGCTACGGACCCTGGATCCGGAGCCTGGAACGCGCGGTCGATCTCTGGTGCCCCGGCAACGTCTACACCGCCATGGTCGCCGGCGTGGAGCTCGAGGCGCGCTACGCCGGCCTGCCGGTGTCCGAGGCGAGCCGGCGCGCGCTCGCCGGCGCCGCCGAGATGCTCGAGCGCGGGATACTCCCCATCTTCAGCCTGTACTGGCCGCTCTACGGTCGCGCCTCCGTGGAGCTGCTGAACAGCCTCCGCGAATACTTCGCAACGATTCACCTGGGCTACGCCGAGCTGCGACGGTCTCGCCAGGTCGCGTTCAACGACGCGTTCATGTGCCACCGCTGCTCGTACATGCAGCTCGAGTGCGATCTCGACCGGGCCGATGGTCTGGCCATCTCCCATCGTGTATCCTGACCCGGCAGGAGGTCGGTTCGTTGTCCGAGGTCGGTGAGGTCCTCGCGGGGAAGTACCGCCTCACCCGCGAGATCGGCGAGGGCGGCATGGGGCGGGTCTTCGAAGCGGTCCACGAGCAGATCGGCAAGAAGGTCGCGATCAAGCTGCTCAGGCCGGAGCTCACCGAGAAGGAGGAGGCGGCGACGCGGTTCCAGCGCGAGGCATGGGCCGCTGGCGCCATCGGGCATCCCGGGATCATCGACATCCACGACATGGGGACCACGGCGGACGGCGAGATGTTCCTCGTGATGGAGCTCCTCGTCGGAACACCGCTCAACGACGTGATGGACCGCACCGTCACGATGGAGGCGAACCGAGCGGTGTTCGTCACGTGCCAGGTGCTCTCGGCGCTGGACGCGGCCCACGCCAAGGGCATCGTGCACCGCGACATGAAGCCGGAGAACATCTTCGTCGTGGACTCGGGGCGGGGGTTGCCTGAGGTCAAGCTGCTGGACTTCGGGATCTCGAAGGTCATGCAGCCGCTCGAGGGCACGGACTCCCACCTCACGCTGACCGGGACCGTGCTCGGGACCCCGCTCTACATGAGCCCCGAGCAGGCTCGCGGGAAGAGCAACCTCGATCAGCGCGTGGACATCTACGCCGTCGGGGTCATCCTCTACCAGTGCCTCACCGGCCGGGTCCCGTTCACGGGCGCGAACTACAACGAGCTCCTGGCGAACATCCTGACGGAGTCGGCCGTCGAGCCGAGCCATTACCTCCCGGGGCTGGACCCCCGGATCGAGGAGATCGTCCTGCGCGCCCTCGAGAAGGACCCCGCGGACCGGTTCCCGACGGCGCGCGACATGATGCTCGCGCTCCTGCCCTTCCTCGACGAGCACCAGACCGCGATGATCCCGCTGTCCAACGAGGTCCGCGCTTCCGCCAGGTCCTCGGCCGGCTCGAGCAGGACCCCGGTCCCGGCCGGACCGCGGGAGAGCGTCGCGACGCCGCCCGGGAAGGCGAGCTCCGTCGATGTCCTGAGCCCGACCCTCGAGGTCGCCCCGAGCTCCACAACCGTCCCCGGCGCGCCCCGTCCCCGGAGCCGTGGAGTCGTGCTCGTGCTCGGGGCAGCTTCCGTCCTGCTCATCGCGGGGGTCGGCTGGGTCGTCTGGCCGTCTGTCTGGAACGGGCGGCCGGAGCCCACCGCGAACGTGGTCCCGGACCGAGCCGCGATCGATCAGGGGCCACCGGGACCGCGGAACGTGGAGACGCCAGCCAGGGCCGCTGGCGACGCGGCGCCGGCCAAGGCCCCGGACGCGACTGCGCCGGCCAAGGCTCCGGACGCGGGCCAGACTGCGCCGGACACGGTCGAGGTCCGGATCGCCGTGGAGCCGCCCGAGGCGCGGATCTCGATCGACGACTACGTCATGGACGGGAACCCGTTCACGGGGCGGTTCCCGCGCAGCAACGTCGCTCACAAGGTCCGGGCCGAGGTCCGTGGCTACAGGACGTGGGCAGGGATCCTCGTGTTCGACCAGGATCGGAGCCTCGACCTGACGCTCGAGAGGGTGCGCTCGCACACGAACGAGACGAAGAACCAGGTCGAGCCCCGTGATGATCCGTGGCGCGACGGACCCGGGAAGCGACCGCCCCCCCCTCGCGACGACCCGTGGCGCGACGGCATGTGACGCCGAGAGGAGCGACATGGACGAATACGTGTGCGAAACCGCGACCGTGCACTCCGAGGATCGCCTCCTGCCCGCGAGCCGGCTCGAGCGCATGATCGGCAAGCCCGCCCCCGATTGGACCGTGGAGGACCTGGTCAACGTGGTCGCGGGCCAGGGCATCCGGCTCGTCAGCCTGATCCACGTGGGCGGCGACGGCCGCCTGAAGACGCTGGACTTCGTGCCCCGCGATCCGGATCACCTGCGCGACGTGCTGATGGCGGGCGAACGCGCCGACGGTTCGAGCCTCTTCGGCTCGATGGGCATCCCGGCCGGAGCATCGGACATCGTCGTACGCCCCAGGGTGCACCGAGCGTTCCTCCACCCGTTCTCGTCCGTTCCCACGCTCGGCGTGCTCTGCGGCCACCTCGGCCGCGACGGCGAGCCACTCCCCGAGTCGCCCGACACCATGCTGCGCCGGGCCGCGGCGCGGGTCGAGGCCGAGACCGGCGTCGCGCTCCACGGCCACGCCGAGGTCGAGTTCTACCTCGGCAGGGCGCCACAGCAGGAGGACATCTACGGGATCGCGGAGCGGGGGTATCACGCCGCGAGCCCGTTCGTGTTCGGCGAGGCCATGAGACGTCGGGCCATGGTGATCCTCTCCGAGATCGGCGTGCCCATCAAGTACGCCCACAGCGAGGTGGGGTACATCAAGGCCGACGAGATGTCGGACCTGATGTGGGAGCAGCACGAGATCGAGCTGGCCCTCCAGCCCCTCCCCGACGCGGCCGAGTCGAACATGCTGACGGCCTGGGTGTTGCGGAACCTCGCGCACGGCTCGGGCATGAGGCTCAGCTTCGACCCCATCATCCGCGAGGGACACGCGGGCAACGGGCTCCACTACCACATGTCGCTGGTGCGCGGAGGCGAGCACCTCCCGATGGTGGACGGCGAGGACGGGCTGACGACGGAGGCGAAGTGGCTCGTCGGAGGCCTGGCCACGCTCGGTGGCGCGCTGATGGCGTTCGGCAACCGCAAGGTGAGCTCTTTCGTCCGTCTGGCGCAGGGGAAAGAGGCGCCGAACGCGATCACCTGGGGTCGCTCCAACCGCAAGGCGTTGATCCGGGTTCCGATCATGGTGACCGGTCCCTCGGGGCGCGCGGTCAGCCCGCCGACCGTCGAGCTCCGCCTCCCGGACGGGTCGGCGGACCCTCACGTGCTCCTCGCCGGCATCGCGCAGGCGTTCTGCGTGGGGCACGCCCTCGAAGGGCTCGACGCGCTCGTCGACCGCACGCGCGCCGAGCGCAGCAAAGACGACCCTGAGGCCGCGCTCCCCGTGCCGCGCTCGCTCCCCGAGGTCGCGGCCCACGTTCAGCGCACCAGGGCCCTGCTCGAGGCCGGCGGCGTCTTCCCCACCCACTCCATCGACCGTCTCATCGATGCACTGCGCAGCGGCTCGCTCGAGGGGTAGAAGGCCAAGCTCGTGAGCGTGAGCGTGAGCGTGAGCGATTTCCCGGTCCAGCCTGATCCTCATCGCTGCACCACTCGCCAGTAGCTCGATTCCAGACGACAGGCCGGCCCCTCGATGAATCCGGGGGATTCCTGACAGGTTTTACCGCACACGCCAACGCTCACGCTGGGACCGATCAACCAGGCTTTACACTTCGAATCCCCAACGATGGCGATGTCGATGGCGATGTCGATGGCGAAATCACAACGGTTGTCGGGAGCAGGAGCGGGAGCGGGAG
>Ga0233425_10006752_pt1 | contig 16689 bp, 18 predicted proteins | sample Watercolumn_Towu_2_FD_181712 | JGI IMG/M metagenome (GOLD analysis project Ga0233425, IMG submission 181712) | Freshwater microbial communities from Lake Towuti, South Sulawesi, Indonesia - Watercolumn_Towuti2014_140_MG | ecosystem: Environmental > Aquatic > Freshwater > Lake | place... | reverse complement strand
TAACCGAGCTCGTCGAGAACGATCAGGTCGAGCCGCGACAGCTGCGCCGCCAGGGTCCCGCCTTTGCCGATCCGGGTCTCCTCTTCGAGGCGTGTCACCACTGCCCGGTTATAGAATTCGTCGTTCCCGGCACCGCCGACCCACAAACTTGCAGCTTCTCACGCGAACATACGCGGGCAGTTCGACGGATTTCACTCTCCCCGTGCTTGGCGCTCACGCGACGTGACGACAGGCATGGACAAAGGGCAGCAGGCATGTTGAACATGGTGTTGCCCGATAAGGTGAGGCTTGCCTGAGAATATGTCTTCGAAAGCCGCTCTACCAATGGCGCACGAGCCGTTCTGATCTCACTCTTTACAGGAGCCTGCCATGACCCAGCCCCGTCCGAGAAAGTTTGCCACTGCGCTTGCACTCGTTGCTGCAAGTGTCGGAACGCTGGCTGTCGCGGCCTCTCCCGCCGATACCATTGCCGCGCGTCAGGCCAACTTCAAGAAGATGGGCGGGGCGATGAAGGTGATCAAGGACCAGCTGGCAGGCGGCGCAGACAAGGCGAAGATGGCAGATGCGGCAAAGACGATCGCTGCGGTGGCACGCGCGCAGATACCGATGTTTCCGAAGGGGACCGGCCCAGGCGCGGGCGTGAAGACAGATGCCCTGCCGGCGATCTGGACCGATCGTGCCACTTTCGATGGCCATGCGAAGAAGCTGATCGTCGAGGCGGATAAGCTGGTGGCTGCAACCGGTACCGGCAATGCCGCAGCAATCGGCGCACAGTTCAAGGCGGTCGGCGGCACCTGTGGCGCCTGCCACAAGCAGTTCCGCGCCGACGACTGAGCGGGCCGGGAGCATCATGGTGACGCAGAAAGTCCGCGTCTGGGATGTGCCCGTACGGCTGTTTCACTGGACGTTGATCGGGTTGTTCGCCTTTTCATGGTGGAGCGGCGAGAATCACGAGATGGAGTGGCACCGCACGTCAGGTCTGGCCATCCTCGCGCTGTTGCTGTTCCGCCTGTTCTGGGGGCTTGCCGGATCCCGGACGGCGCGCTTCGCCCAGTTCATCAAGGGGCCTGGTACGGTGCTGGCCTATCTGCGCAAGGCGGCGGACGAGCAGGCGACCGACGGGCATAATCCGCTGGGCGGTTGGAGCGTGGCGGCGTTGCTGCTCGTGCTGCTTACGCTGGTAACGGCAGGGCTGTTCTCGGTCGACGTGGACGGGCTGGAATCCGGGCCGCTCGCCGAATATCTGAGCTTCGATGGCGGACGCACCGCTGCCGAGATACACGAAATCGCCTTCAAGGCGGCCTTGACGCTGATCGGCCTGCATATCTCCGCCATCCTGTTCTACCAGTGCCTGGTCGGACGAGATCTTCTCCTCCCGATGATCACGGGACGACGCGAACGCGAATCGGGCGAGGAAGTCGAGGACGTCCGCTGGTCACCGGCGCGCGCAGCGGTCGGTCTGGTGGTGATAGTGTTGATCGTCTGGGCGGTGTCGAAAGGGTTTCACCTTGCCGGCGCGGGTGGCGTTTAGGACGGTCGTGCATGAGTGGCGGTTCGCCTCCGCCTTTCACCATCAGATCGCATGTCCAGGCATCCTTTCGGTGCCTCGATCGCACCCGCCCCAGGGACGCCGCCGTCAGGCGGCGCGCCGGGCGGGCGCCCACATGGGCTGTCCGGCTGGCGATAGTCTGCCGTCGTCGTGCCGGAAGCGGCTTACCTGAACGGTCATATCGGCGGCCTCTCCCGCAAGGCTGCGCGCGGCGGCGGTCGCCTGCTCGACCATGGCGGCATTTTGCTGGGTGACGATGTCGAGTTCCGACATCGCGGTGTTGATCTGGCTGAGCCCCGACGCCTGCTGACGCGAGGCATCGGCGATATCGGCGATCAATTCGCCCATCTCGGTAACCTGACGCGCGATTCGGTCGAGCGCGCTGCCGGCCGCGTTCACATGCTCTACGCCCGAGCGGACCTGTTCGGCCGATGCACCGATGCGACTCTTGATGTCCTTGGCGGCATCGGCCGAACGCTGGGCGAGCGCGCGGACCTCGCTGGCGACCACCGCGAAGCCCTTGCCGGCCTCACCCGCTCGCGCGGCTTCCACGCCCGCGTTGAGTGCAAGCAGGTTGGTCTGAAAGGAGATGCCGTCGATCACGGCGATGATGTCGGAAATCTCGTTCGAGGTGCGCTCGATCCCGCCCATCGCGTCGATCGCGCGGCGGACGACGTCGCTGCTATCGGCGGCATCGGCACGAGCCTCACCGGCGACTTCCGCGGCCTTGGCGCTGCCAGCGGCGGTCTCGCGGACCGTGCTGGTGATTTCTTGCAGTGCGGCGGCGGTTTCCTCGAGCGAGGCGGCCTGCTGTTCGGTGCGGCGCGAAAGATCGTCGGCCGCCTTGCTGATCTCCTCGACGCCGATGCTCATCCGGTCGGCGGCGGTCGCGACCGAAGCAAAGGAGGAGCCGAGCGTTTCGATTGCAGCGTTGAAGCTGTGGCGCAGCGGCTCATAGTCGGGCGCGAAGGCGCTATCGATGCGGCAGGTCAGATCGCCGTGCGCAAGGGTGGCCAGCCGGTCGCGCAGCGTGTCGACCACGGTCATGGTATGATTCTGATTCTGGACGATGACCAACAGATCGTCCGACGCTTCGACCGCTGCCGGGATCAGGGTGACCATCACGCGGATGACTTTGTCGTTCCGGTCGAGGTTCCTCCATTCGAACCGGGCGTGGCCCTCCCGCAATGCCTGCGCGACGCGCAGTTTGACCTGCTCGGCAGCCGGCCGGCCATCGGCCTGTGTCGGGGCGGAAAAGGCGCCGGGGTCGCGGCCGATGATCGCCGACCGGGGACGATCATAAACGCGTTCCGCAGCCGCGTTGCATTCGACGAACCGGCCCTGAGAAAGCAGCAGTATCGCGTCTGGCGATTGCCGGAACATCGCCTCTGCCACCCTGCTTTCTAGTGTCGGCTGGACATCTTCTTTCGACTTCTTCCACATCGTCGCTGCTCCCCCTGTGGCGGTTCGAACCGGGACAGGTCGCAGCGCGGGGTTAATTTCGGGTTAGCCATCGGCGCGCCGTATGCCTCGCCGCGTTGCGCTCGATCTTTTCAGGGATCAGGGCTGGGGCGAAGGCGGCGGTGCGGGCGGAGCCTCCTCCCGCTGGCGGGCGAGCGCGCGATCATAGTCAATGGTGGCGGCGACCACCTTCTGCATCAGAGCCATCCTCTGAACGAGGGGGCGGTCGGTGCGGCCGATCATGACAGCCACGGCGTAGGAGCGGCCTTCAGGCGAGGTGAGAATGCCGACATCGTTATAGCCGGCCTGCTCGCCTTCGAGAATCTGACCGGTGCCGGTCTTGTGCGCCAGCATCCAGCCGGGCTTCAGCCCGCCTTTCAGCCGGTTTGCACCCGTGCGGGTGTTGCTCATGATACCGAGCATTTCTTCGGTCGATCGTTGGGACAGCAGACGCCCCTGCTTCAGCCGCGCCAGCGCATCCACGATGCCGAGCGGAGAGGCTCCGTCCATCGGGTCGGCGGTATAGGCATCGAAGGCGGCGTGTCGCGCTGCTCGCGGGAGCGCGTCGCGGGCTTCATAGAAGCGGTTGCCGACGGCGTAGTCGGCTTTCCAGTCGAGCCCCGCAATCTTTGCCTGAAGCGGGCGCTCGCCCGGCCCGAAGCGGACTCCCGCGATAGCCTTGGCGGCGAGCGTCGTACGGATCGCCGCCGGCCCACCCACTTCGCGCAGCATCCGGTCATTCGCGCTGTTGTCGCTCTGAGTGAGGGCGCGGACGACCAGATCGCGGGCGTCGGTGCGGTATCCGCCAGGACGGAGCGCCAGCGTGCGCACCGGCTGATGGAACAGGGTGAGATCGGCCCTCGTGAGGCTGAGCTCCCGGTCGAGCGACAGCGTGCCGCGGTCGACCTGTTCGAAGGCGGTCAGCGCGACCCAAAGTTTCGACACGCTCTGTTGCGGGAAGAGATCGAGCCCGCGATGGTCCGAGGTCCAACCGGTCTGAACGTCACGGACCGCGATGCCGACATCGCCGTCGAAGTTCCGGCCCAGGCGGTCGATGCTGTGGTCCAGCCCCGCCGCAGCGCTGGGCGGAATGGGGGCCAGCGAAACAAAAACGGGTTGCGACGGGCGACGGCCGGCGTCGCGTTCAGCCAATATCGGTCGGCGAACCTGCGAGGCTTTCCGGCCTTTCCCATCATCTGCGGAGGGACTGCACGCTGCGAGAATGAGTGGCAGGACAGCAAGGCATGCCGCACCCAGGTGCCTTGGGGAAAAGCGTGCCGCCATGTCGTTCACCTTCGCTCCGTCTCCTTATCCGATAACGTCATGATGACAGGCGAAAATTAGCCATTTCTGAACGGACGGAGCAAGCCTTTTCAGAGGCCGGCGTTGGCCGAAGGACTGGCGGGAGCGAGTAATGTCTCTGAACGCGTGGGAGTGGCGATCACCTGATATTTGCCGCCACCGCCGTCCTTGACCCGCCAGTCGAAGCCGTAGCTTTCGAGTTGCTCGTTAATCCAGGCTGCGGGCGCGGCAATACCGTTGATCTCACTGCCGGTCGATTTGGCGATGTAGATGCGGCTGAGGCGTTCCAGCACGTCCGATCGCGAGAGTTGCGACGACCTCAGGACGGCGCCGGGCGGAACCGACGCAGTTACCGCACTGGCGTTTTGCGCCGCCAGTTCGCGTTCGGCCCGACGCGCGAGAAGCTGTACGAGCAGTTGCTGCGCATTTCCGGTAGCGGGTACGCCTTCGGCCAGCGCGAGCCGGCGAAGATCGGCTTCGACCGAGCGCGCGGTGGCGGCAAGCTGGCGGCTATCGTCCCGCACGGCGTTGCTGGCTTCGACGAACTCGGTGATCCTGAAAGCCAGGGCAAGGACGATCAGCGCAATAAGCGCCGCCATTGCCGCGATCGGCCGGCCCGGTCGTCCGAAATGGAAGGAAGATATCAGTATCGCCAAGGCGAGGAGCATGCTCCCGCCGCACATAAGCATCGCAATCACACTACGCCCCCAAAACAACCCCGTTAACCATAAGCCCGAAAAGCGTGCCGGGCAAATGGCGAGCGGGTGAAATGCTGCTGTAACAATAGCGGACGATGCCCGGGATCTTCGGAAGGAAGGTCGCGACCGATCATGGCGTCAGGGAAGAAGGGCGGGCCGGCGCGGCCGGCCATGAATGACGAACTGCGCGAGGAGATTGCCGCCTTGCTGCTCGACGGCATGTCGGTCGATGCGGTGGCGCGGCGCATTTCTTCCCTCGGCCACTCGCTCGCAATTGCCGAAGCCGAGGTCGCACGCGCTGCGAAGAGCCCCTATCTGCGCGGAGCAACGCAGTTGCGGTGGCGGCTCGGCAAATGGCGTTGGGTGATGGAGAACCAGTCACGGTTGAGGGCGGGCGATCCCGGCGCTTCGTCGGTGCCTGTCCTGTCGGCCGACGCACTCGGGGCCTTTCACCGCGAATTCTATGCAGCCAATCGTCCTGTGGTGGTGCGCGGCCTGGCAGACGATTGGCCGGCGCGACGTCTGTGGTCGCTCGACCATCTCGCGAAACGGCTGGCGGGACGGCAGGTGCGGGTGCAGTGGAACCGCTCGGCGGCGCAGGATTACGAGCGCAACGTCGAGCGGCATGCGACTACGAAGCCCTATGACGAGATCGACCGGCGGCTGCGCGATCGCGAGCCGAGCAACGACTTCTATGTGACGGCCAACAATGCCGACCAGAACCGGAGCGCCTTCGCGCCGCTGTTCGACGAGGTCGGCGAAATACCGGACCTGCTCGCGCCAGGCGGGGCACGTGCTGGCTTCGTCTGGATCGGGCCGCGGGGTACGGTCACCCCCTGGCATCATGACCTGACCAACAATCTGCTGCTCACGCTGGTCGGGTGCAAACGGGTGCGGCTCGTCGCCCCTTATGACACGCCGAAGATGCGCAACGACGTCCATTGCTTCAGCCGGTGGGGCACTGACGACCTGCCAGCGGGGCCGGCGGAAGGCGAGAAGCCGGCGGTCCTCGAATGCGAGCTGGCGCCCGGCGACGCGTTGTTCCTGCCGATCGGCTGGTGGCATCATGTCGAAGGCCTCGATCCGCACATCGGCATGTCGTTCACAGCGTTCCGCTGGGACAATGATTTCTACTCTTCCTATCGCAGCTATCGCGTCGAATAGCCTCACTCGCACACGGAACGATCGACCGCGGGTGCCGTTGACCAGAAGGGTCCGAACCTTTTCGCATCGATGGGAGAGAGACGATGAACCAGACATTCGACGAGCCGCGCGGCGAAGCGGGGCATAGCCTGATCCTCGGCAGCCGTGTCAACGGGACGCCTGTTTTCGATCGTGACGGCGAGCGGATCGGGCATGTCGACGATCTGTCGATCGAACGGAAGAGCGGGCGTATCGCCTATGCGATCATGTCGTTCGGCGGTTTTCTCGGGATTGGCGAGAAATTCCATCCCATTCCCTGGTCACTTCTGGATTATGACCCCGCGCAGGACGGCTATGTCGTTTCGCTCGATCGCTCCGTTTTGGAAGACGCGCCCTATTATAGCCGGGAGGAACTGGTCGACCTGGGCGGCGCCAGCGTTAGGCAATATGATCAGCGGATCTTCGAATATTACGGCCCTTATGGCCCGCTGCCTTATATTTGATCGCATAGTTGCTGCCGCGTGACGGCTGACGGCCGTGCGCGCTATGGCGACCGGATGACGGACATCGGAACGGCTCAGATTGTCGATGCGCTCTGTATGGCGAACGAAGCGAAAGCGCGATCGCCCTTCTTGGTGGGTATCGCCGGGTCGCAGGGCTGCGGCAAGTCTACACTGGCGCGGGAGATGGAGAGGATGGTGGCCGATAGGGGCCTTCGCGTCGGGACCCTGTCGATCGACGACCTCTATCTGCCACGTGCCGAACGCCAGCGGCTGGCGACCGAGGTCCACCCCTTGCTCGCGGTGCGCGGTGTTCCCGGCACGCATGATGTGGCACTCGGCCATGCCGTCTTCGACTCATGTGGCCGACGGGGAAACATCGGACTGCCCCGTTTCGCCAAGGAGTTGGACGATAGGCTGCCGGTCGATCGGTGGAGCAATGTCGAGGGGCCGCTTGACATCGTGCTGTTCGAAGGGTGGTGCGTGGGCGCCACACCGCAGGATGACGCCGAACTGGGCCCGCCCGTCAACGCGCTCGAGCGCCAACAGGATGCAGATGGGCGCTGGCGGCGCTGGGTCAATCGTCGCCTTGCCACGGACTATGCCGGCCTGTTCGCGCGCACAGACTGGCAGCTATTTCTCGCCGCGCCGTCCTTCGACGTCGTGGCCGAGTGGCGGCGCGAGCAGGAAGAGGACCTGCGACAAAGGCTGTCGGAATCTGGCGAGTCGACCGATGGGACGATGGACGACAGGGCGGTCGGCAATTTCGTTCAATATTATCAGCGTATCACCGAGCATATGCTGGCCGAAATGCCTGCCCGTGCCGATCTGACCCTCCTGCTCGATCGTCGAAGAGGGAGAACGCTTCGATTATCACATTGATTTAGCCGGGATCGCGTGAAAGGTCGGACGCATGACTGAGACGACCAAGCCACTGCGCGTAACAACTGACGATGGACTGATACTCGCGGGCGAGGTCGGCGGGCCTGCGGATGGTCCGACGGTCGTCATGCTGCACGGCGGCGGCCAGACCCGGCACAGCTGGTCGGGCACGATGGAGCAGCTGATCGCGCGCGGCTATCATGTCGTGAACTATGACGCGCGCGGCCACGGCGACAGTGGCTGGTCCCCGGAAGCCGCCTATCATGTCACCGACCTGGCCAACGATCTGCGGTCGGTCTTGCGCGGCGTCGGGCGGCCGGTCGCTCTGGTCGGTGCGTCAATGGGCGGGATGACGGCTTTCTACGCGGTCGGCAGCAGCCCGGAGCCGATCGCCGACGCGCTCGTCATGGTCGACATCACCCTGCGTCCTGCGGCGGAAGGCGCCGAACGGATCGCGGCCTTCATGAACGCCCATCTCGGCGGCTTCGCCTCGGTCGAGGAAGCGGCCGATGCGGTGACGGCCTATTATCCCGAACGCCCGCGCCCCAAGGATATCAGCGGACTGCGCAAGAATCTGCGGGAAGGCGCGGACGGGCGCCTGTACTGGCATTGGGATCCGAAGATGCTGAGACCGACCGCGCGGCCCGAACCGCCGCGCTTCGCCGAGGCGCTGCGCTCCGTCGCGGACAAGGTGACCTTGCCGGTCCTGCTCGTCCGCGGCGGCAAGAGCGACATCGTCGACGAAGAAGGCGTGGCGGAGATGCAGCGGCTGGTGCCGCAGACCGAGGTTTATGACGTTGCTGGCGCGGGCCACATGATAGCGGGTGACCGCAATGACAGCTTCAGCGCGGGGCTGATCGCCTTCCTCGACCGGACCATGCCAGCGCGCTCGCGCTGAGCCGAGGGCCGCGATCGCTCGGCTCAGTTCTCGACCTGCAGGTCGACAAGTTCATCCGGCTTAGGTCCGCCCAGTGCCCAATCGATCAACTGGACAACGTGGACCACGGGGCGGTTGCTGCGCACTCCGATCTGGACCGCACAGCCGATGTTGCCGGTGGCGATCAGATCGGCGTCGAGCCGCTCAAGGTTGGCGGCCTTACGATCGCCCAGGCGACCAGCGAGCTCGGGCTGGAGGATATTGTAGGTTCCGGCCGACCCGCAGCACAGATGGGCCTCGGTCGGCGTGACCACCCTGTAGCCTGCTCCCTCGAGCAGGCTGCGCGGGACGTCGGGCAGCTTCTGGCCGTGCTGGAGCGAGCAGGCACCGTGGTAGGCGACGGTGATACCCGATCGTTGCGGTGAAGGCAGGTCGAGCGGCGCCAGAAACTCGCTGATGTCGCGGGCGAGTGCGGACACGCGCGCCGCCCGTTCGGCATAGACGGGGTCGCCGCGCAGCAGGAAGCCATAATCCTTGATCGTCGTGCCGCAGCCCGATGCCGTGATGAGGATGGCATCGAGGCCGTCGGCTTCGATCAGTCGCGACCAGGCATCGACATTGCGTCGTGCCGCCTCCAGCGCGGCCTCCTCCTTGCCCATATGGTGGACGAGCGCGCCGCAGCAGCCTTCGCCGGGCGCGGCAACGGCCTGATAGCCGAGCCGAGCGAGCAGGCGCAGCGTCGCGGCACGGATCTGCGGGCGGAGCACCGGTTCCGCGCAGCCCTGCAGCAAAGCGACGCGGCCGACCGGCTTTGCGACGGGGGTTGCGTCCTGTTGCAAGGGCGTCGGCAGGGTCCGGGGCGCCAGTTCGAGCATTGCGGCCAGCGGCCGGGTCTGTGGGGTGCGCCTGAACAGCGGCGCGAGGGGGCTGGCGAAGCGCGCCAGACCGAGGGCGAGGCGGAAGCGGCGCGGATAAGGCAAGACTGCTGCGAGCAGCGCCCTGATCGCACGCTCGGCGAGCGGACGGCGATAGCGGCGTTCGATATAGGCGCGCGCATGGTCGACCAGGTGCATGTAGTTCACGCCCGACGGGCAGGTCGTCATGCACGACAGGCAGGACAGGCAGCGGTCTATATGCTTGACGACCTGCGGTGCCGGCTCGGCCTCTTGCTCCAGCATGTTCTGGATCAGGTAGATGCGGCCGCGCGGGCTATCGAGTTCGTCGCCGAGCAGGACATAGGTCGGGCAGGTTGCGGTGCAGAAGCCGCAATGGACGCATTTGCGAATGACCGCCTCGGCGACCGCTGTGGCGGGGTCGGCCAGCTGTTCGGGGGTGAAGTCAGTCCGCATTATCATCGTCCAGAAAGCGCCCGCTTTCGAAGATGCCGGCGGGGTCGAAAGCGCGGCGCACCCGTCGTTCGAGCGCCATGACGCCGGCAGGACGGGGATGTTCGACGGGAATGTGCGCCCGCAGTTCGGCCGGAGCGCGGACAAGTGTTGCCTGGCCGCCGAGCTGCTCGCTGGCTGACCGGATATGCTCAGGTGCCGCGTTGCTCGCCAGCCAGAGGAGGCCGCCGGCCCAGTCCATCAGCCAGCGGTTTCCGGGACCCAGCCGTTCGATGAGGCTAGGGGACCGGTGCGCCGGGAGGCTGACGCGCCAGAGGATCGGAGCATCGCGGAGCGGAGCGGCAATGCGGATGGCGTTCCAGCAGTCTGCCTGCTCTTCATCGGACAAGGCGCGCGGCTGCCCATGGTCGCGCAGCAGGTCGGGCAAGGCGAGGCAGCGCGCTTCGACCGAGGGGGCGAACCCCTGCACGCGCATGAGCGTCAGCGAGGGCCGCTCGGCATCGGCGGGGAGATGCGCAGTCGCCGAGACGTCGCACGGGCCGCCCAGCGCGCAGGCCATCGCTCTGTGAGCAGCGACTGGCGAAAGCCCTTCGATCGCGAGCGTGCGGACCATGCGTGGGCGAGGCAAGACCTTCAGCGTCATCTCGGTGACGGCGGCGAGCCGGCCCCAACTGCCGGCGATCAGTTTGGGCAGGTCATAGCCAGTGACGTTCTTGACGACCTTGCCGCCCGCAACGAAGCGCTCGCCGCGCCCCGAAATGGCTGTCAGGCCGAGCAGGTGATCGCGCGGCGCGCCGGCGGTGAGGCGGCCGCTGCCTGCCGTTCCCGCAATCACTGCGCCGCCGATCGTGCCTCGGCCGGCGGGCTCGCCGAAGAGCGGTGCCTGATCGAAAGGCTCGAACGCGAGCATTTGCCCGTGATCGGTGAGCAGATTTTCGATCTCGGCGAGCGGCGTTGCGGGCCTTACGGTCAGGACGAGTTCGGGCGGATCATAGTCGACGATGCCCGAAAAGACCGCGAGATCGACGATGTCCGCTTCGCGCGGTGCGCCCATGTCGCGGCGGGTGCCTCCGGCGCGCAGTTCGAGCGTGCGATGATCCGCGGCGGCGTCTGCGAACAGCGCCGCCAACTGGGCTTCATCGGTGGGATGGTGGGTGAGAGGCATCAGAAGCGCGGCAGATCGGGGTGGGGCAGGGCGCCGCGATGGACGTGCATCCGGCCGAGTTCGGCGCAGCGGTGCAGCGTCGGGAACATCTTGCCCGGGTTGAGCAGCAGGGCAGGGTCGAACGCGCATTTGACCCGTTGCTGGTGGGCGAGATCGACCTCGCTGAACATCTCGGGCATCAGGTCGCGCTTCTCGACGCCCACGCCATGCTCGCCGGTCAGGACGCCTCCCATCTCGACGCAGAGGCGCAGGATATCGTTGCCAAAGGCCTCGGCGCGTTCGAGCTGACCCTCCTCGTTCGCGTCATAAAGGATGAGCGGGTGGAGATTGCCGTCGCCTGCATGGAAGACGTTGGCGACGCCGAGGCCGTAGCGCTCGGACAGCGCGGCCATGCGTTCGAGCACTTCGGGGAGGCGTCGGCGCGGGATGGTGCCATCCATGCAATAATAATCGGGGGCGAGCCGACCGACCGCCGGGAAGGCGGCCTTACGCCCCGCCCAGAAGGCCAGCCGCTCTGTCTCGTCGCGCGACGATCGGATCGATGTTGCGCCATGGGCGGCGGCGATTTTTGCAACCTCGTCCGCAAGATGCCCGCATTCTGCCTCCGCGCCGTCGAGTTCGACGATCAGCAGAGCCTCGGCATCGAGCGGATAACCGACATTCACGAAGGCCTCGGCGGCGTGGATGGCGGGCCGGTCCATCATTTCCATGCCGGCCGGGATGATGCCGGCGGCGATGACGTCTGCGACACATTGGCCGGCGCTCGCGACCGAGGGGAAACCGATCAGCAGGGCCTGCGCCGTCTGCGGTCGGGGCAGGATGCGAACGGTGACCTCGGTGATGATGCCGAGCAGGCCTTCGGAGCCGACGACGACGCCGAGCAGGTCGAGTCCGGCCGGATCGAGATGCCGGCCGCCCAGCCGGAGGACTTCACCTTCCATCGTTACCAGTTCGACCCCGAGGACATTGTTCGTCGTCAGGCCATATTTGAGGCAGTGGACCCCGCCCGAATTCTCGGCGACGTTGCCACCGATCGTGCAGGCGATTTGGCTGGACGGGTCGGGCGCATAATAGAAGCCCCGCTCCTCGACCGCACGGGTGATGGCGAGGTTGGTCACGCCCGGCTGCACCACCGCGATGCGGTCGACATAGTCGATGTCGAGGATGCGGTTGAAACGCGCCATGCCCACGAGCACAGCGTCGGCCAGGGGCAGGGCACCGCCCGACAGCGATGTTCCGGCGCCCCTCGGCACCACCTTGACGTCATGCTCGTGGCAGTAGCGGAGCACTCGGCAGAGTTGATCGACGCTTTCAGGCAGCACGACGGCAAGCGGCGGCTGGCGGTAGGCGGTAAGCCCGTCGCTCTCATAGGGGCGGAGTTCGGCGGGATCGTCGATGACGCCTTCGCCGGGCACGATCGCACGCAGGGCCGCGACGATGGCGCCACGTTGTTGCAGCGTCCGGCTGTCCGGCTCCGGCATCTTCAGCGACATACTGATCCCCTCTCCGCGACCGCTCGATAGCCGCTGCGGCTGATTCCGAACAGGATCGAATCGGCTAGGTCCGAGGGGTTCGCACGGGTTCGATGCCGCCACCCTGCTTGCTGGATGAGCCGGATACTTCCCGAGGTAGGACATGGACACAGGCGAAAGGCAAATCTGCACTGACAGATTTCCGCGAAAAATCAGCGCGCTATTACTTGTGGTCCTGTGGTCATAGTTAACAGTTCCAAAATGGATATTGGGGCCGGAACATGATATCCAGCCCGTGAGGCGGCTGCCGGGGGGCAGTCCGTGGAGCAAGGTGTAGGCGTTATGCGTAAAGGTGGCTTTTTTGCTCTCGTCGCCGCGGCGGCGGCGGTTTTCGGATCGGGCGCGCCTGCGGCGGTGCTGATCAACAGCTCCAACGTCGGCTATTCCTTCACCACGGACTATACCGGCATGGTGGGTAGCGGCAGCACCAACCTCGTCGGTGGTCTGAGCACCTTCACCTTCACCGGGCTCAGCAACAATGGGCTGACCTACAATTTCAATTATTCGGTGACGAACGACTCCAGTGTCTCGTCCCGCCTCACCTCGTTCGGTTTCAACGTCGATCCCAACGTGAGCGGGGCTGCATCGACCGGGACCTTCGCGAGCGCGAACCTGAACAATAATTATCCGGTTGGCGTGGGCACGATTGATGTCTGCTTCGAAGCGGACAGCAACGGCAACTGCACCGGCGGACCCCTGGGTTTGAACTCCAACCAAACCGGCACGGGTACCTTTGCGCTGACTTTCTCGCAGGTGATGGCGTCGGTCTCGCTCGACAGCTTCGTGACCCGCTTCCAGTCGATCAACCCGACCATCAACGGTTCGAGCTCGGGCGTCGGAATCGGCTCGGTCGTCAGCTCAAGTGGGGGAGGCAATCCGATCGTGGCGCCCGAACCGGCGACCTGGATGATGCTGATCTCAGGCTTCCTGCTGATCGGCGGGATCATGCGCCGGTCCAGATCGGGCTCGCCTGCGGTCCGCTTCGCGGCAGCGCGTCCTTAAGGTAAACAATCGTTAAGCCCTGCGGATTACGGTCGGTTGCCGTAACGGCGGCGACGCGGATCGGTTAAGCTTCCTGCCGTCGAACCGACTCGGCTGGGGGCAGCATGATCGATTTGCGAAGATGGACGACCGTGGCTGTAGCTTTGCAGATGGCGTGGGCTGCTCCGGCGGGATCCGCCGTTCGATCGCCCAATGCCAGTGACGGGCTGCTCACCATTGCCAGCGACGGCTTCGCATGGATCGCCGGATTACATGCCGGCGCCGCAGCGGCCGAACCCCAGACCTGGATCTTGTTGCTCGGCGGTTTTGGTCTGATCGGAAGCACGCTCAGGCGCCGCAACCGTGCGTTGGAGCGCCGCCAGCTGGTTTGATCATTTTCTCCCGATCGCGAGCAGCCTATGGAGCGTCCCATGACGCTCACGCCCCTGATCCTGTTGGTCTGCTCCAACATCTTCATGACGATCGCCTGGTATGGGCACCTCAAGTTCACCGATGCCCGCCTTTGGATCGTCATTCTGGCCTCCTGGGGCATCGCGCTCGTCGAATATTGCTTCGCCGTGCCCGCCAACCGGATCGGCTATCTCCATGGCTGGACGGCGGGGCAGCTCAAGATCACCCAGGAGATCGTGACGCTGCTGGTGTTCGCGCTGTTCGCCGTCTTCGTGCTCGGCGAACATCTCGGTTGGCGCCATCTCGGAGCCTTCGCGTGCATGATCGGTGCGGCCTGCTTCATGTTTCTGGGCAAGAGCTGAGCGCGATTGCGCAACCGCCAATGCGTTCCCATATCGCCCTCTGCAAAGCATCAGGACGGATATGAGCGAACTTCCCAAATGGCATGGCACCACGATCTTGTCGGTGCGCAAGAATGGCAAGGTCGTCGTCATCGGCGACGGCCAGGTTTCGATGGGCAACACGGTGATGAAGCCGAACGCCCGCAAGGTCCGCAAACTGGGTGACGGATCGGTGATCGGCGGGTTTGCCGGCGCGACCGCCGATGCCTTCACCCTGTTCGACCGGCTCGAGCGCAAGCTGGAGCAATATAGCGGACAGCTGCTGCGGGCGGCGGTCGAACTCGCCAAGGATTGGCGGACCGACAAATATCTCCGCAACCTCGAAGCGATGATGATCGTGGCGGACAAGGACGTGACGCTAATCCTGACCGGCAATGGCGACGTGCTCGAGCCGGTCGGTGGCGTCGCTGCTATCGGATCGGGCGGCAATTTCGCCTTGTCCGCGGCCCGCGCACTGGTCGACTATGAGCCCGATGCCGAGACATTGTGCCGCAAGGCGATGGCGATCGCGGCGGAACTCTGCGTCTTTACCAATGACAGCCTGACGGTCGAGGCGCTCGACAGCGCCGCCTGAGCGGTTCCCGCTCCCGACAAGCCCAAGCGAAAGCACGACATATGAACGACCAACTGACTCCCAAGGCGATCGTGGCTGCGCTCGACGCCCATATCGTCGGCCAGGCCGATGCCAAGCGCGCGGTCGCGGTGGCGCTGCGTAACCGCTGGCGCCGGCAGCGCCTGCCCGACACTCTGCGCGACGAGGTCACGCCCAAGAACATCCTGATGATCGGTCCGACCGGATGCGGCAAGACCGAGATCAGCCGTCGTCTGGCGAAGCTGGCCGACGCGCCTTTCGTGAAGGTCGAGGCGACCAAGTTCACCGAGGTCGGCTATGTCGGCCGCGATGTCGAGCAGATCGCCCGTGATCTGGTCGAGGAAGCCGTCCGCCTGGAGAAGGAACGCCGTCGCAGCGCGGTCAAGGACAAGGCCGAGGAGGCGGCACTGGCCCGCTTGCTCGACGCGCTCGTTGGCAAGGATGCGAGCGAGGCGACCCGGCTGGCCTTCCGTCAGCGCTTTGAGGACCATCAGCTCGACGACAAGGAAATCGAGATCGAGGTCGAGGACTCGGGCGGCATGCCGTTCGAACTGCCCGGCATGAACGGGCAGGTCGGCATGATCAACCTGAGCGACATGATGGGCAAGGCCATGGGCCAGGGACGCACCAAGCGTCGCAAGATGACGGTGCGTGCTGCCTGGTCTAAACTGGTCGACGAGGAGGCGGACAAGCGGCTCGACCAGGATGAGGTCAGCCGGTCGGCGCTGCAGGATGCCGAGCAGAACGGCATCGTCTTCCTTGATGAGATCGACAAGATCGCGGTGTCGGATGTGCGCGGCGGCTCGGTCAGCCGCGAGGGTGTTCAGCGCGACCTGCTGCCGCTGATCGAGGGCACGACCGTTTCGACCAAATATGGTCCGCTCAAGACCGATCATATATTGTTCATCGCCTCGGGCGCGTTCCACGTCGCCAAGCCGTCGGACCTTCTACCGGAGCTGCAGGGGCGTCTGCCGATCCGGGTCGAGCTCAAGGCGCTGACAGAGCAGGATTTCGTTCGAATCCTATCGGACACGCGCGCCAGTTTGACCGAACAATATCGCGCGCTGATCGGCACCGAGGGCGTCGAGATCGCCTTCACCGATGACGGCATTGCCGCGATTGCGCGGATCGCGGCCGAGGTAAACGGCCAGATCGAGAATATCGGCGCACGTCGCCTGTCGACCGTGATGGAGAAACTGCTCGAGGAGATCAGCTTCGATGCCGAGGATCGCAAGGGATCCACGATCACGATCGATCGCGCCTATGTCGACGGTCAGCTGAGCGAGGTCGCCCGCGACACCGATCTGTCCAAATATGTTCTTTGAGTGAGGCGCCACGCCCCCTGCCACCGGCGGTCAGCCGGGCAGGGGGCGGCCGGCTGCGAGAGGGGAAGACGATGACGGTCACGATGTACGGCATCAAGAATTGCGACACGATCAAGAAGGCGCGGACCTGGCTGGAGGAACGCGGGATCGACTATCGCTTTCACGACTACAAGGCGTCGGGTGTCGATCGCGACACCTTGGCGCACTGGTGTGCCGAACTAGGATGGGAAGTGCTGCTCAACCGTGCCGGCACCACCTTCCGCAAGCTGCCCGATTCGGATCGCGCCGACATCGACGAGGCCAAGGCGATCGCGCTGATGGAGGCGCAGCCGTCCATGATCAAGCGCCCGGTCCTGGATGCGGACGGTCAATTGCTGGTCGGGTTCAAGTCCGATCTTTACGCCGCCAAGTTCGGCTGATCAGAAGGCGGCGGCGGCCTGACGGTCGACGGTCGTCCGGTTCCGCCCCGCCTCCTTGGAGGCATAGAGCGCGCGGTCGGCGCGCTTGATCACGTCGCTCAATAT
>Ga0233425_10006751_pt1 | contig 16692 bp, 19 predicted proteins | sample Watercolumn_Towu_2_FD_181712 | JGI IMG/M metagenome (GOLD analysis project Ga0233425, IMG submission 181712) | Freshwater microbial communities from Lake Towuti, South Sulawesi, Indonesia - Watercolumn_Towuti2014_140_MG | ecosystem: Environmental > Aquatic > Freshwater > Lake | place... | reverse complement strand
CCCATGGTTTCAAAACCAACAATCTGAAGTCCGCGACTGCCAAAAATTGGTTGTCTGTTTCCCTCTCCAAACGGGGCCATCTGAGAAATCGAGGTTTGCAAATCCCAGTCAGCCAGACACAGAGGAATCTCGGCATCAATAAAAATCTCTGGCACCAAATCTTCTGTTGACAATATTTTTTCGGCCTCACCAGCAATAATCTCTACGGCTTTTTTAAAATTTTCCTCACCAGTTGCCGAAAAACCGCAGGCTTGCGGGTGGCCGCCAAAACGGTCGAGAAACTCGGCGGCTTTGGTCAAAGCCGCAGTGATATCAAAACCCAAGACACTCCGTCCAGACCCAGTGAACTTGTCTCCGTCCTTGGCGGCGATGATCACCGGGCGAGAATAATCATTCGAAATTTTGCCGGCGACCAATCCAACCAAACCAGCAGGCCAACCCTCGCCCGCGGCAATGAGAATTTTCTGCTCACCGGGTTCGCCGATTTGTGCCAGCGCTTCCTCGTAAATCTCGTTGCTGCGTTTTTGACGCATAACGTTCGCAGCGTGCAACTCGGTTGCGAGAAGCCCGGCCTCTTGATCATCTTCGGAAACAAGAAGACGGAAGGCTGGATCGGCGTGATCCATACGGCCAGCAGCATTAAGACGCGGACCGAGTTGAAAACCAATGGTCCACGAATCGATGTTGGTTTGTTTAACTCCGACCGCGGTCAAAAGCTTTACTAACCCAAGGCGACGCGTCTTTTTCAAAACCAAAAGTCCATAAGTCTCAAGTACGCGGTTCTCGCCCAAAAGCGGCATGATGTCGGTAACGGTCGCGATCGCCACCAAGTCAAGAAGCCACTTCTCGTAACCGTCCGGAAAATTCGCGCCACGATTTCTGGCCTCGCCAATTAAGGCCGAGGCAAACTTAAAAGCCACGGCCGCGCCGCACAAAACTTTGTTTGGATAATTCTCGCCCGGAACTTGCGGATGAATCAAAATGGCCTCTGGTAAAACCTCGGGGACGGCGTGGTGATCGCAGATGATTGTGTCGATCTCGAGTTCACGCGCTCGCGAAACAGCATCGGCGTTACTAATACCGCAGTCGACAGTAATCAAAAGTTTTGTCTTTTCGTGTTCGTGAAGATGATCGGCCGTGGCTGGAAACAATCCATAACCCTCGCGCTCGCGATGAGGAATGTAGGTGGTGAGTTTTTTTTCATCAAATTTCAGAGCGCGACAAATGTCACGCAGCGTTGAGAACACCACGGCTGTGCCACAAACACCATCAGCATCGTAATCACCGTGGATCGTAATCACCTCCCCTTTTTCCAAAGCCGTAAAAGTTCTGACCACAGCCTCGCTCATTTGCTTAAACAAAAAAGGATCGTGCGTATCGCGCGACCAATCTGGCCCCAAAAATACGTCAACTTCGGCCTGAGTTCGCAAACCCCGACTCCACAACATTTGCAAAAAAACCGGCGTGAGTTCTGGAAACGCCTTTTTGGCCTCCTCGGGTACCACCTCGGCCACTCGCCAACGTTTTTCTGGCATACTAAAAACCGTACATCACCATTGATAACACCATGGAAACCATCACTATGATTGTGATAATAACCCAAGCAATTTTCATTTTTTTGCTCATCATAAAAATCAGAGGTATTATAACAGGTGGGCACAGTGGGAGCAAAAGGAGCAACCCCTCAACAAACTCGGGGTCTTCAAGGGGGCAAATGGTTTGGTTAAAAAATCTAAAGACCTAAATTATGATCGAAGAAAAAAGGCCAAGGGTTGGAGTTGGTGTAATTATCAAAAAAGACGGAAAAATTTTGTTGCAAAAAAGAAAAAATGCTCATGGCAATGGTTCTTGGTGTTGTCCGGGCGGCCATCTTGAATTTGGCGAGTCCGTTGCCGACTGCGCTGTCCGCGAAACCTCCGAAGAGGCTGGTATTACTGTCAAAAACATTCGCGATTGGGTTTACACCAATGATTTTTTTGAGACCGAAGGCAAACATTATATTACTGTTTTTGTCATTGCCGAGCACGATTCCGGCGAGCCGCAGATTATGGAGCCGGAAAAATGCGAGTGTTGGGAATGGTTTGAGTGGAAGAATTTGCCGAGTCCATTGTTTCTGCCGTTACAAAATCTTTTGAAAGACGGACATAATCCGTTTAATATAAAATAACTTATGATCGAATACGAACTCACCTACCTCCTCAAATATCTTCCAGATGGCCTTAAAAATTGTCCGCGAAAAGAAATTATCGACATCCACATTCCGGTCGCAAAACGACGTCCAAATTTACGCCTTCGAAAAAACGGCGACAAATTTGAGATGACTAAAAAAATTCTGATGAACGAAGCTGATTCATCCGAACAACTCGAACAAACAATTGTTTTAAACGAAGCTGAATTTTCCGCCCTGGCCACAGTGCCGGGAAAACGCGTCCGCAAAAATCGCTACTACTTCGACTACCACGGCCGCACCGCCGAGATTGATATTTTTTTAGACGATCTCGCTGGACTAGCTGTTGCGGATTTTGAATTTGTTTCCAGCGAAGAGAAAAAAATTTTATCATGCCAGACTTTTGTTTGACCGATATTACTCGGGAAGAATTCGTGGCCGGCGGAATGCTTTGCGGAAAAAAATATGAAGATATAGACAATGAATTAAAACGATTTGGATACGAAAGATTGACCCTCTAATAATCCTGATAAAAAAACGACCGCGCACGGTCGTTTTTTTATCATCGCAAATGTTTTCTGAATTCCGCCTTTTGTTCTGCGGAGATTTCGTTTAGGGCTTTTGATTAATAATTTTAACGCCCTGATTTATATAGTTGATTGTAACGGATTACAGCGGTAAAAACAATCTACAACGAAAAAAAACATGGAGCCTTATCCGCAAACGCAAAGGCGACATCCATCCGAAGCCTCACAGGTGCGGGGCGAAAGCGAATTAAAAAGAAGTCCCCGGACACAGTTGTCCGAGGACCAAGCGGCCTAGTTTTCGAGCTCCACCCCCAGAGCGAAGGCGCCGAGGTGGTCGTGGGCCTCATCGTAACAGGGCCAGTTGTCGCAGAAGAGATCGTTGTTGCGCCAGTACAGTTTGAGGCAGCTGCTGTCCGAGTCGTAGGTGTCGGTTCGCACCCAGAGGCCGTTCCGAGGCAGATGCACTCTAGTGGCTTTGTGGTGAGCAAGCAAGAAGCCAGAGAGAAGACCAACGTCGCCGAAGTTCACCATGTGGTTGTTCGGCAGGCCGAGGCGCCTACTGGTGGCACGAAGCAATAAAAGCTGATCAACCGAACTCTTGCTGGTGCTACCCGGCAGAAGGGTTGGGATGACGAAGAGCCAGCAGTCCGGGGTGGGATGGTCTGGGAAGTTCCAGTCCTGGAGGTATTGGAAATTGTCGTGGCACCACGTACCAGCGAGCGGGGCGTGTTGCTTCAGGGTGAAGCCGGCACGGACGCGGTACAACACCGGGGTGGTGTCGGGGATGCCGAGACGCCGAGCTTCGGCGCGGTAGATGGCGACGAGGTGCCGGTGCTTCTCCGGGGCTTCGGAGTCGGGGATCGGAGTGAAGCAGTTCGACACGACGATGGGCGCCGTGGCAACCGACTGTTCCGGCGACAACTCGAGGCCGCGCCGCAGGGCGGCCGCGAGCAACGCTCGATCCATGATGAACCTCTGGGCGAGCTCGGGATCGAGATCCCGCGGCAGACTCTGAACGACGGCGGAGCTGAACTCCGCGAACTGGTTGACACCCATTTTCTTGCTGGGCATAGGCCCTCCTTGGCTTATCCAGACGCTTGGCATCAGGACTTACCAAATCAGGACGGGGAAATTCCCGGCCTTCTTCTTATTTTCCTTACCCAGAAAAACGAAAAGAAAACCGTGATGATTACAGTTTAATATGGCAAAAATTGGAGAAAATGTCAAGCCTCCCACTTCCCACCTCTCATCTTTTAAACACCTTCAAATAAGCATCCGAAGGAATCTCCACACTGCCCTTGCCCATGGCCGCCATTTTGGCTTTTCCCTTCTTCTGCTTTTCTAGTAGTTTGCGTTTACGCGTAACATCGCCGCCGTATAATTTGGCGGTGACATCTTTGCGGAGAGCCGAGATGCGCTCGGAAGCTAAAATTTTTCCACCAACGGCGGCTTGAAGTTTAATTACGAACCATTGCTTTGGAATCGCTTCTTTGAGTTTTTCGACAATGGCGCGACCAGTCCGCTCGGCTTCGTCGCGGTAAACGAGTGTCGCAAAGGCATCCTCGCGTTCTTCGGCAACATAAATATCAAGGCGAACAACATTGGCACTACGATAGTCAAAGAGCTCGTAGTTAAGCGAGGCATAGCCGGCAGTGGCGCTCTTTAAACGATCATAAAAATCAACAATGATTGTCGCGAGCGGCATTTCATAATGAAGAATGGCGCGACTCTCGGACAAAAATTCGGTGTTGCGATAAATGCCGCGCTTTTCTTGAGTCAGGGCCATAACCGCACCAAGATAATCTTTTGGCGTAACAATATCAACCGTCACCCACGGTTCTTCAATCAAACTGATATGCGAGGCGTCGGGAAGCTCGAGCGGACTTTTGACAATTAGTTTATCACCACCGGTTTTGGTTATTTGATAAGCAACCGATGGAGTAGTTACCATGACTTCAACACCATACTCGCGCTCCAGTCGCTCTTTAACAATTTCGAGATGCAGGAGGCCGAGAAGGCCGCAACGAAAACCATAGCCAACAGCCGGCGAGTGCTCGGGTTCAAAAGTCAACGCAGCATCGTTCAATTTAAGTTTTTCCATAGCTTCGCGCAAACGCGAAAAATCGCCGCCGTCTTGCGGAAAGATTCCGGCAAAAACCATTGGGCGGACTTCTTTGTAACCAGAGAGCGCGACGCTGGCCGGATGTTCGGTGGTTGTCATGGTATCGCCAACTCGGCAAGAAGAGAGCTCTTTTAGACCAGTGACAACATAACCGATTTGTCCGGTTTCGAGCTCGGGCAAACGATTATAACCACCAGCGCCAAGCGAGCCAACTTCTAAAATTTCTTCCTCGGCGAGCGAGGCCATGAGGCGGAGTTTATCGCCGGCTTTGAGCGAGCCGTCTTTGACGCGAACGTAGGCAACCACGCCCTTGTAATCATCGTATTTAGAATCGAAGACCAGAGCGCGAGTGCCATTGTTTTCTTTTCCTGCTGGCGGAGGAATGCGAAAAATAATTTCGTCCAACAATTCCAGAACTCCAGCTCCGGTCTTTCCGCTAACTTTCAAAATCTCCTCTGGCTTGCAACCAATAAGCTGAACAAGTTCCTCGACGCACTTCTCAACATTGGCCGCCGGCAAATCGATTTTGTTCAAAACCGGAATAATGGTGAGGTTTTGTTCAATGGCAAAAAACAGGTTACCAACAGTCTGCGCCTGAACACCTTGAGAAGCATCTACCAAAAGAATCGTCCCCTCAACAGCGGCGAGCGAGCGAGAAACTTCATAGGTAAAGTCAACATGCCCGGGAGTGTCGATCAGGTTTAGTGTATAATTTTTGTGCCGCATGCGCGCCGGAGCTAGCTTGATGGTGATGCCGCGCTCGCGCTCTAAATCCATGGAATCCAAAATTTGTTCCTTCATCTTGCGCTTCTCGACCGCGCCGGTAATTTCCAAAAGACGATCAGCAAGCGTTGACTTGCCATGATCGATGTGAGCGATGATGCAAAAGTTGCGAATTTTTGATTGGTCGATCATATCCACTTGACAAAAAATATATCTTCTTATATAATTTATTTTAGAGAATCACAACGAAAGAGACCCCACTAAGGTTCCGTCCTTACTGGGGGCTTTTTCTTATATTCAAGTTTTTCTCTAATTCCGTCCAAATAAACCATCGGAATGTTAGCTCTTTTTAAAAGAATCGAACATCGATTATTTTTTCTGGGCGACACAATAGCTTGAATCTTTTCTTTTTCTTTTAAGAATCTAACCAAACTTGAGTAATCTCCATCACTTGTTACGATGATTTGCTCTCGACAGTTGTCTTCGAAGGCGTCAATAGCTGATTGTAAAACAAGATCGGCGTCGCAATTCCCTTTTGGTTTTCCAACACCATCGTAGACCACTTCCTTGAAAATAATAGTATAGCCGGCTTTCTGCAAAGTGGCATACAAATTTGTTTCTTTGGGAACCAAGCCGATAAAATAATAAGCGCGACTTACGCCAAATTTATCTCTCAACCATCTGCGAAATTTAAAAAGATCAGGAACCCAACCTTCGTCTTTGACGCCTCGATATAAATTATTTCCATCGATATACGCAAAATTGTTTTTAAACTTATTCATAACCAATAAGGAAAGTTTAGCGGAAAATTTAAAAAAAGTCGAGCGCTGAGCCACGCCCGACTTTTTAATAATTCAGACTTTCTTTTTTAGCGATAAATCACTTCCCCGCTGGCTGTCCAGCCGTCAACATATAAATGTCCGTCGTCCTTGCTGGCTTGTTCGGTGAATTTTCCGGAGGTCAAATCTAAAACATAAACCACGCTGTTTTCAACATCTGGTCCATTGGCCACAGCAAAGGCCAACTTGCTTGAATCAGCAAAAAAATGAACGTTGCCAATATATTGCCATTCGCCAGGAATTATCCATTCTTTTGGGGTTGTAAAGGGGGATCGACCTTCTCCAAAAGTCTCAATTTCAATTTTAACTTGCTTATCATTATCATCACTAACGCGAGCAAGCAAAACTCCATTATCCGAAATACTTGAAACATTTTCAGCTTCAATAACAGCGCCGGAACAAAGATCCACTCCATAAACCACCTCATGATTTAAACCATAAGGAATGTACCCACCAAGGCCGGAAGGATCTAGGGCAACAAAAGCCATACCCAACATTTGGCCAATAACCGCCATGGAATGCTCACCATCAACCTTAACCTCTTTAACGGTTTTGTTTCCGAGATTGATTTTGAAACTATCGCTCATTTCCCCAACTGTTTGGATAGCGACATTATTTTCAATCTTTTCACAAGTGGTCGGCAAAACCCAATCACCGGCTGGGACAATCTCTACGCCGGTAATAACATTGATTGGAGCCACTGGAGTTGTTTCAGTTTTTGATTGAATCGGATTTGTGGTCAAGGTTTGGGACTGACAACCAAAACCAACAACGATAAGGATGGCGATTGATAAAATAAAAAATATCTTTTTCATAAATAGTGATTTAATTACTTGATATGGAATAATTTATCAGACCTCAAAAGATTTGCCAAACTCCGGCACCACCACCTCGGCTCGCAACTCGTGCCGCAAGCGCGTGGCAAAAACATCTTGAGCCTCGGGGTCACCGTGAACCAAAAAAATTTGTGGAGTTTTTCCGTTCTCGGGTTGAACCCAACGCGTTAGTTTATTCTGATCACCATGAGCTGAAAAAGAGCCGATGGCGTTTACTCCAGCTTTAACTTTAATCTGCTCGCCAAAAATCTTTACCTGCTTCGCGCCTTCGTAAATTCTGCGTCCAAGCGAACCGCGAGCCTGATAGCCGATGATAAGGACGGCGCTGTTCTTATCAGGAAGAATCCTCATCAAATGATGCATCACCCGCCCGCCAGTCATCATGCCCGAACCGGCAATAATAATTTTTGGCGGATGAACAACATTAATAAACTTTGACTCATTAACCGAAATGGTTTCGTGCAAATTCGGGAAGCTAAAAAAATCGCGATCAGGATCGGAAAAAATCGATGCTTCAAATTGCAAGTAAGTTTTAAAGTGGCGATACATCTCGGTCGCACGTATAGCCATTGGGCTATCAAGAAAAATTGGCAGATTGCTTTTAATATCTTTTAATAAAAGATTATTGAGTTCGTATAAAAGTTCTTGGGTGCGCTCGACAGAAAACGACGGAATCAAAAGTGTTCCTTGGGTTTGGATGGCCTTGGAAATATATTGCCGCAAAACTCGAGTGCGTTCTTTGGGGTCTTCATGAATTAAATGACCATAAGTCGACTCACAAACCACAACGTCAGCTTTGGAAATCGGCTCGGTTGGTGGCAAAATCGGAACATCGTCGTTGCCGATATCGCCGGAAAATACTATTCTCTTGCCTTCGGCCTCGATCGAAATATAGGCCGAGCCAAGAATATGCCCAGCATCGTGAAACATAACCGAAATTCCCGGGGCCACGTCAACCTGCTCGTGAAAACCAAGACCAACGCAACGATCATAAACCTCGTCGACGTCCTCCTTGGTATATAAAACCGGATCGTCTTGGCGCCTAGCGTTTTCTTCCATAATGTGATACGCGTCCTCGAGAACAATTCTGGTCAAAGCGCAGGTCGGAACTGTCATTTTAATATCACCCACGTAGCCGTCGCGTAGCAGTTTGGGAAGACGGCCGGTGTGATCAAGGTGAGCGTGCGTAACAAAAACCGCGTCTAAACTTTTCGGATCAAAAGCAAAAGCCTCGCGATTTTTTTCTTCGGCAAATTTCTCGCCCTGATGCATACCGCAGTCGATGAGAATTTTTCTAGTTTGGCCGTTTTTGTCTTGAGCTTCGAACAAAAAACAAGAGCCAGTTACTTCACGAGCCGCGCCGTGGAAAGAAATTTTCATAGTGCTTCAATTATATCACAAACCCTTGATTTTTTCTCTAAAATCAGCTACACTCTCAACCGTTATGAATATAGGCATCCTCACCTTTGGCCGTCCTCAGACTAGCGAAACTGAACCGCCATACGAAACCAAAAGATTACTAAAGGCCGCGCTGGCTCACGGCCACAATGCCAAAATTTTTTGCGAGCCGTTTTTTTCGTTTCGTCAAAATAATGGACGAACGGAAATTTTTTACGACAACGAGCCTTTGCCGCCGGTCGATATTTTTATCGCGCGGACAAATTTTATCGAGGATCAAAGTGCGCACTCCGTAACGATCGACGCCTTGTCGTCAGTTGGAATAAAAATCGTAAACAACCAAGCTCTAACTAAATCATCGGCAAAAAACAAATTCGCGCGTAAACTTTTAATCAACCAAGCTGGCCTGCCAACCCCGCGCTCTTCAATCGTTCGCGACATTAGTACAATCGCTACCGAGGCTGAAGTCTTGGGCTTTCCGTTGGTCGTAAAAATTCCGAGCGGCTCGGGTGGACGCGGCGTTTTTTTGGCTGAAAATCTTTCCACTCTTTTACCAATCGTTGACTATCTAACCAACAACCAAAAAATTCCATTACTGCTCGAGGAATTCGTGAAAGAGGCTCAAGGAAAAGACCTGCGAATTTTCGTAACCGGAGAAAAAATTCTCGCGGCCATGGAACGCGAAGCCAAGCCCGGCGAAGTCCGCTCCAATATCCACGCCGGCGGTCTTGGTCGGCCGGTTGAATTAACCGACAAAGAAAAAGAAATCGCCGTCCTGGCAACCAAAGCAGTCGGATTAGAAATCGCCGGCGTCGACATTATCCGCTCGTCCCGCGGACCGCTAATTTTGGAAGTCAACGCTCGTCCCGGGTTCGAAGGTCTCGAACAGGCTACCGGTATTGATGTGGCGGATGGTATAATTAAGTATGTTGTTCGATAATCCTCACCCCCCTGCCCCCTCTCCTTCGATCAGACATTCGATCCCTCGCCCCCTAACCCCCTCTCCCGCCAACACAGACTTCGACCCCTCACCCCAGCCCCTCTCCCGCCTATAGAAAATACGGCGGGCAGAGGGGGAATTCGAATAACTAGTCTTACCAATCTAGTTCCCCCTCTACCCGACCGCCACGGGCTGCGCCCGCCATAGCTCGCCACGAGCGACGGCGGGAGGGAGAGGGGGTTAGGGGGTGAGGGATCGAACGCCTGTGTCAGTGAGAGAGGCTTGGGGTGAGGGGTCGGAGTCTGTATTCGTGGGAGAGGGGTGGAGGTGAGGGCGTCTAAAACCTATGAACCTTTTAAACGGAAAAATAATTGCTGCCCAAATCAGAGCCAATGTCCGAGACAAAATTTTACATCTGCCGAGAATCCCTGGCTTGGCTGTTATTTTAGTTGGCGAAGATCCAGCTTCGCATCTTTATGTCTCGCTAAAAGAAAGAGCCTGTAAAGAAGTTGGGATCAGTTTTGAAAAATATGTCTTTCCGTCTTCGGCTACCGAGGAAGAAATATTAAAAAAAATCGAAGCTTTAAATTCACGTCAAGATATCAACGGCATCTTGTTACAACTTCCTTTGCCCGGCCAAAATGCCAGTAAACTCATTTCTGCCATTAATCCTGAAAAAGATGTCGACGGATTTCACGACGAAAATTTAAAACACCTAGCCGCCGACGAACAATGTTTAATCTCTCCGGTGGTTCTTGGAGTTACACGTTTAATTGATGAAACCCGAGAATCTTTCTCTGGTAAAAGAGCTGTCCTTGTAATGAGCGGGCTCTTTGCTCAACCCTTTGCCGCTATGCTCTCGCGATTCGATATTGCCTCAGAAATTATTTCTCCAAACGATTTTGATTTTGTTAAAAAAACAAAAAGCGGCGATATTCTTATCACCGCTGTCGGCAAACCAAATTTAATTACCGGCGAAATGATCAAACTCGGAGCTACAATTATTGATATTGGCACCACTAAAGTCGGTAAGAAGACTGTTGGTGATGTTAATTTCGAAACTGTTAGCCGAGTCGCTTCTTGGTTGACTCCGGTTCCGGGAGGAGTTGGACCAATGACTGTGGCGATGTTAACTCGGAACGTTGTTGAGGCTTTTTTATTGCAAGATAGGCCGCAAGCATAAGAGCGACAAAATTAACTATTTCGACCAAATACGAACTGGCGGAAAACATTTTCAAAGGACTAACACCAGAGAGAACCGACGCGACCACCATTCCAAAAAGAAAATCCAGCACGATCCACAGGGCCGTGCTTTTTATTCTATCGGAAAGCAAGATCGCAAACCCCGGGCGGAAGTAAAGCCAACCAAAAAACAAATAAACCAAAGCGCCATTCAATGTCCCGACAACCAAAAACAAGTTATTAAAGCCAGTGATCCTCCAAGCCAAAACCATAAGGCTACTGATGACAAGAGAGGACACGAAAGCTAAAAACCAAAAAAGCAAAAGACGTTTGAAAGACATAAAAACTAAAAATTAAAAAACGTATGAACAATGCCACTAACAAAAACCGCGACTAAAATCCAATAAATAAACGGCGGAATTTTTAGACCATCTTTTCTGCAACAATCGTTTTTGAGCATTCGATGATACATAATCACCACCAAAATCCCGATAACACCGCCAAAAACCGCGCCTAAAAAACCAATCAATTCCACAAATTGTTGAATGCCAAAAAACAATAAAACCACCGGCGCGACCGAAGACAAACCCCAAGCTAATTTGCGCGGCACCTTATAATCGAACTGAAAAACGTCTTGAATCTCGATGCTTACCATGGAAAAAATCGAGACAATAATAATCGATCCCAAAAGAGCTCCGGCAAAAGAAAAAACCGGCCCAAACATTGAGGCTAAACCGTCGAAAGCCGACTGAGTGGTTGCTAAACCAGTAACACCAACGACAGCAAAAGTGAATATGGCGTATAGTACCAAAATCAAAATCTGACCGACTAAAACAGCGTGCGGCAATTCTTTTTGGCGACGTTCACCAAGAACATCTTTCATTTCAGGTATAATTCCCAAACCAGACAAAGCGAAAAAAATGACACCATATGGGATAAACCAATTTTCAAAATGGATCGAAGAAACGTTTCGCCACTCGAGCGATGGCAATGACGTCAGAATCATGAAAACAAACAAAAACAACAACGCGCAAATAATACAAAATTCTATTTTTGCCAATTTTTTAATGCCGCCAAAAGTTATGATTGCGACCGCGATTGCCATTGTTAATTGATAAACCAAAATTTCACCACCTAAAACCGGGGAAAGCAAGGTAAACAAAAATTTTCCTCCCACCAACATGTAGGCCAGCATGGCCCCCCAGGCATAGGGGATAAACATGACCATGGCAAAATGCGACCAATTTGATCCAAGATATTTTTTAACATAACCGGTAAGCCGATGTTTTCCTGGGGTACAAACGCCAATCTCGGAATACATGAGATTAACCAACAAAATCAGGAATCCAAGAACCAACAACATTGTCAAACCTAAACCCCAACCGCTTTGTGCAAAGGCGTAAGGCAAGCCAAAAACACCAACTCCTATAACCCCACCGACCATGGTGCCAACGGCTCGAAGCCAAGTAATGTCTGGATGTTTTGGTTTGGTTTTCATAGACAAAAATATTATACCACAACTCGCCCACAATTTGCTCACAACCAGCCCTTGAAAACCACTCCCCCAAACGGTAAGATAACCTCGCTATGCCAGAACAAAGACTTCCACCACAAAGCCACGAAGCTGAGCAATGTTTGCTTGGGTGTCTTTTGGTTGACACCGAGGCTTTTTATAAGATTGCCGACGCTGTTCAGGCCGAAGATTTTTATCGCCAAAGTCATCGCGCGATTTTTGACGCCATGATCGATTTGAACGCTCGCCACGAACCGATCGATCTTTTGACGCTTGGCAATCGTCTCGAAGAAGTCGAAAAACTTCAACTTGTTGGCGGTCGCGCTTATTTAGTCGAGCTGGCCAACTCTGTCACCACTGCTGGCAACGTTGCTCACTACGCGCAAATCGTTCGCAAAAAATCCACCTTACGCCGGCTGCTCTCGGTCGCTGGCGATATTATGGAGCTCGGCTATAACGAAGCCGACGATCTAGATGTAACTCTGGACAACGCCGAGCAATCGCTCTTCGCCGTCTCCCAACAATCAATGCGCTCGGCTTTTGTTGATATTAAAAATGTCTTATCCGATGCTTTTGAGCGCATCGACGAACTTCATCGCAACAAAGGACAGTTGCGCGGGGTACCTTCTGGTTTTACCGAGCTCGATAAAATTATGACCGGCATGCAAAAGTCAGACCTTATTATTTTGGCCGCTCGTCCTTCTGTTGGTAAAACCAGTTTAGCTTTGGACATTGCTCGGCAGGTCGCTGTCAAAGCAAAAATTCCCGTCGGTCTCTTTTCACTCGAAATGTCCAAAGAGCAGCTGGTTGATCGTATAATTTCCGCCGAGGCTGGAGTTGATCTTTGGAAACTTCGCTCTGGCCGTCTTTCTGAACGCGACGACGACTTTCCGCGCATTGGCCACGCTCTTGGCAAACTCTCCGAAGCTCCGATCTACATCGACGACACTGCCAATGTTAATGTCATGGGGATTCGCGCCAAAGCCCGCCGCCTGCAGTCCGAACATGGACTTGGCCTTATCATCGTTGACTACTTACAGCTTATCGAGGGCCGCAACAAAGGCGGAAATTCCGACAACCGTGTTCAAGAAATCTCCGAAATCAGCCGCGCTCTTAAACAAATCGCTCGTGAACTCAATGTTCCGGTCCTAGCGCTCTCTCAGCTTTCCCGCGCGGTTGAACAAACTAAACCAGCTATTCCAAAACTCTCCCACCTGCGCGATTCCGGTTCTATCGAGCAAGATGCCGACGTCGTCCTTTTCATCTATCGCAAAGCCGCCGACATGAACTATCGCAAAGAAGATTTATCGCCCGAAGAACAACACACAGCCGAGGTTTACATCGCTAAACATCGCAATGGCCCAACGGGCATGATAAGATTATTCTTCGACGGCCAACGCACCAGCTTCCGCAACCTAGAAATCCGCCGCTCCGACGCTCCACCTATAGGTCCGGAGCCAGGACAAGAAGCATCACTTCCTCCACCTCCACCACCAATCGATCCAATGGGAACGCCGTTTTAAAAAAACACCCAACCCCCCTTAACACCCCTTAACACCCCTTAAAAACCCTTAACCCCCCTTAACCCCAACCCCTCCACAATATGTTCAACAAAATCAAAGCTATCAAAAACGTCCGCGACCAAGCCAAAAAAATTCAAGGCGCCATGTCAGAAATTACCGCCGAAGGCAGCGCTGTTTGGGGCAAAGTCGTTGTTCGCGTCGACGGCAATCAACAAGTTCTCTACGTCAAAATCGACGACGAGTCAATGAAAGATAAAACCAAGCTCGAAGAAGCACTAAAAGACGCTTTCAACGACGCTGTCAAGAAAATACAGAGACAGATGGCTTACAAAATGAGGGACATGGGTGGCTTGGATGCTTTTAAAAATTTGGGGATGTAGAGATGATTATTCTCGGGGGGCTAATTACAAATCTTCTACAAATCTACAAATTTACAAATTGGCTACAAATTTTGATTTCTGAAACAGATTAGTAACTTATTCGTAGATTTGTAAATTTGCCACGCCCTCCGTAGCTCGCCACGAGCGTAGGAGTGTAACAGATTTGTAATTCGCCCCCCGAGATCATTCTATATGCGCCGATTTCCTGAACCAATCCAAAATCTCGCCGCGGCATTAACTAAATTACCAGGCGTGGGGCCAAAAACCGCTCTGCGCTACGTTTTCGCGCTTTTACAACTTCCTAAAGAGGAGCTTTATCAAACCGCCGAGCTAGTGCGAGAGCTCGGAGAAAAAGTCAAACTCTGTCCGTATTGCTTCAGCTACACCCAAAACGAAAGTTGCGAAATTTGTGCCGATCCGCGGCGCGATAATTCCAAACTCTGCGTTGTTGAAACCTCACGCGACATTTCCACTCTCGAAGCCACCGGCGCTTACAATGGAAAATATTTTGTTCTTGGCGGAGTTTTAAATCCAATCGAAGGCATGACCCCGGAAGTCCTCCGTATTCAGCCGCTTTTTCAAAAGCTCCGTGGTGACCAAAATATTGAAGAAATTATTTTAGCATTTTCTCCAGATGTACACGGAGAAACCACGATGATGTATTTAACCAAACAGTTAATCGGCTTTGAAAAATCTGTCACCCGCCTAGCTCGCGGCCTGCCAGCCGGAGCCAGTCTCGAGTTTGCCGACGAAGTAACGCTTGGGGACGCCCTCAAAGGCAGAAAAATAATAAAGTAAAAAAATCGCCGCGATTAAGCGACGATTTTTGATACCAATATTTTTAACTGCGCAAATATTCGAAAAGTTCATTATCATCACCAGCCACATGACGCAAAACTTCTAATAAAGCTACAGCTTTAAGCTCTTTGGAAATCTGACCGCGATTTCCAATGGTTTTGGCGACATCTTGAAATCCACAGGCCGCAATTCCTGTATCAACTAACCGAACCAATTCATCGCGTCGTTTGCGTCCTTCTTCATCCAAACCAAGCTCATACACAGAATCTCCACCTCGGTACATCCCACCAGGCCACCAACAATGAAAATTATTAGCATATTTCGAAACTCGCGTCTCAAAATCCATTTCTTGATATTCCTCCGATCTTTTTGATACAAGCCTTTGAGCATCACCATCTTCCATATCGCCCTCATTAACCATCGTTTGACACTCGCATTGCAGACTTCGCAATCGAGAAGCGACAAAATTTGCCCAAGGTCTTTCAAAATTAGCCTTGGCAGCCTCGTATCTAGCCAAAAATTCTGGTGATGATTCTGACATATATAAATAGTATAACACAAAAAATCGCCGCTATTAAGCGACGATTTTTTCGATTTTAATTTTGGTAAAAGGTTGGCGATGGCCAACATTGCGGCGGTAGCGAACTTTTGGCTTGTACTTGACAACCATAACCTTCTTAGCCTTACCATGCCCCACAACCACAGTTTCAACTTTAACGCCAGCAACGAACGGTTTGCCGATTTTGACGTTGTTGCCATCTTCGTCGGCCACCAACATGGCTTCGAGTTCGTACTTGCTACCAGGTTCGAGTTCGAGTTTTTCGACCTCTAATTCCTGACCTTCGCGGACAATGTATTCCTTGCCGCCAGTTTTAATAACTGCGATCATAATTTTGCGCTCGCGGCTACGGTGCGGTTGAGTTTTGAAGTTGTGGAGTCATTGAAAGTCGTGGAGTCGTGGAGTGAAGGAATTATTTATTTCTTTAAAATATTTAAAGAAATAATCTTCCAAGACTCCATGACTTAACCAACTCCATGACTTTACACACTTCACGACTTAAATCAACCACCCTTATGCCAGCGATCTTTAAATAATTAGCGCCAACATTATAGGGATTCTTGACTTTTTTGTCAAATAGTGTAGGATTACGAGTTCCTCCGGGAACCTCCCACCCTCCCCCCAACCACTCACGGGAAGGACACGCTGATGCAGAAGCCCACCTACCTCATCCTCTTCCCCGGCGCCTGGGGCAATGCCAACGCCGAGTTGATTCGCTGGTGGTTCAACGCTGTGATCTCTTGCGTTGTCGCCAAGTTCGGCCACAACGTCGTCATCCTGCCCATGGTTTACGGGCACGACCGGAAAGACACAAGCCTCGATGACTACGCGAACGACGCCCTCGCCATACTCAGAGGCGTAGACATTCCGAACAACGCCCGGGTGATCGCTGTCAGCTACTCCATGGGCGGCCAGGTGATGCGCCTTGTGGCCGCGAAATGGTCGGGCCGCTTCACCGATCAAATCATCATCGCTTCGGGCGGCCGGCGCGGCATGCGCTTCTTCGGCCTTTGCCGGGGGGTCTGGGCAGTCCTCAAGGCCTTCACCACTGGTCTCGTCGTGACCGGATGGGTCAAGCTCACCACGGTCGAAGAGATCCACAGGTTGTTCTTCAACAAAGAGCTGATGAGCCCCGCTGTCCGTGTGCTCTGCGAGGACATCCTCGAGAACACGCACGCCGAGTCC
>Ga0233425_10006749_pt1 | contig 16696 bp, 8 predicted proteins | sample Watercolumn_Towu_2_FD_181712 | JGI IMG/M metagenome (GOLD analysis project Ga0233425, IMG submission 181712) | Freshwater microbial communities from Lake Towuti, South Sulawesi, Indonesia - Watercolumn_Towuti2014_140_MG | ecosystem: Environmental > Aquatic > Freshwater > Lake | place: Indonesia... | reverse complement strand
ATCCTTGCATGGACATCTGGAAACCTCTTAACATGTTAACATATGGCCTCATGAAAAATTTGGCAGCCTGCATTGGGAAACCATAAGTCCACATAAATGCACGGTATGTTCCACTGTCCATAAATGCAGTAAGATTATCTTGAATATCATAGGGCACGGATGGACCAAATTGGAAGAATGATGACCATGCTTGGTGGGTACCAAAAGAAGTTGATGCCCTCCAGGGATTTCTGTCTATGGCAAATTGCCAAACCTGGAAGAAAGCAGAGTGGGAAATTGCAAATGCATGATACGCCCTTCTTTCTTCATCATTAAGATCACGGGCAAATCTATCGTCTTTATCAGCCATGATATGTGAAACCAACTGCATAGAATGTAATCTATACGCACTGGATGTTGCAGTAATGTCATATGATGCTGTATGCACTGGACCGCCAGAGACAAGGGCAACGCGGGAGATGTAATCGCCAATATACATTCCAATATCCCTCATCGGTGCAATAACTCGCTCATTTACATTGGGAGTTTCAGTAAAACCAATAAATCTTAGCTGGGATGGGGTTAGTGGCATTACATTTCTTTTTGATTCAATTGTAAGCTGGCTATACTCTGAACCAAGCATATAATCATAAGTCGCATTTCTTCCCTCCCAAATAACCGCCTCAAGAACTTGTTGCCTTTTGTAGTTGTAACCGCCCTGCTGGGCCCAGCGATTAACTTCATCGATAAAAGCCAACCAAGTATTAACGTCTCTTACCCCGTTCCTTAAATTATTAAATTGTTGTTTAAGATCAGCGCGCGTTTCAAAATCTCTAACAACATCGTCTGGCATGAAAGGCCTTTTCTGGCCTTTTTCATCAGCAAGGCATGTTTGTCCTGCCATGACCCTATCCATATCGCTCAATGCCATGCCTTTTTTGTAATAAGCAAAACCACCTTCGTTTAGCATGACAACGGCCTTGTCGGCTTTGGCGACTTCGTCATAGGTCATCGGCGTCCTGAGAACACCAGCATATTCGCTATGATATTTATGAAGTAACTGGATCAACATACCATATTGACTCGGTTGGATGCTGGAATTTCCACTAACAAATGCAAGTTCAGCTGGAGTAGGGGGGATTGGACTTGTCCTCATCGCCCTTTCAAGGAAACCAAGCATCACACCAAAATAAAATCTGGAGGTTTCTGCAGTTGTACCATAGGTGTTTTGAGCAAAATGGGAGTTGAATCTTTGCTCCATATCCTGCATTAATTCATGTATGACCCATTCTTTCTTTGCCTCATTTCTTCTTTGCTCAACTGACCAGCCAGCTCCGCCCCGCCTATCTAATTCTGCTTCTATTGATTCCTTGTAGGCAGCAGTATAACCGCGGGTGAATCTTGATTCTACCCATTCGCCAATTGCAGTATTGTCTTTTGAACTCAATGTGGACTGCCAGTGCCTTTTCACATCAACAAGAGTAGCTTTTTCTGGAAGACCAAGTTCCTCATCGGCACCTGAGTGCCAAACCACTCGCCCGGTTTTTGGATCAACCTGCTTAGTTCTCAGCATGGTGCCTCCATGCATGAATGAAACAATATCTGCGATCGATGCTGTGTTTATATCCCTTCCGTGGCTGTACTGCTGATACATTCTTCTTCCTTCATCAGTGAATAGTTCGAGAAGATCGGCTCTGTTCCTATTGGCTACTGCCTGAAGCTGGCCAAGATCACGCATGTATTCTGGCAGATGTTCCACTGCAGAAAGCGGGTTGAGACTGGTGAGCCGGTTAACAACATTAAGCCTTGCAGAAAGCAATTCTTCTTTTATACCACCGCCAAGATGGCCATGTTCGCCATCCCAAATCATGGTACGCAAAACCATTGTCTCCCAGGTATGCCTTGCATCTGGCCGGGCACCTGAGTTTAGTGAGTCGCCACCAACATGGCAGAAATAATCGTTACGATGTAAGGGATTATGCCCGTCAGTAGATAATCTGGTTCTTTGTTCATCAAGGATCTCCTGTATCCCAATGAATTTTATATGGCCGAAATCGTGGTCAGGACCTATGCTGTCGATATGAGACAGACGAAGATTGATATCAGTTATCTCACGAGTGTGAATAGTTATACCGTGCGTTCTAGCAACCATAATAATGGCCTGTAGCTTAGTATACGGGTCTACACCAGCGAAGAGTTCTCTTCGTATATCAGATTCGATAGCATCAAGCGCAGCAGACCTTCTATAACCGGCCTTGTGAAGTATGTCTATATCTATATGGCCCATGCTTGCAAGCTCTTGTTTGGACATATCGAAATTTATGCCGAAGTGCCGATATACCTCTCTTAAGACATATCTCATCTCATCGCGATAGATTTCGTCCCGAAGGGAGCGATATAAATGGCTCATTTTATCATTAATCGGAAACATCGCCCCAACTGCAATATCGGCAGTAGTGGAGCGCTTGTCTATGCTCCCGAGAAGTGCTTTTCCAACACCAGAAGTCATTTTTGCTTCGAGAGCCTCTACTCCTCTTCTTCCAACAACAAGACCGATCGACCCTTTTAAGCCAGTATTCACAATATTCCTCGCAAGAGCAGGGGCCTCTTTTATGCCAGATACTGTCATACGCCCCATAATTCTAGCAGTTCTGAATGTTGAGTCAACTGAAGACGCGACAACCGGGCCAAGAACAGAATACCTATTCGCACCAACAAACTTACCAACCATATAAGTAGTTACGAATTGGTGAGCTGCACTTCTTTTTCCAATATCCGGCATGGCAGTAAGAGTTTCTAAGCTTTGGAAAGTCCTTAGGCCAAAAAGATAATCTTTCAAAGTCATTGCCATAATGGCAAATCTTCCACCCCGTCTTTCCAATTCTTGGAGCAACTGTGCAATGGTTTGGTGTTCAGTATTGCCATAGTGATAAGGAAGGGCAGTGAGAGGATTGAGACGCCCTTCGCCCCATCCAAGAGTACGACCAGCAGCCACAAGAGCCCGAGATACTTTTTTCTGTTGATCAACATCTTTGGCAAAACGATCGGCCATTGTTCCGCGTTCAGCAGTTATTCTGGCATTCAAACGGGTTAATGTTGGATCTAACCCCAAACTTGCAACCATCCGTTTTGTCGCAGCTTCAAGTGCATTTGAAGCTGCAGTCATTTTATTTTTTGTGGTTAATTTCATTTCAGTATAACCAAAAGGGGCAAGAATCTGGCCTCCTGCAACAACACCTTTCGGAGTCGGCAATCTCGGAGTTGTAATGTCCAATAGGGAAACAGGAGATTTACCTGAGAAATATAGTGAGGATACAAGCAAACCACCTAGAAGGAAAAACCCGAGACAGGGGATAATATTGCCCGAAACAGGACTGTTAAATCCATAAAATATCTGTCTTAACCTTGTGGTTATGGCAGTAGAGAAAGTGGCATTGGGATTTCGGATAACCCCAGTATCCCAGCTACCTGCAATTCCTGAGTTAGATGCTGGGATGTACCTAACCATAAAAGCAGTTTCTGGCGAACCAGTAAGTTGAGATAGGTCGCAATCAGCATAATAAAAAGTATATGTCGACCAGCTTCCGGTTGAATCGTAGAAAGAAGCTGTGGCAGGTTCGTTTGCAATTAGATCCTGGCAGTTTGGCACCTCCACCCATTGCATATTTGCAGAGCGATAGAAAACATCAAAAACCGCACCAGAAGGATACAAAGAGGAGACAACTGGTTCGTTTACATTGTTGTTGTAGGTGGTGGCCTTATCATAAAAGCATTCCTGAGTCGGAGTCCCAGCAGCTGCACAATCAGCCTCAAACTTGGCTATTTGGTCTCTCTCGGTTTGCGTATCTACGGCTTGGCTGTAGATCACTACGGAAAAATTTATTGTAGGATCATTTGGATCTGACTGGCCAATAATAACTCTGCTATTGTTAAGTGAATTAGTGCTAGGAAAGCCAAGATTGGCACTGAGTATAGGCAAGACAAGCAATAGCAAAAGGGCATACCTCAGTGCATTCATGGATATATAGGGGTTTAAGTTATTTATAAATAGTAGGGTTTGACGTCGGTATTAAAAATACAATAGATACAAATATTGTATATAATATTACCAAAAGTTTGGCAAGATAGGGAGATAATATGAAGGGCCCAAATCCATTCGCATGGAATCCAGAAAATTTTACGGTTTTTGGTAGAAAATCAGAAATTGGCCTATTTGTTAGCTTTGCAAACGCAACGTCCAACGGACAACCGGGCATACTGATCGTGACTGGTGAAACAGGAAGTGGAAAATCAGTATTGCTAAGAAATTTCAAACACGAAACAGAAAGGTTAGGGTTGCAGTCAATTTATATAAAGGTAGAAAAAGGAGAGAAGGAAACAGATCTGATAAATAAGGCATTTTACGAGATGAAACATCTTGAGGATGTAATAGAATATATTGGAAACCACAATAGGGAAACGATAATTTTCATAGATGGCATAGACAGATTGGTTGGTGCAGACCAGGTTACAAAAAGAATAGTGGAAAGAATCTACAATTCTTGGAGGAGAAGGGTTTCAGTAGTATTAAGTTCAACAAGAAATCTTAAGGTGCAAAGCGATGGTGTCAGAAATATAAATTTGAAAGGGTTTGCAGAACAGGATATGACTGAAATGATTGACAGCATGATTGGAGATAGCGAGTTGAAAGTAGGTAAGGAATTTTTACATAGTGTATTAGACGATAGCTGTGGAAATCAAAAAACTGTGTTCATGATATGCTGGTATATTTACGAAAAGATAAAGGATAATGAAAAGATGATAACCAAGGGGCATTACCTTAATTATTTACCATATATTATGGAGATGTTTTCCATAGAATGGTTTGGCCAGATGTACCATGAAACACCGAAAGCACAGAGAGAAATTTTGGCGGCAATAGCTAAAAGCAGAGATGGGATGAAAGTTTCGGAAATTGCTAAAAAACTAAAAAAGCCACTTGGACCAGTCTCAACATTAGTGAACCGACTGGCGGACGATGGCCAGGTAACCAGAATCGAACGGGGGAGATACAGGATAATTTCCATGCTTTACGGCAAGTATGTTTTGCAAAGACAGGGCAGGACTTGATTACACCATCCGCCAATCGAACGACTCGAATTTTTTTGTTGATTCGAGAGCTGGCGAAACGGTTCTAATTAGATGGTCTGTTTTTGAAGGTTCGTTCGGTACGTAGAATTACTGGAAGGTGTACTTAATAACCAATGATCCAGTCTTGTTCAAAAATATCCCTGAATTTTTCTGCAATTTTTTCATCAAAAATAATAACAGATGCTTCCCTGTTTTCATAAAGTGCTGAAAAACTTAGGTTGTGGGAACCAACCAGGACTATTTTTTCGTCAATGATTATGAATTTGGAATGAGTAAGATCGAATATAGTACTTGCAAATTTTACTGCAAAGCCTTTCGCTTCAAGTTCATCATACATCTGAGTATTCTGATAGCTCATTACTCTTTTTTCCATTATCACGCGCACAATAACCCCGCGATATTTTGCCCTTTCTAATGCCTCAACAACATCCCTCGAGGTGAAGACATAAACTTCGATATCTACTGATTTCTGAGCAGAATCGATTAACTCGATTACCCTGTTGCCATCTTCTGGAGAAAAGACAGGTTCGATGCGAACTGCTGGTAGATAAAAATTGATAGATAGACACAACAAAAAACCCAAAATTAAGCCTAGTCCTAGCCAACTCATCCCCCGCTTCATATTTTGTGTTTTGAGTTTAGAGTTTATTAATTTTTGGAAAGTAATTAAAAGATCGAATGAGAAATAAAAATGTGTTCGGTAATTACAAAGTTCTGATAATTGCTGCTGGAATGGGCACCAGGATAAGTGCTATCACCAGCGGAATAAGCAAATGTATGCTGCAAGTCAATGGAAAGCCAGTATTACAACACACCTGCGATTCTTTTAGTTCGAAAGGAGCAGGGGAGATAACCATAGTAATAGGACACAGCAGAGAATCAATAGAGGATAACCTTGTTGGTAAGTTGAATTTTGTCTTCAACCCAGATTATGCAAATTCTGGCGTATTGCAAAGTTTTTTCTGCGCAAAACATCTGAAGGGCCAAAAGTTTTTGTTTACTCCTGGAGACCATTTCTTTGACCGAATCGTACTTGACATGTTTGAAAATTTTGATTCGGATGTGGGAGTAATTATTGAAAGAAAAAAATGCGATGATGAGGATGTGAAAACAGTAATTAAAGATGAAAAATTATTTTTTGGCAAGCAGTTTGCACCAGATGAAGCAGTTGGGGAACTTACAGGCCTGATGATATTCAATGAAAAAGCATCAAAAAGGGCATTTGAGATATTAGAGGGGAGGATAGCAGAGCTGAAGGATCATTATGTATTTCACCTCTTGATGATACTTCAGGAAGAGGGATTTGAGATCAGACCGCTTTATTGCGAAAGTTCAAAAAGAATAGAGATAGACTACCCAAAAGATCATGCAAAAGCAAATGAGTTAGCTGCCTTTTTTAAATAAATCCCAGGAATCCTAAAGGCCTTCGCACCTTCATAAAGGCCTTTTGGATGATTATCTACAGACGTGGCTATGATTAGCATGAAATCAACTGATCCGAATCTTTGGCAATAGGAGTTCAATTCTTGAGGCACTTTACCACCAGCAAGTACGGGGATGCAGGGCTGTATGCCAGGAATAGGGCTGAGACATGCGTTGGTCGATAGATTATCAGCTTCGATTGGAGTTGTTTTTGCACCGAATTCAGTCGGAACTATTTGGAAATCAGAACCACACAGGCGGGAGAGTTTGATCATTAATGAGTACTCGATTCCAAATTTTGGGTGCCTGGTAGCCACATCAGTATATGAGTTGTGTGCGAATATTGGAATCTTTGCCTTTTTTCGCAACTGGCGTAGGAAAGAGTATCCTTGAAGGGCAGGTGCAACCAAAACCGCATCGGCACCGGCCCCAAGTGCAATGTCGTAATATTCCATTGATTTTTCATTATCATCAATGATATTTGCCACATATATTTTTTTCTCGCCAGTCTCATCTTCGACTTTATTCTTCATTGAGACCATTGTTTCGATGCGGCCACTAAATTCGGAGAGCTGAGTATCGCAAGTAAGTTCATCATCTTTGTAGATATCAAATCCGCCTGTCAAAACCTGATAGGCAATTTTTGCCATTTCTTCGGTTTTAAGACCGACGGCCGGCCTTCCAGACCTACAGAAAATTGGCCGTTCGTATACGCCAAGTTTTTTCCTAATCCCGCTCACGCCAAACTGCGGACCTTGGAGATTATTCAGGTAGCCGTCTGGAAATTCAATATCCATTACCTTGATCGCACTCAGGTAGCCTAAACGATGTGGTTCTCCTGCAACTGCATTCAGCATATTTACAAAACTGGAACCAAAATTCTTGATTGGATATGCGATTTTCACATTGGCTTTTTTTATTTCTCTTGATACGGACTTTGAATAGACTTCATTTTTCAGAGAATATGTAGACAGTTCTTCTCTGTCGCTCGTGCCAAGAACAGTCACTTCGACAACTTTTGCAGCATATTCTTTTATGTGCCTTTCTTCGTCGCCAACAATCTTCCAATTTGCACCAGATTGTTCTTTTGCAATTCCTACTGCCGCCTTAAATGGATCGACCGTAGTTTCTATATAATAACTAGCGACCAGGTACTCGGCATTCGGCTTGTCTAATTTGAAATGATTTAGATTCCCATCAAGAGATTCGGAGCTCATGATTTACAATTAAACTGAAAAGATTAATATTGTTCGCTTATCAGTATAAGCGTGACATCTGGTTATAATGAATATGCTAAAGAGATGAGAATAGCCAAATACGAGAAGGATGAATTTCCACGGCTAACGTCATGCATTTTCAGAAACTTTTCCTTTAGGATATCTTATTTTTTATTGAAATATCCAATAACCCCAAATCAGATCACATTGGCTGGGGCCTTATTGGGCCTAATTTCAATTTACTTTTTCTATATGGGCGACATGTTGAGCAATATTATCGGCTCTGCTTTGTTATTTTTTTATATGGTTTTTGATTGTGTTGATGGAGAGATTGCACGGGCAAAAAATTTATCCTCGAAACAGGGGGAATTTTTTGATATAATGCACGATATAATTATTCGATCGATGTTATATGTAGTTCTTGGATATGCTACATATATTAGGTTTGAGAATATTCTTTTGCTATTTTTAGGTATCTTTACTGCAATGATATTCTTACTAAATTCGATAACAGCAGAGATATCGAAATCAATATCGAAAAAGCCTACCCCCAGGGAAGGTTCGGCAAAACTCCCAATGGTTCTGTATTACTGGTTTATATTCCCTTTTTTCAACTCCAGTGATTTTTGCCTAATCTTATTGGGTTTGAGCTTTTTTGATCTTGCCTGGGTTTTCCTAATAGTGTCCGGGTTGTTTTCTTTGCCTCGGTTCGTATTTGCACTTTATTTTCATTATAAAGTATTGAAAGAATAAATCAGATGTGATTTTCTCGTCATAGGGTTGCCCCTCGGTCTGTCGAACAATCATCACTTTTAGTTAATTGCGCTTTTCCATATATAATACCAGTGGTAAAAGTGCGCAAAACTTCATGAGGAGAAACTTTTCTGAAGTTTGGCACTTTAACATTAGTTTATAATAAGGAAAGTGCAAACAACAAAAAATGATGAAAATGCAATACCACTGAGGGAAACTTTTTTGAAAAAAGTTTCATCAAAAACTTATTGAAAGTTTTGGTGAAGCTTTTACTAAAAGCTTCTCGATGACGAAGATCTTGAGTTCTGAGCGAGTTTACAAGCGAAGAACTTGAGAGCTGGTGGCCGCAGCCAACGGATCTTGAGTTCTGATTTTTTGTCAAAACGAAGGTTAAGAAACCTTATAGTATGCGTTGAAGTTGTAGGGGTGCACAGATATATAGTGAGACACCCCTACAGAGAAAAAATTACTCTTCAACATCCGCGCAGATAGCATAAATCTGCCACGGATTATTGCAGCAGGGTTGTCCCTCGTCACGGCAGAAACATTGCCAACCATCGGTGCCAACGCCATGAAGTGGAATGGACCATACGATCAATTCGCCATTCATATTTTGACAGTAGCATCCACCACCAATAACTTGTTTGTCATCCGTGGAACAATAAACTTCGCTGGCATCGAACAATGATACAACTTCGTAACCAGATACCCCATCTAACCCATCTTCACCGTCCGAACCGGCGTCTCCTTCTGGACCCTGTTCGCCTTGTGGACCTTGCTCACCTTGTGGGCCAGATTCTCCTTGAGGGCCCTGGAGACCGGGTTCGCCCTGTGGGCCCTGCTCGCCTTGTGGACCTTGTTCGCCTTGAAGACCTTGTAGACCAGGTTCACCCTGTAGACCAGCTGCGCCTTGCTGACCCTGTTGGGTGCAACCTATAAGAAGTACACTAACCAACGCCATCATTACAAAAACAGAGGTTGTTTTCATGAAAAAACAACAAAGTAGAGATTTAAATGATTTTTGGTGTCTTAAAAGACAGATTCGCCTCGCTCGAACAAAAAACTCGTTCTGGATTCGACTCGGATATAACAACGACCAAATGATCGCATTTCCGATTTTATTCCGTACTTGCTCGATTTAGTCTAGTTAAACGAACTCGATTGATTCGGATTTTTCAGTACTAAAACAAAGAACAAAAACTTGCCTCGAATTCAACTCGAACCAAAATTGTTCGATTCGTTCCAATCAATCAGTTTGAATTATACGATGTTTGTAAAACAAATAGAAAAATAGAATTAAAAAAATTCAAAGGGTTGCCAGCTCAGCTGGCAAATTTTGAAATCCTCAGAGGATTTCAAAGGTTAACTTTCAAACCCAATTCTTTTTTGAGTTCCCTGTAGCGGTTTCGGATTGTAACTTCAGTAACGCCAGCCACATCGGCAACTTCTTTCTGGGTTTTCTTCTCGCCATGCATTGCACTTGCAATGTACAAGGCAGCAGCTGCAACACCAGTTGGGCCTCTTCCTGAAATCAAACCCTTTCTGAGTGCTTTTTTGATAAGCTTCACTGCTTCTTCTTGAACATCGCCGCCAAGCTTCAATGCAGTTGCAAATTTCGGAACATATTGTGCAGGATCAGTAAGTGGAACATCAACCTTCAGTTCGCTTTTCAAGAATCTGTAGGCTCTCCCGATTTCCTTCTTTTCTATACCAGATGCCCTTGAAATTTCATCCAATGTTCTTGGAATACCTTGCAATCTGCAAATGGCATAGATAACTGCAGCCACAACGCTTTCGATTAATCGTCCTCGGATAAGTTCTTCCTTTACTGCCCTTCTGTAGAGCAATGCTGCGCTTTCTTTTATATTTTCTGGAAGACCTAAAGATGATGCGACACGATCAAGCTCTGCCAATGCAATAACCAGGTTTCTTTCCATGGAAGTTGCAATGGAAACTCTTTTGTGCCATTTTCTCATTCTGTATAATTGTGCCTGTTTCTTTGGAGAAATTTTTCCTCCTCGAATATCTCGGTTGTATTGGTCGATTTCAGTTACAAGGCCCTTGTTTGGCCTCATATATTTGATAGGCGCACCGCCACGGGCTTTTTTCTCCTTCTGCTCTGCATCGAATGCACGCCATTCCGGACCCATATCATGTATGTTTTCTGCGATGATTAAACCGCAGCTGGAGCATAGCAATTCCCCCTTTTCATAATCCCTTACAATCCTCTTGCTTTTACATTCTGGACACTTCGTTGCTGTTTGACCCATTAAAAAACCTCCACAAATAGTAAAGTTTTTAAGAATTTGCAAGATTTTAATGAATACATGGATTTATAAATGTTTTGCTGATTTTGTTGGAAATCAACGATGAGAGATCGAGGTGAGAAAACCAGATGGGTAAACATCTCTAGAGGTAGGTGGGTTTATCTTGAACTGGTCCATCCTGGCAGAACAAATCTTTTTTGTAGTGAAAGTTCTGCAGCTAATCTGGCTTGTGCCATTTGAAATTCTCGGAATTGGGTAGCAAATCCATCTGTTCCGTATGGAAGTGGATGGGCAGTAGAGTGACTACTTCGTGCATAAATCGGCATTAACAAAGTAACGATACTCAATGTCAATGAAGGCCCAAAAGTTCTCCTTAACCAGTTGCTGTAATCGTTAGAGTTGTGACAAGTTTTCAAATCAAGAATAGCACGCTCAAACGAGGCTTGTAGTAATTCCGCTACACGATTTATTTCGTTTCTTAATTCTGGTTCATCTCTAAAATAACCTCTTAAAAATGCTCTGAAAAGATTGTTCTGCATGCGTTGTTCGGGAGTAGTTATCAAATCTAATCTAGAGCGACAATAGTCATCAAACAGACCAAAAATTGCAGTTTCCAAATCTAAAACTTTCTGCAAACCGATCACACTAGAATCAACATCATCAACAGATAAACAGGAATCTAGATCGTGAAGGAATACTCTTCGAGTTATGTTATTCCAACTATAATTTCCACTATTCCCGGAAAATCTAATTGTTTCTCCAGCTGTGTGGGTCGTGTGTAATGTTATGCCAAAACCTTCAGCAACATCACAAAGGCACAAAAGCGCTATTAATCCTTGTTTGCCTTGGAGATATGATTCGCCTCGTGAATCCATAATCGAAATCATAGAAGAGTTTAACATCAATTTGCCTGAAGATAAGTCAGATTCAAATAAAACTTTGGCCCGTTCGTTAATGCCTTCATCCATTCCGAGAATGACATATTCGGTTGGATTTCCTTGAAATATTTTTGTCGGGTATGTATCAAATACCACAGGTATGACTGCATACGCGCCGGCTCTAAATAACCTCAAACCATTTTCCAGTTCCTTTCTCCCTCGCCCGCTTGGAAGACCACCTAGAGGTTTTGGCTGATCTGGATCAGGAACCAGAACCCCTCCGGATTCTACCTTAATGTAGATCTGAAGTAATCTTTGATCAGAATATGGCGTTTCTTGGGGTTGAACTACCCTACCCGCCCATTCTGCACCGCAGCCTTTGAGTTTATAGGAACCAATTGTTCTTCCTTCAAACATTGGATCAATTTGTTTGAATCTTAAAGGGGTGAGTCTTCTTGCAACTGCACTTCTTCCTTTTGAATCAAATGATAATGGCAGTTCTCATTTTGCACATGCCCTAAGAAGTTCCAAATCTTCAGCTGGGATTTTTACTCCTATTCTCCCTTCTTGTATGGGAAGGGAACTCGTAAAAACATGCAGCATTCTTTGATCTGGTTCTACGAATCGTGATTTATAGCGCGCTTGTAAATCTTGTCTAAAAGTACTCAATTTTGATCCCTTGTTCTTACAACCCATTAATAGATAAATAGACATATCCTGCAACATATTTATAAACTGTGTGAAATAATTATAGAACATGGGAAGAAGGTTGGCTACCAGCCACTGCCATAGCAAGGCATGTGGCAACTCGAGTATAGCAGGAGAACGTGAGCCACTTGCAGAAACAAGATCACGCCAAAGAAGAGAAATGAGGATTTTGGTTTTACCAGGGCAAGCAAGCGGAAGAAAGGTCAGTTTTACTGCTGCAATAGAGATGTCAGGGGTACATACTTGCTTTGACACGATAAAGGTAGAGAGAGATGATGGGACCTTTTTCCCGTTTTATGGTACGGATGGACCACGATTAATAAGAGCCGACGTACGGCACTCAGGTAAACGGACATACATTGAATTGGATGAAGAAGCAGCGCAGTATATGCAAGACCAAGCAGAAAAGATGAGAAGAGAATATAAGACGTTTGCAGAAATTCGACAAGAAATAGCTGGACAATTGGGAATAAGTGTTGATGATGTTAAATTTGATCGTCATTTGTGGGAAGGAAGAATTGAACGATGTGAAACAGAGGGAATGGAAAGATTGGAATACCCTTATCCTTCCATGGTCAATGGTGGCAAAATAATGAGATTGCAGACCATTGAAGATGGTTGGGGATACCGTTTAACGAATAATGATGCGCAAATAATTATCGACAGCGAGGTTGCAAAAGAAAGAGATTATGTTCCTAGAACTGAACTTATGAGGCGTACTGGATTGAGTGACAGTGGAGTAGCTTATAAGTGCAGAACTGCAGGAATAGAACCAGTACGCTGCGGAAAAATATTATATATACCACGCAAATTTGCTGAACAACTAGAAAGAGAGATGGTGCCACTTCAGGAACAGCCTGGGACAGTCCCAATAAATCCGATATTAAGAAGAGTTGGAATCGACTCGGAAACATTTTTGTACAGAGTAACGCATGCGGAAGATGGAGATTTTTTCCAATATGATGCAATAGTAGGTGAAGAGGGGCATGAGTACGTTGAACAGAGAAGGGCCCGAGTATATAGAAATCAATCTGGACAGTACAATATATCAGAGCAAGATGGAGAACAATTAGTAAGGGATAAAGAAAGAGAGAAGGCGTGGTGGACAGATGAGCAAGTTGCAGCAGAATTTGCAGGTGATAAAAAACCACTCAGCCGAGGTGCAGTGCGCTTGCGCAAAGATACTTCTAGTGGAACCTACAGAATACCAATAAATGGGGCAAATGAGGAATTGCCTTACCTTCAAGTGGAAGGACGAAATAGGATTAATGCACGCAGGATACTTGAAACAAGATGTACTCCGGAGAGAAGAGTTGAGATAGAATGGCCGACAGTGGAGGAAGCCGCTGTGATGGCGGGCATGGAAACACGCGCATTTGAAGCAACCAGAACAGATAGGGGCAATTACCTAATATTACTAAGAGACGGAACAACATTCGAAATTGAGGGAAGGACAGTAAACGGAGTAGCTAGGGCAAATATGCGATGTACTAGAGCCACACTAGAGCAGGGAAGGCCAAGATTAGCCAAAGCAGAGGAAAGCAATATACCAATATTGGTATTCGAAGAAGCGCCAGATAGAAAAAGAGTTACGCTTGCCAGCACGTTGGGCGATATAGGAATTGCAATCGATCACGAGTGGGCCTATGTAAAAGATGGCGGACGCACCTATTTCAGATTTTTTGGAACAGGAGGGACAAGGTTAATACCTTTAGAGGAGGTAGTCAGTGGAAAACGCCACTGGTGGACTATAAGCCAGGAAGCTGCACAATATATCAAAGACGACAGAACAAGGATGAATGGGGAATACGTTACTTTTGCCGACGCAAGACAGGATATCGCCACCGCAGTTGGTGTAGAAGTAAATGAAGTATATGCTGCACGAATACAGGGTAATGTCAAACGAAGGCAGGTGGAAGTCAATGATGTACCAGTGGAGGTATGTGAATTCACTCATGCATCCATATCTCATGGCGGTAACGACCTGATGATCAGAGCTGTTGATGATGGAAAAACTTATAGGCTAAGAAGAAGCGACGCAGAATTTATCAAAAGAGATGAGATTGAAAGGAGAACGAACTGGGTTCCAAGAGTAACGGTAATGAACGCAACTGGGTTAAGCGATTCTGGAATCGAACAGAGATGTAAAAAACAAGGAGCAAAAACAGCAACATGCGGGAGAATTTTCTATATAGAGAAAACATTTGCAGACCTGCTAATAGCCGAATGTGCAGAAAGGAGGGAGTTGCCAGGCACGAGGCCGATCTACCCAGTACTGGAGCAAGTTGGAATAACAAGAAACGCGTTCTTGCATAACGTGGAGCATGAAGGAGATAGACATTTTTACACTTATGATGCAATAGTGAATGGCCAGGTGGTTCATAGAAGGGTTGAGATTTTCAAAAATGCCTCGGACCATTATCAAATATTAGAACAAGATGCAGGCCAATTGATCGCAGACAGACTTGAAGAAGAAGTTTGGTGGACTGAAAGCAGAGTAGCAGAGGAATATTCATCAGGTGATAAACCTCTTAGCGAGGATGGAGTTAGAGGCAGAAGACAGCCCAATCAAACTTATAGGATACCGATAGATGGAGCAAATGAAGAATTACCTTATATTACTTTAAGAGGAAGGAACAGGATCCAGGCACACCGAATAATTGAAGACCGCTGGATTGACAGGATTGCAGTTGCAAGGGAGTTGGAAACCGGCAGTTTGAAGAATGATAAACGAAGAAGAGTATTGGTTGTGGAAACACGTGATGGGCCGGTTGAGATACCTTACATTCCAATTAGAAACAGACAGATGGTCAATCCAAAGGTTTTAGCTAGCTGTAAAGCGAAGATCGCCTCCATGGGGGGCATTGTTGAAAGTGGGGTAGCAGATGAAGCAGACCATACACATGATGGTAGTAGAGTCGGTCTTGCCAATCTGATCAAACAACTCGGCATGAGCATGAATGCTGCCAACTTGATTGAACGAGATGATGGCACGCAGGTATACAGATTTTTTGGAATTGAAGGAATTAGATTAATTCCATGTGAAGTTGACAGAGAAGCAGGGGGATATAGAACGATAAGTAGAGAGGATGCAGATTTTATAACAGAACAGACTAGGACCAAACAGAGAGGATATAGATCGATAACTCAAATACGCAGATCAATAGCACAGGAATTAGGGATAGAAGAAAGCGAAGTGTTCAGTTTGTCATGGGTAACAGGAAGAGTAGACAGAGAAACTGTTGAAACAGGCAGTGATAAAGTAGAAAGAGTAACATTCTCTTATCCATCCCTGTCAAACGGCGGAACAATCCCCATGCGCATATTAGTCGATGGTAGTGAGTATTGTTTGAGCAATACAGATGCAGAAACAATAATTCTCGATGAGATTGCAAGAAGAAGAGAGTATACTACAATAAAAGAATTGGCAAATGAGTGGGGGATAACACCAAGAGGAGCAATATTGAGATGCAAAGCTATGGGCGTCCCTAGTGTCGTGGTCAGAAAAGAGAAATTAGTGAGAAGAGCAGATTTGGAAGAACGATCAAAGCCACAAGCAGGATTAGAGATAAAATTAGAAACTGGCCCGGTTGAGCCGACTTCTGCGGATGTGGTAGGAGACAATTCAAAAAAATCGATAAAACCACGGTCCAGAAAAACAATTGAACGAAAACCACGGCAGACGACAACGCCCCCCTCCTTGCGTCAAGCAATGAGAACGCCACTAAAAGAAGTAGTAAAACCAGCACCAGAAACTCAAATACCAGAATATTCACAACCACTTGCAGATGTACTTGCAGCTAGACCAGTCGGAACAGTTGCCCAGATAAGAAAAAGAGCAGGCCAACACTGGTTCTGGTATGAAACAATTATCGACGGACGAGCAGGTAGGAGAGAGGTCCAAGTCAGTGCAGAATCAGATGGGAGTGGAGCGTACCGAATAGCAGCTGAAGGAATAGCGCAAATAGATGCAGATCTTGCAGAAGAAGTAAGATATGCTAATGAAGATGAAATTGCACAAGCATTTAGTATAGATAGAGGACAACTCGAAGGGTATAGAACTGGTACAAGATATAGAATACCAACTGTGGTTCATGGAACAGTTACTGTTGAATGCTTATTATTGAGAGGAGAAAGAAGAGTTAATAGAGAAAGATTAACTGCTGCAGTAGAAGAAGCAAATAGATTGCCAGAAGGACTGAGAGGATTTGACGAAGTACGTGCTGAGCATGGGATTGCAAATGATGATGGATGGATTGAAACAAGAAGAGGCAGAAAATATTTTTGCTATAATACAACTGATAATGGAGCAGTAGTAGTGAGAAGAGTACAGATACTTACA
>Ga0233425_10006748_pt1 | contig 16700 bp, 15 predicted proteins | sample Watercolumn_Towu_2_FD_181712 | JGI IMG/M metagenome (GOLD analysis project Ga0233425, IMG submission 181712) | Freshwater microbial communities from Lake Towuti, South Sulawesi, Indonesia - Watercolumn_Towuti2014_140_MG | ecosystem: Environmental > Aquatic > Freshwater > Lake | place... | reverse complement strand
CTCCGGCTGCGATGAAGAGTATGTGCTCAGTCTTTACAGGCCCGTATTTTGTTGTTATTGTGGATCCCTCGACGATCGGCAGCAGGTCTCTCTGAACGCCCTCACGGGAGACATCAGGCCCGTGTCCGCTGCCCCTGCTTGCGATCTTGTCTATCTCATCTATGAAGACGATTCCTGACTGCTGCACCCGTTCAAGCGCCTCTTGGGTGATCTTGTCCATGTCTATGAGTCTGTCAGACTCTTCCTGCTGAAGTATCACAAAGGCATCAGGCACCCTGACCTTCTTGCGTTTTGACTTTTCAGGAAGAAGGCTGCCGAGCATGGATTTCAGGTTCATCTCTATGTCTTCGAGCCCTACATTGGATATGACACCGAACGGCACGGTCTTCTCCTTCACCTCGATATCAACATAGCGTGAATCGAGCTTGCCGCTCCTGAACTGTTCCCTGAGCCGCTCCCTTGTCTCTTTATGCTTCTCCCTTTCCTCTTCGATCTGGTGATGCTCAGGAAGCTGAAGCGAACGCGGCGCAGGAAGAAGCAGGTCGAGCAGCCGCTCCTCTGCAAGCTGGATCGCCTTCTCCGTGATCCTTTCGAGATGTTCATTCTTCACCAGGCTGACAGATATCTCGGTCAGGTCTCTTATCATGGATTCCACATCCCTGCCGACATATCCGACCTCAGTGAATTTTGAGGCTTCGACCTTTATGAACGGTGCGGCTGCGAGGCGTGATATCCTTCTTGCGATCTCGGTCTTGCCTACGCCTGTCGGCCCTATCATAAGGATGTTCTTCGGAAGTACCTCATCCTTCAGCTCAGGGGCGAGCCTCTGCCTTCTCCAGCGGTTCCTGAGCGCAATGGCAACGGCCTTCTTTGCCTTATTCTGGCCGATCACATATTTATCGAGTTCAGAGACAATCTTCCTTGGTGTCATGCTCTCCATATCAAACAAGCTCCTCCACTGTTATGTTCTCATTCGTGTATATGCATATGTCCGAGGCTATCTTCATCGACTTCGATATGATGTCAACTGCTGACATTTCGGTATTTTCCATTAAGGCCCTTGCAGCTGCCTGGGCATACGCGCCTCCCGAGCCGATGGCAGCTATGCCGTCCTCAGGTTCAAGGACATCGCCTGTTCCTGAGATAATGAATGTATGCTCATTGTCCGAAACTATCAGGAGTGCCTCAAGCCTTCTCAGTATCTTGTCAGTTCTCCAATCCTTTGCAAGCTCTACTGCCGCTCTTGTGATATTACCCCTGTAAGATTCAAGCTTTGCCTCAAACTTCTCGAAGAGTGTGAAGGCATCTGCTGTGGAACCTGCAAACCCTGCGATTATCCTGTCGTTATACATCTTCCTTATCTTCTTTGCATTCTGCTTCAGTACCGTATTGCCGAGCGTCACCTGTCCGTCACCGCCGATGGCGACCTTCCCGTTCTTTCTTACGCAGAGTATGGTTGTTGCATGAAACATGTCTGCTCCTTGTTGATCGTTTTGACCTGAATTATATAACAACTCAGCTCTTTTCTTCAGAGGACATGGGGTGGGACTTATCGTAAATGTCCATTAGGTGGGTTATGTCTATATGAGTATATTTCTGGGTCGTTGAGAGAGAGGCATGACCGAGCAGTTCCTGGATCACCCTCAGGTCTGCCCCAGCCTGCAGGAGATGCGAAGCAAATGTGTGCCTCAGAGTATGGGGCCCTATCTGTCCTTCTATCCCGACAAGGCGTGCATACTTTACGACTATCCTTCTGATGCCGCGGTCTGAAAGGGGAGTTCCGCTTTTGTTCAGAAAGAGCGCCTTTGTTTTCTTTTTCAGCAGTATCTTCTCTACAAGATATGCCCTAAGGGCATCAACAGCCTTCGAGCCCACAGGCACGATCCTTTCCTTCTTGCCTTTTCCCATCACCTTTACGAGTCCTTCTCGGATGTTCAGGTCTTCCGTATTAAGTCCTGCCACTTCGCCCACTCTGAGCCCGCTCGAATAGAGCAGTTCCAGTATTGCCCTGTCCCTGAGATGAAGAAAACCGACCGTCTCGGTCTTCTCTATAAGGGCGAACATGTCATCCACCGTTAGGAACCTCGGGAGGTGTTTTTCTGTCTTTGGGGTCGTAACAAGCTTTGCAGGATTTGAATCAATGTGCCCCTCTCTCACAAGAAACCTTATGAATGATCTGACAGAGGCAAGCCTCCTGCCTGCCGTAGTCTTTGACAGCCCGTTCCTTATTTGAAGTGCAACAAAGGCCCTCACATCGGTCATTTCTATCTCATTGGGGGCTTTTTTAAGATATTCTGCAAACTCTTCAAGGTCCTTCTGATAGGCCCTTACAGTATGCTCTGATGCGCCCCGCTCGCTTCTGAGATGTCTGATGAATTCCTCTATCCGCTCCCTCATGATTCATTGACCTTTACAAGATATTCCTTCCATGACTCAAGGGCCATCTCTGCAATGCGCGCCCTCTTTGCTTTCTTGTCTCTTATCTTCTGAAGCTCCGGCAATGCAGGGAACAAACCAAAATTAATATTGCTCGGCTGAAAATGCGAAGGATCGGATTTTGTTATATGGGCAATAAGTGCTCCATGTGCCGACATTTCGGGAACAGCCGGAACAGTACCCCCCCTGATCGAGAGCGCGGCATTAATGCCTGCAACAAGACCCATGGCGGTTGATTCAATATATCCCTCTACACCTGTTATCTGGCCGGCAAGATCAGGATCAAGGTTGACAGGGGAGTTGACGAATGTGTTCCTGTGGATGCTTCCGTATCTGAGGATTTCTGCATTCTCAAGTCCCGGGATCATGCTGAATACGCGTTTCTGCTCCGGCCACTTCAGTCGAGTCTGGAAACCTACCATGTTATATGAGGTCCTGTCCCTGTTCTCCATCCTCAGCTGGACAACTGCATAGGGTTCTTTTCCGGTCTTCGGGTCCGGCAGGCCGACAGGCTTCATGGGACCGTATCTCATCGTATCGACTCCGCGGGAGGCCATCACTTCTATCGGCATGCAGCCCTCGAACACCCTCTTCTCTTCAAAGCCCCTCGGATTCACCTTCTCTGCGTGCATAAGCTCTGAATAGAATCTCAGATACTCATCCTTTGTCATGGGACAGTTGAGATAGTCATCGCCGCCCTTTCCGTATCTCGACATGCTGTAGATCTTTTCGAAGTCGAGAGAATCTGCATCAATGATCGGAGCTATTGCATCATAAAAATACAGGTACTCGCTGCCGGTCAGCTTAGCTATTGCATCAGACATGGCAACAGATGTCAGCGGCCCTGTTGCGATAATTGCAGGCGTTTCAGGAATCACTGAAATTTCATCTCTTATTATCGTTATGTTGGGATGAGCGGAGAGCCTGCCGGTTATGTAAGCGGCAAAAAGATCGCGGTCAACAGCAAGTGCAGAACCGGCAGGAACTGCTGTTGCATCCGCAGCCTCAATGATCAGGGAGCCTGCTGCAGCAAGTTCCTTTTTTAGCAGGCCCGGGCCGCTGTTCGGATCATTTGACCTCAGGGAATTGGAACATACGAGTTCGCCAAGATCACCACTCTTGTGCGCCTCGGTCATCTTTGCAGGTCTCATTTCGTAAAGCAGCACCTTTACACCGCGTTCGGCAGACTGCCATGCAGCCTCAGAACCTGCAAGACCGGCACCCACGATAATTAATCTGTCAGGCATGATTGATTTTAACTGAAAGCTGCAGGAGATTTACATCCTCAGGATGCTGATAATTCCTCAGGTGCAGCAGAAGGTCTCTCTTTTCTGAATTTCCTGCCCTTCCAGAGCAGATATATGGCCGGATATATTGTAAGTTCGAGTATCTCGGAGGTCACAACGCCTCCGATCATCGGCGCAGCAATGCGCTTCATGATGTCAGAACCCGTGCCATTGCTGAACATTATCGGGATAAGGCCGGCGAGTATGACGCCCACTGTCATCAGCTTCGGCCTTATCCTCTTGACAGCGCCGTCCATTATCGCGTCCTTAAGGTCTGATTCGGCATTGAGCCTGCCCTCTTTCTTCCATTTTTCGTATGAGAGATCGAGATACAGAAGCATGACAACACCTGTCTCTGCATCAAGTCCGGCAAGCGCTATCATACCTACCCATACGGCAATGCTGAGGTTATATCCGAGCATATGCAGATACCAGAATGAGCCGACAAGCGAGAACGGCACAGCGAGAAGGATGATAATGGTCTTGACTGCTGAACTGGTATTCAGATAGATAAGAACGAATATTATAAAGAGTGTCAGAGGAATGACCACCTTCAGCCTCTCATGGGTATTCAGCATGTACTCATACTCACCGCTCCACTTGAGCCTGTATCCGGGAGGCAGCTTCACATTTTCTTCTACGCTCTTCTTTGCTTCCTCTATGTATCCGCCAGCGTCCCTGCCGGAGAAATCTATATACACATAGTTTGCAAGTTGTCCCTCCTCACTCTTTATGGAAGTCGGCCCCTGCACGATCTTTATATCAGCCAATTCTCCGAGTGGAATATTTGCAATTGATCCTTTGGAAGAACCACCCATGCCTTCTGATGCACCTGCTGACTGGACTGGTACGAGTATCCTTTTCAGCTTTTCAATATCGCTCTGATATTCCCTTGCATAACGGATATGAACAGGGTACCGCTCCCTTCCCTCAACGGTGATCGTAAGGTTCATGCCGCCGAGCGCTGCTGCAATGACCGTCTGGACATCATCTATTGAAAGTCCGTATCTTGCTATTTCCTCCCGTTTGGGTTTTATATCGAGGAAGTAACCTGTCATTAATCTCTCTGCATATACGCTGCGAGTGCCCTTCACAGGCTTTATTGCATTTTCAACGTCAAGCGATACCTTCTCGATAGTAGCAAGGTCAGGCCCAAGCACCTTGACACCGGCTGCAGTCCGGATGCCGGTTGCAAGCATATCGAGCCTTGCCTTGATCGGCATTGTTATGGAGTTTGCGACACCCGGGATCTGGAGGACATCATTTATTTCGTTCTTCAGCTTCTCGGTGTCCATGCCGGGCCGCCAGTCCTTCTCAGGTTTCAGATTTATGACAGTCTCGAACATCTCTGGAGGCGCAGGATCTGTCGCTGTCTCTGCCCTGCCTGCCTTGCCGAATACCTGCCTGACCTCAGGCACCTGCCTGAGCAGCCTGTCCTGCAGTTGAAGAAGTTTGCCTGCCTCTGATATGGATATACCGGGAACTGTAACAGGCATATAGAAGAGCGTTCCTTCGTCAAGAGGCGGCATGAACTCCTTGCCCCTCTTCATCACAGGATAGATAGTGACCGCTACAATTATCAGTGCCATGATTATCACAAGTACTGGATGCTTAAGGGAGAAGGCAACACGCGGTCTGTACAGTCTTTCGAGAACACGGACTATCACATTTTCGTTCTCGGGTTTTATCTTGCCGCGTATGAATATGGTCATAAGCACAGGCGTAAGGGTGACTGCAAGGAACGACGCAAAAAGCATGGCAAATGTCTTTGTATAAGCAAGAGGCTTAAACAGCCTTCCGGCCTGTGCCTGAAGGGTAAATACCGGGAAGAAGCCGACAGTAATAACAAGAAGGGAGAAGAAGAGTGAAGGCCCCACCTCTTTTGCTGCTTCTATTATCACATCGGTCCTGTTTCCGGGTCTGCCTTCATGCTCCCACTCCTCAAGCTTCTTGTGTGCGTTCTCTACCATAATTATGGATGCATCGACCATGGCGCCAATGGCTATTGCAATGCCGCTCAGACTCATGATATTTGCGGTCAGGCCAAGGTAATGCATGCATATGAAGGATATAATGATAGCGATCGGGAGCGTCAGTATCACCACAAATGCGCTCGGCAGATGGAAGAGAAACACAATGCATACCACACTTACAGCTATGGCAAGCTTTACGATCTCCTCTTTCAGGGTATCTATGGACCTCAGTATAAGATCCGACCTGTCGTAGGTTGCTACGATCTTCACTCCCTCAGGCAGTGATGGGTTTATCTCCTTATCGATCTTATCCTTGACCCTGTCAAGAACCGTCAGCACATTCTCGCCGAACCTTACGACAACTATTCCGCCTGCAACCTCACCTTTGCCGTCAAGGTCTGCAAGCCCCCTTCTCATCTCAGGCCCCAGCCTTACTGAAGAGATATCCCTGAGATAGACAGGAGTACCGCCAGGGCCGACTCCCACGGATATCATCTCAAGGTCCCTGATATCCTTTACATATCCCCTGCCGCGGATCATATACTCAGCGCCGGTCATCTCGAGCACCCTGCCTTCAACATCGCGGTTGCTTCTGCGGACAGACTCCATTACGCTCATGATAGAGAGGTTATATGATGAAAGCCTGTTGGGGTCGATATGGACCTGGTATTGCTTCACAAAACCGCCGATGCTTGCAACCTGAGATACGCCCTGCACGCTCTCGATGGCAAGCTTTATGTTCCAGTCCTGAAGGGAGCGCAGCTGAGAAAGGTCGTGTCCGCCCTTCTCGTCCACCAGTGCATATGAAAATCCCCATCCGAGGCTTGTCGCATCAGGCCCAAGGACCGGATTGGCATCAGCAGGGAGTCTGCTCCTGACGGACTGGAGATATTCGAGCACTCTGCTTCTTGCCCAATATATGTCAGTGCCTTCTTCGAAGATCGCATATATAAATGAACTGCCGAGAAAAGAGAAGCCCCTCACTGCCTGAACCTTAGGGGCTGCAAGGAGGGTGGAAGTGATCGGGTATGTCACCTGGTCTTCGACAAGATCAGGACTCCTGCCTGCCCATTCCGTGTATATTATGACCTGAGTGTCGCTAAGATCAGGGATTGCATCAAGCGGAGTTCTTTTAAGGGACCAATAACCCCAGAGGCAGAGAAATCCTACAAGAAGCAGGACAATGAACCTGTTCCTTGCGCTGAATTCTATAAGCCTGGCTATCATGGGATTGCAACGCGTAACGCGTAATGCATTACTGTTTCTTCTCCGAAAGGGGTTTTACCCCCTTCAGCTGAGCCTCTGAATCGATAAGGAATATTGCGGACGCAGCGATCTTTTCGCCTTTCTTCAGACCTGAGACCACCTCGACCATATCGTCGGTCCTGAGCCCTGTCCTGACCTCTCGAGGCTCGAACAGACCCTCACCCCTGTCGACATAAACAACCTGCCGTATGCCGGTATCGAGCACAGCATCTGTCGGGACAGAAAGCCTGCTTCCAAGAGAAACCCTTACTTCCACATTAATGAACATCTGAGGCTTCAGGCTGTTTCCTTTGTTAGGCACTGTAAACCTTACCTTTGCAGTCCTCGTATCAGCCGAAAGTGAAGGCGAAACAAATTCAACAGCCGAGTCGATCTCGCTCCCGGGCATATTTGCAAATTGAAGCCTTGCATGCTGGCCGGGCCGTATAAGGGACAGTTCGCTTTCATAAATATCAGCAATGATCCAGACTGAGCTCAGGTCTGCAATATCAAACAGTTTCTCTCCTGGCATCACACGCATACCCCTGAATGCCATCTTCTGTATTATGTAACCATTGACAGGGCTGTACATCACGAGCGTTCGCAGCGGCTTACCGGCCTCTTCAATCTTTCTGATCTGTTCTTCAGTGATATCCCAGAGCCTCAGTCTCTGTGCAGATGCCTCTGCAAGGGCTGATGCATCCCGGGAAAGCATTGACCTCATCCTGTCATTTTCGGATGTATTGTTCTGCTTCTGCCATTTAAGGGCATTCAGATACTCCTGCTGCGTAGCCACCAGTTCAGGGCTAAAGATCTCTGCGACCGCCTCACCCTTCTTCACAAATCTGCCCGTGTAATCTGCATGAAGCTTCTCTATCCATCCCTCAAACTTGGAGTTCAGAGTTGCAACCCTGCGTTCATCAACCTCAACCCTTCCGGTTGTCCTGATGGTCTTCCTGAGGTCATGATGAAGAACCTCTACGGTCTTTGCGCCGAGGAGCCGCTGCCTGTCAGAATCTATCTCGATGGTCGGAGGCTCTGCAGTTTCCTCCTGCTGAATTCCGGGGGCCTGCAGCTTGTCGGGCTGATTCCCGGAAGTCAGTCCTGTCGGCAATGAAGCCTGCCCTTTGCGCGATCCGGCATAGTAATATGCCGACAATGCCAATGCCAGTACAACAACTGCTGATATCAAAATCTTCCTGCTCATTTATTGCCCCCCATAAGGGATACTGATCCTGAAAGTGCATGAAAGCGCACTGACGACTTGTTATATTCTGCATACTGAACCCAATAAGATATTTCTGATTCCACCACTGCCCTCAGACGACTGATCACTGTCATCGCATCAGACCTGCCGGCTGAATATCCGGAAAGCGCTGACTCAAAATCCTGTTCTGTCCTGGGAACAAGACCGTTCCGGTAGAGTTCCATAAGCCGGCCTGAAGACCTGAACATTGAATAGTTTTCTCTCATGGCAGAGGCTGTCATCAGCTTTGCAGAATCGAGTTCCCTCTTTGCTTCCGAAAGAGATGCCTCTGCCTCAAGAACGGCCTCGCGCTGCTTTGTCCGGTAATACAGGGGAATATTAATGGCAGATGTCAGGCTCCACATGTCCTGGAACTGGCCGCCGCCCCTGCTGTAGTAGTTGGCAGTGAGCGTAAAGTCCGGGTAGTATTCCCTTTCTGCCATTCTCAGCTTTGCCTCTGCAGCGGATATCATCTTCTCTCTTGCCCGTATCTCGGGTGAATGTTCATAAGCCTTTGCGATCAGGTGATCAAGATCAATATCAGATGATGCAGTTGCCTGTTCTTCAGGCCTGCCAAGCAATTCGTTCACCTTTCTGCCGGCTGCTGCATTCAGCATTCCCTCAAGCGCGCTAATTTTCTGCTGCTGCATCTCCTCCCGCTCAAAAAGCATATATTTTTCGGTCTGCACCATCAGCACATCCTGCTGAACGCCCATACCGGAAGAATACCTTGCTATGGCAGCAGCCTCGGTCCTTTCGAAAAGGGAGAGCTTGGCCCTGAGGAGATCGATGATCTTATATGCAAGAAAAAGATCGAAATAAAGACCGCTTATGCGTTCAATGGTCTTAAGCCTGACTGTTCCGAACATCTCTGAGGATGCCTCTGCCTCTTTGCGTGCCATCTCTTCTCTGATGGACAGCTTCCCGGGGAACGGAAACATCTGGGATGCCGAAAACATCCACTGTGCACCCTCCATCCTGCCGTATGTATATCTGTCCCATCCCTCATTCTGGTATCCGAACATGAACATTGGGTCAGGCAGGCTGCCTGCCTGAGGCACCTTGTGCCTCGCAGCCTCTGAGCGGGCCTCTGATGCAAGTATCTCGGGGCTGTTCCGCAGCGCCTCATCTATAAGGTCCTGAAGTCTCATTTCCCCGGCATGCGAGTATTGAGATGTCAGTATCAATGCTAAAATGAGACAGGTGAACAGTGTATTGGGAAGCCTGGTCATCTGTACCCCTGCCTGCCGCAATCTTTCATTATACGGATATCAGCGGATATCAAAGCTGAACTTTGCGGTCGAGGTCTTGCCTGCCCTGCTGATCTTAATTGCGATGTTCCATGGACCTGACATTGAGAGGTTCATGGTCGCCTTATATGCGCTGCCCCTGAGCTCAGTGTCTGTCTTGTAGTTCATTGCAGGCATGTTCGGCATTGCAGGCATTGAATATTCGACCACCACCTTTGCATCGGTCACCGGCTTTCCTGAAGCATCGCTGATCTCAACAGAGATATTGTTATCACCGACAACCGGCGGGTTCTTGTCTATCCTTGCCGTCACATCGAGATCACCTGCCTTTTTCTTTACTTCATAGTCTTTTGCAGATGCGACACCGAAAAGCAATGCAACCATCATGAAAGCTACAGCCAAATTTTTCATCTCTTCCTCCAGTGTGATATTTGCTGCTCAAATCATACTAAGATATCTTGAAGAAAAAATGAATATAAATTGCTTAATATTCCGGCCATGACCTATAATATTTTCAGCAAATTCACAGGACATAAATATTAATATCGCTATGACAGAACCCATACATGCATCACCAGCACATCAATGTCCGCACTGTAACGCCGTCATTGATGAGGCATATATCGAGATAAATCCATTCCCTCAGATACCTTGCCCATCATGCAATGCACTGATCTCATCAGACAGCCTGTCGGCCGACAAGCTTTCAGAACAGGACAAAAGGGCTGATCATAGATGCCCTGTCTCGCTGAAAGTGTCCTATAGAAGTTATAACGAGTTCATCGAGGAATACACAAAAAATGTCAGCAAGATGGGGATGTTCATACATTCCACCAGGCCCCATACCATTGGAGAGACAGTTGAAGTCATGCTTAATGTGCCGGGCCTTGACGATCCTGTCAGTATCATAGGTGAGGTGAGGCATGTCAAAACAGATGCCGCAAATGAAGAGAACAGGGGCATAGGGCTTAAGTTCATCAATATTGATGAGCAGAGCAGACAGGCGCTGATAAATTACATCAGATCACAGGGCAATTGCATATAATCGTGATCAGGCCGGCCTTCCTGTCATTGCTGAATATTCTGTATTCTTGACGCAAAAGAAATTCTTTTGTTAGGCTATAAAAATTTTACGGGAGAGACAATGGCAATAAAGAAACCAACAACCAAAACGGCTGCAACAAAAGCAAAGACTGCAAAAAAACCGGCACAGGCCGTTACAATAAGCAGGACATCTTCGCCGCAAAAGTCTGCAAAGGGTTCTCGAGAAGAGAGCATGCAGAAGATAAGAACAATTCTGCTTCAGCAGAAATCTGCACTCCTGAGTGAGGCCGAAGTGGCATTGAATGAACTGCCCGGTGTTACGATATTCCCTGACATGGGTGACCAGGCATCAGCAGAGACTGACATGAATTTCATGCTGCGTCTTCGCGGCAGGGAACAGAGGCTCCTGAAGAAGATAGATGAGGCCATAGAGAGGATAGACAGCGGCACTTTCGGGATATGCGATGAATGCGGAAATGAGATCGACTTCAAAAGGCTCGAGGCCAGACCGGTCACAACCATGTGCATAGCCTGCAAGACCCTCCAGGAAGAAGAAGAAAAAAGAAGAGAGGTTTAGCCTAAGCGATAACGGAAGCAGTATCCCTTTCCGTAATATGACTGATATGCATCTCTATCAATGAAACAAGTTCGGCCAGAATACCTTCAGACGGCCTCAGCCTCTCAATATTCGAAAAATCCCATTTTGTCATCGTAGAAAACAGCGCCACTGCTGCAGGAGAAACCCTTACAGAGGTCTTCTCATGCATGGAACATTCATCGCACAGGACAGTCCCATGGCAAAAATGAAAAAGGCCGCTATGTTTGCCGCACCTTCCGCAAGACCTTAAACGCGGCATGAATCCGCCCGTCTCAAGCAGCTTTAACCTGTAATAAAGCCCGCCCAGCTGCCATTTGCCCCCGTTCTCAAAGTACTCAAGCATACTAAAAAAAAGCCTGTAGACGCTGTCCTGGGCATCCCGTTCAGGAACGATCTGCAGGGTAAGTTCAATAAGCGAGGATATATTGAAGAAATCACGGAACGAGGAACGCAGCGAGCCAAAAACGCGTATTATGTCTGCCTGTGTAAGGCGGGGCATTGGAGAGTCTTCCCTGCCCCAAAATGCAATGCGGGAGTATGTAAGCGGTTCGAGGCTGGAACCGAATCTGCTCTTTGTCTTTCTCGGACTTTTTACAAAGACCTTGATAATGCCGTGGTCCTTTGTCAGAAAGGTTGCGATCAGGTCTGCCTCGCCGTACTGTATGGTACGGAGCACAACACCCTCAGTTCTCTGCAGCATCACATGATATTGCCGAAGTCCTCCGGTTTGAGGTTCTTCAGCCAGTCATCAAGATCGTCGGCCGTCTTTGTTCCAAAAACGGATTCCTCGACAAAGATCGGAGAGTTAGTCCTCAGCGCCACAGCCACAGCATCGCTTGGTCTTGAATCCACAAGCGTCTCCCTCTGGCCATCCACAACATAAATAAGCGCATAATATGTATTGTCGATCATCTCTGTGATAACTACCTTCGAGACCTTAACCTTCAGTGCATCAGCAAGGTTCCGTATAAGGTCATGCGTAAGAGGTCTCTGTGTTGTGACCTTTCCAAGTGCAAGTGCTATGGAATCGGCTTCGGCCTTGCCTATCCATATCGGAAGAGTGCCTGTTCCATCTGCTTCCTTCAGAAGCAGTATATACATATTGCTTCTCGGATCATAGAGAAGCCCTTCCACCCTCATCTCCACAAACATCTATCTGTATCCCAAAGCATGGAGCATCTTCTTGTCATCTCTCCAGCCCTTTCTCACCTTGACCCATAGCTCAAGAAACACCTTGGCCGCAAGGAGGTCCTCTATATCCATTCTGGCCTGCTGCCCGATCCTTTTGAGCATCTCCCCTTTTTTGCCTATCAGGATGCCCTTCTGGCCCTCACGCTCGATGTAGATGACCGCCCGAATGCTGACCCTTCCGTTGCCCTGGTCCTTCCAGTCCTCAACCTCAACGACTGCTGAATGGGGGACCTCTTCTGAAGTGTTTTTGATTATCTTCTCCCTTATGATCTCTGAGGCCATGAATCGCTCATATTGGTCCGTAACCATGTCGTCATCAAAATATTTGGGGCCTTCGGGAAATAATTCAAGCAGTCTGCTGATCAGGGGTTCAATACCTGTCCCCTTATGGCTTGATACTGCAGCGGCAAATGCGAACCGGAACAGAACCGAATATTCGCGCAATATATTTTCAATCTCTTCAGGGCGCCTCAGATCAGCCTTGTTAAGCATCATCACAACAGGCACTGATATTTCACTCAGGAGGCCAAGGACCTCGGAATCGTCCTTTTCCGCATCAGTGACAAATATCACGGCATCAGTCTCCTGAAGGGCTTTTTTTGATGCATCTAACATTGCCTCGCCAAGCGCATGCTGAGGTTTGTGAATACCGGGCGTATCGAGAAATATTATCTGGCCTCCGGAAACCGTTTTTATGCCGGTAATGCGGTTTCTGGTCGTCTGACGCCGTCTTGATACAATTGCAATCTTCTGGCCGAGAACGGAGTTCAGAAATGTCGATTTGCCCACATTAGGCCTGCCTATCAAAGCTGCATAGCCGGACCTGAATGAGGGCTTCACGATCTACCTCTCCAGGTTGCCTATGGCCTGTCTGATCCTTTCGACGCCCCTTTTGATGTCTTCCATTGAGGTTGCATATGAGATCCTGATGTAGTTGTCATCACCAAAGGCGTCTCCGTGCACAAGGGCCACATTTGCCTCTTCAAGCAGGTAAAGTGCAAGGTCATTTGATGAACCTATAACCTTGTCCCTGAATCGCGAGCCGTATATCTTCGAGGTATTGGGGAAGGCGTAGAAGGCACCGTTGGGCATTATGCAGCTCATGCCGGGGATCGAATTAAGTTCAGCCACAATGAAACGCCTTCTCCTGTCAAACTCGGCAAGCATTTCCGCTATGAAGTCCTGAGGTCCCTTCAACGCCTCGATAGCAGCCTTCTGTGTTATGGAATTCGGGTTGGAGGTGGACTGACTCTGAATGTTGGTCATGGCCTTTATGACATCTGAAGGACCTGCTGCATAACCGATCCTCCATCCTGTCATTGCATGGGATTTCGAAAGACCGTTGATGACAACTGTCCTCTCTTTTATCCCGCTGCCGAGCGATGCTATGCTCACATGGCTGCATCCGTCATAGATAAGCTTCTCATATATCTCGTCGGATATGATATAGAAGTCATGCTTCACTGCAAGCTCCCCTATTCTTTCAAGTGTCTTTCTGTCATAGTTCATGCCGGTGGGATTAGAAGGGGAGTTGAGGATCAATGCCCTGGTCTTCTTTGTTATCAGACCCTCAAGGACCTCAGGTCTCAGCATGAATGAATCGGCCTCAGTCGTCTTTGCGAATACCGGCGCTGCATCGTTAAGCAGCACCTGATCAGGATATGAGACCCAGTATGGCGAAGGTATTATGACCTCGTCCCCTGGTCCGTAGATCGCCTGGGCTGCATTGTAGAGACTGTGCTTTGCTCCGCAGGATACGATGATCTCCTCCCGTTTGTACGACAGGCCATTGTCCTTTTCGAGCTTCTCAATGATCGCGTCCTTCAGGGGGTCAATGCCGCCTACAGGAGTATATTTCGTGAAACCTTCGTTTATGGCCCTGCAGGCAGCCTCCTTAATGTTCCCGGGCGTATCAAAATCAGGCTCTCCGACGCCGAAATTTATTATGTCCTTGCCGGCAGCTTTCATGGCCTTTGCCTTGGAATCTATTGCAAGTGTAGGAGATGGTTTTATCTTCTGGACTCTCTGAGAAAGCATTGGTGGATATTCCTTTCTGGACTTTAATTTTAATATTTTAAAATATTTCATGCCGATATGAAAAGTTATAACTTATTTTCGCCCCGATTAACCTAAAAATGCATATTTCACTTGATTAATTTTCCTCAATGCATGATTATAAATGACGTTATGTTTGAAACTCTTCCGCCACTAAAAATAAAGGGTAAAACCATTCCTGTGCCTGTTATTCAGGGAGGCATGGGAGTCGGGGTATCTCTCTATCCGCTTGCCTCGGCTGTGGCAAAAGAGGGGGGCGTCGGCATAGTCTCAAGTGCCTGCCTGGACCGTCTCGTCTCGATGCGCACCAGCAAGAAACTCAACTCATATGAGGGAGCCTACGAAGAGGTATCGCTTGCAAAAAAGGACGGCGGGTTTGCAGGTATAAACATAATGTGCGCACTGCAGAGGGACTATAATGATTCAGTGCGCGGCGCCCTCGATGCCGGCGCAGATGTTATTATCTCAGGCGCAGGCCTTCCTCTGACACTGCCGGCCATACAGAATCCTAAGGATACTGCCCTTATCCCGATAGTATCATCGGCCCGGGCACTTGATATCATATGCAAAAAGTGGGAAAAGCTCGGATACAGGCCGGATGCCGTAGTGCTTGAAGGCCCTCTTGCAGGCGGACACCTCGGATTCAAGATGGACCAGATAGACATTGAATCCAACAGGCTTGAGAACCTGCTTCCTCCGGTAAAGGACATGGCCGCCAGATACGGTGATTTCCCCATTATAGTTGCCGGCGGCATATATACGAATGAGGATATCGTGGCATTCATTAAGGCAGGAGCTGACGGAGTCCAGATGGGCACAAGGTTCCTCGCTACGGAAGAGAGCAGTGCCTCACCGGATTACAAAAGGTCTGTGGTCTCGGCCAAAGATGAAGACATTATAGTTGCACATGATCCGGGGTCTCCATGCGGCCTGCCGTTCAGGATCATAAAACAGTCACCCATGTATGTATCTGCCCTTGACAGAAAACGGAAGCCAAAATGTGACAAGGGTTATGTGCTTCAGAAGGACAGTTCAGGCAAATACAGTGTATGCCCTGCAAAAGAGAGCAACGAGCACCATTTCTGCATATGCAACGGTCTGCTCAGCTCTGCAAACTACAACCCTGACAAGGAAGAACCACTCTATACAGTCGGCACCAATGCATCAAGGATAGAGAAGATAGTCAGCGTCAAAGACCTGATGATGGAACTCACAGGAAAGAGTTCCGCAGCTGTTTAATCTTATCCTCTCATAGATCAGGCCCCGGAAGTCCGCTCCATTTCATCAAACACGCATCGATTCGAGCCTTGCCACTCTTTCCTCTACAGGAGGATGCGTGCTGAAAAGTCTCATAAGCCCGCCGCCAGTAAGCGGATTAACTATCATCATATGTGATGTTGCAGGTGTAGCATGCATCGGTATCATCCCGGCACCTGCATGGAGCTTGCGGAGCGCATTTGCCAGGTCATGAGGATTACCGTGAAGTGCTGCTCCGCCTGCATCGGCAGCATACTCCCTTGACCTTGATATTGCCATCTGTATCAGCATAGCAGCTATCGGAGCGACTATCATCATTACTATTGCGGCAACAGGATTGCCGCCCTCTTCATCGTCGCTCCTTCCGCCGAAGAACATCGCCATCTGCGCAAGATAACTGATCGCGCCTGCTATGGTAGCTGCAATAGTGCCTATCAGTATGTCAAGGTGTTTCACATGTGCAAGCTCATGGGCCATAACTCCTGCCAGTTCATCTTCATTAAGTATCCTCATAATTCCCTGGGTTGCAGCGACAGCCGCATGTTTAGGATTTCGTCCGGTTGCAAAGGCATTTGGAGAGTCATCAGGTATGATATAGACCTTAGGCATCGGCATGTCTGCCTTCTGCACAAGATCCCTTACTATACGGAACAGTACCGGGGCATCAGTCTCTGTGACCTGCTGAGCCCTGTACATGGCAAGGACTATCTTGTCGCTGAAGAAATACGATATAAAATTCATCGCAAAGGCCATCACAAGGGCATATGTCATCCCTGTTTTCCCGCCAATAGCCGCACCGCCAAAAATCAGCAAAAGCGTGAGCAGTGCCATAAGAATCGTAGTCTTGAATATATTCATTATTGCCTCCCGAAATATCCTGTATATATCTTATTTTAGAAATAATTTCTATAGATGGTCAATAAGACAGTTTATGACTAAATTTTTCCGGGAATCTGCCGATAATACTTGTATGCAGAAGCATTATAATATTTCAGGGATTTTTATATGATAACCTGCTCCGGGTGTTCTTCTTCAAATGCTGATTCAAGAAGATACTGCCGCGAATGCGGAGAGATAATTGTCCAGGACTGCATAAAGTGCGGTTTCAGCAACAGCAGG
>Ga0233425_10006747_pt1 | contig 16706 bp, 20 predicted proteins | sample Watercolumn_Towu_2_FD_181712 | JGI IMG/M metagenome (GOLD analysis project Ga0233425, IMG submission 181712) | Freshwater microbial communities from Lake Towuti, South Sulawesi, Indonesia - Watercolumn_Towuti2014_140_MG | ecosystem: Environmental > Aquatic > Freshwater > Lake | place... | reverse complement strand
ACCTCCAGTCACTAGACTGGAGGATTGCTCGCTAACGCTCGGTCGAATTTCTGAGAATACTGCTATTCATGCATCAGCAAGCACAAAACTACCATCAGTCAGAATAGACTGATGGAATAGCAGTATTCAATCAACAGAATCTACTTTGTCACAGCATAGCCCTTTACTTTATCGTAAAGCTCTTTTGCCTGCTTGTTCTTTTCAAAGTGCGCCCTTACCGGCGCAAGAAGTTCGCCTATGTATTTTCCGGCGGCAGCCTTTAAATCCATTGGATGGACTTTTTTTGCTGTAAACGCCTCTTCTAGCTCGCCATAACTTTTAAAGACCGCATTGCCTCCGAATTTTTCAGGCCGCTCAATAATTATTTCAGGGTATCTCTCAAAAATAATGTACTTAAAATATTCAAGTATCGGATTGTCCTGCGCACTTCCTTCAGGGCAGTACGCCTTCTTGAACTTTCGTTTTATGTCCTCATCAGAGTCCATCATGAATATTGCAGAGTCCGGGTCAGACTTTGACATTTTCATTGCTATCGCCCTGTCCACACCTGCCGGGCCTGCCGGAGGCTGTTTCAGCCCCATAAGCATGTGATGATGCACTGCAACAGGCTTTTTGAATCCGAGCTTTTCAGCAATCTCCCTTGCGAGAACATTCACTTTTCTCTGGTCCATTCCGAGCTGGGCAATGTCAACACCGAGGTGAAAGATGTCTGTTGCCTGCATACATGGATAAAAAATCTGCGCTGCGCTAAGGCTTTCATTCTCCTTCCGCCCCATTATCTGGGCGCACCTCGTAATTCTTGCAACAGTATTGAGCATTCCAACTTTCAAAACAGCCAGCCAGTATTTTTGGCCCATATTCTCAGAAGCCCAGAGAAACTCAACATTTTTCATGTCCATACCGCACGCCTTCCAAACTTCAATAAAATATTTTCCGACAGCCTGTATTTTCTCAATGTCGCCGCCGAGCTTGTTGTTCATAAGCGCAAACCAGTCAGCAACCCAAAACTTAAAGTAAACGCCCGCCCGGGTAAGCTTATTAACATTAATCGCCCTGAGAAGCCCCTGCGCAATATGAATATTTCCTGAAGGCTCAAAGCCGTCATAAGCAACAGGATGCTCTTTCTTTCCAAGAAGCTCCCTTAGTTCATCTTCTGTCAATATCTCTTCGCCAACCTCTTTTATCAGCTTTATTTTTTCTTCAATGTTCATTCTGCCTGCTAATCAGGCAGGATTATATAAAGTTTTTTCTATTGAAACACAGATGTATCCTTAATGCAGTTCAGCCATTTCAGCTTTTTCAGCCTTTGCACGCAGCTCATCGCCTACTTTTCTGAAAATCTCAATCCGCGCATCGGCGCCGAAAGGAGTAAGAACCGCAATTGCACCGCACTCAACAAAAAAATCAAAACCGCCAAAATCAACTTTTAAAAGAAGATAAAAATTGCCTTTTTCAACCACCGAATAATATTTTTTAGAGCCGTCCACAAAACACACAGCGCTTACCCCTGCCTCATATTTCTTTCTTATCTCATCAAGCATGCCCGCGCGCACTTTTCCTGAAAAAAAAGAGTTATTCTGGTCTTCCTGAAGCGAGTTCATCAGAACATCAAGATTTCCGGATTTTCTAAAGCCATCAAAAAACTCAACAGCCTGCTCCAAACTGCAGTCAGACATGACAAAATATCCTTCCTTTGAAAATGCATTCTTCCTTATGCGGTGCCGGTGTTCTGCAGAAGGCATTTCATAATAAGGTAAAGAATGATAAACAGTTTTCACAGCTGTCGGAAGAGTTGCCAATGAGGCAACCACTGCAAGCGCAAGCACCCCTTTTTTCCGCCTCGGCGGATGCACCTGGCAGTGCATGTATTCAGGAACATTAAGCTCGCTTATGCCTTCTGAAAGCGCTTTACACTGCCCATAAAAACGATGCGCAGCCCTTATCTCAGACTCGCTAAGCTTTCTTTTTTCTGCAGCCCTCCTTATTTTTTCCAGAGCAAGGCTCATTGACTCTGAAACAGCTCCGCGATAGCTGCTGCAGGAATAATGCTCTTTTACAGGAGCGCCTTCAAGCCCCATTTTCTTTAGTTTTCTGATGTTGGGCATAAGCACTTCAGCGCGCACCCTCTCAAATGCAGCTCTAACTTTTTCATCAAGAGCTATTCTTTCAGGAACTGCTGTCAGCCCGGATATTTTTACAGGCCATACCGCATAAAGCCCGAACTCAGGAAGCCAGGCAGACATGCTTACAGCTTTATCACTGCTGAATGCATCAAGCACATCCCCGCAGAAGGTTTTTGCAATCAGCTTTGATGCAGTTCTTACAACAGCACCATCCTCTCTTGAATACTGCTCAATGCCGTATTTTGGTATGAGCCCAGCCAGCTCATCATACAGCTCTGGAAAAACCGCTTCGGCAGGAATGCCGTTTATTGTTGTGTTTTTCAGCAGTGGAATCATGCAGTAAACAGGAGAACCGCCCTTTACTGCAAAGTTGTGGGCGCCGATGGTAAAAAAGTTTTCAACACAAACAGGAGAGCCGAGCTTCCTGACAGCTTTTTCCTCAATAATAATTCTTCCGCGCTCTGCATCTATCTGCGAAAAGCCCAGTATTGATGCGGGGTTGCACTGCGAAAGAACAGCGAACTGATAGGCAACAGCGTCAACAGGGTTCGTCAAAATTACAACAGCGCCGTTATAACCCTGGAACTGCGGAGCAATCTTTTGTATTATCTCGCGCGAATTATATTCAAGCTCATCATCCCTGTTCTCAAAAAAATGGCCTGCACATATTACGGCGAGGTCAATGCCTTCATTGAAAATCCATTTTCTTATGCTTTCATAACCACCTTCAGCGCACTTTCCGCTGCTTCGCAGATTTGAAAGAAGCCATTTAACATTGCTTTTTGTCCTGTCGCAGAGAACAACCTTGTCAATCCTGCTGTCTTCGGAAAGCCGGTCGGCAATGTGCGCTCCAACAGACTTGTCAGTGCCTGTGCCGATTACTGCGGCGCTGAACTTTCTGCTTACCATAACCTTTGCGCTTCTTTCACTTTCCTTCCGGAAATCATGGATTATGCCATCAATGTTTTCGGCCATCCAGCCAAGGCAGAAGCTTTCTCTTAAATATTTTTGTGTTCCAAATAGCAAGTTTACCCCAGATAAGCTTAAAAAATGCTTTTGTTTACCTGCCGGAATGGATGAGCTTGAAATTCTTGAGAGCGCCGGCCTGTCGCTGAATGAGGCAAAAATAATCATTTCTCTTGCAGAGCACAAACAAATGTCCCCGACAGAAATATCAAAGGCAAGCGGAATCAGCAGGCCGAATGTCTATCTTTCGCTGAAAAAGCTGTGCAGAAAAGAAATCGCGGGAAAATGCGGGCGGGCTTATGAAATCAAAAATCTCAAAGCAATCAGCGCAGGAATAAAAGAAAGAGGAAAAAACTTAAGCAGAATAATGCCCGAGCTTCTTCTCGCGCATTCCCTTTCGTCAGGCAGGGAAAATGTAAAAATTCTTGAAGGAGTTGCAGCCATGAGAGACACTGTTGACAATTTTCTCAAATTCAAAGAACCGCTTGCTGTTTTCGGCATTCCGAAAGAAGCGCCGGAAATCCTCGGAAACTGGCTTGTGCCGCACCACCAAAAAAGAATAAAGCTCGGAATACCGATGATGCACTTATACAACGAAGATGCAAAAGAAAGAATAAAGCTTCTAAACAAGCTTCCGTTTACAAAAGCGCGGTATCTGCCGAAAGAGTTTAATTCGCCTGCATCAACAGAAGTCTGCGGCGATGAAACAATGATTGCAATATGGAGGCGGCCTCCAGTAATAATCAAAATAAAAAACAGGGCTGTTGCAGAAGCATATAAAAATTACTTCAAACTGCTCTGGAGAAATGCGAAAAATGATTGAGCTAAAAGGAATTATGAGCCCCACAGAAGCAACAGCGTATCTTGCGCTTCTCAATTCAGGAGCGTCAACTGCGACAACAGCAATAAAAAAAACAGGCATGCACAGAAGCAGTGTTTATGACGCGCTTGAAAAGCTTGCACGAAAAGGGCTTGTTTCATACATAATGAAGAACGGCGTGAAGCATTTTGAGGCGGCAAACCCTGAAGCACTACAAAAATATTTTAGTGAAAAAGAAAAAGCGGTTGATGAACTTATTGACCGGCTGTCAGCGAAGCACAGCGCACAGCAAGAGCTAAAGGCGGAAATTCTTGAGGGATACGGCGCGCTGAAAAAAATGATGATGCAATTTATTGACACAGCCTCAAAAAGCAGAACAGAATATCTCTCGTATGGAACACTGCCCGAATTTCGGGATGCGCTTGCGCCGTGGCTTGAAATCCACCATAAAGAAAGAATAAGGAAAAAGGTTCCAACAAAAATAATTTTCAGCAGAGGTGCAGAGCACCGCGCTGAAAACGCCGGCTCAATGCAGTTTGCATCTGCAAAATGCCTGCCCGCTGAATTAAATGCACCGGTTACAACTGAAATAAGCGGGGATGAAATAATGATAATACACTGGGCTGAAAAACCGCTCATTGTCCATATTGAAAGCAGGGAAATCGCAGAGTCATACCGGAAACATTTCGGCTTTTTGTGGGGCATATCAAAATTCATTCACAGCTAAGCATCGGCTCAAGAGTCTCCTGCACCCCTTCAAGAGCGTGCTTTGTCCGGTAAATTGCAGTCAGCGCTTCCTCAAGCCTTTCCTTCTTATTTTTAAGCTGCACCCTGCAGGCAGTTAACTCATTCTGCGCCTCATCAAGCTTTTCCTGATAAGAAATGCATTCATCTGATTTCTGCCTTATCAGCGCTTCATAACACTGCTTTTCTTCACCGGAATTTTTTTCAGGCAATATGATTTCCTCAATCGCTCTTCCTTCCCTTGCCAACTCTTTAATGCTTATTCTTTTCTGAAGCGCAACCCCGCAATACACTGCCACGCCGGCGATGCAGGCCAACAGCACAGACTTCCCAAGCAAATCTAAAGTTTTATCGTCCATTTTCATCCTTACTGCCCGACAAGCTCGCTCAAGTTTCTCTGTATCCCCGCAATAGACTCGCTTATTTCAGAGAGCCGGCTTTTGGTGTTTGTTATCTGACGCTTATAACTGGCTATTTCGGTGCTTAAGACATCAACGCGTGCATATGTGGGAGTTATCTCTGCCGCAGGAAATTCTTTTCTGTTCGCGCGGTCAATAAAAAAACACACTGTCCCGCGCTCCTCAAGGCAATACGGCTTCTGCGAGTCAAGATGCCTCTGCCATGACATTCCGCCATAAACCGACGCAATAACCGCTGCAAGAGAAACTGCAACTGCCCCGGCAGTCCTTACAGCGCCCCTTGACAAACCAATCTTTTCGTGCTCTTGTTCCATTTTGTCTACCTTCCCTCAGGCAGGCAAACAACGCTAATGCAGGATTAACTGCGGAGTATATTAATTAGCGCTGTATGGAAGAATACGACAAACACAAAGCTTTATAAAAAAACACAAAGACACAGCAGTTATGGAAACCATAGATTCGGGCGCTGAAGCAGTCATAAAGAGCGACGGCGCGACAGTTGTCAAAGAGAGAATAAAAAAGGATTATAGAATCCCTGAAATAGACGACCGGCTGAGAAAGTCAAGAACAAAAAGAGAGGCAAAAGTAATAAACAAACTTAATGCAATTGGATTTCCGGCGCCTCTGCTGAAAAACTTTTCTGAAACAAGCATTTCAATGGAGCACATAAACGGAAGCAAGCTGAGAGATGTGCTTCAAAAAGACCCTGCGAGGCTTGGAAGAGAAATTGGCAGAAAAGTTGGACTGATGCACAACACCTGGATAGTGCACGGCGACCTGACAACATCAAACATGATTCTTGAAAAAGAGATAAAATTCATTGACTTCGGGCTGAGCTTTTTCTCAAAAAAACTTGAAGACAAGGCAGTTGACCTACATCTTCTCAGGCAGGCTCTTGAAAGCAAGCATTATGAATGCTGGCAGGAATGCTTTGATGAAGTTCTTAAAGGATACAAAGAAACAGGAGACTCAGCTGAAGAAGTTATTGAACGGCTGAAAAAGGTTGAGCTAAGGGGAAGAAATAAACATTAAAAAAAAAATCAGCCACACCCTCCTGCCGGAGCGGCCTGGCCTGCCGAGGCAATCTGCATTCCGCATTCAGCGGGCGCATCCTTAAACTTACTGCATAATGCATTCAGAATAGAATTTGCATCCCTTGCACCGCTGTATTCTGCGCCGTCAATAAAAATTGAAGGGCTTCCTCCGACGCCGAGCATGCCGTTGATTTCTTTTTCATTTCTCATAAGCGCAATGCCTTCAGCCTTTTCGCACCCGAAAATTTTCGCTGCGTCAAGATTCAAGCTTTTGGCAACACCCCGCCAGCACGAATCTGCATTCTGCGCAGTGCATTTTGCATTCATGGCAACTGCAAAGTCAAACCACGACTTTATTCCAAAGCTGTTAAGAACACATTTTTCCCTTATGTCCTGATTCAGCTCCTGGCCGCCATGCATTGAGCAAAGATTTCCGTTGTCAAGGCACTCATTTCCATAATCAGAGTATATTACATACCTCGGGCTGAAAACCGCTTTTGCTCCCAGAACTTTGTAAACTTCATAAATTATTTCTTCCGCCTGATTCCCGTAAGGGCAGTAGCTCATGACAAAAAAATCAATCTGCGGCTTTCCGGCAGTTAGCCCGAGCTTCTTCTGCACTTCAGCAAGATATTCTTTGTCAATTATGTGTGACGCTCCTGTGGCGCTGTCAGAAAGCTTATAACTGCCGTCGCCAAGCTTTTCGAAAGCGCTTTTTAGGCGCTCATTGCTTTTCCATGCACTTGACTTCTCAACAGCGCTTGAAAAAATATATGCTGGAACAGCCCTTAATCCAAACTTTTGTGCAAGCGATTTTCCTTCGCTTTCGGAAATGTCAATTGTTTTTATCTCTGCGCCCTTGAACAACTGCTTTATTGCATCTTCAACAACAGTTGTCCCGCAGTCTGCACACTGCTTATCATTCAATATTGAAACCATTATTTTTGGGGCTTCTTTATATGCGCACTTTCCGCCCTCGCACACACCGTCCTTTGCAGGGTCGGCAGTGCATTCAAGGTCAACAGCGCACTCTGCAGTTCCTTTGCAACCGGCATAGCCGGATATGTTTCTGCAGATTGCCCTCGTGAAATAAGCTTCATCCCTCCCGCCATTATACTGACTGCCACCGATATACATTGTCGGGCTTCCAGTTGCACCCACAGCTCTTGAGGCGCTTATAGACTCTGAAAGAAGCTTTTTTCCTTCCTCGCCACCATAGCACGCTTTTATTTTTTCAATATCCAAACCTGAAGCGCATTTTTCCCAGTTACCTGGAATTGCTGAAGCATCCGCATTCTGGCATTTAACCATGTCCATAAACTTGTCCGGACTGTATTTCTGGGCGCACAGCTGGACAATATCGCCTTTAACCTCATTATCTCCATGAAGCGACTGAAAATTGCCATTATTCTCATTTGCGATAAAGTTAAGCTTAAAATCAACTGCACTGCCAAGCCTTTTCAGAACAGGATAAATTGCGTCCTCAACCTGCGTTCCATAAGGGCACTGGCTCATCACATAAAAATCAACCTCTGCTTTTTCACCATTGTATACGACCGCGCCAGTGGCTGAAGAAACCCTCATTCCTTCCCTCAGAACAATAAGCACAAGAACAGCAATAACCAAAACAAGCGTTGTTTTAATGACATTTTGTTTCATATTCTACCACCCCCTGCCGGGCTTAGATGCTAATTTATAAATTTTATGAAAGAAGAATCTATAAGCCAATAATTTCCATATTTTCGGCGCAATCATTAACAAGCTTTTCAATTTCCAAAAGCGCTTCAGCTTTTTCAATTTCTTCAAGGCACGCATGCGTCTCGGCCTGCCTTGGAGCAAAAAAAGTACAGCAGTCATCATGCCGAATAATTGAAGTTTCATATGTGCCATACTTCTGCGCAAGAGCAATTATTTCCTGCTTATCCATGCCGACAAGAGGCCTGAGAAAAAGCTTTTTAGCAGCACTGCTTATAACAACCATATTATCCAGCGTTTGAGAGGCAACCTGGCCTACGCTCTCTCCAGAAATGATTGCTTTATATCTTTCTTTACTGCAAAACCTTTCTGCAATTCTGACCATCATTCTCCTGTACAAAATAATGCGCAGCTTCTGGGGGCACTTCACCACAATTTCCTTTTGAATGCTTGTAAGCGGAAAAAGATACAGCCTACAGCCGTTTTGGTATTGCTTAAGCAAAGTGAATAATGCTTTAACCTTGTCAATACTTCTCCTGCTCACATAAGGATGATTATGAAAGTGAACAAAATCAACAGAGCATCCGCGCTTCATCATAAGCAGAGAAGACACAGGACTGTCTATGCCTCCTGAAAGCAGGGAAAGAACCCGTCCAGAAACTCCGACAGGCAGGCCGCCAAGCCCTTTTTCCCAATGAGTGAAAATAAATGCTTCCTTCTGAAATATTTCAATCCTCAAAACAACATCGGGAGATTTCATGCAGGCAGTTCTGCCTGCTTTTTCTTCAATAAACCTTCCGACCTCAGCGCTGATTTCCGGGCTTTTCAGCGGAAACTGCTTATTGATGCGCTGGGTCTCAACCTTAAATGTCCCAAAAGAAAGCTCATTAATAACCTCCAATGCAGACTGCATGATTTCAGGCATTTCCAGCTTCACACTTTTGGCAATTGAAAAAGAATCTATGCCGAAAATCTTTTTCAGCTTTTCAACAGCACCTGCATCTTCAGTCCGGATTATTATTCTCCCCCTCGGCCGGGATACAATGCCGGATATTTTCTTATTTATATTCTCAACAAGAATGCGCTCAAAAAAAGACCTGTTCTTTCCTTTCAACCCAATCTCAGCATAGCGCACAATGATAAGCATAAGAACAGCATAAATGACTTCTTAATAAAGGTTGCGCGGAAAAGCCTGAAAAACTTTTTAAACAACAGAAAAAAATCGGCGCATATGGCATTTAAAGAACCAGAATCAATGGAAGAGCTGGCATACTTCACCAACAGAATAATCGGCGATGGAAGCGCAAAGGCGTGGGTTTACAGAGAGATGTGCCCGAAATGCAAAAAAGAAAAAATGGGCAAGCCGAGAGACAGCAAAGGAAAAGTAAAAATAAGAGCAGACGAATATTTGTGCCCTGTATGCGGATTCACAATGAAAAAAGAAGAATATGAAGACACACTTTCCTGCCAGATAAAATACACCTGCCCGAAATGCAGAAACAACGGCGAAACAGAAGTGCCGTTCAAAAGAAAAAAAGTCCAGCTGTTCGATGAAGAAAAACAAAAAAAAGTTTCTGCGGACGCAGTTGTATTCAACTGCCAGAAGTGCAATGAAAAAATAGCCATCACAAAAAAGATGAAGTAAACTACCCAGAGCTAACGCAGCGGGCATTGCGAAAAAACAGAACACGGCTGATATCAACAGCGAAGGCAGTTTGCTCGAAAATTAATGTTCATCAGCAAGCTGAAGCATACTGCGTTCACGCGATTAATTTTCGCTGTAAACTGCCATCGGGCTAAAGCCCGAAGCGTTTTTTACGCGTTGGCAGTTTGCTCAGAAATCACTCACACTTCATCAGATGGCTGAAGCCTACCGCTTTCATGTGAGGATTTCTGTTGTAAACCGCCCCAAGAAACAGTCAATACATATCAAGGCTTCCTGAAATCTCATCAATCTTATCTTCCTTGTCAGGGCCTATCCCCAAGCAGGTTTCTGTTCCAGGCTCAAGCTCAGTAAGCCCTGCATCAGCAATAAGCGCAGTTTTAAGCCCAAGCTCTTTTGCACTCTGCTCAAACTTATGAAGCTCGCCTTCATCCTTAACTTTAAGGACAACCTTTTTAGCGCCACGGCTGTGCCAATCCCTCAAAAGCGTGCCATCAGATTTCATTGCACACTGAACAGAGGCATGCGCAACCTGCACAGCAAGCTTTCCGGGGCTTAATTTAAGGTCTTTCCTCACGAGTATAACCTGCTTAAGCTCCATAACAGCAATGTTTTCAAATGTATTTTTAAAGTTTTTCTTATGAAACACCTTCACGAGGAAAAAAAACGATTTGCCTGGTTTATCCAAAACCTTTAAAAACTAGCCCGAAATATTGCGGTTATTTGCTGCTTTTTCAGTGAGTGGCAGGAGGAATTAGTTAAAATGAAAGGAAAAGTAAAGTTTTACAACCCAATGAAGCGGTTTGGCTTCATAACAGGAGAAGACGGAAAAGAGTATTTCGTGCACAAATCAGCACTAAAACCAGGAGCATTCCTGAAAGAAAATGACGAAGTCACTTTCGACGGTGCAGAGAGCGAGAGAGGCCTGCAGGCACAGAATGTTGAAAATGTAGGCGGAAGCTCAAGACCACAGCGGGGAGATTTCAAAAAGAAAGAAGAAAGTTATGAAGAGACTTCTGAAGAATCCTCAGAATCACAGGAAGACGAATACACAGACGAGGCTTAAGCCTCATTTTTCTTTTTATATTTATTATTCTCCAAAAACTATAAGCATAGCTACTGCTTTCTATACCAGCCAGCCAGAAATAAAGCGCCTATAATAAATGCGGGTCCGGCAATGATAAAACTCCACGAGAGCATATACCACTCAAAAGAACTGCTGAACAACAAAAGAGCAATGTACAAAAAGCCTCCAAGAATAAAACCAATTCCTCCAACAATCTCGTGCGTCCAGGAAATCCAGACAATAACCGCGAGAATAAAAGCAGGAATGTTGTGAATTAGGAGTGCTAGAACAGTCTCCCAAAAAGAATAGCCGTTGCCGAAAACATCCAAAGAAAAGAGCATTAAAAACAAAATAAAGACCATTGACAATATTCGGGGAGTCCAAAAAATTAGTTTGTGTTTCATTAAACCATCATCCCGCGTATTGTACTTATAAATTCTTCGGCGGGAAAATGTAAGTTATCATTCAGATAGTTTAAGAACTATTTTACCATTCCGAATTTATTGTTCTTTGCTGTCATTTTTATGAAATTTCGAAGTCTTTTTTCAAATATTTCTTTGCCTGCATCTCTGCTATGCTCAATATAGCCAATTCTCACTTTTTTGTAGCCTTCTGAAAAATTCTGAAAGTTTTTCCATGCTTTTTTATCCACTTTTAGTGCTTTTAGTATATCCGGAGCAATTTTCAACTGGTTCTTGTCTGTATGTTTGTTGAAGAAATTTGAAATCGCATCAAGACCTGCTTTTGTCATCTTCTTCTTTTTAATCATCCTTCTGACGCGCTCCTTATTCATTTCAGAGATTGGACTTTTCGGCCTTCTTGGAGTGAATCTTTGCGCAAATTTTTCGTCATCAATTCTTTTCATTATGCTGTCAATCCATCCAAAGCATAATGCTTCATTAACCGCATCATTATAATCTATTCTTGGCCTGCCTGACGATTTTCTGTAATAAATCAGCCAGATTTCTTTTTTCTTATTATAATTCTTTTTCAGCCATACACGCCATTCCTTTGCATTTCTTACATACAATGTTTTTGTTATTTGCATGATTGTTAAGAATATTTTGCGTTTATAAAGTGTTCGGAAGACAAGTATTAAATAGCCCCGCTCAGATTCGAACCAGCCATTACGCTCCCTGGGGAACAACCGCTAGTACGATTGCCATAAAAAAATGTCAATCGTACGAACAAAAAACAAAAAAATAGCCCCGCTCAGATTCGAACTGAGGTCCCCGCCTCCAGAGGGCGGGATGATTGGTCCCGGACAGGTTTGACCGCTACACTACGGGGCTGAAATAACTGTGAATTTTTGAATGTATGGTTAAAAACTTCATCCCTGACTAAAGACGGGAGTTTTCGCTTTTAACTCCAACATAATATGAGAACAAATAATGGGTTAATAAAAGTATTCTTTTTAAGGCATACCCCGCCCCACCAAAACACATAAATACATGCTGTTTATTTTATCAGCCATGAAGTTATGGAGAAAGCTGTTTCACCTGCTTGGGCTTGGGGCGCTATTTTATTTCTGGATGAGCAAAAAACAGGCAATAACAGTCATGCTCATCCTGCTCGCGCTTGATTTAATAATCGAGGTGTTCAGGACAATACACAAAGAGTTTCAAAGAGAATTCTTTGCACGGCTGTCACACCTATTGAGACGAAGCGAAAAATACAGGCCTCTCGGAATAACATGGTTTCTGCTGGGAATGCTCGCAAATGCGCTTCTATTTGAGAAAAACATTGCAGTCCTCGGAGTGATAATGCTCACCTTCGGCGACCCGCTTGCAGAAATAATAGGCAGAAAATACGGCAGGCATGCGCTTATCGGGAAAAAAACACTTGAAGGATTTCTTGCATGCTTTGCCGGCGCGCTTGCCAGCGGACTGGCCTTCGGATGCCTTGCTTTCGGAATGCCATTTATTCCAGTAATAGCAGGCGCTCTCGCAGCGTCAATTACAGAATTGCTAACATTCAAGGGCGGAGACAACCTGCTCATACCAATAATAAGCGGGCTTGCCATGGCATTATTAATTTGAACCACCAATATAAACAATTGAATCTAACGATGTTGAATTTTTGAGGCAACCCACAAAATTCCGACATCCTGGCGAGGAATTTGGGAGAGCGAAGTGCAACGAGGTTTCCGCATAAGCCGTGTTAAGTGAGGTGAGCGACTGAAAGGAGCGAAGTGCAACGCCCCGACGAGCGATAGCGATAGGAGTAATTTTTCGGGCGAGGGCTCATTTCGTAGTTAGGGGCAAGAATTGTATTAATTATCTGAAGGAGTCCACTTAAAATATTGCAATCCGCTCATTCCATTGGAGTAAAAATCTGCTCCAACTCTTTGTCCTAAAGCCCGTATTTCTTTTTCAGTTGCAGGGGGTATATTTGGAAGCCCTTCGGTATCAAAAGCCATTAGCTCTAAAGGTTTAAGTGGCGTTAAGTTAGATGAAGAAACAGGTATGCCCTCTGAATCTAAGAATCCTTTTTGACATTCAATTAATCTTTCCATTTTGTTTTCTCGTACTATGAGTAAATAAAGCAAGTATTTAAAGCTTTCGGTTTATTGTCTTTTAATAGTAGTTACAATTCTTGCCCCTCGTTCGTTGGGCAGGCGGGTTGGGGGTAGGCAGGAGGAATAATTGCGAAGCAACAATCTGTCGCATCAGCGACTGCCCGAGCCCGAAAAATTATTGGACTTAACATCGGGCTTAAACAACCCGAAGGGCTCGAGCGGAGTTCTGGCGACCTCTGAATGAATGTGAAGAAAGTTAAGGCGCAGGCATTTTTCCTATAGTGAAGAAGAGATTACAATTATAAAAGGGTTAAATTTAAAAATGATTCTCTATTTCAATTCTGGATATGAGTCAAATTACAGAAAGAGATATAAAAGAAACAGCATGTCTTTTAGTAGCAGCATCCACCTATCGCGGTCATGGAAGTTTGATAACTGTGTTTTCAGTGAGCCCACATACGCCTGGTTTGCCTTCTGTTCAAGAGGGATTTGATGCATTCTTAGGTCTTCCAGAGGGTCATCCATTGAGAAATCAATTCAGTGAGGGAGATGTTAGAACAGGTTATGCTGCGTTAAAAAGATTAAGATTTGACCCTAATGAGGATTATGAACAGTTAAGAGTACATATTGCACCGCCTCAATGATTTTTTCTGAGAATTTTGATAAGGAAAAATGCCGAGCATTAATTGTAACTAACATCGGCATTTAGCGAAGTTCCGAGCCTCGAAAACGAAGCTTTCAGAGGTGCGAGAAATTTGGGCGAGCGAAGTGCAACGCAGTGAGCCGTTTATCCGCTGTTCAACGAGGATTTCTGAAAGAAAAAATGCAATGTCCCGACGAATGAAATGAAGAGAGTTTTTTCTGAGGCGTTAAGAAATTTAAATCTCCAAAATTGGGCGGGGGACGGCGCGCGCTATTCTTCTTTAAAACCCCAACAACCAGTAGTGTGTACTTTTCCAGTTTTTATTAAATCTTTATTGTTAAGGTTTTCAGTATATCTACCTAAACAGGAATTGCATTTATGTTCAATAAACAATTTGCACTTTTTACATTTTCCGCCATAATTTCTTGCCCTTATTATTTTCATTTCTGGAGATTCCCACATTTTCTTTAAATCTTTCTCTTTGATATTACCTAATAAGACATGGGTTGAACCTATACATGGATGAACATCTCCTGTTTTTGTTATAAACAAATGATGGCAATATCTATTGCAAGAATGTTCCCCAACATAACTGCATGTTGGTTGCCATGTTCTACCAAACTCTTTTTTATCAATCTCAGCAAGAGTGTAATACATCTCTTTCAGTTCTTTATCCGCAGGATTGAATGAGCTTTTTTCGCCACGCCCTCTTGGCAAGATATTATCAATATCCGGTATTATATTATTTCCTCTACAGAATTTTAATATTTCTGGAATTTCTTTATAATTGATATTCATAATGGACGTGACAAAGCCTAATCTCTTGCCATCATTAAACTTATACTTAAACAATAAATCTAAAATCTCTTTACGTTTTTTTGTATAACCCTCAACATTATCAAACCAATCTTGGACTTCTGGTTTAAAACTATTAAATTTTACAAGGAGTGTTATTTTATCGCCATACCCATTCAATTTCTTGATTATTTCTTCATTAAAAAATCCAAGATGTGTGAAGATGGTTGTGTGTATACCTTTCTGAAAATTATTTTCTAATACTTTAAACAAAGTTTTAATGTTAGCAGGATGAAATGGTTCTCCAGCCCCAGGGATACCTACTTCATTAATCCCAAGTTCAATAGCTCTATTTATTACATCTAAAATTTGTTTTTCTGAAAGGTTGTTGGGGTTTTTATCAATTCCTTTTTCTGTAGATTCAAAGCAGTTTCTACATCTGTGGTCGCATGACTGACTTAGCATTATCCAAATATCTTTCAGTTTAGACTTTTTTAATTTTAATTCTAAGTTGTGCATATCTAAGTAGTATTTATGAAGATTTAATAAAGTTTCGTTTTAGCGCGCTTCCATCTGGGCGGGGGATTGGCAAATAAGAGATTTAAATTTTAGCCGAAGCAAAAAATTTCGTTGAACATTGCGATTTAACGATGTTTTTTCCCTCGTGAGGTTTTGAGGCAACCCACAAAACCGAAACAGAGCTGAAAAATTCTCAGAGCTGAGAAAAAATATTGGTGGAGAAACCTGCAAGACTCGAGCCGTTAAATCGCTGTTATTCGTCCGAACGAATGTGAGGACGAGATTTTAATGCAATGTTTGGCGAAGCCGAAAAATCTCGAGTAAGCGGGCGGGCGATAAATTATTAAAGAAGTTCTATTTATAGAGTATTATGGCAGAGCCAATAATAATTCGGTCAAATGAATTAAAGGAAAATGACTACGGAGCGACCAAAACAACAGATATTTTAGCAACTAAAATATTTAATCTTGCTAAAGTCCGAAAAGTAAGCGATGATGTTAAACTGGGTTATGATACTGAGAGCGACGTAGCATATTATGTTTTAGAAGGAGAAGGCGATTGCGTAATCAATGGTAAAAAATATCACTTAAAAAAAGGAGATTGCGTTTTCTATCCAAAGGGAACTAAATATAAGCATTTGAAAGGATTAACACTTTTAGCAATCGCCTCTCCGCCATTTGACCGAAAGAAAAGAGTGTATGTAGAATAAACTTCTGAGCCCGCCCGCTTATTGAAACTAACGTATGGCATTAACAGAAGTTTTGCCCCTCGGTGAACTTGTTCACCAGAGCTGGGCAAAATTTGGGAGAGCGAAGTGCAACGAGCGAACCTGTTAATGCCTGTTTGGCGTCCCGAGCCGAAGGCGAGAGTGCAACGTGGCAAAATCCGAAGGATTTTGAGTTCAGAATTCGGCCGTCAAAACATTTATATAAATACAAGATTTTCAGTATTATTATGGGAATACAAACAGAATACAATCCTGATTTAGCATTAAGGAATATTGAAGAATTCAAGAAAGGAAATAGAAAAAAGCAGGAGTGTATTCCTGAAAATCTTGCTAAAGGGCAAATCCATGAATTTCTAAAGAATGGTCAAAGAAATTATTGGATTGAAGGAGAAATTCCGTTATTAGAAACAAAGGGAAACCAACAACTTTCAAAGCCATTGGCGAGCATCATAATATTAGATGCGACACATTTCTTATTAAATGGTGAGCCATACACAAAAGGAAAATATAAAGTTGTTGAGGTTTTTGACCCTGATGATTCTAAGATTCATTTTAATGGATTTGCTAAAGTAGAGTAGGCCGAATTCTGAATTAGACATAACATCGGCATTTAGCGAAGTTGAATTTTGAGAGCTGGAGCGAGGCAGGCAACCCAGCCGAGCGACCTCCAAAATTCAATTTGGGAAAAATGCGAGCCGAGCCATTTCTCGTTAAATTCCTGTTATATACTTTTTCCCTACAAAATGGGGGAAAATTTCGCCCGAAAAGTCGGATTTTCACTTTTTTAATCCATACTGCCGAAGGCAGACTATATTTTACGAGTCGGGGGCGTTCTGTTGGGAGTGGGATAGTTAACGAAAGTTAAAGATGTCATTCCAGCACCATTTTTTATCTGTTAACTCTTCTTTCATTAATGGCGTTTTACCATCATAATTTTTTATTGTATTGTTATAAGCTTGAAAAATATTAAGATG
>Ga0233425_10006746_pt1 | contig 16707 bp, 18 predicted proteins | sample Watercolumn_Towu_2_FD_181712 | JGI IMG/M metagenome (GOLD analysis project Ga0233425, IMG submission 181712) | Freshwater microbial communities from Lake Towuti, South Sulawesi, Indonesia - Watercolumn_Towuti2014_140_MG | ecosystem: Environmental > Aquatic > Freshwater > Lake | place... | reverse complement strand
CACCACCTGGACCCTGCGGCTGGCGCTCTGCTACCGCCTGATGCCTCGTTCCCCGGGCGAGAAGGGCGGCGGTCTGCTGGACGGCGTCAGGAAGACACTGGAGGAGAGTGCCCCGGCGCACGAGCGGGCGGAGGAGGAGCCCCCGCCCGGAGCGTCGCAGCCCGAACCGGTTAAAGGCGAGGAATGACCAAGCACCAACCCGAAGCCGAGCGCCGGCAGCAGATCCTGGATGCAGCGCGCAAGCTGTTCGTAGAACGCGGCTTTCTTGCCGCGCGCGTGGAGGATGTCGCCGAGCGCGCGGGGCTCTCCAAGGGCGCCGTCTACTTCTACTTCGCCTCTAAACGTGCCCTGTTCGACGCGTTGGCCGAAGAGGAGTTGGCCCGCACCAGCAGCTTCCTGGTCCAGGCCGAGGCCGCCCCCATCCCGGCGGGCCAGAAGCTCATGATCATGGCCCGCCAGTACCTGGACTACTTCTCCGGCCTCGAGGATCCCCCGAGGTTCTTCCTGCTGATGAGCGAGCAGGCCATCCGCGATGACCTGATCCGCGACCGGGTCCAGGCCATCCACCGGCGCTACGTCCAGGGCCTGGCCAACATCATCGCCCAGGGAGTCGCCGAGGGTGCCTTCCGTCCGGTGGATCCGGAGTCCCTCTCCACCCTCCTCAAGGGGCTCATCGACGGCATCTCGGGCCAGGCGGCCGCGGGCATCCGACCCGACGTGGCGCGCCTGACCGCAGCGGGTATGGACATCCTGCTGAACGGCCTGCTGCAACCCACCCACCCACGGGCTCCAACGTCTTGACCACCCCGAAAGCTCCCTCCCCCGAAATCCGCGCCGCCGCCCTGCACGCGCGCCTGCGCTGGGTCGGCATCGCCCTCTTCCTGGCGGCCCTCCTCACGCTTGGCGGCGCGGTCACCAGCCTGCTGCTGGGCTACGGTCGCGTCTTCGACCTGTTCGTCGCGCTGTTCGCGAGTGGTCTGGGCCTGGGGGTCTTCGGCGCCCACAACGACACCGCCCTGGCGATCCTGCGCGATCGGCGCTGGCACGAGCCGGCTCCCGAGGGACTCGCGGCCGAGATCGACGCCGAGGTCCTCTTCCACCGCCTGGAGCTGTCCGATCTCGAGCGCACTCCGAAGACCGCCTGGGTGCTCACCGCCCTGGCCCCCCTGGCCCTGGGCTGGGCCATCTTGCGCCTCGTGTTATAGCTGATCGGCCTTTCCCCGGTACTTTCATTCTCAGTTCCGAGGTGTTCACCGTGGCTCTGCGCGACCTCTTCTCCTCCCTCGTGTCCCGCCCCGCGGGCCGCCTGCTCGAGGGCTCCGTGCGCGCCCTCGTCGACGACCTCATCCGCGACCACGACCTGGCCTCTGCCGCCGAGGTCGACTCCCTGCGCCGCACCCTGCGCGAGTTCGAGGCCCGCGCCCAGGCGTTGCAGGCCGGGCTGCAGGAAGCCCAGGGCCAGGTGAGCGCGCTGACAGCCGCGCTGGCCGCCTCCGACGAACGCCTCGCCCAGGCCGACGCCAACCTGGAGGCGCTCCGGCAGGCCGCTGCGGCGGCCGTCGAAGTCGGTGCCCCCGCCGAGCCGCAGACCTGCCTGGTGGCGGGCTGCGGGAACCCGCACCGCTGCAAGGGCTTCTGCTCACCCCACTACCAGCGCTGGCGCCGGGGCACCCTGCCTGCCTTCGTGCGCCCCGACGGCACCGTGGTCGAGGGCGAGCGCCGTTGGAACCTCCATCCGGACCTCGCCGGCCAGCCCTACACCCTGGATGGTGACAGGCTCCTCATCGCGGGCAAGTCCTACTGACCCGAGATCCCGCCCCCCGGGCCCGGTGCAGGGTGGGCGGAAGGCAGATGGATGGCACCCCCGAGGTGACTCGAACACCTGACCTACGGTTTAGGAAACCGCCGCTCTGTCCTGCTGAGCTACGGGGGCAAGCGACCGCAGGCTAACCCAGGGAGCCAGGCCTGTCAGGTGGTGTCGCCGGTCGAATGCCGGTATTGATTGAGAAACCTTCCTTTTCGTGTGCAACTCCTCGCTTGACGTGAAGAAGTGGGCGGTGCTACCCTCCATGTCGCCCTCCGGCCGATTAGGACGGCGGGAGCGCACCTCGTCCGCGCAGGAGCGATCCATGCAAGCCTCTCACCTCGCCCTGACCCTCTGCGCCTTCATCGCGGCCGGCTGCGAATGCAACCCGTCCGACACCCCCGATGATACCGCCCCGCCGGAGGTCCCCGAGCGCGACCGCGGCCAATGGACCTCCATGGGCGTCCTGCCCGACGGCACGGTGGTGGCCTCGTACTTCGACCGCTCGGAAGACGGCCTGGGCGTCGCATTCGGGCGCGTCCGGCCGGGCGGCACGACCTGGACCTACGAGGAGGTGGACGGCTTCAAGGACTCCAGCGGGCTGGACACCGGCGACCGCGGCACCTACACCTCCCTGGTGGTGGGGGCCAACAGCGTGGTGTGGGTCGCCTACTACGACCAGGGCAACATGTCGCTGCGCTATGCCCGGCGCCACATCGAGGTGCGCGGCCGCTCCGCCGAGCCCGTGGGCGTGTGGGAGACCGGCGTGGCCGACACCGGCGGCGGTGCCCACCCCGACGCCGGCCGCTGGGCCAGCATGGCGCTGGACCCGAACGGAAACCCCGTCATCGCCCACTACGATGCCGGTAAGGGCCAGCTCCGGGTGGTCCGCTGGGCCGACGGCGCCTTCGGCGGCGCGGTCGTCATCGAGGGCGAGGAGCGCCCGGCCGAGGACACCGCTTCCGAGGCCACCCCCGCCAACGTGGGCAGCTACGCCGATCTCGCCATCGCCCCCGACGGCACCGAGTACATCGCCTTCTACGACACCGCGTGGAGCCGGTTGCAGCTCGCGGTGGGCGGCGCCAGCGGCTACACCGTCACCACCGTGGACGACGATGGCGATGTCGGGCAGTGGCCATCCGTCCTGGTGGGCGAGGCGGGCGTCGTGCGCATCTCCTACCACGACGTCGGCAACCAGGATCTCAAGTTCGCATCGGGCACACCCGGGAGCTTCGAGACCCGCGTGGTGGACGACGGCCCCTACGTCGGCGCCGACTCGGAGATCTTCCAGAACGGCGACATGCTGTCCATCCTGTACTTCGACGGCCAGGAGAACGACCTCAAGCTCGCCACGCTGGCGGCGGGCAACTGGACCACCAGCACCATGGCTGGGAATGACGGGACCGGGCTCGGGTTCCACAACAACGTCGTCGTCACCGACGGCACCTTCTACGCGGGCTGCTACGACTACACGCACCGCAGCCTCTGGCTCGGTGCCATCCCCTAGGGTTTCATGCGCTCACGGTCCCTGTTCCGCGCCCTGCCGGGCCTGCTCATCGTCTTGGCCGCCCTGGTGTGGGCGCTGCCCATCCGCGCGGGCGATCTGCTGCTCGACATGCTCGACGTGGGCCAGGGCGACTCGCTGCTGCTGCGCAGCCCCGACGGCAAGGTGATCCTGGTCGACGCTGGCGACGGCCACGTCGACGTCACCGCGGAGCTGCGCGCTCGCGGGGTCGACCACCTCGATCTGGTCGTCGTCACCCACGCCCACGACGACCACCTCGGCGGCATGGAGGCGGTGATCCGTGCCTTTCCCGTAGGCGTCTTCATGGACAGCGGCGTGCCCCATACCTCCCAGGTCTACACCAACCTGATGGCCGCGGTGGAAGCCCTGGACCTCCCCTACCAGGCCGCGGAGCAGGGCCAGCACATCCGGTTTGGCGCCGAGGTCGCCGTCGATGTGCTCTGGCCGGGCAGGGTCAAGCTCCACGGCACGCGCTCCGACCTCAACGCCAACTCGGTCGTGCTGCGCGTCGAGCACGGCAACGACTGCATGCTGCTGACCGGCGACTCCGAGGAGGAGACCGAGGTCCGGATGGAGATCCGTGGGCTCGAGCCCTGCGGGCTGCTCAAGGTGGCCCATCACGGCTCCAACTACTCCTCCACCGACCACTTCCTCATCAAGGTGAAGCCGGGCATCGGCCTCATCAGCGTGGGCGAGAGCAACCGCTACAACCACCCCGGCGTGGACACGCTCGGGCGCCTCGAAGCCCACGGCGTCGCCCCCTACCGCACCGATCTGGACGGCGCGCTGCGCGTGATCTCCAGCGGCCACGGGATGCGGGTGCAGAAGGGCATCGTCTCGGTCGCGTTGGGCGCGGTGGCCCCTCCGGCGGTCGAAGCCCGCCAGGTGGAGAGCGAGCGGTTGCGCGAAGCCGCCCCGGCCACGCCGCGGTTCGTCGCCTCCCGCAACAGCGAGGTATTCCACGCCCCCGGCTGTGAGTGGGCCGCCAAGATCAAACCCGCGAACCTGGTCACCTACGACAGCTACGACGACGCCATCGCCGATGGCAGGCGCCCGGCCGGGTGCTGTCACCCGCAACCTGGCGACCACCAGGACTCCGAACCGTAGCGAGGAAGCCCCGCCATGATCATCATCGACCGCATCGAGGGAGGGATGGCGGTGCTCCTGTGCGACGGCCAGCGGGTGGATCTCCCCGTGACCGTCCTGCCCGCGGGTGCCCAGGAGGGCGCCGTGTTGCGCCTCGAGCTGGATGCGAGCGCCGAAGCGCGCACGCTCGCCGAGAACGAGGCCCGGTTGGCCCGGCTGCGCGCGCGCTCCCCGATCAAGGGTGGCGTGCTCGATCTCTGATCGGCGTCGCTCAGCGGGGTCGAGGCCGAGCGGCTACACTCTGATTCCCCGTGACGTGGAGCACCCATGTTCCGCCTCCTGCTCGTCCTGGTCGCCTGCCTGCTCGTCTCCAGCCCTGCCTGGGCCGAGCCGGTGAACATCAACACCGCCAGCCAGGCCGAGCTCGAGTCGCTCCCGGGCATCGGGCCAGCGAAGGCGGCGGCCATCATCGCCTACCGCGATGAGCACGGTGGCTTCTCCACTCCGGCCGAGCTCGACGCCGTGCCCGGTATCGGCCCGGCCACCATGTCGCAGCTCATTCCCCTGGTCACCATCGGCGGTGCCCCCGGAGCTCCTGCCGCCCAGGCGCCCGCCAGCGATCAGGGCGCCGCCGCCACCGAGGCCAGCAGCCGCGCGCGTGGTTCCTCGAACCTCGGCCTGGCCATCGAACCCGCCGAGGAGGAAACGCCCGCCCCGGCGCGCACGCAGAGCACACCCGCGCCCTCGGGCCACCGCATCAACATCAACACCGCCTCGGCCTCCGAACTCGATGGCCTTCCCGGCATCGGCGCCAGCAAGGCCGCCGCGATCATCGCGGATCGCGACGCGAACGGCCCCTTCTCGTCCTGCGCCGACCTCGACCGCGTCCAGGGCATCGGGCCGACCACCGTGGCCAATCTCGAGGCGATGTGCACGACAAAGTAGGCTGTGGACTGACCAGCAGAGGCCCGCAGCGGCGCCTCTCAGCCGGGCTCGCCACACTCTCGGATCACCACCGGTAGCAGTCACCACCGTCCAGGTGCTACCCTGCGAACTCGGGAGGCTCCATGCGCGCACACCAGCTCGCCCTCGTCTCGGCCCTGGCCCTCGGACTGGCCGGCTGCCCTCGCGACAAAGACACCAAAGACACCCCTGACGACTCGCCCCCCCCGTCAGACACGGAATCCACGGACGCCGATGGCGACGGTTACGCCACACCCGAGGACTGCGACGACGCCGACCCGGAGGTCCACCCTGGCGCCGTCGAGCGCTGCGACGGCCTGGACCACGACTGCGACGGCGCAGTGGACGCTCCCCCTCCCTCCGACGCCCCCACCTGGTACGCCGATCGCGACCACGACGGCTGGGGGGACGTGGAGAGCCCTGTGCAGGCCTGCACCCAGCCGGCCGATACCGTCGAAGACGCCACGGACTGCGACGACGAGGACGCCGCGGCGCACCCGGGCGCCACCGAAACCGACTGCGACGACCCCCGGGACTACAACTGCGACGGCTCTGCGGGCCGTCAGGACCTGGACGGCGATGGCTTCTGGGCCTGCCAGGAGTGCGACGACGCGCGCAGCGGCGTGAACCCCGACGCCACCGAGGTCTGCGACGACGGCCTCGACAACGACTGCGACGGGACTTCCGCCACGTGCGACTGGTACTCCAGCGCGGCCGACGTGCGATTCCTGGGGACCAGGACGGCAGACCTGGCCGGCGATCATGTCGATTTCGCGGGCGACGTGGACGGGGATGGTCACGAGGACATCCTGATCACGGCCCAGTTCCGAGTGGGATCGAGCTACCAACACGCGGCCGCCTGCCTGATGTCCGGCCCCTTCGACGGCGATGTCTCGCTGGACGATGCCACCGCCGTGATCGACGGCCTTGCGGAAACCTACACCGGCCCCGTCAGGGTCTTCGGGCTCGGTGACCTCGATGGCGATGGGTTTGACGACATCGGGATCGGGTTCCCCTGGTACGGCGGGGCGCGGCCCGAGGACGCCCCCGAGGAGGGCGCGGCCATCTTCCTGCACGGCCCCGTCGCGGGCACCGCGAGCTTCGACGAGGCCTTCGCGGTCGGCTACGGCATCAGCACTGGCGACGATCTCGGGTATTCGCTGGATGCCGGCGATGGGAACGGAGATGGCTTGCCCGACCTCCTGTTCGGGGAGGGGATCGGGTCGCCGTCCGACCCTGGCGCTGCGTTCGCGATGTGGAGCCCCGTGAGCGGTTCGTTCCGGGACTGGTGGGCGGACGCGATCATCCGAGACGATACCGGCCAGTCGGGTGGGTTCATCGTCGCCTGGGCGGGCGATGTGGACGGGGACGGGATCGAGGACGTCCTCCTCGGTGCCCCTTGCAACGGATACTACGACAACGGAGCGGCTTTCCTGGTGCTGGGTCCCCTGCCTGAGTACACACCCCTCAGCACCGCGGATGCCCGCTTCGACGGAGAAAACTCCGGTGACAACGCCGGCTTTTCCGTCTGCGCCGCGGGCGACGTGGACGCCGATGGTGTGGACGACCTCCTCATCGGGGTGCCGGCCGTTGGCTCCGTCGGCAGCGCCTACCTCGTGCTCGGCACCGCGCGCGGCACACACAGCCTCGCGGACGCGGAGGCCCACCTCCGCGGCGAGGCCACCAACGACAGCACCGGGCAGCAAGTGGAAGGCGCGGGAGACGCGAACCAGGACGGATTCGCCGATATCCTGGTCGGATCGGATCACTCTGGGTCCGCGCAGGGCGCGGGAGAGATCTACCTCCTCCACGGCCCCCTCTCTGGTGACCTCGACCTGGCGGAGGCGGACGTCCGCATCCACGGAGACGTGGCGGGCGAGAGCATCGCCATGGAGGTCGCCGGTGGCCATGACGCAAACGGCGATGGATTGCCCGACATCCTCACCGGCGCCCCCCGGTTTGGCGCCGGCGATGACGCGGGTGGCGCCTACCTGTTCTTCAACCCAGGCTGGTGAGCCCTACCCCTGGAACCGCCTGAGCGCCTCTTCCACCAGGGCCGCCGCGCTGCCTGGGGGCAGGCTGGGAGCCGGAGGCGCCGAGCCCACCGGCCCCCGGACACCCTCGGCGCGCGGGCCTATCCCGGCTTTCTCGCGCTTCTCCAGCAGGACCTTCACATCCTGTCCCGGAATGGGTCGCGGACCCCCGAGCTGGCGTGCCACCAGCGCGATCCGGCAGAGGTGCTCCACCAATTCCAGGCGCAGGAAGCAGGTCTCCAGATCGGGCCCGACCGCGAGCGCCCCGTGGTTGGCCAGCAGCACCGCGTCGGCCTGGCGGAGGGCGGCCACCAGCAGAGCGGCCTCGTCGTCGGACCCGGGGAAGGCGTAGGGTACCAGCGGCACGCGGTCGCCCAGCGAGACGACCGGCTCGGGCATGAACGGGGCGCCAAGCTCCACCCCCGCGACCGCGAAGCCAGTGGCCGCAGGCGGATGCGCGTGCAGCACCGCGTGGACCTTCGGCCGGGCCTGGTAGGCGGCGAGATGCAGCTTGAGCTCGGAGAAGGGCTTGCGGACCCCTTGCAGCACGTTGCCCTGGCTGTCCACCACGAGCAGGCACTCGGGGGTGACCTCGGCCTTGCTGACCGCGGTGGGCGTGCACAGGAAGCGCCCCTCACCGAGGCGGGCGGAGAGGTTGCCGTCGTGGTTGGCCACCCAGCCGGCGGCGTGCACGCGGTGGGAGAAGCGGACCAGATCGCGGCGGAGTTGCTCTTCCACGGGCTAGTTCCCTGGACCTGTCAGCATGGGCGTGCCAGCCATCTCCACCTCGTCCACGATGGCCAGGATGACCGAGTGGTGCGGCACCTCGGCCATGGAAGGCTTGGCCAGGATCTGCCGCGCGGTGTTGCCCTCGCGGGCGCAGAGCACGAGATCGCCGACCCCAGCCTGCACCGAGTCCACCGAGAGGAAGGAGCGGCCCATGGGCTGCCCGTGCTCGTCCACGGGCTGGACCACCATGACCGAGTAGCCCTCGAACACGGGGTGCTTGACCGTGCTGATGGCATTGCCGAGGACGCGGCAGAGGATCATCGCAGGTACCTCTCGTCACCCCAGAAGTGATCGACGATGGCGACGATGGCCACGTCCACCGGGGCGAACATGTTGGGCAGGGCCATGGCGGCCTCCCGCCCGGTGACCCACTCCACCGTATCCCCGGGGCCGGCCTGGAGCGGATCCGCGGCGATCACGGGGGGGCCGTCGGGCGCGCCGGAGTGATCGTGGGGCTGGATGACGAGCAGGCGGATGCCGACGAGCGTCTCGTACTTCTGCTCGCAGACCGCGGTGCCGATGACCTTGGCCAACTGCATGGTCAGAGCCCTCCGGGCGAGAAGGGGGCCGGGCGCAGCAGCCAGGCCAGGAATTCCGGGTGCGGGCGGGCGATGCGCTCGATCGCGTAGAGCGTGCCGCGCCGCTGGAGCACGCGCTCCCCCGCCTCCAGCGCGGCCTCGACGTCGTGCTGCCGGCCCTTGACCACGTAGTAGGCCCGGCCGCCCAGCGCGCCGGCCACGCGGACGCCGCACAGGGCCACCTCGGCCTCCTTCAACGAGCGATCGCAGGCCTCCAGCACGCCCGCGACGTGCTTGCCTTCGACCACGCCGAGGCAGTCTGGGTTCTCCCGGTCCTCCAGGCCCATGAGCCCCCGGGTCAGGCCGCGGTGGACCACCGGCAGGAGCATGCGCTCCACCACCCGATCCCCGGCGATCTCGCAGGCGGACTGGTACGCCTCTTCCACGTCGGCCACCGGCCCGGAGAAGAGGATGAGGTACTTGCCTGGCTCGATCAGGTTGGCCTCGTGCACCCGGACCGCGGCGCGCTTGAGGAGCGCGTCCACCGCGCGCAGACCGCGCGCCACGCTGTCCAGCTCGACGAGGGCCAGGGCTTCGACCAACCGCACTCCTCTCCGATAGCGTCAGACGATACGGAAGTAGCCCGCGAGCGTGCAGCGCCGCGTGCGGGTGAAGTGGCCCGCGTGGGTGACGCCCTCGCCGGTGGGGCTGGCGATGGTGAACGAGGCGTAGCCCTCGCCGCCAAACCCCAGACCCGCGTAGTGGGGCGCGTTCTTGACGAAGATGGAGCAGTCGCAGGCCCGCGCCATGCGGTGCAGGGCGTCGAGGTTCTTCGAGTACATACCGGCCGTGTGGCGGTTGCCCTGCTCGGCCTCGACCGCCAGATCGATGGCCTCGTGCACGTCCCGGCAGCGCACCACCCCGATGACCGGCATGAGCAGTTCGGCCTGCACGAAGGAGTGCTCGAACGGCACCTCGGCGAAGATGAGGCGGGGGTCGCCGCTGAACGGGATATCTACTTCTTTCAGTATTTTTCCGGCGTCCTGGCCGACCCACTCGGTGACCGGGTGCTCCTTGTCGGGCTGCACCACCAGCTTCTCGATGCGGCTGATCTGGTAGTTGCGGACCTGCACCCCGCCGGAATGCTGCATGGCCTCCATGAGCTGATCCGCCACCGCATCGACCACGAACACTTCCTTCTCGTCGATGCAGATCAGGTTGTTGTCCATGGAGGCGCCGGCGATGATGCCGCGCGCGGCCTGGCCGATGTCGGCGGTCTCGTCCACCACCACGGGCGGATTCCCCGGGCCGGCCGCGATGACCTTCTTGCCCGAGCCCATGGCCACCTTGACCACCGCGGGCCCGCCTGTCACCACCAGCAACTGGATGGCCGGGTGCTTCATCAGCTCCTGGGCCGAGGCGATGGTGGGCGAGGCCACGCTGGTCAGCAGGTTGTCGGGGCCGCCGACCTCCATGCTGGCGCGGTTCATGATGTCCACGGTGAAGGCCGAGGTATCCTTGGCGCGCGGGTGGCAGTTGAAGACCACCGCGTTGCCGCCGGCCACCATGCCGATGCCGTTGCAGATGATGGTCTCGGTGGCGTTCGTGGTCGGAGTGATGGAGCCGATGACCCCGTAGGGCGCACGCTCCACCAGGGTGAGCCCATCATCTCCGGTGTAGGCCACCGTCTCCAGGATCTCGGGCCCCGGGGTGCGGTTGATGGCCAGGACGTTCTTCCGGATCTTGTCCTCGACCCGGCCCATGCGGGTCTCGGCCACGGCCATGCGGGACAGCTCGATGGTCTTCTCCGTGAGACGCCGGCGCATGTTGGCGATGATCTCGCGCCGCTTCTCCAGCGGCAGGGCGACCAGCACATGCTGAGCCTGGCGCGCGGCCTGGCTGCACTGGGTGATGTCGGGCAGCACCCCGTGGGGCTGGGCCGGCAACGCAGTGGGAGCGGATGGCGCTTGGCCGCTGCGGACCTGGGTGAGGACCCGCTCGACGATCTCGGTGACCTGCTCACGCGGCAACATGGGGACCCCCGTTCAGGCGCGACGCACGGGGGCGCACTCAGCCCTCGCCGCGGCCGGGGTTCTTGGTGTAGACGACCTCACCCTCGACCTCCAGGATGTCCACGATGGCCATGATCACGGCATCGCAGGGGCGCTTGTCCGTGGCCTTGGTCATGCGGGCGGAGGAGCCGGAGGCGTACAGGACCACCTCGCCGATGCCGGCGCCCATGGCGTCGGCGGCGACCACGAAGCTGTCCTTGTCCTGCATGTCCAGCGAGAGATCACGGACCATGTAGAGCTTGAGGCCCTCGATCTTCTCGTCCTTGCGGGTCGACACGACGGTGCCGACGATCCTGCCGAGCTTCATGGTGCCTCCTGGATCGGTGGGGGGACCGGGTGACAGCACCCCGAGGGGCGCCGGGAACCGACCAGGGAGCCCACCCTACTTTTTCGGCTCGGGCTTGCGGCCGAGCGGCAGGACCTCGTCGATGTTCTCGTGCGGGCGGGGAATGACGTGCACCGAGACCAGCTCGCCGACGCGCTGGGCCTGGCGGGCGCCGGCCTCGGTGGCGGCCTTGACCGCCGCGACATCGCCGCGGACGATGGCGGTGACGTAGCCACCCCCGATCTTCTCGTAGCCGACGAGCTCGACCCGCGCGGCCTTGACCATCGCGTCGCTCGCCTCGACCATCGCCACGAACCCCTTGGTCTCGATCATGCCAAGAGCATCGGCCATGAGGAACTCCTCTCTCTGGTGCGGAAGGGACCCTGGTGGGGGCGACGGGCCGCCAAGGAGCGGAACCGCCGCGGGAACCGCCCAAGACTAGCGCGGGGAGGAGTCCGGGGCAAGCCGGGGGCTCAAGCCCACAGCACCGTGATCGCCCTGCCGGACGGCGCGACCCGCTCCTCGAAGCGCGTGCGCTCCTCGATATCCGCGGCCTCGGGGCGGCGGTCGAACAGCACGAGGTAGCCGCTCGGGAGGCCCACCCGCCCGAGGTAGGCGTCCAACTGCTCGATCCCCTTCGCCAGGGGGTCCTTCCGGCCTGGCGCCCAGACCTTCAGCTCCAGCGCCTCCCGCTGCCAGGCACGGGGTTCGCCCCAGGGCCAGCGCACCAGCAAATCGATCCGCCCGCGGCCGATGCCGTACTCGCGGTCCACGATGCCGCCTCCGTTGACAACGCGCTGGAGCCAGGCCATCAGCACCAACTGGGGCGCCACCTCGTGGTACGGCATCCGCCCGGCGAGCACATCCCCGTGCAGTCGCCAGAAATCCGCGAACTCCGCCAGCACCCGCGCCATGTCCAGCCGCCCGTCCGGGCCCACGAAGCTGCGCGGTTCTACCGCGATGTTCCCCTCCGCCGCGCCGCACAGCACCCGCGCGATCACCTCGCGGTAGATCGGGTTGGCCACCCGCACCGGTGGATCCGGCGCCACCAATCCCAGGTCCCGCACGAACTGGAAGTCGTCGTCGTAGGTATCCGACCCCACGAGATCGCCCGCCAGCAGCGGCTCCAGGATGCGCCGCACGCGCGGCTCCGCCAACCGCGCCACGAGCGAGTCCAGGTGCGTAGCCCGCGCCAGGATCAGCCTCTCCTTCGCCTCCTCGATGTGCTCCGCCGTCACCGGCCCGGGGGGCGCGATGCGCATCTCCTCCACGATCTCGCGGGCCAGCGCGTTCACCAGCCAGGGTTGCCCCCCGCTCACCGCGTGGGCCTGCTCCAGCGCCTCGGGGAGAAAGACCTGGCCTGCCTCCACCGCGTGCTGCCTATAGAGCTGCCCCATCTCCTCCCGGGTGAAATTCCGCAGCCACAGCGACTTGACCTTGACGTTGAACGGGCTGGCCGTGCCCAGCCGGGATGGATCGCCGCCGCTCGCGGCCTTGTAGTCGCGCACGTCGCGCAGCCCGCACAGCACCACCGAGGCCGGGAAGCCCGCGGGGCGATCGGGAAAGCCCGCCCGAAGCTGCCGTAGCACCGAGATCAGCGCGTCGCCGCGCAGCGCGTCGATCTCGTCGAGCAGGAGCACGACTGGGCGCGGGCAGGTGCGGGACCAGGCGGTCAATCCGTCCACGATCTGCGTCGGACCGTCCCACCTCGGCCACTCGGCCGGGGGGCGGCAGGCCTCCGGCAGATCCGCGCCCCCCCGCTGGAGGGACGCGAGCACCGCGCGCTGGGCGGCCTCGTAGTCCTCCCCGACCGCCTGCCCCGCCTCACACGAAGCGTAGACCGCCGCGAACCGGCCCGAGGCGGTGAGCAGGGCGGCCAACTCCCGCAGGGCTGTGGTCTTGCCCGACTGACGCGGGGCGTGCAGCACGAAGTACCCGAACTGCTCGACCAGGTCCTCGATCCCGGGCAGCCGTGCCAGGGGCGGCAGCATGTAGTGCATGCTGGCGATGCAGGGGCCGGCGGTGTTGAAGCGGCGCATGGGAGGCTCCTGCGTGGGAGTGTATCGCGGGAGGGCCCCGCCCGGGTGGATGCCTGGTGGGCGCTCTCCGGCGGAATTTCAGCGTTCAGGTAGGGTCTACGGCGGAGGCGGGGAGGTGACAGTCAGGGGCGGGAGGCTCGGCCGAGACGGCCTTGGCGGCAAGAGAAAATGTTATTTGTTGGTGCCTGACACCTGTTCCCGGAATGGGAATAGGCCCTCCCCTCCTCCCCGCAGGGAACCCCACTCCCGAACGGGGTCATGCCCCCAGTCCTGCCCCACCCACACCGGTCATGGCACCGAAGATGCCCCATCGCCCAGATTGACGGAAGCCGCCGGAACGGTAGACAGTACGCCTTCGCGCAGTCGCGCTGTCCACGGGGTCTCCGCCCCGCCTGGTATGGGGCAGAAATGAGGGCTTGATACCCAGAGGTGGTGCATCATCGGTGGCATGACCCAACGGCGGACCCGGCGGCGGCCCTCCCCGGTTACCTTCCCCCCATGCTCCCCCTCCTCCTGCTCGCCTGCGCGCTCTTCCCGGAGCCCCCTCCCCCCTCCGAGCCGCCCCCCGTCCCGGTGGTGCTGTCCCCCGAAGCCCGAACCGGTCGCATCACGTTCCGGGCGGAATGCCAGGCCTGCCACGGCCTGCACGCGGCCGGGGACGGCCCCGCCGCCGCCGCCCTCGATCCCGCCCCCGCCGATCTGCGCGGCCGGCTCCAGGATCCCGCCGAGATCATCCGCCGGGTCCGGCAGGGTTCGGACGGCAGCGCCATGCAACCCTGGCGCGACCGACTGGAAGGCGAGGAGATCGAGCAGATCGCCGCCTGGCTGGCCGGGCTGGCCGCGCCCGGGGGGGATTAGCCCGTGCGGGTTCCCTGGGCCTGGGCCCTGCTGCTGGCCCTGACCTGGAGCGTACTCCCCGCCCTGCCCGCCCTGCTGCACGGCGATCTCATCGGCCAACCCTACACCGACCTCTACCCCGCGGTCTGGGGCCTGCATTGGTTCGTCCACCACCAGCCGGGTGTGCCGACGGTCGCGCTCGAGTTGGGTTGGCCCGAAGGGGCCGGTTTCTACTACTCCAGCCCCATCCACGGTTGGGCGGCCTGGCCGCTCATGGCCCTCGGCATTCCCCTCCCCTGGACCTGGAACCTGACACTCCTGGCCGCGCGTCTCGCCGGGCCGCTGCTGGCGTTCGCCTGGCTGCGGGCCGAAGGCCTGGAGGCGCGTGGCGCGCTCGTGGGCGCGGCGCTCTTCGGCTGCGCGCCCACGCTGCACGGCTACGCGGTGGAGGGCATCGTCGAGGGCACGGACGCCTGGACCCTCGCCCTGTGGGGCCTGCTCGTGGCCCGGCGCCGCCCCATCGCGGCCTGTGCGGCCTTCTTCCTCGTGGTCGCCTCGTCCTGGTACCTGGGCTTTGCCGGCCTCCTCGTCGCCGCAGCTCGCACCCGCGAGGGCTGGCGCGCGCCTGTCACCGCTCTCGCCGGCACCCTGCTGGCCCTGCCGCTCTGGTTCCTGTTCCACGGCGCGTTCTCGGCTGCCGAACCCCTCGATCCGGTGGTCCGCCTGGCCATGGGCACGCCCCTGACCGTGCCCCGACCCGGCCTCCTGCCCGGCCTCAACCCCTTCGCGCTCACCAGCTACCTTGGAGTCATCGCGCTCGGCCTGTTCGCGCTCGGTGCGCGGTCCCGACCCTGGCTCGCCGCAGGCGCGCTGCTTTGCTGGCTGCTCTCCACCGGCTGGGGTCCCTGGTACGCCCTGCCCGGCCTGGCCATGGTGCGCTTCCCCTACCGTCTCGTACTGGCCGCACTCTTCCTGGCCGCGCCCGTGGTGGCGCTCTGCGCCCAGCGCTGGCGCCTCGGCGCCTGGTTGGCCCTGGTCGTGGTGGCCGAGGGCCTGCTGCTCTCCCCCGTCGAGCCGGTGCTGCCCTCCGCCCCGGCGACGATCCCTGCGCCCTACTGGGAGGTCGCGCCGACCGCGCTGCTGGAGGTCCCCGGCCCCGTGGCCCTGCCGCCCGGCCAGGAGAACCCCTCCCGCCCGCGTGCCCGGTACCTCCTCTACTACCAGGCCTTTCACGGCGCGGCCTCGCCCTGGCGTTTCGATTTCAACTCCGTGGCCCCGGCCGGGCAGGTCCCGTGGTTGGCCACCTGGCGCGCGCTCGATCCCCTGGAGCAGGCCGAAACCCCCGCGCAGCCGCCCTCCGTCGCCGACCTGACCACGGCGGGCATTGCCCAGGTGATGCTGCACCCGAGAGAACTCGGCGGGCGGGCGGAGCTCGCGCGGGACGCCCTGCAGCGCGCACGTTGGCGACGGGTGTCGGCGGACGGCGACCAGGAGCTCTGGCGAGCCCCCTGACGATCGGCGCGCCGGGACCCCCCTGGGGTGACTCTCCGCCGCCAGATGATTCATCTCGGCGAGGAGTGGCGCGCCGGGACCCCCCTGGGGTGACTCTCCGCCGCCAGATGATTCATCTCGGCGAGGAGTGGCGCGTTGCCTGATGTTCGCGCGCGCGTGAACATCCATGCTCCCTCGCGCGTTGATGTAAGGAACCCCCCTCCGGCGCCGTTGTCGGACCGCTCCCAGGAGGAAAGCCATGCGCCCATGGATGCTCACCCTCGCGTTGGCCGGCGCCGCCGCGGCCGCCGCCCTGCTCGGGCCCGCCCGGCGGCCGTCCCCCGCCACCGCCGAGCGCCCCCGCCCCGAGCCACCCATCACCCCTACCGTGATCGAGCCCAGCGGCCCCTCCGGCAGCCTCACCCTCAGTGCCACCCTCGATCAGGGCGTGCTGCTGGCTGGAGCCGACGAGGATCGCTTCCTCCTGCTGACCGTCAAGGCCCCCGAGCCCGAGGCCGACGTGCGCATGCCGGTAGATGTGTCCATCGTGATGGATGTCTCCGGCTCCATGAGCGGCTGGCACAAGATCGACTACGCCCGCCAGGCCGCGCGGGAGCTGGTCTCCTCGCTGCAGCCCGGCGACCGGGTCTCCCTGGTGACCTTCAGCGACCGCGCGCGGGTGCTCTTGCCCGCCCAGCCGGTCGTGGACCGCGATGGCATCCTCTCCGCAATCTCTCGCATCCGCGAGGGCGGCGGCACCAACATGTACGACGGCCTGACCACGGGCCTGGAGCAACTGCGCCTCGGGGGAGACGGCCACGTGCGGCGCCTGCTGTTGCTCTCCGACGGCCACGCCAACGTGGGCATCTCCGACGCCACCAGCCTCTCCCGCCTCGCCGGCCAGGCGGCGTTGGACGACGTGAGCACCAGCGCCATCGGGCTGGGGCTCGACTTCAACGAGGATCTGTTGGCCTCCATGGCCGACTCCGGTGGCGGCTCCTACCACTTCGTGGACGACGCCCAGCAGCTCACCGGCATCTTCGCCGAGGAATTGCACACCATGACCCGCACGGTGGCCCGCGATGTCACCCTGCGGCTCGACCTGCCCGAAGGCGTGCGGGTGGCTGAGACCTATGGCTACACCGACACCTCCGACAGCCGCGGCTGGCGGGTCTACCTCGGCGACATCTACGCCGGCCAGGAGCGCAAGGTCGTGGTGCGCCTC
>Ga0233425_10006745_pt1 | contig 16709 bp, 12 predicted proteins | sample Watercolumn_Towu_2_FD_181712 | JGI IMG/M metagenome (GOLD analysis project Ga0233425, IMG submission 181712) | Freshwater microbial communities from Lake Towuti, South Sulawesi, Indonesia - Watercolumn_Towuti2014_140_MG | ecosystem: Environmental > Aquatic > Freshwater > Lake | place... | reverse complement strand
TCTTCGGTTCCTGGAGGAAATGTACAACCGCATCAACGAAGACGAGGCGGTTGTCAAGGTGACCTGCCCCGAGTGCGGCGCCGTCTTCGAGCGCGAATTCGGCCGCCTGGGGGAATCGTAAGCTACCCCTTGGAGAACATCTTCAAGGAGGTAGCCTTCGTCGCCTATCATTTCCACTGGGACCGGGACCTCATTCTGGACATGTCGCATAAAGAGCGGCACGCCTGGGTGAAGGAGATCTCGGCGATCAACGAGAAGATCAACACCACCCGCTGAGCGCCTCCGGGGTCATCGACGCCAGGGGCGCCTCGGCGCAACGGGGTTTGGATGCGGCCTGGAATCACGGTCCAGCACACAGCGCTGCCCACGCGGCAGGCGGGGCTCGTGCGCTGCGATGTCACGGGCTTGATCGCGTTCCTCATGCCCCAGCGCTGGCCTACGGGTGCCACCCCGGGCGACTTCATCGAGATCGAGCTGGAGCGCGCGGTAGACTACTGGAACCACGCCGACCGTGCCCATTTCTCCGCCGCCACCAACCACGCCGTTTCGTCCTTCTTCGAGAACGGCGGGGAGCACCTCTTCCTCTTCGGGGTCTGCGTGGAGTCCTCCGCAGATCTGGCGGTCGAGGCCACCCTCGCCGGAGTGCTGGCTCCGCTGCTGCAGCGTTTGAGGGTGGAGGAGGACATCGCCATCCTCGCCAGCCCCGACATCGCCTATTTGCCGTGTTCGACGGATCACCTGGGGCGCACCTCCAGCCAGGCGGAGGTCGTCTGGGAAGCGCTGCTCGCCCATTGCGCCGAGATGGGGAACCGGTTCCTGGTGCTGGACGCTCCGCGCGGGGTCCACGCCGAGGAGCTGCTCTCCCTGGTGAAGGGCTTCGCGGAGCGCAACCCCTCCAATCGGTCCCACGGCGCTCTCTACTACCCCTGGCTCAGGCGGCAGGACGCCCACTTCCCCCCGTCAGGTGCCATCGCCGGGGTCTACGCGCGCACAGAGCGCGAGCGGGGTGTGTACGGCGTGGCCTGGCCGCCCGCCAATGTCTCGCTGCGAGGTGCGACCGATATCGAGGTGAACCCGGACTGGCGGGAGGCCGGCGCACTCTCCGATGGTCGCGTCAATCCCCTCATCATCCAGCCGGGCCGCGGGGTGGTGGTCTGGGGTGCGCGCACCCTCTCCGACGATCCGAATTTCCGCGCCGTCAACAGCCGCCGGGTGGTCTCCATGGTCACGGAGCAGCTCAGGCGCGACAACGAGTGGGCGGTCTTCGAGCAGAATGACGACAAGGTCTGGGCCGTGCTCGAGCGCAGCGCGCGGGTGCGGCTCGAGGAGTTCTGGCGCGCCGGGCTGATCACCTCCGAGAACCCCAGGGGCGACTACCTCGTCCAGTGCGACCACGAGACAAATCCACCGGTCGAGCGGAATGCAGGTACACTGAACGTACGCGTCCAGCTTCGACCCATCGGCATGACGGAGCACATCACCATCGATCTCCGGCTCGGTGAGAGCGGAGCCTAGGCCGAGGAGGAATTCCATGGCTGAGAAGAAATACCAGGGCCGCCAGGACGCCAGCGCCACGACCCTCGCGGATCCCGAAGGCAACATGATCTTCGCCCTGGAGATCGCCAACATCGAGGTGGCCAATTTCCTGGAGTGCTCGGGCCTCAAGAGCAGCACCGAGGTCTTCGAGATCCAGGAGGGTGGACTCAACGAGTACGTCCACAAGCTGCCCGGGCAGACCAGGTGGGAGAACATCGTCCTGCGCCACGGAGTGACCAACGACATCACGCTGCAGAAGTGGCGTGAAGAGGTCACCCAGGACAAGTTCGCGGCCCGGCGCGACGGCGCCGTCATCATCAAGCGCCTCGACGGGCGCGAGGTCCGCCGGTACACCTTCAAGCGCGCCTGGCCGGTGGCCTGGGAGGGTCCCGCCTTCAACTCCAACGGCGCGGATCTGGCGGTGGAGATGCTGGAGATCGCGCATCACGGCATCGAGGTCACCGTCACCCAGTACGCCAGCTAGCGAGGCCGTCCCATGGCTCCCCCACGCAGGATTCCCGGTGAACGGATGGCGGTGCGCCTCGGCGTGCGGCTGCGCCGCGCCGAGCCCCGCGGCATCGGTGGGGAGTTGCAGCGCCGCATCGCCGGGCGGCTCGCGCCGGTGGCGCCACGACCGCTGCTCCAGCGGTTGGCTCGCTGGGAGGGCTCGGCCATGCTCGGCTGGTCCCTCATCGAGCACGCCTCCGGGCCTGGTGCCTGGTTCCATGCCCCAGGCCTCGTGCTGCCACTACCTGAAGCCCCGGTTGCGGCGGGTGCAGTGGGGAGCGTCGCGGAGTTGACTCCCCGCGGCTCCGTGCGCCCGATCGCGGCCCGGTCCCCGCAGCCCGCGGCGGCGCCCTCGGTGGACCGTTCCGCTCACGCCACGCTGCGGCGTGCCGCGCGGCGTGCTGACCGGGGGCGGCAAGTGCCCGCGCTGCGCTCGCTGTGGGCTGAGCGCTCACGCGGTCCGCAGCCGACCGTCCACCACGAGACCTCGCCTGCCACCCCGGGCGTTGGGGTGAGCTCCGCACCGGGGCAGTCTCCCGGAGCTGAGCGGCTGGGAGGACCCAGGGCGCTTCGCCCGCCCGGCGCTCCGTCTCGCCGGGATTGGGGTGCACGCTCCGAGGTTCGCCCCGTCAGCCGCCGTGCGGCCATTCGCCCAGCGCGAATCGTCGCCCCCGAGGCATACCTCGGAGTGCCGGCGGCGTCGGACCGGGGGGTGTCGCACCAAAGGGTCGTGACACGCCGCAATGCCGACGAACCCTCCGCCCAGGGCGAGGTCTTCGGGGCCTCCCCCCGCGTTCAGACCGCCTTCGAGCGGTTGGAGCAGCGCGCGGAGCGTCCCATCGGGCTGGTCTCAGGGGATCTCGGCTGGCCCACGCGCCCGGAGCATCCGGCCGCGCGCGGCATGGCCGCAGCGCAGCCGGGGCTGGCCCCGGTCGCGATCGCGTCGGAGCCGCCTCTCGTACCTCCCCAGGCTCACCCCGCCCGAGGTGTGCTCGCCGCGCTCGCGCGTGCCGGCAGCCCGGAGCAGGTGATCCGGACCGTCATGGACTCCACCATCGGACAGGGCGCGCTCGGTGCCTTGCCTGCCCCCATCGCCGAGGTGGTGGAGGAGATCCGGCGGCAGGCGCGGCAGGCCGCGGCGCAGCCTGCCCGGGCGGATGGCCGGCCCGCGCGGACCAGCCTGGCGCGAACGCGTGCCGAAGCGCCAGCACCAGCGGCAGCCGATCGCCTGCCGCTCCCAGCTCGTGACGGTGGCGGAGCACCGGTGGTCAGCCTGGCCACCCAGCGCTTGATCCGCCGTCTGCAGCAATTGGTCCACATCGCCGAGACGGATCGTCGCGTCCTGGAAGCCCAGCGGCGCGTCCGGATGGCGGAGGACTCGGCGCAAGCACGCGCCGAGGGCAGCGCCACCCCAGCAACCGCTTCCACCGCCGGCGGCGCTCCGGTGGACCTCGACACCCTCGGCCGGGACGTCCTGGCCGCAGTCACCCAGCAATTCCAGGCCCGCAACGAACGACGCCAGGAGGATCCCGATGTCCGGAACGACGTCTGGTGGTAACCCCGCGAAGGCCACCTTCTACATCATCGAGGGGACCAACGCCGGCAAGACCTTCACGGTCCAGTACAACCCCAAGGAGTTCAAGGAGGACAAGAAGGTCTCCTGGAAGGAGGTCGACGAGCAGGGCAAGGACAAGTCCCCCCTGGAGTTCCAGAAGGGCAGCCCGCGCTCCGTCACCATGGATCTGATCTTCGACACGACCAACCTGGAGCAGGAGACCAGCGTCTATGACAAGTGGATCGAGCCGCTGATGGCCACCACCAACGCCGACGCCACCCCAGGCTCGGGCGAGTCCACCAAGCAGTCCAAGAAGCGCCCGACCACCATCCGGTTCCAGTGGGGCGGCTACCAGCTCACGGGCGTCATCGAGTCCATCAGCACCTCCTACACCCTGTTCTCCGCCAGCGGCGTCCCGCTGCGGGCCAAGGTCCAGGTCAAGATGAAGGAGTGGGATCCCACGACCTTCGGCTTCCGGACCGGCGCCGCAGGCTGGGCGGGCACCGACATCCGCCTGGTGCAGGCCGTCGCCGGCCAGACCCCGACCGACCTCGCGAACCAGAACGGCACGACGGCGCAGCAGATCTGCGAGGACAACGACATCGAGGATCCCATGCAGCCCTTCTCCGGCGGCGAGGAGGTCATGATCCGGCCCGGGTACCCGGGTGGAGCGTCTCCACAGGCTCCCTCTCCTGAAAACCTCGACGTCTTGGACGAGTTCGACATCATCTAGCCGGCGAGGTAGCCCATGTCTCCCCAGCAGAGTGGCAGTTCGGCGCGATCGAGCGTCCCCTCCTACAAGATCACCATTGGCTCGGGTCACACCTTCGAGCAGCCGGAGGGCGATGGAGTCCAGTCCATCGTGATCGAGGATCACGTGGACATGATCTCCATGTTCACGATCCGGCTGGGGGGCACGGAGGGTCAGCCCGAGTGGGACTTCAACATCGGGGACGAGGTGGAGGCCCGGCTGGGCGAGGGGGACGCGCTGCTGTTCAAGGGGCAGGTGGTGGCGCTGGAACCCTCCTGGACCATGGACGGAGGCTCCACGCTGACCATCCGCGCGCTGGATCCCCTCCACAAGCTCGGCCGCGGGCGCAACACCCGCTTCTGGGAAGACGTCCTCGACTCCGACATCGTCTCGGAGATCGGTGCGGAGTGTGGCCTGCCGGTGGAGGTGGACGCCACCGGCACCACCATGCCCTACGTGCTCCAGCGCAACGAGACCGACATCGCCTTCCTCAAGCGCCTGGCGGCCCGCAACAACTACACCCTGCGCGTGGACAACGGCACCCTCAAGTTCCAGAAGAACCAGTACACCGGCGCCGAGAACGCGGTCAGCCTGGGCGGCAACCTGCGCTCGCTCAGGGTGGCCTTCAACAGTGTCGATCAGGTCTCCGAGGTGGTGGTGCGCGGCTGGGACATCGCCGCCAAGGAGGAGGTCGTGGGCACGGCCGCCACGGGTGATCTCGCCAAGGTGGGTGACGGCGATCTGGGCTGCCAGCTCGCGGAGACCGCTTTCAGCTCCTCCACGGCCTACATCACCGATGTGCCGGTCGGCACGCAGGCCCAGGCCAACGCCATCGCGCTGGCCGAGCTCGAGCGCCTCGCGCGGCAGTTCGCGCGCGGGACGGGGACCATCCAGGGCAACGATGCCGTGCGGGCTGGCACCGTGGTGAACCTCGAGGGCATCGCGGCACCGTTCAATGGCAAATACTTCGTGCTGGCTTCGCGCCACATCATCAGCCCCCGCACGGGTTACACCACCGAGTTCACCTTCTGCAGCAACACCTTCGGAAGCAGTAGCTAGCACACGGTGATTCTCGACTTTCATCAAGTCACGAGGCGGTCCCCATGACCATCCGCAAGGAGTTTTTGGGGCGCGGTTGGGCGTTCCCGTTCCACTTCGACCCGGCCAGCGGCGGTGTCGCGTTGTCCGAGTACGAAGAGAACATCCGGCAGAGCATCACCCTCATCATCGGCACCAAGCCGGGTGAGCGTCCCATGCTGCCGGAGTTCGGCTGCGGGATACACCAATTCCTGTTCGCCCCGAACACCCGCGCGACCGGCAACATGATCGCCTTCCACGTGGAGAAGGCGCTCCTACGCTGGGAGCCCCGCATCAAGGTCGAGGGGGTCAAGGCCTCCACCGGCCGCGACGGGGAGGTCCGCGTCGAGGTCGACTACCGGATCATCTCCACCAACAGCCCCCAGAACCTGGTTCACGTGCTCACGAACAAGAGTGGACGCTGATGCCCATCCGCCCCCCGAACCTGGACGACAGGCGCTACGCCGATCTCGTGGCCGAGGCCCGCGCCCTCATCCCGCAATACTGCCCCGAGTGGACCAACCTCAACGACGCCGATCCCGGCATCACGCTGGTCCAGTTGTTCGCGTGGATGACGGAGATGATCGTCTTCCGGCTCAACCGCGTGCCGGACAAGACCTACATCCACTTCCTCAACTTCATCGGTGAAGAGCGCCGCACGGCCCTGCCCGCCGTGGCCCCGCTGACCTTCACCCTGAAGGGCGAGGGCGACGCGGCTGAGGTGCCAGCCCATACGCGCTGTTCCACGCGGCAGCGCGAGGAGGCCCCGGCGCTCGACTTCATCACCACCGAGCCCCTCACCGCGCACGGGTGCAAGGTGGACCGTGTGGTCGCCGTGCGTGGCGGGCGTCGGCCCCTGGTGCGCGAGCTGCCCTTCCACCGCATCGCGGATGCCGATTCGGCCATGGTCTTCGGCGGGGGCCGGGGCATCCAGGTCTTCGAGATGGACCCGGTGGAGTTCGGGCCCGACTCCTACACGCCCCACCAGTTCCTCTACCTGGCCCATGACGATTTCAGGTTGATGGACATGGACCCCGAGGAAGAGCAGCGCCCGGTGGGGCGCCTCTCCATCGTGCGGTCCTCGGCGGGTACGGACCGCCTCTCCGTCGTCAGCTTGTTCGACTGGGAGTACCCGACGGCCGAGGGGTGGCGTTCCATTCCGGTGGACAAGGAGCCCGAGGATGTCCTCGGCATGCCCGTCCAGATCCTGCTGACGGCCCTACCCCAGGTCCAGCCGCTGGAGGGCTTCCAGATCCCTGGGGAGTCCATGGCCTTCCCCGAGACCGTGGGAACCTCGCGCTACTGGATACGCGGGCGGCTGGCGTATGAGCGCTGGCTGGCAGGACGCATGAGCGAGGACCTCGAGGTCTTCTGGAAGGACGACCGCGGCGGCGCAGAGCGACCGCTCAACAACTGGGAGGTCCGTGCGTCGGGGCGCACCCTGCTGTGGTCCCTGTCCGACCTGCCCCCCATGCGCGGCGGTTGGACCTTGCGGCTTTCCCTGACGGATCGCGGCATGCCCGGCGGGCGCAGCGGCTACCTGCCGGCCTACCGCTGGTCCTACCGCCGGGGCGAGACCTGGGAACCCATCGCAGACGACCAGGTCCGCATGGGGGGCACCACGGTCATCATCACCGGCCCGCTGCCGGACATGGCCAACGACGGCTTCAACCTCAAGGCGGAGCGCGTCGAGACCGTCTTCTTGCGCAGCCTGGCGCCCGACCTCGACCTCGACCTCTCCTGGCGCCGCCCGGTGGAGATCGACATGTTCGCGGGCGATGACCCGCGCCGCGTGGAGCGCCTGTTGCTGGACGAGGCGCCGTGGTCGCCCTTCCAGATCAACGCGGCCCTGTCTCCCACCATCGGCCGGAAGTGGTACATCGGCTCCGACCTGTTCGAGAACCGTGCCCAGAAGCAGGTGCTGGTGGAGATCGAGGTCAGCTTCGAGTGCAATGGCGAGGCCGTCGCCGAGCCGGAGAACGACTACCTGATGCAGCTCACCTACCGCGCCGGTGACAACTGGCGCGTGGTGTGGAGCGACGACAAGCGCTACGCCGGCTTCACCTTCGCGGGGATCGAGCTCGACAAAGACGCCGCCAAGAAGCCCGGCAAACGCCGCGTGCGGCTCGTGCTCGATCCCAAGGAGCAGCTCAAGGGGCTGGCGCGGCATACGGTGGGCGAGCGGGAGACCACATGGATCCGGCTCGAGCTGGTCAAGTCGAACCTGACCTTCGAAGACAAGGAGAAGAACCGTCATCCCATCGTTCCGCGCATCCACGCGGTGCGCCTCGGGGCCGACAAGACCCTGGGTGACGGCACCTACGAGCAGCCGATGCCGGGGCCCAAGGCTGCCCAGGTGGACTACCGCGACCAGAACCGCCGGCTCACGCGGGTGGTCACCTGGGCCGCACGGCGGCTGTCGGAGTTCCACCCGTTCTTCCCCTTCATGGAGATCGAGGAGGAGAACCTCGCGCTCTACCTGCGCTTCGACAAACCCTTGCCGCGCGCCGCGCGCCACGCCATCCAGTTCCGCTGCCGCGGTGAGTCGTTCCTCCCCGAGGGTTCGCGTGTGGAGTGGGAGGTCCTGGAGCAACGCGCCCACGGCCGCACGGCCTGGCAGCGAGTGGCCTCCACCGAGGCCGCGGATGCAGACGCTGTCCGCGCGGTCTACGACTTCACGCGCACCGGGCAGTTGGCCTTTGCCTATCCGGATCCACCCACGAGCCCGCGAGAGGGGTTCTGGCTGCGGGCGCGCATCGATCTGCCCGGGGAGGAGTCCCAGAAGCGCGTGCCCGCCTTCCCGCCCCTGTCGCACATGCTGCTCAACACGGTCGACGCGGTGAACTTGAGCGCGGTCAAGCGTGAGAGGTTCTCGGGCTACGGCGTGCCGAACCAGGTGCTGCGCCTCCGGCGTAAGCCCGTCTTCGTGCACCATGGGGATTCGGAGCGGCGGATCTTCGCGCGACCCGAGCAGTTCCAGGATCTGCTCGTGCTGGTGGACCGCGGCCACGGGCGCACCGAGCCCTGGCTGCCCGCCCGCGAGGGCAACCTGCTGACCGCCGGCAAGGACGACCGCCTCTTCGTGGTGGACTCGGTGGATGCCACCCTCACCTTCGGCAACGGCGTCCGCGGCCGGATGCTGCCAGTAGGGGCCAACAACGTCATCGTCGAGGTCTACCACCATGTGCCGGGCGCGGCCGGGAACGTGGCGGCGGGCAGCGTGTGCATCTGCGAGGGCTTCGCGGATCGGCTGAAGGTGCTCAACCTCCTGCCGGCGGTAGGCGGCCGCGATGCCGAGAGCATCGAGGAGATCGTGCGGCGCGCCCCGAGCCTGCTGACCAGCCGCAACCGGGCGGTGACCGCCAGCGACTTCGAGATCATCGCGCGGGAATCCTCGGGCGAGGTGGCCCGGGCGGCCTGTTCCGGCGACATGGCGCCGGACGGCAGCGTCGAGGTGATCGTGCTGCCCAAGCGCCGCGAGGGCGAGGAGGTCCCGGATCCCTTCCTGGCCGTGGGACTGCGCGATCATGTGCAGCAGTACATCAAGCGCCGTTGCCTGATCAACGTCTCCCCGCGGGTCCGGCTGGCCAGGTTCAGGCCCATCGACATCTCGTTGACCCTGCGCCTGCGGCCGAACACCAACATCCTGGTGGTCCGGGAGCAGGCCATCGCCTGGGTCCGGCGCTTCCTCGATCCCTACCGTGGCGGCCTGGACCGCGATGGCTGGCCCTTCGGAGGCACGCTCTACGCCCAGGACCTCGCGCGGTTGGTGGCGGACATCCCCGACATCCGTCACGTCACCGCCGTCCAGCTCTACGACGTGAGCGATCCGGCCCAGCGCCGCAAGGGCCCCGGCTGGGAGGAGGGCGAGGGGGTCGTAGTGCTGTATCAGGTCGAGCACGACCTCTTCTGGGCGCGCCGAATCCGTGTGACCGGCGAGGAGCTCGGCGAATGACGGGCCATGAACTCGCGCCCAGCACGCCAGGGGTGCTCCAGCGAGTCCCGGGAGATCTCCTGTACCTCGAGGAGGTCGTGCGGGTGAACTTCCCGGTGCAGGAGGCCAAGGCCTACCTCCGGCGCCACATGGGCAACGTCGTGCGCTTCCGGCTGGTCGAGGCCCAGCGGAGCGAACGGGTGGGCCACGTGCGGTTGGTGGAGATCCAGCCCGCCGCGGGCGGCGAGCCGATGGTGGTACGCGCGCGGCGCGTCCTGCCAGATGGCACGCCCGCGGCCAGCTACGCTCCCGAGGAGCTCGTCTCGCTCCAGCCCGAGTTGGTGCTGGCACCCGGGCATCAGCCCTTCGCCATCACCCCGCAGGACGTGGTGGTCCTCCACGTTCCAGTGCGGGGCTACACGCGCTACCTGCCGGCCATCTTCCAGGGCAACGCGCCCTCCGAGCGGCGCGATGTCACCCCCGTGGACGAGATGACCCAACGACGCCTCGGGCTCGCGGAGCGCACCGCCAGCCGCGATGTCACGGTCCAGAGCGCGGACACCTTCCGGCGGTTCCTCTTTCTGTTCCAGCACCTGATGACCACGGTGGTCGACACGGTGGAGGGGCTGCCCGCGCTGACCGATCCGATCAACACCGATCCCCGCTTCCTGCCATGGATCGCGAGCTGGGTGAACTTCGAGTTCGATGCAGCCCTCTCGGTCCACGAGCAGCGCGAGCTGGTGCGGCGGGCCATCCGGCTCTATCGTCTGCGCGGCACACGCGAGGGTGTGGAGGAGATGATCTCGGTGCTCACCGCGGCGCCGGTCACGGTGGTGGAGTGCACCAAGCCACCGCCGGCGGTGCTCGGAGGCTGCACCCTCGCCGGGAAACCCACGCTGCCGGAACGCTACCTGGGCGCCGAGCCGCCCGCCCACTTCCTCTACCCCCACACCCGGCCGGTCACGCGCTACTTCGTGCTGGAGCTCGAGTCGCGCAGCCGCTTCGAGCGCCGGTTCGGCGAGCGGGCCGCGGACGTGCTCAGGCGCATCAGCCGCATCGTCACCACCGAGAAGCCGGCGCACGTGCAGTTCACCATCCGGTTTGCAGAAGAGACTTGATGAGATCCCCAGGAACCTGAGGTCCGGCGCGACCAGGAAGGGCACCCCATGAGCAAGGAATTGGAGCTGACGCGGCTTTCCCCCTTCGAGGGCCTGTGCCTCACGGCGCAGGACATGCTCGACGAGCAGGGCTACCACCGCAGGGCGCTGGCCCGGCACAACCTCTTCCTGCACGGGCACGGCATCGTGCAGGGCCTGCAGGTGGAATTGCAGCAGCGCAAGCAGGCGTACGTGGCCGTCATCCAGGCGGGGTTCGGCATCACCCGCATCGGACAGGGGGTCCAGTTGTCGGAGGCCTCCGAGGTGGCGCTCGAGGTCCCGAAGCAGGATGGCGAGTACATGCTGTGGCTCTTCCACGTGGAGAGCCCGGACGACGGCAGCCAGCGCCCGGTGTTCGACACCGGCGAGGTCAAGCCAGCTCGCATCCGGGAGGGCTCCAGGCCGCGGTTGCACCCGGTCGAAGAGGACCAGCCCGACGCCGTGGCGCTTTGTCGCATCAACGTGCGTCTGGGGCGCCTGGTGCAGGCCCAGCTCCCCGTGCCCCGCGCCGGGCGCCAGTCCCGCGCCGCCGAGAGCTACCTGAAACCGCGGGTGGTGGAGTACATCCGGCTCAACAAGAAGATCCTGCAGTCCCTGTACCGCACGGCCCTGGTCAAGGAGCTCGGGCTCGACACGCTGGGCTTCTACTCGGCCCTCGTGGGCTCCGAGTTGCTGCTGATCGAGGAGGGCACCCCCGACCGCGTGCTGTACCGGACCGCGGGCCTGCTCATCAACTATGGCCACGACTTCTTCAACCCGCTGAACACCACCACCAGCCGGATCGAGAAGTACAAGGAGTTCATCCGCCAGGTCAACGCCGCTGTCCCCGGCCCGGATCAGGCGGATGAGGTCTGGCTCAAGTGGTTCGAGAAGTTCGAGCGCCTGCTGCAGCCGCTGGGCCGGATCGTGGATGAGCTCGAGGCTACGGTCGAGGCCCAGCGGTAGGACAGGGGAACATGGAAGCCGACGCCCAGACCGTGAGGGTGCGTGTCCAGGTAGTGGACATGCAGCCGCGTCTGCTCGACCTCGTCGTCCCAGCCTACCTGCCGGCCAGCGACATCACGGTGCGGATCGCGCGGGACGCCGGCCTGCAGCCCCACTGGCCCGACGGCCGCCGGCGACTGTACCTGCTGCGGGCGCGCGGCCGCCTCCTGGCGGCCCACGAGAACCTCGGCTCGCTCGGCGTCGTGCCCGGTGAACTGGTCTACCTGCTGCCCGAGCCTCCGAGCCAGGATGTCCTCGAGCAGCGACCTGACTACCCCTCCACCCGTGGGTACGCCGGGCAGGGTGCCCTCGCCCTGCTCGGGTCGGCCGCGTTGGTCTGCGCCTGGGGGCTCGGCTGGGGAGTGGCGCTGTCCATCTCGCGCAGCCTGCCGGTGGTGCTGCTGCCGGGCCTGGCGCTCGGGTTTCTCACCACGAACCTCGCCCGCCACGCCTGGGGCGGGCGCGGTGCCAGGCTGCGGGTGGCGTTCACCGGCTTCATCTTGCTGCTGCTGGTGGCGGTCCTGGCGCTCGCCGGGCCATTGTTCTTCGCTGGGGTCAGCGCCATCGCCCTTCTGCCGGCCGTTCCGGGGGTGCTGGCTGGCTGCGTGGGGGTGTTGGTGGGCTGGTTGGCCTGGTGGGGGCCGGTAGAACCGCTTCCTCCGGTCGAGGAGGTCGAAGCCGTCCAGGAGCGCCAGGCTGTTGCCACGGTCTACTGTGGCGTCTGCGGCCAGCAGGTCCAGCCCGAGGTGCGCCGGGAGTGCCCGCACGGCTGCGGGAGGTTCTTCCACAAGGGATGCTTCGACGCTCGGATCAGCGTGTACCGCGGCGACGCTCGAGTCTGCGGGATCTGTGGGCAGCAGGTGCAGGGGAGATAGGCTGGAAGCTGGAGCCGCAGGTGCGTGGCTCCGGTGCTCACCGGGGATACTCCCCGAGGGGAGGGGTCGTGGCGCCGCCCACGACCTCGATCACGAGGGCCCCGAAGCGGGTGGGCCCGAGCAGGCCCAGGAGCGTCACCAGGCGGGCTTTCACCAGGTTGAGGGCCAGATCCTCGCCGGCCAGCTCAAGCTCGCGGCCGATGGATAGCAATTCGCGGGTGGCGAGATCGGCATGGGCGAGGTGGACGTGGGCCGTGGCGCGGTCGAGCGCCAGGCTCGCCAGGAGCGCGTGGTTGCGGCGAGCTCGGGCCACCTCCAGCAGCGGTGCGCTGCGGTCGAGCACGGGCTGCCAGGCGGCTTGACCGAGGAGCAGGGCTACCGCGAGCACACCGGCGGCCGCCTGAAGCAGGGTGTCCTCGGCGCGTTCGCCCGCAGCCTGGGCCTGGTCGAGCGCGGCGGCTGCCGGGCGGGGGGATCCGGTGCGCAGCAGCAGCGCCCCCAGCATCAGGGCGGCTCGGCCGAGGGCAGGCTGCGCGTCGTGCTGCTGTGCCAGGGTCAGGGCCTGCTCGAGGGCTTCACGGGCGCGGTAGGGGTCGGAGCCCGCTTCACAGCGGTCGGCCAGCTCCAGCAAGACCGCCAGGCGGTCGTGGTCCCGGGAGGTGGGCAGGCGATCGAGGGCTTCCCGCAGCAGGCCGACGGCGTCGAGGGATGCGCCCCAGGCCCGGGCCAGGAGGTGATCCAACGCCGCCTCGGGGGCGATGGGTGCGCCCTGGATCTCGTCCAGCAGGGCCGCGCCGGCCTCGGGCTCCCCTGCGGCGCAGCGTGCCCGCACGGCCATGAGCAAGGCGCGCTGGGCGATTCCGGGTTCGCCGCGCACCGCGGCGTCACGGCCCAGGGCGCGTAGCCAGCCATCGGCCTCAGCCGACTCGCGCACCAGCAGCAGGGCGCCAAAGCACAGGCGCAGGCGCAGCGCGAGGGTCGGATCGGGGTGGGAGGCGAGCCGGCGATGGGCGGCCGCGCGCAGCGCCTCCGCCCGCTCCAGCCCACGGCCGAGCAGGGGGGTGGCCTCCAGCGCTGCCAGCAGCGCCGGTGCGTCATCGGGAGGACGGCGGGCGATCAGGCTTCACCCCAGCTCGGTGATGGCCGCGAGGCGGTCGAGACAAGCCTCGCGGGCGGTGTGCATGCGCGCACGGCAGGCCACGATCGCGAAGTCGGCGCCGGAGGCGCGCGCTCCGGCCTCGGAGGTGGGGCGATCCTGCAGCTCGCGCAGCTCCTCGTCGAGGCGTAGCAGCTCGACGGCCTCGGCGCGGAAGGCCTTGTAGGCTGTGCGCAGGGTGGCGACGAGCGCGCCGTCGAGGGCGACGCGTCGGCATGCCAGGGCTGCGGCACACAGCTCGACCTGGGCGCGCCCGCCGGCGGTCATCAGGCGCTGGATGGCGGCGCGTTGTGCCCGCACGTCCACACGCCCCCAGGGGGTGCGCTCGAGCTGCGGAGCGGTCCGCTCCAGGGCGGCGTCCACCAGGGACGCGGGGTCGGCTGGGTCGAGGGCGGGTTCCTCGGGTAGCGGGAGCCAGGGAGGGACCTCGGGCAGGGGTGCGATCTGCCCGGCCTGGCGCAGGGCCGCGCCCACCCAGTGCCGCGCGAGGGGGCTGGGGCTCCCGACGGAGGGGGCATCTTCACCGGCCCGCCCTGCGACGCGGCGGAAGAGGACGTGCGCCGGAGACACCTGCTCCGCGACCTCTCCCGCGACCTCCAGCGTGGCCTCGACCGCGGCTTCAGAGAGGGCGGTGCGCACGGCGCGGTCACGGAGGACGAGGTCGTAGGGCCCCTCGGCTGCGAGGGCCAGGCTGGCCAGTGCGCCGAAGCGCGCCGCGGCGCCATCGAACCCCCCCGCTTCGGGGAGGAGGGCTCCGGGGGCCGCGCCAGCCAGGCGCGCGAGGCTGCGGCTCAGTGGGCGGGCGCCGAGACGCGCGGTGATCCGGCCGGCGGCGATGGGGCGCCCGAGGCCGTCGAAGGGGCCGGCCAGCCCCTCGAGGTCGTCGGGCCCGCAACCCCGTCCGACCAGCAGCGCGGGGTCGTCCCAGGCCTCGAGCGGGGCCCGGAGGACCGCGTCACCCGCGAGCGGGCCTGCTTCCGCGGGCGGGGCACCGGCCCCGGTGGAGAGGGCTCGGCCAGCCGTGTTGAGCGCGGTGTCCAGGAAGCCCAGGTCGTCCTGGGCCTGCCCCATGCGCTCCCGGAGCGCACGCAGGCGGGCCAGGTTGCCACGCCCGCCGCGGTGGAAGTGCAGGATCGCGTCGCTGTCCTCGGGGAACGGGAGCGGCTCGTCGTCGTCGTCGCCGCCGTACTGCAGATCTGCCTGAGAAACGCTGCCGCCGCCCCCGCGTGCCTGGGGCAGTCCGCGCATGGCCGCGACGGCGCGTCCGCTGCCCCGCTCCCGCTGGCCCGTGCGTTTCTCGGTCTCCTCGGCTTCCTGCCTCTCAACGGCCTCCTCGTCGTCACGTTCGGCCCCGCGTGCTTCCGTGGCCGCCGCGGCGATCTGTGCGGCCTCGGGCCGATCCAGAAGCTGCGCCACCGCCTGGTTGCCCCACTGCGCCTGGAGCTGGGCGGCCACTTCGGGGGAGACCTCGCGCTGGCGATCGAGCCGCTGGACCTCCCGCTGGGCCTTCGCCTCCGGCTTGTGCGCTCGCCGGGGCTCGGGCTTGACGTGCTCCCTGGCGAGTCCGGCGCGGGGGTCTTTTCCAGAAGGCATGGAGAACCTGGACCGTTAGATGCAGTGTGCGCACAGATGCCCACGATGCCTCGTGGTCTGCTACGCTGCTGGTTCCTTCCACGGAGCAAGGAATGAATCCTATCGCAGGGCTCACCGCCACGGGAAGACGGCTGCACGGTCCGGCCGCCGATCTCGTCGAGCTTGTCAATGAGAAGGGCTACCGCCACACGGCCATCCAGTTCCACCCGGAGTTCAGGGATCACCCCGCCATCAACAGCTCCCTGGGGGTCGTCCTGGGCTTCCTGGAGTCACCGATGGTGACGGGGCTCGTGGAGATGTTCGCCCACGACTCCGAGCAGGGTGCCTTCGTCTACCCCACGGGTCAGGCCTGGTCTGTGGCCGAGATCAACCGTATCTACGCCGACCTCGGTGAGGCTCCGGGTGTCCGGGCCGGCCTCGAGCTGATGTACGCTGCGGGCGAGATCCTGGTGGACGCCGCCCAGACCGGCGCGGCGCATGGGGTCTACTCCCATGGTGGGCTCACCCCGTGGCGGGTGCTGCTGAAGCCCGACGGGCAGGCCGAGATCATCGGCTACGCCCTGCCCCAGGTCGAGATCCTGCGCTTCCGCGACGATTCCCAGGCCATTCCGCGGGAAGATTCCTTCCGCTATTGCCCACCCGAGCGGTTGGAGGCCGCGCCCGAGGATCTCTCCTCGGACCTGTTCGCCCTGGCGCTCATCGCGTTCGAGCTGATGACGGGAAAGCCGGTCTATGACGGCCTTGTCAATGACATCCGGGCCATGGCCAGCCGCGCCGAGGGTTCGCGTCGCTTGTTCCGGTTCCGCGACCAGATCCCGCGAGGCGTCCAGGAGCTGCTCAAGGTCTGCCTGCGCCGTGACGCACCCGATCGGTTCGCCGACGGCGCGGCCTATATGGATGCGCTGGCGGCCGTGCTCGGCAGTAGCGAGGCCACCGGCCCTTCCCTGATCGACGTGATGGTGCGCGTCGTGAAGGTACCGCAGCGGCAGGGGACCCCGATGCAGGACGGCGGCGCCACCATGATGGTGCCTCGTGAGCAGTTGGTCGCGCTCCTGGCGGGAGAGGAGGCCGAGACCGCCGCTCGCCAGGCCTGGAAAGCGCCGACCCGCAAGCGCAGGGTGGCGCCGCGCTCCCTGGGTGGTGAGGGGGAGGGTGAGGCTGCCGGTCAGGCTGAGGTACCCGCGCAGACCGCGCCCGCAGCGGAGCCCGCGCCCCCGACGCCGTCCGCGCCGGCCCTCGCCGCTTCCTCGCCTGCGCCGATACCCCCTGCCGTGCCCCCGACCGAACCGCAGCCCGCGGCCGAGATCCTGCGCACCTCGGCGGCGGGTGACGGTCCACCGAAGTGGCGTCGCCCCGCGCGCCGACCGCTGGCGGAGGCTGCGTCTCCTCCCGAGCCGGTGCCAGCGCCCGAGCGGGTCATTGAGCCCGCCGTTGCGCCTGAACCACCACCCTCCGAGGCCCGCCCCCCGCGGCGCGCCGCCAGCCTCGTTGGCTCCATCGTAGGCGGTGAACGTCGTATTCCTCCGTCGACCCGGCGGCTCCCCCCCCCGCCCCTCCCCCCCCCCGCCGACCCGGCCCCCCCCC
>Ga0233425_10006744_pt1 | contig 16711 bp, 19 predicted proteins | sample Watercolumn_Towu_2_FD_181712 | JGI IMG/M metagenome (GOLD analysis project Ga0233425, IMG submission 181712) | Freshwater microbial communities from Lake Towuti, South Sulawesi, Indonesia - Watercolumn_Towuti2014_140_MG | ecosystem: Environmental > Aquatic > Freshwater > Lake | place... | reverse complement strand
ATGACTGCGGGCGGCGCACCGCGCCTTGCATCCATCGCCATCCAAGCACAACGCATCACGTATTTCACTATGTTAGGAGCTCTTATTCCAGGCCGCGCTGATCGCGCAGAAAGCGCGCCTTCTGTTTCGCGCGATGCGCCTTCTTGCCGCGCGGCTGGTGGGCACCGCCCTTCTTCAGCAGGGGATCGACCGCAACGGGGTTGCGCGGCTTGATGCGGCGCTGCTTGGCTCTTTTCATTTCCTGAACTGGATGATGGCGCGGCCGTCGGCGCCGGTCTTCGGCGCGGCTTTCCAGGCGTGGCCGTAGACGACCTCGAACGTGGCGGGCAGGCGACCGTCGCGCCGGGCATGCGCCCAGGCGCGGAAGATGCGCCGCCCCTCGCGGAAACCCATCGCGCCGAGCAGGCCGTCGCGCACGCCGAGCAGGCGCTGGTCGCGCAGCAGGCCGCGCGGGCTGGCATAGCTGAGCTCGATGCGCTCCATCTCCATCACCGGATCGGCGAAGCCCGCCGCCAGCAGCATGTCGCCCAGGTCGTGCATGTCGTGGAAGCGACGCAGCGTCGAAGCGCCCGCGGCGCGCAGTTCCTTCAGGGTGTCCGGGCCGAGCGCGCTGAACATGAGCAGGCCGCCGGCTTCCAGCACGCGCTGCAACTCGCGCAAGGCCGGCAGCGGATCGTCGAGCCAATGCAGCACCAGGTTCGACCAGGCCAGGCCGAGCGTGCCGTTCGCCAGCGGCAGCGCCCGCACGTCGGCGGCGATGCAGCGCGGCGCGCGGCGGCGCAACTTGTCCATCCAGGGAACGTGCCGCTTTACTTCGGCCAGCATCGCCGGCGCGTAGTCGATCGCCAGGGGCAGGGCCTGCGGATAGCGCGCCTGCAGGGCGCGGATGCCGTCGCCGGTGGCGCAGCCGATGTCGGCGACGCGGGCGGGCGCGAGCTTGACGAAATCCAGCCGCGCCGTCATGCGCAGACTGACTTCTTTTGCCAGCACAGCCGCCTCGTCATACGTGGCGGCGGCGGAGCAAAAGTCAGTCCGCATCAGACGGCGTTCAGTCCCAAGCGCTGGAACAGACGCTCATCACGCCCGGCCTCGGGATTGCCGGTGGTGAGCAGCTTGTCGCCGTAGAAGATCGAGTTGGCGCCGGCGAGGAAGCACAGCGCCTGCAGCTCATCCGACATCTCCTGACGGCCGGCGGAGAGGCGCACGAGGCTCGACGGCATGGTGATGCGCGCGGCGGCGATGGTGCGCACGAACTCGAAGGGATCGATCGGCTCGGCGTTGGCCAGCGGCGTGCCCGGCACCGGCACCAAGTTGTTGATCGGCACGGATTCCGGCGGCGGATTCATGTTGGCCAGTTCGGCGATCAGGCTGGCACGGCTGCCGCGCGTCTCGCCCATGCCGACGATGCCTCCGCAGCAGACGTTGATGCCGGCCTCGCGCACCTTGCCGAGGGTGTCGAAGCGGTCGGCCTGGCTGTGGGTGGTAACGATGTTGCCGTAGAACTCCGGCGCGGTGTCGAGGTTGTGGTTGTAGTAGTCGAGGCCGGCCGCCTTCAGTTTCTCGGCCTGGCCTTCCTTGAGCATGCCCAGCGTGACGCAGGTCTCCAGACCGAGCGCCTTCACGGCACGGATCATCTCGCTCACCTGATCGAGGTCCTTGTCCTTCGGCCCGCGCCAGGCGGCGCCCATGCAGAAGCGGCTGGCGCCCTTTTCCTTGGCTGCCTGGGCGGCGGCGACGACCTCGTCGATCTCCATCAGCGACTCTTTTTCCAGCCCGGTGTGGTGGCGCGCCGCCTGCGAGCAGTAGCCGCAGTCCTCCGAACAGCCGCCGGTCTTCACCGACAGCAGGGTGGAGCGCTGCACGCTGTTGGCGTCGAAATGGGCGCGGTGCACCTGCTGGGCCTGGAATAACAGGTCGTTGAAGGGCAGTTCGAACAGCGCCTGTATCTCGGCGGCTGACCATCGTTTCTGCTTGTGTGAGTCCTTGCTCACGCACTCGGCGGCGGCTGTCTTCATGGCGGGAAATTGCTTCGGATAGAATCGGAGCGGGGATGATCGTTCATGGGTGGGGGCTTGTCAATTTACAGGACGACAATTCGGGCGCTGGGCGGCCTGCTGCCGCAGGACTGCACCGTCTGCGGCCAGGGCAGCGGCGACCGGCTGCTTTGCGCCGCCTGCGAGACCGACCTGCCCGATCTGGCCGGCCCGCTCTGCCCGGTCTGCGCCACACCCACTGCGGACGGGGCCGTCTGCGGCGCCTGCCAGGCTTCGCCGCCGCATTTCGACGCCACCACGGCCGCCTTCCGCTACGCCTTCCCGATCGAGCACCTCGTGCAGGGGCTGAAGTACCGGCACCGCCTCCCCCTGGCCGGCTGGCTGGCCGAGGCGCTCGCCGCGCGCATTGATGCGGCCGGGATCGATTGCCTCCTCCCCCTGCCGCTCTCGGCGCAGCGCATGCGGGAACGCGGCTTCAACCAGGCGCAGGAAATCGCCCGCCCGCTGGCACGCCGGCTCGGCCTGCCGCTCGTCTCCGACGCCTGCTATCGCGTGCACGACGGCGCGCCGCAGGCCAGTCTGCCGTGGAAGGAGCGCCAGGCCAACATCCGCCACGCCTTCGAATGCCGCCTCGACCTGAGCGGCAAGCGTGTCGCGGTGGTCGACGACGTCATGACCACGGGCGCGACGCTGAACGAGTTCGCGCGCACGCTGAAGCTGCACGGTGCGGGACGGGTGGAAAACTGGGTGGCGGCGCGAACGCTGCCGCACTGACTACTGGAGCTGGCGGACTTTCTGCTCGACGAAGCGATCGAGTTCGGCGGACAGCGATCCGCTGGCGCGCGCCTTCTGGTAGGCCTCGCGCGCATCCGCGCCGCGGCCGTCGGCTTCCAGCGAGATGCCGAGGCCCATCCACCACACGCCGGCCTGGGGCGCGAGGCGCAGGGCGGCCTGGTATTCCGCCACGGCCTCCTTGTGAAAAGTCAGTCGCTGCAGCACGGCGGCATGAAGCGCATGGTACTCGGCGTTGCCGCTGCCGCCCGCGCGCGCCTTCTGCAGGATGTCGGCGGCGCCGCGCAGGTCGCCCCGATCGATCTGGAGGCGCGCCAGGCGCATGGCCAGCTGCGGCTGACCTGGCAACAGCCCGAGCCCTTCCTCGAGCAGCGCGTGGGCGTCGGCTGAGCGCTGCTGGTCCGCCAGCAGGCTGGCCATGGCCAGGCGGGCATTCACATGGACCGGATCGGCCTGCAGGGCGGCGGCGAAACCGGCCAGGGCCTCCTGCTGGCGCCCCTGGTTGAGCAAGCCGAGTGCTTTCCTGTATTCGCCGTCCGCGCGCTCCTTCGCCGGCACGTTGCGTACTTTTTTCTCGATGACGGCGGGTGCGGCCGCCTCCTTGCGTGCCGGCCGCGTCGGCGCGCTTTCCTGCTGCGCTTCTCGCGGCATGGAGAGCGAGGTGGCGACCTTGAGCTCGCGCTCGATTGCCGCCGCTTCGGGCTTCGGTGCCGCAGGGGCCGGCGCGGATTCCGGCTTCGCTTCGGGCACGGCCTTCACGGCTTCCACAGGGGCAGCCGGGGCACTTGCAGGCGTAGCGGCAGAAGCCACCGGAGCCGGTACAGGCTCTTCGGGCGCCGGCTGGACGGGGGGTTGCGCAGGCTGCGTCGCGACGGGCGCCACGGCTATCGGCTTCGGCACCGGCGCAGGCGGCGAAGCCGGCTGCTCCTGCATCTCGGTCCATAGCATGAAGCCGGCCACCACCACGGCCGCGCCCAGGGCCATCAGCACCACCGGCCGCAGCCAGTTCGTCTCGCGCGCGGCGGGCAGGGGCCGCACGTCCTTCGAAAGCGCCTCGTCCTGGTCGCCGGCGCGACGCGCCTCCAGGTCCTGCAGCATGCGGTTGATGAGGCTCATCGGCGCCGCAGTGTCACCAGAACGCCCAGCGCGGCATGCGCACGCCCTCGGTATCGCCGACCGCCGTCTTCACATGGCCGGCCGCCACCTGCTGCCGCCCCTCGCCGTAGGCCGACAGCAGGGCCTTGTGCGCCAGTATGTTTACCAGCCGCGGTGTGCCCGACGTGACCTTGTGGATGAGGCGGCTGGCACCCGGCTTGAACACGCGCTCGCCGCGGTGGCCGGCGACGTGCAGCCGGTGCGCGAGATACAGGTCCATCTCGCTCCGCTTCAGGCCGCCGAGGCGATAGCTGAAGGAAATGCGCTGGCGCAGCTGGCGCACGGAGGGATTGGACAGCTTCGTGTCGAGCTCGGGCTGGCCGAACAGGACGAGCTGCAGCAGCTTGCGCTTTTCCGTCTCGAGGTTGGAGAGCAGGCGCAGCACCTCCAGCGTCTCCAGCGGCATGGCCTGCGCCTCGTCGAGGCAGACCACCACCGACTTGCGCTGTTCCGCGAACCCGACCAGCGCGAGATTGAGAGACTTGAGCAGGTGGTACTGGTCGGCATCCCGCGGCAGCTCGACGCCGAGTTCTTCCGCCAGGGCCAGCAGCAGGGTGCGCGGCTCGAGGTAGGGGTTGGGCAGGTAAGCGGTGACGAAATCGCCGTCCAGCGCGGTAAGAAAGCGGCGGCACAGCAGCGTCTTGCCGGTACCGACCTCGCCGGTGATCTTGATGAAACCCTCGCCGCTCTTCACGGCGACGAGCAGGGTGTTGAGCGCCTCCTGGTGCGCCGTCGTGGAGAAGGCGAAACTCGTGTCCGGCGTGATGCCGAAGGGCAGTTCATTCAGGCCAAAGTGGTGTAGGTACATGTCGTTCCTCCTGCGTTGCCTACTTGGCCGGCGCCGTCCTCAGCTCGGGCAGCACCATGTTCTGGATGCGCTCGCGCGTGCGCTCGAGATCGTCCGCCCACTGCTTGTCGCTGTGGATCACGGTGGGCTTGATCAGCACCACCACCTCGTGCTTGGTCAGTTCCTTGCTGCCCTGCTTGAACAGGCCGCCGAGGCCGCCCAGCCCCGCTGTGGCGTCCCCGGCCCCCGGCACCTTGCTCGAGCCATCGCGCTGAGTCTGCTGCATGAGGCCACCGATGGCGACGATGTTGCCGTCCTGGACGCGCACGATGGTGTCGGTCTCGTTGAGGTCGCTCGAGGCGAGCGGCAGGGTGAAGGTGCCCAAGGTGCCCAGGTCGAGGTTCTTTGTCTTCTCCGTGACCCGGCTCACCGAGGGGCGCACGTGCAGCAGGATGTTGCCGTCCTCGTCGACCTGCGGCGTGACATCGAGCGCGATGCCGGAGAAGAAGGGCTGCACGGTGATGGTGGGCGCCGTCGTCGTGCTGCTCCCCGTCGTGGTCGAGGTCGTCGTCACGTTGGTGACGTAGAACTCCTCGTTGCCGACCTTGAGCACGGCCTTCTGGTTGTTCACCGCGGCGATGCGCGGGCTCGACAGCACCTGGATGCTGCCCTGCGTCTCGAGGAAGGACATCAGGGCGGCGAAGCTGCTCGTCTGGAAGGCGATGCCGAGGATGCCGGCGAACGGCTTGGCCAGCACCGAGCCGAGGGTGGCGGCGGCGCCTGTCGCCGAGGTAGCGATCGAACCGGGGCGCACCCCCGGCAGCGAGCTGCCCGGCACGTTGAAGTATTGCGGGTCTGCGCCGACGGAAAAGCCGTGGTCGCCATGCTTGTTGAAGGCGGCCCAGTTGATGCCCGCCTGGGCGCTCTCGGAGAGCTGTACGGTCAGGATCTTCGCCTCGAGCATCACCTGGCGCTCGACCGTGATGCGGGACGCGCGCAGGAAACTGTCGACCTCGCGCAACTCGGACGGCATGGCGCGCACCACCACCAGGCCGGCATGCGGCGAGATGACCACGCTGCGCCCGCCCTGCGTGCCGCCGATGATGGCCTTGATGGCGGCCTCCAGCTCGTTCCAGAAATCCGTCTTGGTCGAGGTCGACACGAAGGTGGTGTCGAGCGCCTGCTGGCTCGGCTGGGCTGTCGGCAGCGGCTGTCCGGGGGTGGATGCCGATGTTCCCGAAGGATTGGTATTGACGATCGAGCCCGACGAAACCCGCGTGTTGCTGCGTCCCTGGCGCAGCGAAGTCAGGTAGTTCACCTGGAAGACGCGCGACTGCATCGACACCGGGTGGATGATGATGCGGTTGCCCTGCACCTTGTATTCGTAGCCGTAGAGTTCGCGCAACGCGTCGAGCGCGTCGCCGATGGTGACGTCCTTCAGGTTCACCGACACCGTGCCGGTCACCTCCGGGTGGACCACCATGCTGTAGCGCGTGCCCGAGGCGATGGCCATGAAGACCTGGCTGGCCGGCGCATTGCTGACATTCAGATCGAAACGCTGCTCGCGCGGCTTGCCCGTCGCGGCGGCCCCCAGCGGGGAGACCAGCGCCTGCTGCACGGCCTCGGGCGGCGCCGTCCTGCGGTTTTCGGTCGCCTGCTTCAGCTCGGCGTCGATGCTGTCCTTCACCACGCCGTAGCGCGGCCCGAAGTCGCATGCCGCCATCAGGATTGCGATGCCTATGAGTATCAGCCTGTTCATGGCTTCATTCCCCGTCAAGGTTTGGCGCCTGCCGGCCTGCCGGCGGCGCCCTGCTTTGTCTTGCCCCTGCTGATCTCCACGTCGGGATGCAGCCTGAGCGTTTCCTTCGAGCCGTCTTCCCGCTTCAGCACCACGTCCGCGTCGCCGATGCTCTCCACCACCGCCGTGCCTACCGGATCGCCGACCTTCACCAGCTCTCCGTTGATGAGCGCCTTGCGCGTCCTGCCGCTGCGGATAATCGACTGCAGCGGGCTCGACGGCGCATCGCCCTGCACCAGGCCGCCCCTGGCCGGGTCGATCAGCTGCGAGGGCGGGCGCGTCGGGTCGGCCAATGACTGCGCCGCCGCAGCCGACGGCAAGGCCAGGCACAGGGTCAGGGTCAGCAGCAGGGCAGCACGGATGTCCGTCATCGCTAGATGCTCAACCAGGTCCTGTCCAGGCTCAGCGTATAGACGTTGAGCGTCAATTTCGCGCGCGGATACTCTTCCACCTTCATCTCCAGGCGCCCCCAGAAAATCTTCCATGGCAACTGTTCGATCTGCGCCACGTAGTCCAGCATGTCGGCGTAGCTGCCGCTCAGTGTCAGCTCCATGCCCTGGCGGTAGAGCGCCTCGGCCGGCGCCGTCGTCCTCTCCTGCTTCGGCGCGGCGGCGACCCCCTCCGCCCTGCCCATGGCCTCCGGCGCCGTCGAGCGCAGGCTCACCAGATCGAGGCGCTTGTTGCTGCGAAGCAGCTGCTGGAGCAGGCCGGCCATTTTTTCCGGCGGCACGATCTGCGTCTTGGCGCTCTTCAGCTGGCCGTCGATTTCGGCGATGCGCTTCTCCAGCTCGGAAATGCGCGCCCGCGCCTCCGCATCCGGGTCCTGGGTCCGCTTCAGGCGCAGCGCCGCCACGTCGCTTTCGCTCTTCGCCAGCTCGGACTGCTTGTCGGCGATGGCCTTCGCCATCGTCCCGCTCTGGCGCTGCGCCGGCGTGATGGCCAGCGTGTCCATGATGAACAGCGCGACCAGCCACACCGCCACCGTGACGACGATGCGCTCCCGGCGGCTGAGCGCGTCGAAGCGGGCCAGCAGTTTTTTCAGCCGCTCCCTCATGGCGCGCCGCCTCCGCGCTGCGCACCGCCGGCGGCGGACGACACCAGCATGAATTCGTGGAAGGCGGGGCGCTGTCTCTCCGCTTTAGCCTGCCCTTCCATCGCAGCCGGCGCCGCCTCGCCGCCAGGCTGCTTCACGGCAAACTGCGCGAACTTGCGCCCCTGCAGCAGCGGCTCCCGGTTCAGCCGCGCGATGTAGGCCGGTACCAGGTCCGGGTTCAGCGCACGCCCGCTGATGGTCATCTCCCCGCCATCCACGGCGATGCTGAAGCCCGTCAGCCAAACGCCGGACAAGGTCTGCCGGGCGAATGCCCGCATGAACTCGGAAAAGCCGCCCGCCGGCCCGCCCGCCCCCTGCGCCAGCGACACCGCAACCTGCTCGCGCGCCGCCGCCACCGCCTCGACCTGTTGCAGCCTGCGCTCCAGCTCCGCACTCTTGCCGCGCGCGGCAATTTCCGCCGAGAGTGCGCTGCGCTCGTCCTGCACTTTCTTGAGCCGGATCTCCAGCGCGCGCACTTCGTTGCCGCGCACCGTGGCCTGGTAGGTGAACAGGGAGTAGGCGACCACCGACAGGGCGAACAGCCCCACCGCCCCGATGAGCATCGTGCGGCCGCAGAAGAATTCCCTGACGAGGCGCAGGTCCGGGTTGTAGAGATTGATCTGCCGCGTCATCTCACGCCCCGTTCCTCAGCGCGCTGCCAAGCAGCATCATGCGCTGCGACTGGCCGGCCGGCTTGCGCAGCGCGGGCACCTTGTCGAGTTCCAGTGCATTGCCCAGGTCCGCGATCTCGACCCCGACATAGAGGTTGCTGGAGAGATAGGCCGCCAGGCCGGTCTCCCCCGCGAGCGGACTGACGATCAGCTTGCCCAGGCTGACGAAGGCGAACTGACGCTCGAAGGTGTCGAGCGAGCGCTGCAGTTCCAGGCCGATGCGTTCGCACATCGCGAAGCGCTGCTCCTCGCCGGCCTCGGCCAGCTGGCGCAGCGACACGTCGATGCGGCGCGACGAGAGCAGCTCGCCGCGGTAGGTGAAGGTGAGCAGGCCGCCCGTGTCGCTGAAGCCGAGCATGGCGAGGCTGCGGTCCTGCGCCTCGAACAGCGCCGAGACGTTGCGCTGGGCCATCTCGGGAATGTCGATCACTTCGAGATCGAGGCCGGCCTCCTGGAACAGGCGCACGTAGCGCCCGATGAGTTCGTTGCGCGAGATGGCAACGTAGAGAAAACGCGCCTTCGCCTTGCCCTCCTTGTCGACGGGCACATCGAGCACATCGAGCGTGGCCTGGTCCACCGGAAAGTCGACCATGCCCTTGACGTGCCAGCGCAGCGCTTCCCTGAGCTCCGCCTCGGGCACGGCGGGCGGTTCGACCTGGAGGAACTGGTAATCGCCGAACTGCAGGTTCAGCGTGCAATGAAACGAATCGAGCCTGAGGGACTTGCGCAGGCGAATCAGGGTATCGAGTTCCCCTCCTTCGCACTTGTAGGAATCGCAGAATTCGACGCGCGGGTGGCTTCCCGTTCTGCGTATTACGTTGGCAATACTGACCGTGCCGTCGGCGAATTCAAAGGCGAGCCACCCTTGCTTTTTCCCCGCCTTAAACAAATTCTGTCCTGACAATTAGTTAGCTAATATCGTTAAGGTAGATTATCTACTCCTTAAAGTCAATGAATTCCTAGAAGTTTTCGCGCCGATACAACACTTTGTCCTTGAAGACCCCGAACGAGGCCCTTGCCCTGGGGTTTTCGGTATAAGTCGCCCCGCTCCAGCGGCCTTTCAGCCAGTCGGATGCCGTGACGCTCAGGTCGGCACAGCCGCGCACGCCCGGGGCGGCCAGGCTCAGGGTGCCGGCCCCGCTGCTCAGGGTGCTGCCCGCCCCGCTCACGGCCGGCGTCAGGGTGCAGGGTGCCGCCCCACTCAAGCTAACCGCGCCGATCACGGTGCAGTTGTCCTGCGTGTTGCGGATAAAGGCCGTCCCGCTCCAGTGTTCGGCCCAGACGGGCACCGGCAGGGCGCGCAGCTCGGATCCCAGCGCATTCTGCAACCTCAGGCGGCCGAAACGCATCTCGGTATTCCCGTTATGCACCGTGGTGCTGGCCGGAAGGGAAACGGTCAGCCCGCCGTCGGCATAGGCAGGCTGGGCGCTCACCGTGAAGCCGGTATAGGGGGCGGCTGGCGCGGCGGGCCGCTGCACCCTGTGCGTAGCCGTCACGGCGGCGGTCCCGTAGGTGCCGGCCGTGCTGCCCCAGGCGCCAGACGGGGCCACTGAACCCTGCTCAAGCGTACCTGCCGAGCCGGTAAATACGAAATTGGTCCAGTTCGTCAGGCCGAATTTGGCATGGCCGCCGGTGTAGTTCTGGGTGATGGTGTTCGCGGCATTGCGCGCACTCAGCTCGAAGCGGGTCTTGAAATCCTCCCCCATGTAGGTAAAGGAAGATGCGCAGGTTTCGCTCGCCCCGGTATTGATGTCTGAACGGTCGATGAGGCTGTCCGCGGCATAGGTCGTCAGGCCGAAGTGGTCTGGGATGAAGCGACCGAAAAAGTCCGTCGCGACGGCATTGCCGAACCTGCAGCCGTACTTCCCGCCCACCAGGGCATTGGAAAAATCGTTGGTGCAGTCGTTGGGCTGGTCTACCGCTGTGAAGGTGTCGTCGTAAACGCCGTTCGTGGCGAGATTGAAGTAGCCCACTTCGCCATAGGTGAAGTTGCCTGTTGCCACGCCAGTCGCCGGCGCGGCGGCGCCGAAGCTGCCGGCCAGCGTGCCGGTCTGCACCGCACCCGCGTGGGCCGCCAGCATGGCCGTATCGACCGCTGGCGTGCCGTTGTAGGAAGCCAGGGCGGTGGCGGTCAGCGTAAACGTGGCGCCCGCCTTGACCGTCGGCGTGGCATTCACGCTCGTTCCGGTCGCATCGGCGTTGGCACTCGAACTGACGATCAAGGCGCTGGGGCGAATCGCAAAGTTGTCGCTGGAACAGCGCGTGAGTGCGCTGCCGCAGACCGCGGCCGTGCAGCTGAAGCGCATTCTCACGTCGCGGTAGGCGTTGGCCACGTTGATGCCGGCAATGGTTGCCCGACCTGACGCGAAAGCCGCATTGCCGAGCGCGATGGTCGCGTCCTGGCTGGCCGGGCAGTTGGTGATGGGGTCAACCGCGAGCGTGTTGATGTTGGCAAGCAGGTCCACGGCGACGTTGCCGCTGAAGCCGGTCTCCAGCGTCCCGTCGGCCTTGAGCGCAACGCCATGGAGGGTGTAGGCAATGCCGGCCCGCTTGGTGTAAAGCGCGGCATAGCCGAGGGCGGGCGGCGCCGTGGGCGTGCAGGTGGCCAACTCGCATCCGTTGAAGCCCGAGGGAGGGGTTATCACCGGCCCCGGCCGCAGGGCCAGGATGTGCGCATTGCCGCGATCGGCGTTGGCCGAGGCGGTGGCGGTCTTGGCGCCCGTTGCGCCGGCGATCGCCTGCAGGACATAACTGCCTTCCGTGGCCTGGCCCGTCGCATTGTTCGCCGCAGGCACGGTCACATCGAAGCCCTCGGACATGCCGGCCGGCGGCGTCCACGTGGCAGCCGAGGCAAAGGTGTGCGAGGTCACCAGCATGGTGTTGGCGACGGTGGTGGTCACGCTCGGCGTGGCGTGATTGAGCGAACTGTTCGTGCTCTGGCTGGCCTGCACGTCGATCGGCGTGACGGTGTCGACGCCGCTGAAGCTCTGAATGCCGCCGGAGGCCATGAAGTTGCCGGAAATAATCCAACTGTAGGCCGCAGGCTCGCCGCCGCCGGCGACGCGGCTAAAGACAAGGAGCGAGTTGCTCGTGGCGGCGGCATTGTCGCGCCGGTTCACCAGCGCCCAACCGGCGGGCGGGCTGACCGTCACGGAAGAAGGCGTCACGCCGATGGAGGCAATCATCACGTCGTTGGCCACCGTGCCGGCGGGAAGCGGGATGGTCAGGGTCGTACCGACCGGGCGCAAAGCCAGCATGTGCGTCGCCCCGGCGTCGTAAGTAGCCGGCGCCCCGGCCGCACGCGAGGTGTAGGCCGGCACCACACCCGCCGCCGCCTGCAGCAGCCGCGTACCTTCGATCGACTGGCCGGTGGCGCTCGCCGCCCCGCTGGGCTGGTCGAAGGATTCCGTCATGGCCGGATTGGGCGGGGTGCGCGGCGTCCAGGTCTGCGACGAGGCGTATGTGTAGGAGCCCACCAGCAGGGTGTTGGCGACGGTCGTGGTGATGCTCGGCGTGGCGTGATCGCGACCGGATGCCGTCGCCTGACCTGCCTCGGCGTTGATCGGATTGGCTGTGTCCACACCGAAAAAGGCCTGCACACCGCCGACGCCGTAATTCACGCCGGACAGATTCCAGACATAGCTCGCCAGCTCGGCCGCCGTGGCGACTTTCCGATAAACCGCCAGCGAATTCGACGTCGGGCCGGCATTGTCTATGCGCCGGACCAGCGTCCAGCCGGCGGGCGCCGTGATGGTCGCCGTCGAGGGGGTAACGCCGACCGAGGCAATGAGCACGTCGTTCAGCGCCACGCCGGCCGGGCGGGCGATGGTCAGTGCTTGGGTCGTCGTCAGCGGGCGTAAGGCCAGGATGTGGGTGACGCCGGCATCGGCGCTGCCGGCGCCGCCTGCCGCGGTGGCGGTCTTGGTTCCGGTCGCGCCCGCGGCAGCCTGCAGCACGCGGCTGCCCTCGATGGACTGGCCGGTAGCACTGTTGGCGCCGCTGCGCTGATCGAAAGAATCTGTCATCCCCGCCGGCGGCGTCCAGTTGCGCGAAGAAGCATAGGTATGCGACGCCACCACCATCGCGAGCGCCACGGTCGTCGTGACGCTGGGCGTCGCGTGGCTGGCCGAACTCGGTGTGGCCTGTCCGTTCTCGACATCGATGGGCGTGGCGGTGTCGACGCCTGAAAAGGCCTGGATGCCGCCCACCGTGTAGCTGCCGCCGGCAACAGTCCAGGCATACGAAACCGGTTCCGCGCCAGTTGCCAGGCGCCAGTACACCGCAAGCGAGTTCGAGGTCGGGCCGGCGTTATCCGTGCGGCGGATCAGCATCCAGCCGGCCGGCGGCGTCAGCACCGCCGCCGATGGGGAGACGCCAACCGAGGCGATCAGAATGTCATTGGCTGCCGTACCCGCCGGCCGCGCAAGCGTCAGCGTGCCGCCTGTGGTGCTTGACGAACTGCTGGCGCGGTAGGTGATGCTCGTCACCGCAACCGCCGAGGCTGAAGAGCGGTATTGCGGCACCGAGGCAATGCCAGTCGCGGCACCTCGAAACGCAATCTGCCCCTCCGCCGCCGGCAAGGCCGCCAGCCAGAGCGACAGGAACGCCAGACCGAAGCGCAAAACAGCGGGCATGGGCTCAGTTCTCCACCGTCGCCGTCACCTGGCGCTCGACATAACTGTCGCCCGGCGCGCCGGGGCAGACGCCGGCTGCCGGCTGGTTGCAGGCGGTCGAGACGAGGCTGTACATGGTCACGGTGCTGCCGGCCTCGTTGTGCGTCGTCTGGTTGCAGGTGACTGTCACGGTAAACGCTGCCGACGGCCCCGCCGGCATGGCCAGATTGGTCGATAACGCACAGGCGCTGCTGCGCAAGGCCTGGTAGGCGCCCCAGTCGATGCCCGACTGGGCGGCGGCATACGCCTGGGAGCCCAGCACGTCGAGGCCGGAGGACTGCTGCTGCACGCTGAAGATGCGCGCGGCGAAGCCGGCCAGTGCGGCCAGGATGACGATGAGAAAGATCGCCGTCACGATGGAAATGCCTCGCTGTCCATGGGGCAAGTGTCTCCCCATGACGCCTACCTTGCCATGAAATCGGTCACGGCCCAATCCCCGGGCGGGCCGCCGGTCGGTCGGTACGTGCGGCTGTCGGCTCATGGCGAATTCACCACGTGGGCCTGGGCGTACAAGGTCGCGCTTTCGGCAATGTTGTTTGGGTCGGTGCGTGTCAGCGTCAGGCTGATGCTGACCAGCCCGTTGCGGGCGCCGGCACCGGCGGCGTAAACGATGCTGCAGGCCGTCACGCCGCTCGCCAGCAGCGCCGGCGCGCCCGCCGGGGGGGTCGGCTGGGCGGCGGCAATGGCATACCCGCCGTAGCGCTGCAGGGTGCCTGCCGTCGGGTCGCAGGCGTAGGTTACCGGCCCGCTGACGACCTGGAAGCGCTTGCTCGGCGACTCATAGGGAAAGGGCGAAGCGGTGGTCGTGAAGCTGATGTTGCCCACGGTCCCCGCCGCCCCTGCATAGGCACGCCGGTTGGCGCCGGCATAGGCATCGGCGCCGGTCACGCCGAGGTTGTAGACGACGATCTGGTCGCCCACCGCGACCGCCACGCCGGGGCCGAGCACGTCGAAGCTGCCGTCCGCGGCCGAGGTGAAGTCGAGGATGTCGCCGCCGCCAAGATTGTCCGGATCGGAGCGGTAGCGCCCGCCGGAGCGGACCGCAAGAAATTCGAGGTAGGTGACGCCGCCCACCGTGGCGACGCGCACGCTGTTCGGCAATGCCCCCTGCACCTCGCGCGCGATGCGCCGCACGGCAAGGTCGGCAGCATCGGTCAGCTCGGCTCGGCGCGAGACGCTGAAATAGCCCTGTAGTGGCACCTGGATGAACAGCACGACGATGCCGGCGAGGATGGCGCTGATGGTGATCGCCACGATCATCTCGACCAGGGTGAAGCCGCGCTGTCCGCAGGGGTCAGAGGTTGGGCGCATAGCGGGTGCGAACGGCGGAGAGTTGTATGACTTCGGCCGTGGGGCCGGTAACCGATACCGTAATGAGCAAAGCTTCCGCGGCTGGGATGCCATTGAAGGCCGTTGCCGCCACCGTCACTTGGGCACGGTAGCCGGCCAGCGCGGCAATGCAGGCCCCGGAAATGTCGCAGATGCCCGCCGGCACGGCTGCGGCCGTGTCGAAGCCGTGGTAATCGTTCACGTTGTCGAATGGAAAGGTGGCCGAATAGCGGGTCTCGCCCTGCGCCACCTCGGGCCCCACGGCTTCGGGCGTGGTGCAGCCCGCAGCGCTCGTGGCCGTGGTGACGTTCGGGTCATCCGGGTCGCAGAAGGTGAAGGGCATCATCCGCACTTCCTCCAGCAGCGACTCGGCGATGGCCAGGGCCTGCTTGCGCACCAGCGGGTCGGCCGAGGAGCGCGTGGTCGTCATGAAGACGGTCAGGACGCCGACCACCGCCACGCCGACGACGACCATGAAGAGGATGGCCTCGATCAGGGTGACGCCGCGCTGGCGCAGGGAGGCGATCATTGGACGTAGCCCGTCTGGCCCCAGACCGTGATGGTTCGCGTGTCCGCGCCGGTCAGTGTGACGGTCTGATTGCCGAGCGGAGCGCCAGCATTGTCGACCGGCTGGCCAAGGCCGTTGAAGCGGAAGGCGGCATTGGTATAGGTCATGGACAAAGTCAGTCCCGTCGGCACGGCGATGGGGCAGGGAGGTGGCCTCGCATCGCCGGGCATGCAAATGACGCTGCCACAGGCCGCGCCTGCGGTGGTCGAGGGATTCAGGCTGAGGGCGACCGACGAAGCCGTGAGCGCGACGCACACCTCGCGCCGCTCGGCGATGGCGACCCGCTGGGCGTAGCGCAGCGCGGCCAGCACCTCATCGTTGTAGCCGCGCTCCTCGAAGGCTGAGCGGGTGAAGAAGCGCGGCGCGGCCACCGCGGCGAGGATCGCCACCACCACCAGGATGGTGATCAGTTCGACGAGGGTGAAGCCGGCCGCACGGGACGGGCCGACCGGGTCGTCATGGCGCATCTTCGGATCGCACGCCCTTCACAGCGGCAAAAGTCAGTCGCTGCGATACGGCGGACGCCGCAGCCGGGACTTCCTCCAGCAAGGCGCGCAACTCGGGCTCCGCCCGCGCCAGCAGCCGCGGATTCGATCGATAGGCGAGCAGCATGAAACGCCGGTTGGCGTCGATCTCGAGCAGCAGACGGTAATTCGCCTCTGCGGTCATGGCGATTCTTCGGCCTGGATTTTCCGCAGTTCCTCGATATCCACCGCGTCCTTGCTGCGGCCGGTGCCGGTTTTCATGGCGATCAGGTGGTCTATCGAGGCGATCGGCACTTTCAGCATCCCCACGTCGATCACCGCAGCATCCCGCTTCAGTTCCGCGAACGGCACGACCGGCGCGACCATGACGTCCATGATGGCGGCCATTGCATCGGGGCTCCTCAGGCCGAAGGCCAGCATGCCCTTTTCCCGATGCCACTGCGCAATCAGCTCGGGCTTGGCGAGCGCATCGATATCGACCGGGATCACCGGACGCAATCCGGCCGCCTTGGCGCAACCGATCAGGCGTTCGAGATTGGCGGCGTCCATGGCCGCCACGATGTCGACATCCATGGTCAGCCGCCGATATCCGTGCAGGGCCACGGCCAACCCGCCGACCACCACGTAATCGACCCTGGCGTCGGAAAGCAGCTTGATCAGCTCGAAGAGGCCCATGGCCCTGCGGTGCCGGACGCAGGCTCCGGCACCGATCAAGCGGGAATCAGTTACAGTCGGTGACGACGATAGCGAAGGTCGGCGCGTTGCCCGGCAGCACGCACGAGGCCGCGCCGGTGCTCGCCGCCGCCGTATAGGTCACCACGCAAGTCGCCGAAGCTGCACCGACGCCATTCGGCCGCACGGTGATCGAACTGGTGTCGGCCGCCCCCCCCGCGCTGATCTGGTAGTCGGTGGACGAGACGCCTGCCGCAAAGACGATTCCGCCGGCGTCTGCCGTGGGGTAGCGGTTGCACATCGTGACCGTACCGCCTTCGACGACGGCACCGGCATTGGCCGCCTGGGCGCGCGCCAAGTTGGCGCCGTGCGTCAAGGCCGCTCCCGCCTGCATCGCACCCAGCGCCGCTCGGGCAGAAGCCGCGCGCGCATCGGCCTGCAGGCCGACGAAGCGCGGCAGCGCCACGGCGGCAAGGATGCCGAGGATGGTGATTACGACGATCAGTTCGATCAGGGTGAAGCCCTTGTTTCTGTCCATCATTGCTCTCCTTTCAAGAGTCCTACATTTATCACTTTAGCAGCATTCCATTCGACTACTGGAACCACTGGTACGCTTCAGTCGGCCGCAGGGCGGCCCGCAACACGCCGGGCTCCGCCTCGATGCGGTAGCGGATCTCCGCCTTGCCGCGCGGCC
>Ga0233425_10006743_pt1 | contig 16712 bp, 16 predicted proteins | sample Watercolumn_Towu_2_FD_181712 | JGI IMG/M metagenome (GOLD analysis project Ga0233425, IMG submission 181712) | Freshwater microbial communities from Lake Towuti, South Sulawesi, Indonesia - Watercolumn_Towuti2014_140_MG | ecosystem: Environmental > Aquatic > Freshwater > Lake | place... | reverse complement strand
CGCGGCGCGCGGGGCTGCGCTTCTGTCTGAACGTTGTCACGGACGACGGTGAGCGCGTCGTCGCGGTGGCCGCGGGCTCGCCCGACGCCGTCCTCGCGGAGCTCGTGCGCGTCGGCAGCGCGCTCTACACGAAGCCGATCCCGAAGCAGTACGACGTCGTCGTCGCGGGCGTCGGCGCGCCGAAGGACGTGAACCTGTACCAGGCGTCGCGCGCCGCGACGTACCTCCGCTTCGCCCCGACGCCGGTCGTGCGCGAGGGCGGCGTCATCGTCATCCCGGCGCAGCTGCCGGAGGGAGCGGGGGAGGGCGCGGGCGAGCAGCGATTCCTCGCCGCGCTCGAGCGCGCGGCGTCCCCGAGCGCGGTCGTCGAGGCCGCGCGACGGCACTTCGAGGGTGGGGAGCAGCGCGCGGTCATGGTGGCGCTCACCCTGCAGCACTGCCTCCTCGTGGTCGCGGCCTCCGAGGCGGCCGACGTCGTGCGCCGCGCGAAGCTGCGCGTCGCGATGGACGTGGAGGAGGCGCTCGAGATCGCGTACGAGCACATCGGCCGGCCGCCGCGCGCGAGCCTGCTCATCGTGCCGCGCGCGTTGCACACCCTCCCGGTCGTGTCGAGCGGGGTGCCGGCGGTCTAAGATCCGCTCGTGGCCGAGCCGGGAGGCGACGCGCAGGTGCTCGTGCTCCGCTGCGAGTGCGGCGTCGAGAGCCGCGGGGTCGCGGACGAGCTGGTCCGACTCGTCACGGATCACGCCAAGCGGGTCCACAACATGACCGCGACCAGCGAGCAGATCCTCCAGAGGGCGCGGCCCGCCTGACCCAGACCGCCTGGGGCACCGAGGGCCCGGTCCAGGCGGAGGTCTTCGTCCTTCGCCTGGAGGACGGGATACCGCGTCTCGCGGGTCCCTGCGGGCCGGCACCGTGGTACGTCGAGATCGGCGCCGACGACGATCCGATGGACGTCGTGCGGCGCCTCTCCACCGACCTCTTCGGCCCCCCGGTGGTCGTGCACTCGACCTCGTGGCGGCGCGACCGCGGCAGCGTGCTCCTGAGCTTCGTCGTGGTCATCCGTGACCATCAGGCGCCGCAGTACACGTCGTTGCCGATCGCGCGCGCGACGCTCGCCCGTGGCAGGGCGGACGACGGACCGGCGGGCATACGGGCGGAGCAGGTGATCGAGCACGGGCTCCGTCACCTTGCTTGGCTCGCGAAGGACGATCCCGCGGTGGAACAGGTGCTCACCCCAGCGTGGCTGCGTCTCCTCGTCGGCTACGTACCGGAGCCGTTCCGGCACCTCTAGGTCAGCCCGCCGCCGCGGTCCCGGCATGGAAGGGGCATGATCAGCAGCGCACATGGGCTGCTGCCTCACCGGCTGCCTGCGCGCGCTGCTCGTCACGCTGTGGCGCGCACTCCTCGCGGCGCTCGTCGCGTTGCTGTTCGCGCGCGTCGACGCGTACGTGGAGCGGCGCGGGTGGGGCGAGACGATGGTCGGCCGCGCCTACCGCATGTACCGCCAGAGGGGAAAGAGGCCGCCGCCCGCGTAGCCGCATATCCTCGCGCCGTGACCGTCGCAGCCTCCGCGCGGGTCGACCAGTTCCGGATCCCGACGCGGATCGTGTTCGGGCGCGGCGTCGCACTGAAGGTGAACGAGCCGCTCGAACAGCTCGGCGCGAAGCGCGTCCTCGTTGTCACCGATCCCGGCGTCATCACGGTCGGGCTCGTCGAGCCGATCCTCGCGCGCCTGCGTGAGGCGAAGATCGCGTACGAGATCTACGACGGCGTCGTGCCGGACCCGACGGTGGGCGACGTGGACCGCTGCTACCGGCGCGCGCAGGACACGCAGGCCGACGCGCTCGTCGCGGTCGGCGGCGGGTCGTCGATCGACACGGCGAAGATGGCCGCGACCCTCATGACGAACGGCGGCACCGTGCTCGACTACGTCGGGATCGACAAGGTCCCGAAGCCGGCGGCGCCGGTGGTGGCGATCCCGACGACCGCCGGCACGGGCGCCGAGATCACCATCAACAGCGTCATCGCGGATCCGGAGCAGCACAAGAAGCTCGTGATCATCAGCCCGAACGCGACGGCGCTGTTCGCGCTCGAGGATCCGGAGATGACGACTGGCCTGCCGCCGTTCCTCACGGCGATCACCGGGATGGACACCCTCGTCCACGCGATCGAGTCGTTCGTGAACAAGAGCACCTATCCGATGACGCAGGCGCTCGCGTACGAGGCCATCCGCGACGCGACGTGGGCGCTGCCGCGCGCGGTCAAGGACGGTCGCGATGCCGAGGCGCGCGAGCGGATGCTGCGCGCCGTCGTGAGCGCGAGCCTCGCGTTCAGCAACACGCGCCTCGGGAACGTGCACGCGATGGCGCTCCCGCTCGGCGGGTGGTGCCACGTCGCGCACGGGACCGCGGTCGCCGTCCTGCTCCCGCACGTGATGCAGTTCAACCGCTCCGCTGCGCCGGACCGCTTCGCCGCCGTGGGCGAGGCGATGGGCGTTGCGAAGGACGCGAAGGCCTCGGTCGACCGCACGTTCCGCCTCGTCGAGGAGATCGGCATCCCCAAGCGCCTGTCCGAGTGCGGCGTGACCGACGACAAGGTCCCGCCGATGGCGAAGGACGCGATCCAGTCGGGCAACATCGCGGTGAACCCGCGCGCGACGACGCTCGCGGACATCGAAGCCCTCTACCGAGCAGCGCTCTAGCGCCATGCCCGTCGCGATCTTCGACATGGACGGCGTGCTCTACCGCGGCTCGCAGGTGCTCCCGTACGCGCGCGAGACCGTCGACCGGCTGCGCGCTGCCGGCTGGCAGGTCTTCTTCGCGACGAACAACTCGACGGCGACGCGCGACGAGTACGTGGGTCGGCTCCGCTCGCTCGGGCTCGGCGGCGACGCGGAGCACGTCATCACCAGCGCCTTCGCGACGGCGCATCACCTCGAGCGGCTCGATCCGCCGCCCCGGGACGTCCTCGTCGTCGGGGCCGACGCGCTCCGGGCGGAGATCCGCGTCGCCGGGATCCCCGTCCGCGCGGCGATCGACCTGCCGGGCCTCGACCCGCCGCCGCCGGCCGCGGCCGACGGCGTGTCGCCCTCCGCAATGCGCGCGTACCTCACGAGCCTCGAGCTCCCGCCGACGCCGGACACGGTCGTCGTCGGGCTCGACCTGCACCTCACCTACGCCAAGCTGGCGGAGGCACAGCGGGCGATCCTCGCCGGCGCGCGATTCATCGCGTCGAACAAGGACCGCGCCTATCCGGTCGAGGGTCGGTTCCTCCCCGGCGCGGGCAGCATCGTCGCCGCGCTCGAGGTCGCGACGGGCCGCCAGGCGCTCTGCATCGGCAAGCCGGAGCCATTCCTGTTCGAGGAAGTGCTCCGGCGCGCGGGCGGCACGGACGGGAAGGTCGTCGTCATCGGCGACTCGACCGACTACGACATGGTCGCGGCCCATCGGGTCGGCGCGACCGGCGTCCTGATCCTCACGGGGCTCACCGAGGCCGCGGCGGCGGAGCGCGCCGCGGGTGAAGCTCGCCCGGATCACGTCGTCCGCTCCCTCGAGGAGCTCTTCCACCTGCGGGAATTCGCTAGCGCCTGACGTACTGCTCGGCTAGGCTCCCTGAACCTATATGGAGCGCCGGACGTATCCGGAGTGAGTCGTGTGGAACAGATCGTGGCGAGGAGGGAGTCCATGAGGCGGTACCTGGCGATCTTCGGTGCCGTCCTGCTGGTCGCGACCGCCTGCGGTCAGGCGCCGCAGGGGACGACACAGGCCACCCCCGCGGCGACCGCTGCCGCCGGCGAGAAGCCGGTCGCGGGCGGGCGCATCGTCGAGGGGGCGATCTCGGACATCAAGACGCTCCAGCCGGTCATCTCGACCGACACGTCGTCGAGCGGGGCGTGGGGCAACTTCTACACGGGCCTGCTGCGGTCGAACCCGGACACGGGTGACCTCGAGCCCGGGCTCGCCGAGAAGTTCGAGCTCTCGAAGGACGGGCTCACCGTCACCTACACGCTGCGGCAGGGCCTCGTCTGGAGCGACGGCCAGCCGTTCACCGGCGACGACTACAAGTACACGGCCGAGGCCGTCGCGCGCAGCGCGAAGACCGTGCGCAAGAGCACGCTGCAGGACATCGTCGGCTGGAAGGACTACGTCGACGGCAAGGCCGACGAGGTCAAGGGCATCCAGGTCAAGGAGAACGGCCGGGTCATCGAGATCCAGCTCACGAAGCCGTTCTGCCCCGCGCTGCGCAACCTTTCCAGCGCGGGTGCCGGCGGGATCCTCCCGAAGAACCACTTCGTCAAGGTCTGGAACAACAAGTCGACGGACACGAAGGCGAACATCGACGACAACCCGCTGAACAACGCCCCTCCGGCGTCCATCGGCCCCTTCGTCTTCAAGGAGTGGAAGCCGGGCGTGCAGGTGACGATGACGCGGAACGACAAGTACTACCGCGGCGCGCCGCTGCTCGACGAGTACATCATCAAGGTCTACGCGGACCAGGTCGCGGTGAAGGCCGCGCTGCTGACGGGCGAGATCTCGTACGGCTCCGTCCAGCCGGCGGACGTGGAAGAGGTGCAGACCGCGGGCAAGGAGATCCTGAACTTCCACCGGTTCCCCGGCGTCTCGAGCTACGTGTTCATCTCCTGGAACGCGAAGGCCACCAAGGCGCCGTGGCTCGCGGACAAGCGCGTCCGCCAGGCGCTCACGCATGGGCTCGACGTCACCTCGATCGTGAAGAACGTCCTGCTCGGCTACGGCGTCCAGGTCTACGCGCACACACCGAAGGCGTCGTGGGCCTATCCGGATGAGTCGAAGCTCACGAAGTACGCCTTCGACCAGAAGAAGGCGAAGGAGCTGCTCGAGCAGGCCGGGGCCAAGATGGGTCCCGACGGCGTGTACCGCTGGAGCGACGGCACGCCGATGCAGATGCGCATCGAGACGAACCAGGGCAACAAGGTCCGCGAGACGATCCTGCAGATCGCGCAGGAGCAGTACAAAGCGATCGGCCTCAAGATCGACCCGCTCCTCGAGTCGTTCCCGGCCCTGCTCGACCGCAGCGTGCCGCAGAACCTCGACCACGAAGGCGTGATCCTCGGATGGTCGCTCGGTCTCGAGCCGGACATGTACTCGATCTGGCACTCGAGCCAGAACGGCAAGGACCAGTTCAACTGGGTCCACTACTCGAACCCCGAGGTCGACAAGGCCATCGAGGCCGGCCGCAACGGTCCGGACTGCACCACCCCGGCCCGCAAGGCCGCGTACAACACCGTGAACCAGAACCTCAACGCGGACGTGCCGTACACGTTCCTCTACACGGGCGACTCGCTCGTGTTCTTCAACAAGGCGGTCCGCGGGATCGAGCCGAAGGTCTACAGCACCGCGTCCGGATGGAACATCGAGAAATGGTGGATCAAGCGGTAACGCGGCCCTAGCGGACGATCGGATGCGGGCGGGGACGAGGTCCCCGCCCGCATCACGTCATACGGAAGGACGACGAGGAGCCGGTCGGAGTGGGAAGGTTCATCGCGAGGCGGCTGCTGCAGGCGATCCCGACGCTGTTCGGGATCATGCTCATCTCGTTCATCCTGCTGCGCGTCTCACCCGCGGATCCCGTGAAGCTCATGGTGCCTTCGGACGCCGAGTTGACCGAGCAGGACCGGGAGAACCTTCGCGAGGCCCTGGGCCTGAACAAGCCGCTGCCGGTGCAGTTCCTCGACTTCGTCACGCAGTCCGCGACGCTCGACTTCGGAAAGTCGTTCTACTACCACCGGCCCGCGCGCGACATGATCTTCGAGCGCGTTCCGAACAGCATCCAACCCGTTCTCCTCGGGTTGCTCGTCGGCGTTCTCGTCGGCATCCCCCTCGGGTTCATCTCGGCCCTGAACCGCGGCAGGCGCAGCGATCACGCGATCCGCGTGTCGAGCACGCTCCTGAACGCGACCCCGGACTTCTTCCTCGGCCTCCTCTTCGTGCTGTTCCTCGCGATCCAGCTCAAGTGGTTCCCGATCGGGTCGATGAACGTCGTCGGCGAGGACTGCGTCCTCTGCTGGGACCGCGTATGGCACCTCGTCGGGCCGGTCCTCCTGTACGCGAACGGCGGGATCGCGTTCTACCCGCGTCTCATCCGGACCGAGGTGCTCGAGGTCCTCAGCCAGGACTTCGTGCGCACGGCCCGGTCGAAGGGGTTGCGAGAGCGGGTCGTCATGAGCGGGCACGTGCTGCGGAATGCGCTCATCCCCGTGGTGACGAACTTCGGCGGGATCCTCACGATCATCTTCGCGGGGAACGTCATCGTCGAGCGGGTGTTCAACTGGCCCGGGCTCGGACGGCTCTTCTTCGACGCGCTCACGCAGAAGGACTACCCGATCATCCAGGCGAGCCTCGTGATGGGCGCCGGCCTGCTCCTGATCTCCTACATCATGCGCGACATCACCTACGCGCTCGTCGATCCACGGATCAAGGTGCGTTAGTCGGTGGCAGCGACGGCCGTCGCCACGGAGGTCGCGATCCGGCCAACGCAGGTGCGCCGCGCGAGCGCCGGCTTCTGGTCGGACGCGTGGTGGCGGCTGCGGCACGACCCGACGACGATGGTCGCGATCGCCGTCATCGTGGCGCTCGTCGTCCTCGCGATCTCCGCGGACGCGCTGGCCGACAACGTCTTCAACTGGAGCTTCAGCAAACAGAACCTCGAGCAGGCCTACCGGAAGCCGACGTTCGACGACCCCGCCTTCTGGATGGGCGCGGACAACCTCGGCCGCTCACAGATCGTCCGGCTGCTGTACGGCGCTCGCGTCTCCCTGTTCGTCGGGTTCTTCGGGATGCTCGTCACCATGACGATCGGCGTGACCATGGGCCTCACCGCCGGCTACTTCCGCGGCCGGTGGGACGACTTCGTCGTGTGGCTCGTCAGCACGATCAACAGCATCCCGACGTTCTTCCTCCTCCTCATCATCGGGTTCATGTTCCGCCTCAACGCCGTCGTCCTGCCGCTCTTCCTCGGCGCGCTCGGCTGGCTGGGCATCTGCAACCTCACGCGCGGGCAGACGTTCGCGCTGCGCGAGCGCGACTACGTCACCGCCGCGCGGACGGTCGGCGCGTCGAACGTGCGGATCATGTTCCGCCACATCTTCCCGAACGTGATCCCGCTCATCATCGTCATCGCGATGATCGACGTGGGCGGGCTCATCCTCACCGAATCGGCGCTCTCGTTCCTCGGCTTCGGCATCCAACCGCCGCAGCCCTCGTGGGGGAACATGCTGAGCGACGCGCCGCAGTTCTACTTCCGCGGCGCGCACCTCATCTACTTCCCGGGCGTGCTCATCAGCGTCACCGTCCTGTGCACGTACCTCATCGGCGACGGGCTGCGCGACGCCCTCGATCCGCGACTGCGCGGCTCGTTCGCAGCGGACCGGAAGGGCTAGGCGACCTCCCGCCGGATCGACGCGATCGCGCCCGCGATGGTGATGAGACCGAACGCGCCGAGGACCGCGACGTCGCGGAGGATGAGCGCGTCGGCGAGCGCGTAGCCCTTCACCATGACGGCGCGCAGCGCCTCCATGGCGTAGGTGAGCGGCATGACGACCGAGAACGGCCGCAGCACATCCGGCAGCTGGTCGACCGGCACGAGGAAGCCGGCGAGGAATGCCTGCGGCACCACGATGAGCGGGATGAACTGGATCGCCTGCAGCTCGGTGCGCGCGAACGCCGACGCGAAGAGGCCGATGCTGACGGCGCAGATCACGAGCATCGCCTCGATGAGGAAGATCGTGGCGAGGCTGCCCTGGTACCGCACCTGGAGGACCCACACGGTGAACCCGATGATCACCGCCGCCTGGAGGAGCGCGAAGATGCCGAAACCGATCAGGTAGCCGACGACGAGCTCCCCGCGCCTCAGCGGCGTGGCAAGGAGGCGCTCGAGCGTGCCGGTCGTGCGCTCCCGCAGGAACGACACGGCCGAGAGCAGGAAGGTGAAGAAGAACGCGAAGAACGCGATGAAGAGCGGCGCGAGGTGGTCGAGGAGGCTCCGGTCGGGCCCGCCGTAGAGGTACTCGACCTGGAGCGGCGGCGCCGCGCCCGGCGCGCCCCCGGCCGCGCTCAGGATCCCCTTCTGCACCGCGCCGAGCACGCCGCCGGTGCGGAGCGGGTCCGACCCCTCGAGCGTGACCACGATCTCGGTGCGCGCGACCCCGGCGCGCAGGGCGATCATCGCGTCGGCCGTCCCGTCGCGGAGCCGCTGCATGGCGCCCTCCGGCGAGTCGGTGGACACGACGAGCGTGTCGATCCGGCGGAGCGCGTCGAGGACCGGCGCCGGCACGGGCGGGGTCGTCGCGACGACGATCCGCGTCACCCGCGTGTCGCTGGACCCCCACAGCGCCCCGACGAGCGCGAGCACGAGGATCGGCGCGCCGAAGAGCAGCCCGAGTGTGCGGTGGTCGCGACGGAACTGCGATGCCACGCGGCGCGCGACCGCCACGACGCGCCTCGCGTTCACGAGGGCGCCTCGGACAGCGCGAGGAACGCCGACTCGAGGTCGGCCGTCCCCGCCCGTGAGCGCAGCTCCTCGGCCGAGCCTTCGGCCAGCACGCGCCCGTCGCGGATGAGGCCGAGGCGGTCGCAGCGCGCGGCCTCGTCCATCACATGGCTCGCCACGAGGATCGTCACGCCGGCCACGGCGAGCGAGCGGAAGTGCGCCCAGAACTCCCGCCGCAGCCCCGGGTCGACCCCGACGGTCGGTTCGTCGAGCAGGAGCAGCCGGGGGTCCGGCAGCAGCGCCGCGGCGAGCGAGAGGCGCTGGCGCATCCCGCCGGAGAGCGTCGCGACCACCGATCGCCGCCGGTCGAGGAGCTCGACGGTCCGGAGCGCCCGCTCGATGCGCCCGTCGGCGTCGCTCACGCCCATGAGCGCGGCGAAGAACGCCAGGTTCTCCTGCGCCGAGAGCTCGACGTACAGCGCGGGGACCTGGGTCATGTACCCGACGCGGCCGCTCGCGACCGCGTCGCGGGGGCGATCGCCCAGGACCGAGAGCGCGCCGCCGTCCGGCCGGACGAGGCCCGCGACGCAGCGGATGAGCGTGGTCTTCCCGGAGCCGTTCGGTCCGAGGAGGCCGTAGATCTCGCCCGTCCGGACGGTGACGGTGAGCCCGCGTAATGCCTCGACCGGTCCGAACCGCTTCCGGACGTCGCGGGCCTCGACCGCCGACGCTGTCCCGAGCACGGCTCGGATGCTAGGCCTGTCTTTCCTCTCTTTTCTGCGAACATCCTCGTTGATGGACGGGCTGAACGTCGTCTGCGTCGGCGGCGGCCTCGGCGCGCCGACGATCATGCGCGGCCTGAAGAAGCACACCGACCGGATCACGGGCGTCATCGCCGTCACCGACTCCGGGCGGTCCACGGGCAAAGTCCGGATCGCGCTCGACGTCCCGGCGCCGGGTGACATCCGGAACGCGCTCGTCACCCTCGCCGAGGGGGATCCGACGCTCCGGCGGCTCTTCCAGCAGCGGTTCCTGACGGAGAAGAGCGAGGACCTCGACGGGATGGCGTTCGGGAACCTCTTCCTCGCCGCGCTCACGCAGCAGGAGGGCTCGTTCCTCGACGCCGTCCGCGTCGCCTCGCGGCTCCTCGGCGTCCGCGGGAGCGTGCTGCCGGTCACCCTCTACAACACGCACCTCTGCGCGGTCCTCGGCGACGGATCGGTCGTCGAGGGCGAGGTGAACGTGCGCGCGCCCGGGAAGGCGCCGATCGCGCGGCTCTTCCTGAAGGACGCGCACGTCGATCCGTGCGAGGGGACCATCGAGGCGATCGAGGCGGCCGACCTCATCACGCTCGGGCCGGGCGGCCTCTTCACGACGGTCTGCGCGTGCCTCCTCGTGCCCGAGATCGCGCGCGCGATCGCCCGGAGCGAGGCGCCGGTGGTGTACGTCGCGAACACGACGCGCCAGCCCGGCCAGACCGACACGCTCGGCCTCGCCGACCACGTCGCGCGGGTCCTCGCGCACCTCGGCGGCAGCGGGCTCGACCTCGTCCTGTTGAACGACGATCCGCCGCCGGCGGAGCTGCGCGCCCACTATGCCGCGCAGGGTCTCGACTACCTCGAGCCAACGGCGGGGGAGGTGCACGCGGTCCTCGAGCTCGGCGTCGAGCCGGTCCTCGCGCCGCTCATCGACCGGTGGTCAGGGCCGCGTCAGCTCTGGGACAAGCTCGACACGATCCGCCATCACCCGGACCGGGTGGCCGACGCGCTCGTGTCGCTCGTCCGCGGCGATCGCGCGGGGCCCATGGCGGCGAAGCCGACATGAGCGTCCGCCACTTCGTCTCGCTCGCCGACCTCTCGCCGGATGAGATGGACCGGTTGCTGACGGATGCCGCCGCGCTGAAGCGTGACCCGCTGCCGGCCGACGCGCCGCTGCGCGGACGGTCGATCGTCATGATCTTCGAGAAGCCGAGCCTCCGGACGCGCCTCTCGTTCGATATAGCCATGTTCCAGCTCGGCGGCCACGCGGCCTACCTCTCGCCGGCCGAGGTCGGCCTCGGACGGCGCGAGAGCGTCGCCGACGTCGCGCGTGTGACGAGCCGCTATGTGGACGGGATCGTGCTCCGGACGTTCGCGCACGAGACGACCGAGGAGTTCGCGCGCTCCTCGGCGGTGCCGGTGATCAACGGGCTCTCCGACCGGTCGCACCCCTGCCAGGGTCTCGCGGACCTCTTCACGATCCGCGAGCGGAAGGGGTCCGGTCGCGACGTGGTCGTCGCGTACGTCGGCGACGGCAACAACGTGTGCCACTCGCTCATGCTCGGTGTCAGCTTGTGCGGCCAGACGATCCGCGTCGCCACGCCGGGCGGGTACGAGCCGCACGCGCGGTCCCGGGGGCGCGCCCAGGAGATCGCGCGGACGACCGGCGCGAGGATCGAGCACTGCAGCGACCCCGTTGACGCCGTGCGCGGCGCCGACGTCGTGTACACCGACGTGTGGACGAGCATGGGCCAGGAGCAGGAGTACGAGCGTCGCCGCCGCGCGTTCCAGGGCTTCCAGGTGAATGCCGAGCTGCTGCGCGCGGCGAAGCGGGACGCGATCGTGATGCACGACCTGCCGGCGCACCGCGGCGAGGAGATCACCGACGACGTCATCGACGGCCCGCAGAGCGCGGTGTTCGATCAGGCCGAGAACCGCCTCCACGCGCAGAAGGCGCTCGTGCGCTGGCTGCTGGGAGGGGAACGGTGACCGAGCGGACCATCCTCAACGACTGCTGCGAGGACTGGATCATCCAGTGGGGCGGCTTTTACGTGCCCGGCGCCGCGTTCGCCTGTCCCGAGTGCTCGACCGAGTGGCGGAAGTCCCGCGAGGCGACGTACGAACGGGTCCCCGACCGGCGGGCGTTCACCCGCCAGCTCCGCCGCGGGCCCGAGGACGAGTTCGCGTACCTCGCGGCGGTGGACGGTCAGGGACCGATCGTCGAGCGCTGCTGCGCGAAGATCCTGTTGACGCACGGGCCGCGAATGCGCGAAGGTGCGTTCACGTGCCCGGTGTGCGCGACGGAGTGGACGAAGCGGACCGACCGGCTGCACGGGCTGCGCGTCGCGGTCTTCGAGAAGGCCGGCCTGGCCGAGCCCCTGACGATCCAGCCGGGTCGGACGCGGCCGTTCCTGATCGCCGTGTCGGAGTACTCGCCGCCGCGGGACTGAGGTCTACGGCGGCGGTGCGCACCTGAGGAGGAAGAGATGGCGGATGGCATGACCAGCGCGATGACCCGGAGCGCGGGGGGCACGCCCGCGGACACGACCGCTGCGGCCCCGATGGTGAACCGCCGCCGGCGCGGGATCCTCGGCGGCGCCGTCCTCGTCGCTGTGGGCATCACGTACCTGCTCCCGACGCTCGGGGTGCCGAATGCGACCTCCTACCTGTTCCTCTCGCTCGGGGCCGCGTTCGCGAGCGCGTACTTCACCGGGTTCAGCCCGTACGTGTACCTCGTCCCCGCGGCGGTGCTCGTCAGCTTCGGGACGTGCCTCCTCATCCCGGGCTGGTCCGGGCTGCCGCCGGAGACGGTCGCGCCCATCTTCCTCGCGTCGCTGACCGTCGGTCTGGTCGGTGTCTTCGTCATCCGGCCGAACCGGCGCTGGCCGCTCGTCCCCGCCGCCGTCCTCGGCGCCGTGACGCTCGCCGAGATCTTCCGCGTGGCGACGGTCATCCCGCCCGGCCTGCAGCCGCTCTTCGTGCCGCTCATCCTCATCGCCGTCGGCGGCTACCTGATCCTGGCACCGCGGCTGTAACAGGGCCATCCGGACCCGTACTGAAGTACTAGGCCGACCGGCGTTCACGCCCGCCCCGTTGACACTCGGCTGTAGCCCTGCCTGCCTGCTGTCCACCGGATAGTCCTCGTTACTCCAGCGACGCGCGCTGGACAGGGGAGCGAGCAGGAGGAGGCCCGGTGGGTCAGGGCGAGCGGTCCTTCGTGGACGTCGTGGCCGCGGCGCGTGTCCGCTTGCGCGAGCGGACCCTGCCGCTGCTCACCGCGGCGTTCGTCATCCAGACGCGCGCGGCCTCGGCGCGGCGCGGGTACGACCTGCGCGCGCTGAGCAGCGCGTTCGGCCTCCTCGTCCTCCTCACGCTCGCCCTCGTCGCCGCGGCGATCGACGGCGCCGTGTCCCTGGTCGTCCAGGCGATCGGCGACGTCGCTCGGACGCGACTCCGGTTCGGCCCGGCGCCGGCGTCGGCGCTGTCGGCGCTGCCGCCGATCACCGAGGACATGCTGCTCGACAAGCGCGGCCGCCCGCTCCGCGGAGCCCCGCGCGCGAAGCGCCTCGCCGCGCTCGAGCGGCAGCGCGCCGAGATGGCCGCGCTGGCCGCGGCCGCCGCGGCGGCGCAGGCGGCTCGCGTCATCGAGCTGCCGGCGCTCCCGCCGGGTCTGGTCGCGGCGTCCAGCCGCACACTCTCGACCGCGCGCGCCCTGATCGGACGCGGCGTCACCGCGTGGCGCGGCGCGCGCGCCCTCGTCCTGGCGATCCCGTTCCCGACGCTGCCGGTCCGCTGGATCCGCATCGTCGCCGTGACGACGACGATGACGTTCGTCTTCGCTACGGCGATCGGCACCACCGGGATCATCGCGCAGCAGGGCAGCATCGCCCTCGGCGCGTCGACGACGCTGACGATCATCTCCGGCGACGTGAGCGCCCGGACGCCCGAGGCGCAGGACTTCCGCCCGGTGACCGACGGGACGCTCCTGCGCGCCGGGATGACGATCCGGACGGGCGAGGCCTCCTACGCGCTCCTCACGTACTTCGAGGGGTCGACCGTCTCGCTCGAGCCGAATACGACGCTGCTCATCGAGGCGCTCGAGGCGCATCCCGACGGCAGCACCGTGATCGCGATGCAGCAGCAGGTCGGCCGCACGTGGCACTCCGTGACGAAGCTCCTCACGCAGGGATCGAAGTACGAGGTCCGCACGCCGACCGCGACCGCGACGGTGCGCGGCACGGCGTTCGAGGTGGGCGTCGAGCAGGATGCGACGACGGGCGAGCTCGTCGCGAGCGTCGCGACGACCGAGGGCGCGGTCGCGGTCATCAAGCCCGCGACGGCCGCCGACCCGGTCCCGTCCGAGGTGATCGTCCCCGCCGGGTTCCAGGCGACCGCGAAGCCCAGCGCGCCGCTCGCCCCGCCCGAGCCCGCGCCGGAGCCCGAGCGCAAGGTCACAGTGACGGTCGGGACGTCGAACGCGGTCGTCGTCGACCCGCTCGGCCGCTCGAACGGCGTGAAGGACGGCAAGCTCGTCCTGCAGACGCCGGGCGCGAAGGTCACGCGTTCGGGCGAGGCCCTCGTGATCACGCTGCGCGACGTGCCCGACGGGAAGCTCGCGACGGTGATCGCGCTTGCGGCGCAGGCGCGCGAGCGCGTGAGCGTCGAGACCCTCGTCGAGGAGCGCGGCAGGGGCGCGGCCCGCAGCACCGAGGACGTACAGGTGCCGGCGCAGGGTGCCGCTCCCGCGGCCGTGGCCGGCGTCGAGGTGAAGAAGAGCGGGTCCTCGCAGCCGGCCGAGGTGCGCGTGCTCGCACCGGCCGAGACGCAGGTCGTGAAGGCGCCGAAGGTGGTCGAGGCCCCGAAGCTGCCCGAGGCGCCGAAGATCGAGCTCGTCCCGACCGAGAAGAAGGATGAGTCCGGTGCGAGCGGCGGCCCACAGAGCGTGAAGGTCAGCAGCGTCGTGGACGTCTTCGTGAAGGCGACGCTGCCGCCGCTCTCGGTCGAAGAAGGGCAGAAGCGCAACGAGGAGGCCCGCAAGGCCGAGGAGAAGGCGAAGGAGGAGACCGCGCGGCGCGACGAGCAGCGGCGCAGGGAGATCGGGCAGCGCGCGAACGAGCTGCGGCAGGCCGAGGAGAAGGCCAAGAGCGAGGTCGCACGCATCACCGACGAGCGCAAGAAGGCCGAGGAGGTCGTGAAAGCGGTCGTCGAGCAGGCGAAGGCGCCGGAGCCGGTGAAGGCTCCGGAGCCGGCGCAAGGCGGCGCCACCGAGCAGACGCGGGGCGGCCCGGCGGTCCAAGAGCCTCCCCGCGCAGCCCCGCCGGCGCGTGCCGTCGAGAGGCCCGCGCCCGTCGCCTTCGTGGAGAACGTCCTCAAGGTCATCGTGCCGAGCAGCAACGAGGACGAGGCGCGCAAGAAGGCCGACGATCTCCGCAGGGCCGAGGAGAAGGCGAAGGACGAGGCGGCCAAGCTCTCCGACGAGCGCCGGAGGGCCGAGGACGCGAAGCGGCAGTCCGACATCCAGGCCGCGGAGTCCGCGAAGAAGGCGGCCGACGAGAAGGCGAACGAGCTGAAGAAGGCCGAGGACAAGGCGAAGGCCGACGCCGAGGCCGAGCTCGCGCGGATCAGGGAGATCGAGTCGAAGGCGCGCGAGCAGGCGCAGAAGCTCGAAGGGGACAAGCGCAAGGAGGCCGAGCGTCTCCTCGAGGAGTTCCGCCGGGGCGAGGAGAAGGCGCGCGAGGAGTCCGCGAAGCGGCTCGAGGAGCAGCGCGTGGGCCAGGAGAAGGCGAAGGCGGACGCCGAGCGTCAGCTCTCCGATCTCCGGGCGCAGGAGCAACGCGCGAAGGACGAGGCCGCGCGGGCCGACGAGGAGCGCAAGCGCGAGGAGTCGCGCAAGTCCGAAGAGAAGGCGAAGGAGCGGGAAGAGAAGCGGTCGAGCAACTTCGTCCCGGCCTTCCGGATCGACCCGCTCCCCGGCGCGGCGAACGCCCGCGAAAGGGAACGCGAGCGCGAGCGCGAACGCGAGCGCGATCGGAACGAGCGAGGGAAGTAGCGCCCGGTCCTAGCGCAGCGGTGTGACCCGCGGCCGCTGAGCCCATACAATCCAGCGTGCGAGCGGGACCGCTCGCATCTTCGCGGCGGGCGTAGCCTAGTGGTCTAAGGCCCCAGAATGTGGATCTGGTAATCCGCGGGTTCGAATCCCGCCGCCCGCCAGTGGATACCTAGGTTACAGACAGTCAGCTCCCGCTCTTTCGCTTCGCGTCCTCGTACAGCGTGCGCACCATCGGCGCGGCGGAGTGGAACTCCCCGACCTCGAAGTACACCTTCCACACGGCGACCGCGTCCGCGTACTTGTTCTGCGTGTAGAGGACGAGCCCCTTCAGGAACAGCGCGTCGGCGTCGCGTGGCCGGATCCGCAGCACGCGCTCGGCGGCGAGCAGCGCGCCGTCCTGTGACCCCGCGCGGAAGAGCAGCAGCCCGAGCCCGTTGAGGGCGGGGACGTTCTCCGCATCGATCGCGAGGACGGCCTTGTACTGCTCGGCGGCGTCGCTCGCGCGGTCGGCGTCTTCGTACGCGTCCGCGAGCGCGAGGCGCGTCGGGATGTCGTTCGGCGCCGCTCGGGCCTTGTCCTCCAGCGACGCGAGCGACGGGCCCGACGGCACCGTCCCGGTGATGGTCGACCCCGGCGCGCGGTCCCCGGCCGACGCGGGGAGGAGCGCCACGACCGCGACCGCGGCGACGCCGGCGACGAGCGCGCCGACGACCAGCGTCCGGACGGGCGCCGACGTCGGGCGCTCCTCCATCGCCGCGAAAGCCGACGCCTCGATGCGCGCGCGCAGGCGCGCCTCGTCGGCCGCGTCGATCGTGCCCGCGGCGCGCGCGAACTCGAGGTCGCGGAGCGAGCTCACCGCGCGCGCGACGTCGTCGTGGGCGTCGGGGGGCTCGTCGGGCCACGCGGCGCGGCCGAGGAACGGCCGCAGCGCGAGCCACCCGCCTGCGGCGAGCGCGACGACGAGGACGATCGCCTCGCTCATCGGCGCGCGCTCAATCGGGCTCCTCAGCGAGCTCGCGCTCGCGCAGGACGCGCAGTTGCTCGGCGGACGGTCGGGCCGCCGGTGGCGCGCGGCCGATCCGCAACCAGACGACGGCCGCCCCCGCGACGACGACGAGGAGCGGCAGTGCCCACACCGCGCCCCGCGGATCGAGCAGCGGCGGCGCGAGCAGGATCCAGTCCCCGTAGGCGCGCCGGAACTCAGCCCGGATCTCGTCGTCGCTACGGCCCTCGGCGACGCGCTGCTGCACGAGCGCGCGCATCGCGCGCGCCGTGTCCGACGGCGAGTCCGCGACCGAGAGCCCCTGGCACATGGGGCAGCGCAGCTCCGACGCGATCCGCTCGACGCGCTGATCGGGCGTCTCCGCGCGCGGCGCGCCCGCGATGGCCACGGCGACCAGCACCGCGGCGACGCCTGCGAGGAGCGCGAGACGCGC
>Ga0233425_10006742_pt1 | contig 16713 bp, 13 predicted proteins | sample Watercolumn_Towu_2_FD_181712 | JGI IMG/M metagenome (GOLD analysis project Ga0233425, IMG submission 181712) | Freshwater microbial communities from Lake Towuti, South Sulawesi, Indonesia - Watercolumn_Towuti2014_140_MG | ecosystem: Environmental > Aquatic > Freshwater > Lake | place... | reverse complement strand
TACTGGCGGGTCCACTGGCGCGACATGGTGCTCCACGTCCTGATGTCGAGCTGGCAGGCGGGGTATTGCTCCGACAGCCGCTACTGGGTGGTTGCGGATCGTGTCGAAGTTGCCAAAGAGTTCATTCTTGATGTAGCGCGACGGACGAATGACCCCGGCGATTCGATCCTTGTGTTTCACGGCGGATATTGGCAGCGCAGCCGGGAACTTTTCGAGGCGACGCGTCTGGCTTCCTTTGATGACCTGGTATTGGCCGGTACGCTCAAGGACGCGATTCGCGCCGACTTTCAGAAATTCCTGGCCGCCCGTGAACGCTACGAGTCGCTCGGGTTGGCCTGGCGGCGCGGAGCGTTGTTTCTTGGGCCACCCGGCAACGGCAAGACGCATTGCGTTCGCGCGCTGGTGCGGGAACTCGGCGTGCCCAGCCTCTACGTCCAGAGTTTGCGGAGCCAGCACTACACCAGCGAGCAACTGCTCAAGACCGTCTTCGACCGCGCCCGCAAGCTGCGACCGGTAATTCTGATCTTCGAAGACCTCGATGCGCTCGTGACGGAAGAGAATCGTTCGTTTTTTCTCAACCAACTGGACGGCTTCGAGAAGAATTTGGGGATGGTGGTGCTGGCGACGAGCAATCACCCGGAACGGATCGATCCGGCGCTGCTGGATCGTCCCAGTCGCTTTGACCGCAAGTATCATTTTGGACTGCCCGGCGCCGACGAGCGTCGTTCGTTTCTCGCACTCTGGCAGGCGCGCCTGGAAGCGGAGACCGGTTGGTCGCCCGGCAGCCTGGCGGGACTTGTGGAACGAACGCACGGGTTCTCGTTCGCCTACCTGAAAGAACTCGTCGTCAGCGGACTTCTGAGCTGGATGACCGATCAGCAGGGCGCCTTCGCCGATCGGCTCGGCGCCCAAACCGAAGAACTACGCTCGCAAATGGAGACGGCAGTTCGTTCGTATGTCAGTCCGACAGCAACCGACGTGGTGGCAGAGTAACAGCGGACCGCAGCCCGTAGGGTGGGTCGAGGTACCCCGAGGCCCACCAGTACTCCCAGGCATTTCCTGGGAGAGGGCAGTCGCGGAGTACGACGCGGGTCGTGGTGCGCGCTTCCCTGGATTCAGAGGGCCTGTCGCGGCCAGCGATAGTCGGGCGTAACTGCCGCTCGCGCAGCCAGTCGATCGGCAACACGTACCAGCAACGGGACGGCGAGCGACCAGAGCAAACCGAGAAGGCCAAAACTGACGGATCGAGGCGAGAGAACTTCAATCGCCCCGAGTCGCTCGCCAGCGAAGAACGCCAAGGGCGCACCAGCCAATCCAAAGCAGGCGGCCAGCCTGTACCGCTCACTGAGCCAGCCGCAACCGTAACGCAACGTCGTCGCAAATTGCAGCCACAGAACGGGCATGAAAGGTGGGGGTAACCAGGCCACAATCGTACCGCGCGGAAAGCTGAATACCCCGATCCATAACTGCGCCGAATCGATAAGCAGTCCGACCGTGGCAGCGGCGAAAGCCAGTGGGATTTGCACCGAACGATCTGTGGCAAGGTAGAAATGGATACCGACGAGACATACCGCGATCGTGACTCCGATCGATTGCAGGTCCCAGGCAACCCCCAGCACGCAGGCAAACCAGCCAACCTGGTAGAAGACAAGATTAAGAAAGCGCGTCGCTTTCGCGCAGGGACGCGGCGCGCAGTGAGCGACCTGCGGACCAGTCGCTGGTTGCACGTCGACCGGAAGTGTCATCGGCGTCTGATCCTTTCCCGCTCCAAGCGGCCATGATAGTCCGTAACGCGCCCCGCCGCCAACGCGGCAGAACGATCCATTGCCGCCCGGAAGGAAAATCGAGTAAAATTGTGCAGGGTGCCCGTTGGCATTTCACCACGATCCGGCCCTATCCTGGAGTCCATCATGCCACTCGTTTCTCCACAGCTTGCTGGAAGTCCGCGACTGCAGAAAGCCGTCAAAAACGCGCCGCCGATCGGCTACGGTGAGTCCAACGAAGGGGTTGCCGCCATGCAGCGCGGATTTGTCGAGCTGGGTTATCCCATGCCGATCTCGACCGGTAACGGCTCCAAACCGGCCGATGGCATCTACGGCAAGGAAACCGGCGAGATTCTGAAGCGATTTCAGCGCGACCAGGGGCTGGCCGCGGACGGTTTGGCAGGCACCAATACTCTGACACGCCTGGATGAATTGCTGGTCACACTGAACTCCTACAGTGCGGTCCTGGAAAACGCGGCAATCGCCGCGCAAATGGCTGGCCCGAATGGACAACGACCGTTTGCCGCAACCAGTGCCCGGCGCTCGTAATCGTATTTCTCGAGGTGACCCATGATCGGAATTGAGTCGCAAAACGCCACGTTGACCGTGCAATCGACCGGCGTGTCGCCGGGAGTCGCGTTTGAACCCTTGTCGAACCCCAAGCGGGCGGTCTTTCATCTCACGAAAGGCTACAGTCTGACCGCCGACACCGAGACCATCAAGCACGCCTGGACGGCGAAAGGGGAAGGACCAGGACAAAGCAAAAACGGGACCGCAGGCGATGAAGAACTCGGGTTCCTCCAGACCCAGGAAGTGGACACTGTCCAGTTCTTTTATGCCGGAGAAAAGCGCAGCCACGGAAGCATGACGATCGATATTGGACCGAGCTTGAATCCCAAGACCTGCCTGGACTCCGAGGACAACCTGCAGCCCTGGACCTCCAACGACCGGTCATTCGACAACGGAACATGGAAAGCAGCGACAGGTGATCATCCCGCCTGCCGCTGCCCGCTGCGTCTGGGCAACACGGTTACCAATAAGCCGAATTTCCTGTTCCACGTGATCGACCGCCGTCGTTACGTTACGGTGCTGACCTTCCGCCTGGGCAAACAGTTCATCCCGTTGCGCTGGTTCAAGTGGTCGATCTCCCACAATGTGGTCATGCGTTGGGAGGGGGGAAAGCCGAAAGTGCGCACCAACAGTTCCACGACGTCGTTCGGTACCGTAAAGGTCGGCCCGACGGATGTCGCTGCCGTCAGCAAGATCATCAAATCGCCGGGCAAGCCGTTCGGTAACTTTCTGACTCGCAGCGTCATCCAAGGCGTTGTACTCGGAGATCTGACGGGGCGCACCTCGAACCCGGAATGGTTCGCCAACGTTCCCATTGATTTCTGGACCTGAGTGTGGCGGCGGATTGCCTTGTCACGATCTGGCGGTCTTCGGTTTGGCGAAACTCATGTGCATTTCGGCACATATCGCTGACTCCACCGACGTCGTTCACCCCTGTGGCGACCAGAAATTGATGAGCTTCTCGCCGGTTGTCGAGCATTACGACGCCGGTAAAGTAAGGCGGCAACGCGTCGATGCCCGGGCTGGAGGAGTCGTCCGAGTTGTCTGACGTCGCCGGCGCTCGCGCGTCGGCAGCGGCAGGTGCGGCCGGTTTGCCACGGGCGCGTCGCACAAAGTCAGCCAGGATGCGGTATTCCGCGGATTCGGGCAGGAGCACCTCCGCACCGCCATGTTCCAGTTGTCCGACGACCTTGAGCAGCAGCCGCGAATCGGTCGCGCCTGCGCCCTCGCCCGCGGCTGCGTCCGTTCCGGCTCGCGGATCCGCTGCCGGGCCCGCGCTCGAGGCGCGGGCCATGCGCAGAAGTGCCACCTGATTGAGTCGCCGGGCATCGTCGCGGGCGGCACCGTTGAGCTTGCGAGGATCAAGCAGCACCAGGCCGCTCGATTCGGCCTCTCCGCCCTTTTGATGACAAGTCAGGCACTGCGGCGCGGCGACCTTGTTCCAGACCTCGTCGGCAAACTGACTCACAGCCCCAACGCAGCCTTGCGGCGGCAGAGGCCGTTCATCCGCCGCCGCCCGGAAATTGCTTGTCGCTATCAGGGCAACAACAACAGGAATCCGGACGTTCTCGAACATGCGTTCCTCGTGACGACGGGCTTGAGTCGCGCGCATCACCCACATCGATCGCATGGCGGTGCTCCCGCAAGCCCGAAGATTTCTATCGGTCAACGATTTCGATTCGCCGGCATCGGCGTCCGATCCCAGGAACATGCGCGCGAACGAGCCGACCTGGTTCAAGGTAACAACCGTGACCTTTCCCCGCCCAGCGATCAGCAGACGCACGACGATCCAGACAGCTCCGCTCAGACACCCGCGGGGCCGCTGTTCGGCTGCCAGATTAGCCTCGACAACCTATGTTATCGAATGGCGGCCCGACCGTCCGTAGACCTGTAGCGGAATGGTGCGCTACACCCGCTTCAATTTGTGGCAAAATTTTAGCCGACCGGATGCCCATGGACAATGGTACATTCTCCGCGGACGCCGGCGTGCGTTGACATGCGTAACGGGCCGCTCATAAAATGCTCGGTTTGCCGGACGAGCGGGCATCCACAACGAACGGGGGTTTCGGTTGTTAGAAGCGATTCAGAAGGCCGACACGCTGATCGAAGCGCTGGGATGGATCCGGCGTTTTCGCGACAAAGTTACCGTGATCAAGCTCGGCGGCAGCGTCATGGAGGACGAGAACGCATTGCGCCACGTGCTGATCGATATCGTATTCATGGAAACCGTGGGGATGCGGCCGGTGCTGGTGCATGGGGGCGGCGCGGCGATCAGCCGTGCGATGGACGAAGCGGGCATTGTGCCGCGGTTCATCCAGGGGCGAAGGTTTACCGACGAGGCAACGTTGAAGATCGTCGAGGAAGTCCTGGCCTACCAGACCAATGAAGCGATCGCGCGGAAGATCGAGGACTTCGGCGGGCGGGCGATGAACCTGAATTTCCGCTCCACGAATGTGCTCTTCGGTGAAAAATTGTTGCTCGAGAACCGCGACGGCCCGCCGATCGACCTGGGCTTCGTCGGCCAGGTCACCCGCGTCGATCGCTCCACCGTCGAAAACCTCTGTTACGCCGGGCAGGTACCGGTGATCCCGTCGATGTGCATCGACGATCGGGGCCAGAAGTACAATGTGAATGCCGACACCGCCGCGACTGCCGTGGCACAGGCACTGGGGGCGGAGAAGCTGGTCTTCATGAGCGACGTGAACGGAGTGCGCCGCAACAAAAATGATCCGGACTCCCTGATGCACTCGCTGACCGCCAGCGAAGCCCGCAAACTGATCGAATCGGGCGCGATCGAGTCCGGCATGATCCCCAAGGTGGAGGCCTGCCTGGATACGATCAATCGGGGCGTTCGCAAGGTGCATATTATTGACGGGCGACTGCGCCATTCGCTGTTGCTCGAAATCTACACCACGCAAGGAGTCGGAACCGAAATCATCCGCGACTGACCACCCAGGCCGCTCGTCCGCTTTCCGTCGCGTTCCGCTTCGTACGCAGCGCGCCAGGGGGGCCGATCGAGGACACGATGCCGAGCCTTGCCGGGCCCTGCTGAACTTGGCGGCGAACCGTCGGCGAACCGGCGGCGAGCTGGCCGTGTCCTCACTGTTTTTCACACAGTTTTTCCCGCATGCTAACTCAACGTCGAGAGCCACCCATGACCACCGCCACGGAAATCAACTCGCCTGCGACCGTCGAACTGTTCAAGAAATACGTGATCCCGAACTACAACCGCTACCCGGTGAACCTGGTGCGTGGCGAAGGGTCGTGGGTCTGGGACAGCGAAGGCAATCGCTACCTCGATCTGTTTCCGGGTTGGGGTTGCAATCTGCTGGGCCACTGTCCCCCGGCGGTGGTTCAGGCGGTACAGGACCAGGTTGCCACATTGATTCACGTGCCCAACACCTGGCACATGGACGTTCAGGGGCGCTGGGCGCAGTTGTTATCGGAGCACAGTTTTGGCGGGCAGGCTTTTTTCTGCAATTCGGGTACCGAGGCGAACGAAGCTGCGATAAAACTCGCCCGCCTGCATGCGACCAAAGGCCGCTACAAGATAATTACGTTCGAGGGCGGGTTCCACGGACGCACGCTTGGTTCGCTGACGGCGACGGCTCAGCCGAAATACCACGAGGGGCTGGGCCCGTTGGTGGCCGGGTTTACCTACGCGCCCTACGGCGATCTCGCGGCGGTGGAAAAGCTGATCGACGATGAGACCTGCGCGATCATGATTGAACCGATCCAGGGGGAGGGCGGGGTACGGATTCCGCCGGCCGAATTCCTGCCGGGCCTGCGGCGACTCGCCGACCAGCATGGCCTGTTGTTGATTTTCGACGAAGTACAAACCGGCTGTGGCCGCACGGGGCATTGGTTTGGCTACCAGTATTTTGGTGTGACGCCCGACGTGATGACCCTGGCCAAGGCGTTGTGCGGCGGCATTGCGGGCGGGGCAATGCTGGCGCGGCGCGAGGTTGCGGCCAGCCTGCGACCGGGCATGCATGCGGCGACCTTTGGTGGAAATCCGATCGCCGCGCGCGCAGGTATCGCTACCCTGGAAACGATCGCCCAGGAAAACCTGCTCGACAGCGCCCAGCACCTGGACAAACTGTTCCGCCGACGACTGGAGTCGCTGCGCGCCGATTGCGAACTGGTTCGCGACGTGCGCGTGGCGGGTGTCATGATCGGCATCGAGCTGGCGGTGGACGGAGCGCCCGTCGTGAAGAAATGCCTCGAACGCCGTTTGTTGATCAACTGCACCCATGGCACCGTGATCCGGCTGCTCCCGGCGATGAACTTGACAACGGAGCAGGCCGAGGAGGGCTGCGACATACTTACTCAAGCGATCCAGGAATTGGCCGGTGGCTGACATCCCGCGCCGACCCCGCACGGTTGTTTGTGGGCCGAGCGAACTTGTGAACCGCCCGGCCGCGACCGACCTTCCCGGTTCGCCGAACCGCATTCAGCAGGATTATCGCGCATGCGACATCTAATCGACTTGTTTGATCTCTCCGAGGAGGACATCCACCGCATCTTCGCGATTACCGCAGCACTCAAGTCTCAATGGCAGCGCGGAATCCGCGAACAGCTGCTGCCAGGGCGCGTCTTGGCGATGCTGTTCGAGAAGCCGTCGTTGCGGACGCGCGTGAGCTTCGAGACGGCGATGAGCCACCTGGGTGGCAACACGATGTTCCTGGGCGAAGAAGTGGGCTGGGGCACGCGCGAATCGTCGGCCGACTTTGCGCGCGTGATGAGCCAATACGTCGACCTGATCGTCTGCCGCACAAACGCGCATTCCAAAGTGCTGGACTTGGCGGAACACAGCGATTGCCCGGTGGTGAACGGATTGACCGGCGAAGCGCATCCCTGCCAGGCGCTGGCCGACCTTTTTACGTTGCTCGAATTGCGCGGGTCGCTGGACGGCGCGAAACTGGCGTATGTCGGCGACGCAAACAATGTGGCCCGCAGCCTGGCGGTTGCCTGCGGTAAACTGGGGGTCACCATGTCGATCGCATCCCCGGCCGAATACGCGTTTCCCACCGAGTTTGTCCAGCGGCTGGTTCGCGAGAGTCCCCAACTTGGTCGGCTGGAGGTGAGTATCGACCCGCGGCATGCGGTTCGTGGCGCCGACGCCATCTACACCGATGTCTGGACCAGCATGGGTCAGGAATCGGAACGTTCGGCGCGGGCCACCGCCTTTGCCAGTTACCAGGTCAACGCGGCGTTGCTGCAGCATGCCCCCAGCCATGCAAAATTCCTGCACTGCCTCCCCGCGCGCCGCGGCGAAGAAGTAACGGACGAAGTGATTGACGGTCCGAACAGTGTGGTGATCCAACAGGCCGGCAATCGACTCCACCTGCAAAAAGGACTGATCGCCTGGCTGCTCGATGCACACTTGACTTGAACCAGGGAATCCATGAATCGACGCCGTTGCCCGCCTGCAGTTGTTTCCTCGCTGGCTCGACCAGACCGAGGAGCCCGGCGAATCGGGTCGTGCCCGCTTCGACGTTGGGCCTGCCTGCTGGTGCTCGCCGCGCATTGGTTCGCGCCGTTGACCGGTCACGTGGTGTTTTTGCCGGCGCACGGATTGCTGGCGGCCGATGAGCCGTCGCCGATGCCGCGCCCTCCCTTTCCACCGGCGCACCCGGTTCCGCCCTTGGAATCCCTGCGTTACTTTCAGCTCGACGACGGCCTGGAGATACAACTGGTCGCCCACGAACCGCAAGTCATCGATCCCGTGGCGATACGATTTGACGAACGGGGACGGATCTGGGTGGTGGAAATGGGCGATTATCCCCATGGGCCGCCGCAGGGTGGCACGCCCCGCTCGCGCATTCGAATCCTGGAGGATCGTGACCGCGACGGGATCTACGAGACCTCCAGTGTATTCGCCGATCAGCTGCTATTCGCCACCGGACTGCAGCTGTGGCGGGATGGCGCGATCGTGACGATGGCCGGCGAAGTCGCCTTTCTGCGCGACAGTGACGGCGACGGCCGCGCCGATGCGCGGGAAACCTGGTACACCGGGTTCGTTCAGGAAAATTCGCAGCTCCGCGCCAACCATCCGCGTTTGAACCTCGATGGCTGGATCTACGTCGCCAACGGCCTGCGCGGCGGAACGATCGTCGATCCCCGGCGCCCTGATCAGACCCCGGTGTCGATCAGCGGACGTGATTTCCGCTTCCATCCCTGGAGCGGCGCCTTTGAGGCGGTTTCCGGTATGGGGCAATTCGGATTGGCGTTCGACGAACAGGGTGACCGGTTTGTCTGCAGTAACCGAAATCCGCTGCAACATATCGTGGTCGAGGACCAGTACCTGCGCCGCAACCCGCGCGCGGCCCTTCCCGCGGTTGTGCAGGATGTGGCTCGATCCGGCGAAGAATCGAAGCTGTTCGCGCTGACGCGCGGCTGGACCACCTCCAATCTGCACGCCGGGCAGTTCACCGCCGCCTGTGGCCTGAAGATCTATACCGGCAACCATCTGTCGAGCGAATATCGAGGCAATGGTTTCACCTGCGATCCGACCGCCAACCTGGTGCACCGTGAAACGCTGACGGCGTCCGGGGGAACGTATCTGTCCCGTTCGCCGTACGAGTCGCGTGACTTTCTGGCGTCCAGCGACGAGTGGTTCCGGCCTGTGAATCTGGAAGTCGGTCCGGAGGGCGCACTGTACGTCGTCGACATGTACCGGGCGGTAATCGAGCATCCCCAATTCATGCCGACCGAATTGCAGAGCCGGCCCGACCTGCTGCTGGGCAACGATCGAGGGCGCATCTATCGCATCGTCCGCAAAGGGGCTGCCGTGACCGCCGCGGCCGCTCCCACCGATTTGCCAGGCGCACTCGACGACGATAACAGCTGGCGACGTGAAACCGCTTTCCGCAAACTCTACGAACGGCGCGATCGCGCCGATGCGGAACGGCTGCGGGAGCTGGCAAAGGCGGCCCGCCACGCGCCTGCCCGCGCCGCCGCCCTGCTGCTGCTGCGAGAATTGGAAGCGCTGAACGATGACCAGCTTCGCGCTGCCCTGGCCGACAAGTCGCCGATCGTCCGCCGCTGGGCGATCCGGCTTGCCGAATCCCGCATGGGAGAATTGCCCGAACTGAGGACGGCTTGTGCCGGACTGGTCAACGACGACGATCCCAAAGTCCGCTTTCAGGCGATCCTGAGCCTGACGCCGGTTTCCCGACGGGAAACCGAATCGCTGCAGCAGGCCGCATTACGCGGCGTGGACGACTCTTGGACCCGCCGCGCGATCGTTCTCGCCGTGGGACCGCACGCCGCCGACCTGGCATTCAAGCTGATCGACGATCCTCGCTGGTCGCATGATCCACCGCCCGAATCAATCGTGGAACTCGCCCGCGACCTGCTCGCGGCCTCCGCGCACGAACTGCCCGATGAACCGGCCGCGGAAACTCTTGAGCGGCTGCTGCAGGCATCCGGACACCGCCGCGCCTTCCAGTTGCCCTGCGTCCTGGCCGTCGCCCAGGGGACGGCGCGACGCGGCGCCGCGATCCATGCCCTGCCCAAGTCCGACGAATTCCGCCAGGCTTGGCGGCGCACGCTGGACGAGTTGGCCCGCGTCGCTGCCGCAGCCACCACTCCCGCGGCCAACACGTCAGCCAACAGCGATCCCGCGCGATTGACCGCCATCGAACTGCTGGCTTACGATCCGCATTACGCGGAGACGCTCGGCCGACTGGCGTCGTCCGAGGAAACCGTCACGCTCCGCGCCAAGGCGATCGCCGCCTTCAGCCGCCATGCGGACCTCAAGCAATGGCAGCCGCTGATCGACCGATTCGCCGCGGAATCGCCAGCGATCCGCCGGACGATCGTCGACCAGTCGCTGGCGCGCAACGAACGGGCCGAGGCGTTTCTGACCGCAGTGGCCCGCGGTGCAGTCAAACCGGCGGAACTCGATCGTACCCAGGCCGACCGCTTTACCAGGCACGGTGACCCGTCGATTCGTCAACAGGCCGAGCAACTGTTCGCCGGCGCCGTGTCCGCCGACCGCGAACAAATGACGCGGCAGTACCAGCCGGCACTGCAAATGCCCAGTGACCCGGCACGCGGCCGAGAGATCTTCAGCCGCCAATGCGCCGCCTGCCATCGCATCGGTGAACTGGGAGTCAATGTCGCACCCGATATCTCCGATTCGCGAGTGAAAACCAGTGCGCAAATCCTCACCGATATCCTGGAGCCTAACCGGGCGATCGATAACAACTACATCAGCTACGTCGTGGTAACGCACGACGGACAGTCGCTGACCGGCATCCTGACCGCCGAAACCGCCAACTCCATCACGCTGAAACAGGCGGAAGGGAAATCAACCGTCCTGTTGAGATCGGAAATCGAAACCCTGCGATCGACCGGCGTCTCCCTGATGCCCGAAGGATTGGAGAAGAATATCCCGCTCCAGGATATGGCCGATCTGGTCGCATTCATCAAGAACTGGCGGTATCTCGACGGACGCACCCCGCTCGGTAAATGAGCGGCCCGAGATGCGTGGAAACGGAGCAGCAAGCACTACGCCGCCGCACGCTGTTTCAGCAGCCGCCGTAACGCCGGATGGACCGGAACGATCGCGACCGCCGGATCCTCCGAGACTGCCTGTATTACCTGGTCCAACTGCTCGACCGTGCTCTGGGCCAAATCCACGAATATCCAGCGCTGGCCGGCAAACTCGCAGACACCCCCACCCGATCCCCCCAGCCATTCCTGGCGGACACGGAATCCAAGCAGTTCGGCGAGCCGCTGCGCGTGATCCAGAAGTTCGACCGTGTGCATCCCAGCTTACCCGAAGCGTCCAAATCCTTGACCGCAAGGATTATAGCGGCCTGTTCTTTAGTTGCCTAGCGCGATTCGTCGATGTCCCTCCACAGCAATCGATTGTGTCGTAACAGGTTAAGACGCCGAGAACAGGTAAGCCACGCTGACGACGCGAATTACGCGGCCCCCAAGCACCCCGCATTGCGCAGCAGCAACGCACCAGCGGCAGACCTGTGCAGATCGGTCGGGACAACCCCTTAACGAACGGATTGGGCGAGGTCTGGACATGTCGGCGGGTGACCTGGAAAAACAACTGGCCATTCTGAAACAGCAGCTGCTTCAGGCTCAGAGACTCTCCGCGCTCGGCGAACTGGTCAGCACTACGACTCACGAGTTCAACAACGTTCTGATGACCATCATCGGTTACGCCCAGATGGGAATCCGACACAAGGACCAGGCCACGCGCGATAAAGCGCTGGAGAAAATCCTGGCCGCCGGGCAGAGAGCCGCCAAGATCACCAACTCGGTGCTCGGCATGGCCCGGAATCGGTCCGCATCGTTCGAACCGACATCGATCGGAAAACTCGTGGAAGAATCGCTGCTGCTGCTGGAACGCGACATGCAGAAGTACCGCATCCGACTGGAGACGCAGATCGCGCCCGTACCCGAAATCCGCGCGATCGGGAACCAGATCCAGCAAGTGCTGCTGAATCTGCTCATCAACGCGCGTCAAGCCATGTCACCGGGCGGAACAATCCTGGTACGCGTGGAACATGACGTGAAGAACAACACCGTCGACCTGATCGTGCGCGACACAGGCAGCGGCATTCCCGCCGACAAACTGTCTCGGATCTTCGAACCGTACTACAGCACCAAGTCGGGACCGGATTCCAGCGGCTGCGGAGGCACCGGACTGGGACTGTCCGCCTGCCGGCAGATCGTCGAACAGCATCACGGCCGAATCCGAGTCGAGAGCACCGTCGGCAAAGGAACTCAGTTCACAATCAAACTGCCGATCACCGCTTCCGCCGTGCCCCCCACGTCTCCGCCACTTTCCGTCCCATCCTCGCCGCCCAACCATGCTCCGCCCGTATCGCGATAACGGGGAACGGGGAACGGGGAACGGGGAACGGGGAACGGGGAACGGGGACGTTCCCCTCTTCACAGCGTCTTCAGGAACTCGATCAGATCCCGCAGTTCGTCGGCGGACAATTCGCCTTTACCGGTGACTTTCGCCGGGTTGTGAAATTCGGTCAGCACTTGTTCCAACGATTTGGCGCGGCCGTCGTGCAGCAGGCGCACTTTGCGGAAGACTCCGTTCAGCGACGGGGTGTTGAACACGGGATATTTGTCTTTGCTGGAGCCGAGTCCGACGTCATGCAGATCGTTATCGGTGTAGCGGGGTCCGGGATGGCACTGGGCGCAGCCGGCCTTTTCGCTGTGGAACAGGCGTTGCCCGCGTTCCACGGCGGCACGTGATTCCGCGCTGGCCGGCTGCAGTGGATTGGGCGGTGCCTGGAGTTGTTCCAGGTAGGCGTGGAGCGCGGCGGTATCGTCGTCGGTCGGCTGCTTCCCGAGCATCGTTGTGGTAAGCGAATGCCGCAGGGCCGCGTCCAGGTCTTTCTGCCAGCCGTGCCAGGTCCAAGGTCCGGTTTCCTTGAGATGGTACAGTGGCAGTACCGTCTTGAAGGTATTGGGAGTCCCGTCGTTCATGGTGTCCATGCGCACGGCATTCGAACCGCCTTCGTAATGGCAGGAGTGGCAGCTGTACCATTGGTCGAGGCTACGTTGACCATCCAGAAAGATCGATTCGCCGCGTCGGACCAGCGACGGCGTGGCGGGTCCCCCCAGCCCGATCGCTCGCACGATCCGACGCTCGACGACGTCGACTTCCTGCACACTGTTCTCCAGGTAATTCGCCACGAAGACGACCGCGTCGCGGGAACTGGGCCGCAAGCCCATCGGTCGACCTCCCACGGGAATGCGCCAGAACAGCTGCGTGTCACGCTGCAGATCTCGATCGAGGTGATCGCCGATTCCGTACTCGCGCCACGGCAAAGCGTCCTGCGCATAGACCAGCAATTCGTGGGTCCCTCCGGCCGAGACAACCAGCTGCCGTTGGCCGGCAGTGTAGCCGATTCCGAATACGTCGGAGACGGCAACGCCGGGCGAATCCAGCGCGATCGCTTCGCGATGGCTCGGGCCATCCCACCGCAGTCTCCCCAGCCGGCTGGCGATCACCCATCCCTGTCGTATCAGCGGTGGCGTGATGGCATTGTTGCCGTACAGGGTCCAGGGATGCACGATATGTTGACCATCGGGCGATGAAATCAAGTGGCCAATGTTCAGCGCGTAGTAGCGCTCCTGAAACAATAACTGGTTGGATTCCAGGTCGACGAGGCAGACACCCAGATCGCCGCTGGTTCCGACGGCGAGCCGTTTACCGTCGTTGGAAACGGTGAGATACCGTGGCCATCGCCCCACGTCGATGCGGGTGCGCAGTCGCCGGTCCGCCAGATCGACGACGGCGACCTGGCTGGTGGCAGTCAGTGCGACGTAAACGGACGCACGGTCACGCGAAAGGGCGATCCCGTGCGGCTCGCCGCCCAGATCGATGGAAGCCTCGATCACCAGCTTCTGTTGCTCGACGCGCAACAGGCGCAAATGGCCGTCATGAGCGGTCGTGACAAAAATCCGCGGTTCGACGGGATCGGTGACAATCGCCGCGGGACGCGCACCGACCGTGATTTCGTCCAGCAGTTTTCCCGACGGCAATTCGATCAGCGAGACGCTGTCGGATGTCTGATTGGCCGTCGCCAGCCATGCCTCGGCCGGCCCCAGTGCCAGGTCGATCGGCGAGCGATCCAGGTCGTCGGTCCATCCTTCCCTGGTTCCGGCCAACGACAGCAGTAGTGTCGCCAGCGGGCCGACGAATAAGGGGATCCGCAATGCGAACACAATCTGTTTCATGGCGGCACGCAGGTAAATAGTTGGTGTTGACAGACGAACTGACAGTTCGTGGACCGAATCATTGCTGCGGCCATTGTAGCGTGGGCAATATCAATCCACCAACCGATTGTGACGACTGCCGATTGCCCGGATCATGCCGCATTCGCTAAACTGTGCCCAGGGAGTCCCAACCGATGCCGATCGCATTTTCCTGCCCTCATTGTGGCGCAAAGTCCAACGTCGCCGAACAGTATGCCGGACAAACCGGCCCTTGCGCAAAATGTGGAAACATGATTACGGTCCCGGTGCCCGCTTACGGCGGGATGAGTGCACCGGCGCCGCACGCACCGAGTTCTTCCTCGGGCGGCGGATCGGTCCTTGTCATTCTGGCGGTCATCGGTGGCGTAATGCTGCTCGGCCTGCTCGCCTGCGGCGGCCTCGGATTCGCCCTGTTCCTGCCGGCTGTGCAGTCGGCCCGAGTTGCCGCCGAACGGGCGGGAAGCTCCAATAACTTGAAGCAAATCGCACTCGCCATGCACAACTACCATGATATGTACGGGAGTCTTCCTCCCGCTTACACCGTCGATGCGGACGGAAACAAGCTGCACAGCTGGCGCACACTGCTCCTGCCGTATATGGAACAGCAACATATTTACAATCAAATTAAGCTCGACGAACCGTGGAATAGTCCCGCCAACATCGGCGTCAGCTCCAATACCATCTACGGTTACAATCGCGACGGATTCGGGACCTACACCGACTATGTGCTGGTCACCGGACCCGACACGTTGTTCGAGGAAGGCAAAGCGATCCGGTTCGCCGACGTGTTCGACGGTACCTCTAATTCCATCCTGATTGTCGAAGTAGTGAATTCGGAGATCAACTGGATGGAACCTCGCGATCTTACGGTCGACGAGTTTCTGGCCGATGTCGCCGGCGGAGTGACGCCGTTTCCCGGGGGCAGAAACGTCGCGATGGCGGATGGCTCGGTACGTTTCCTGTCCACTTCGCTCCCCGCGGACCAGCTGCGGAATCTGGTCACCCGCAATGACGGTGTCCCGGTCATGCTGCCCTGAGGACCCGGCGATGCTGCCGGGGTTAGAGCGTATGGATCGGCGCAAGTTTGGAATTCTGGCGTCCGGGTTGGCAATCGGCGCGTGTCGGGATGTCGCGAGCGATTCGGCGGTCGCCGCCGATCCGTCGCCGACGCGGTTCCCGATTGCCTGCATGACGTTGCCCTACAGCGCGTTTTCCTGGGAGCGGGCGCTGGACGGCATCCAGAGAGCTGGCTTTGGCTTCGTTGCCTGGGGCACCACCCATCGCGATGGTGCTGCCGCTCAACCCGTCATCGCCGAAGACGGAACGCTCGAACATGCCCGCATGCTCGCCCGACAGTGCCGGGACCGCGGCTTGGAACCGCTGATGATGTTCTCGATGATCTACCCGGAAGCGCCACGCGCCCTGGAGGTTTTGACGCACCGTATTTCCCAGGCAGAAGCCGCGAACATTCCCCAGCTGCTCACCTTCGGACATACCGACGGCGGCAGACGCGACGTATGGATCGATCGATTCAAACGGCTGGGAAAAATCGCCCGCGACCACGGCGTCACGATCGTTGTCAAGCAGCACGGCGGCGAGACGGGAACGGGCAAGGCGTGCGCCGAGATCGTCCGTGAAGTCAACGATCCGGCAATCATGGTCAATTACGATGCCGGGAACGTGATGGACTATCTGAACGTCGATCCATTGCCGGATATCAAGGCCTGCGCCGACGTGGTGCGCAGCTTCTGCATGAAAGACCATCGCAACTGGCCGAACGACGAAGATTGTGCGCCAGGATACGGCGAAATCGACCACTACCGGTTGCTGGACGCCGTGCGCGATACGGGCCGCGCGATCCCGCTGTGCTGCGAGAATATCGCCGCGCCGTTGATTCCTCGCCCCACCATGCCCGACCAGATCGACCGCATGGCGCAGCGGACCCGCGAATTTCTGGAAACCGTCGTCCGGGGACTCGGACAGGTTGTTGCCACTGGCCAATGACCAACCGCGAGGGGCGCGGCACGGCCTAGCAAAACCAGAACACGCCAGGAACAGTTCCTGGGCGTCGTCATCCGCCTCGCACCTGGCCGATCCGAGGGCTGCCCGCAACTTCAGCGCGGTTTACGCTTGTCCTCGCGCGGCTTGTTGTCGTTGTTTCGGCCACCGCCACCACTGCCGCCGCCACCGCCACCGCCACCGCCGCCGCCCGGATTTTCACGCCGCGGCTCAGGTCGCCCCGCTGCGGGGCGCGAGGGTTCGGACCGAGGTGAATCGGCTCGAGGAGCTTCCGAACGGCGTGGTTCGGGACGCGCGGATTCCGCACGCGGTGCCTCGCGCCGCGGGTTGTCCAGACTCGGCAGTTCGACCCGTCGCGACTCGCTGCGTGGTGCATCGCTGCGTGGAGCATCTTTGCGCGGCGCGGTTCCCCGCGGGTTATCGCTACGCGGTGTCTCACCCCGCGGTGTTTCACTGCGTGGATTATCGATCCGCGGCGCGGGATTGCTTCGCGGCCCCTCCCCACGCGGTGACTCGGTACGCGGTGACTTGGTACGCGGTGACTCGGTACGCGGTGACTCGGTACGCGGTGACTCGGTACGCGGTGACTCGGCACGCGGTGACTCGGTACGCG
>Ga0233425_10006741_pt1 | contig 16716 bp, 18 predicted proteins | sample Watercolumn_Towu_2_FD_181712 | JGI IMG/M metagenome (GOLD analysis project Ga0233425, IMG submission 181712) | Freshwater microbial communities from Lake Towuti, South Sulawesi, Indonesia - Watercolumn_Towuti2014_140_MG | ecosystem: Environmental > Aquatic > Freshwater > Lake | place... | reverse complement strand
AGTTTTGAAAGATAGGCGAGAATGCTGGCATGGATACTGCTAAGTCGGTTTCATGTTTTTGTCCTTGTTTTTCATTAGGTTACAGTTTATATTATAACACAAACTTCTTAACTTAACGACATTGGCAGTCGGGGGGGGGGTAATTTTTCAAGGAGTGTGGGTTGTCCTGAATGGATTCAATCGCTGATTCAAAATTCCACTAGCAGAGTTTTAACGACGCGACAGTTAACCATGCTTGCGTGTCAAGTATCGCACGAGATTCATTGCGCGGTTTAATGAGAAAAATACTGATTGTTGATGATGAGCCGCATATTACAATGGTTTTGAAACACTTTCTTGAGCGTTCCAAGCTATCGGTACTGTCAGCGCTGAACGGCAATCGGGCGAGTGAACTCATCAGCAAACACCGGCCCGAAGTCATCATTGCCGATGTTCATATGCCTGGCCCGAATGGTTTGGATCTATGCGAAAAGATTTTGCAACAGATGCCGGATTATCACCCTTTGTTCATTCTTATGACCTCTCGATTGGATCGAGATAGCCGTAGTTGGTCGCAGCAACACGACTCCGTCGTTATTATGGAAAAACCGCTAAGCTGTTGGCGTGTGCTGGTTTGCTTGCGTACCTATTTTGGTAATTTTAAGTTCTGATCATATGGCATCTCCTGCCGGCTTAATCAATCTGAATAGATTTTTGCCTTTTATGGATGCTGTCATAGAAGCGCCCAGTATGCTTGGACTATTTGATGCAGCAGGCCGTATTTTGCAGGCGAGCCCGGGCTTGTCTGGCGATGCGCATGCGGTTTTAAAGGCCAGGTTGGCTGAGCGGCCTTTGAATTGGGCGGGATTTTCGGGCAAGCGGCAAGTAGTGCAATTGTCGGCGGATGATCTTCTGCTTATCGAGGTCGTTGAGCTGGGCGCGATGCAGCAGACATTTTGGTTGGCGGCGTTGCTAAAAGCGGTTGATTGCATGGGTCAGCCGGATAAGTTGACATCGCTGCAAAAAATTTTGCAAGCGATGGCTGAATGCCTTGCTGAAGACTATCTGACGCAGCTGAGTTTAAGCGGAATGGCTGAAGAGCTGGGCATCCGTTATGAAGAGCTAAACCTTCTTTATGGCTTGCAAGAAGTTAACAGTTTTTTTTCTAACACCAACGAGCAGGATGCATTAAATCTGTTATTGGATAACTGTACCGATTATTTGCGCGTAGCCTTGGTCGCTTTGTTGTTGGTTGAACAAGATTCAATCATTCAGCATGTTCGGTCGTCCGAAAATGGTTTTGATCTGGATTTGCTGCAGCAAACTTTAAAAGGCCCGTTGTTGCGCTGGATGCAGACCAATCGTCATGCGCTGGTGCAAAACTCGACTATTCGCTTGGGTAGTTCCGAAGTTGTTCAAATACCGTACAAATTTATTGCTATCCCTCTATTTAAAGCCAGTGGCAATTTGGCTGCGATATTGTTATTGGTCAATTGGCTTGACGCTCCCGATTTTACCAACAACGATAGAAGACTGGCGGAAGTTATGGCGGCTGAAGCGGCGAAATTAATGCGTGAACGCCGCGACCCCTTAACTGACTTGCTCAACCGCAAAGGCTTTTACGAAAAAATGGAGCTTGCAGTTGAGCAAGTGAAAAAAACCGGTAAAGCTTACTGGCTCATTTTTTTGGATTTGGATCAGTTTAAAACCGTCAACGATAACGCCGGGCAACAAGCGGGCGATGCCTTGTTAAAGCAAACAGCGGCGTTGATCAAAAAACAACTGGCTAACCATGACGTGATCGCCCGGTTTGGCGCTGACGAGTTTGCTGTATTGCTGCAAGCGTCCTCTTTTGCGGAAGTGCAGCAGAAAGCGCAAAGCATTTGCCAATTAATTCATCAATTTCGTTTTGTCTATCAAAACAAACTCTATGATATTGCCATCAGTATTGGCATTGTTTGGGTGGATCCAACTGTGGAAACCATTTCCGAGTTGTTAGGCGCTGCGGATTTAGCTTGCCGTGTGGCGAAGGAAAGAGGGGGCAATGGCATTCATGTGTATCAGGCTTCGGACCAGCATTTGTTGACGCACGAAGATCCGATGCAGTGGATTGGCCGCATTAACAAGGCGTTGGAGCAAGAGAGATTTGTTTTGTACCGGCAATTAATACAGCCTTTGTCTGATGGCCCTGACGAAGAGCATTACGAGTTGTTAATTCGGCTGATCGATGAAAACGGCGCTATCATTTCACCGGTAACGTTTATTCCGGCGGCGGAACGCTATGGTTTGATGTCCAAACTGGATCGTTGGGTGATTAAGACCGCTTTAGCCAAAATGGCGGCACGCTATAACCAGTCACCGGATTGTCAGTTGGGTTGCTCGATTAATTTATCAGGGCAATCGTTTTGTGAGCAAGGTTTTCAAGATTATTTGATAGAGCAAGTCGTTAACAGCGGTTTGCCGGCCGATAGAATCTGCTTTGAAATGACCGAAACGGTAGCGGTTTCAAATTTGTCGCAGGCGATTGATTTTATGAAAGCGGTTAAGCAAATTGGCTGTAAATTCGCGCTCGATGATTTCGGCAGCGGAATGAGCTCATTTACCTATCTAAAAAACCTGCCGGTAGATTACTTAAAAATAGACGGCTATTTTGTAAGAACTATTTTAGAAAATAAAGTGGATAGAGTAATGGTGGAGTCCATTAATCAAATCGGCCAGGTGATGGGGCTCAAGACGATTGCCGAATTTGTCGAAAATGACGCTATCTTAGTTGAACTGAAAGCGATTGGGGTTGACTATGTCCAGGGTTATGCGCTGGGCAAGCCTGAGTTGTTTTGATGCTTTTTTGGCTTGGATAAATATCATTTATTCGCACAGTAGCGGCAAATCCAGCTCATGCCGTTTTAGTTAAGCTCACTTTTTTGCGGCTCGTTGCCTTCTGGCGTCTTTGGGGTCATGCAGTAAGCGCCGGTAAATTTCAACCCGGTCGCCTTGATGCAGGCGCTTTTCGAGCTTGCAGACTGAACCGAAAATGCCTACATTTAGCGGCTTTTGGCCGATTTCAGGAAATCGGTCCAATAAGCCAGAGGCATGAATTGCGGCTTCTACCGTTGCGTCATCATCTACGGCGAGGGCGACGATGATTTGTTCTTCGGCTTTGGCGTATGCGACTTCAATATCAAGCATAAACCTGCTTGGCGCGGTTGGTGAACGCGCTGACCATGGTATTGCATATCTGGTGAAACACGGTTCCGAAGGCTAGACTGGCAAATTTGTTCGACATCTCGAACTCCAGGTCGAGCGATATTTTACTGGCGTCTTCGCGTAAGGGCATAAAATTCCAGACGCCTTCCAGATAGGAAAAGGGGCCGTCCAACAATGATACGGTGATTTTGCCGCCTAAATCGATATTGTTGCGGGTGGAAAAAGATTTTTTAAAGCCGCCTTTGGAAATTGACAATTCCGCTTCCACAATATTGGCTTCGCGTTTGATGATGCGGCTGCCGCTGCACCAAGGCAAAAATTGCGGATAAGCCTCGATGTCATTGACCAGATCGAACATTTGTTGCGCCGAGAATTTTACCAATGCGCTTTTTTGAACGAGGGTCATCCCAGTACTCCAATGACATGTAAAAATACCAGGAACACCGCGGCCGGGGCTACATAGCAGACCAGCACCTTCCACAATCGATAAGCCGGTTCCGGTAAATCCAGCTCGGCTTGGCTGTGCGCTTGCTGCATGATCCAGCCGGCAAAAACGGCAATGCAAAAGCCGCCGATCGGCAACATCAGGTTGGCGGTTAAATAATCCAACAAATCAAAAAGGCTGCGCTCAAAGAATTTGAAATCAGACCACACATTGAAAGAAAAGATAGTGCCAAAGCCTAAAATCCAGGCTGCCAAGCCTGACCAAAGACAAGCTTTTTCCCGGCTGATGGCTTTGCTTTCGACCAGCCAGGCTACGGCTGGCTCAATTAGCGAGATGGAGGAAGTCAGCGCAGCAAACACCAGCATCACAAAAAACAGAATGCCAAACAGCCAGCCGCCGGTCATGTTGCCAAAGGCGATAGGCAAGGTTTGAAAAATCAGGCCGGGGCCGGAGTCCGTATGCAGCTGGTGAGTAAAAACGATTGGGAAGATGATGATGCCGGCCAGTAAGGCAACGATCGTGTCGGCCCCTGCGATAATAATGGACGCTTTGGCAATGGAAACATTTTTCGGCAGATAAGAGCCATAAACCATAACGGCGCCCATGCCCAGGCTGAGGGTAAAGAAGGCTTGCCCCATGGCGGTTAGCACAGAACTAGCGCTTAATTTGCTAAAGTCGGGGCGGAATAAAAAATTAAGTCCCTGAAAATAGCCGCTGGTGGTCATCGCGTAGGCGACCAGCAAGATCAACAACAAAAACAGGCCGGGTATTAAAAATCTGACCGATTTTTCCAGACCGTTGCTGATGCCGCGCGCAACAATCAGCATGGTCGCCAGCATGAATAAGCTATGCCAGAAAATCTGCTGCATTGGGCTAGCGACGAAGTCATAATAAATGCCTTTGATTTCAATCGCATCGGCGTTGAAAAAACTGCCGAAAAAAGCTTTGATCACGTAAGCAGAAGCCCAGCCGGCAATCACGCTGTAATACGATAAGATCAAGAAGCCGGCAATCACGCCCATCCAGCCTAAGTAATGCCAGTTTTTATCAGCGCTGGCTTCAGTGGTCAACTGCTCCATTGTGCTGATTGGATTTTGCCCGCTCCGGCGTCCCAGCATAGTTTCTGCCATCATGATTGGGATGCCGATTAAAGCGACGCAGACTAGGTAGACCATGACAAAGGCACCGCCGCCGTTTTCGCCGGTGATATAAGGAAATTTCCAGATATTGCCTAGCCCGACGGCCGAACCGGTTGCGGCCAGAATAAAGGCAAAGCGGGAGGACCATTCTTCATGTGGTTTTTTTGTTATGTCGGTCATGTTGTGTCTTTAGATAACTCGGTTATTAAATGGCGAAACACAAGGCGCGTTGGCTGTTGCGCGCATGTCTTTGCGCTGGGCTTTTCTGACTAATGCTGCAATATCGAGTAAAATATCAAAAATCCCTGCTCACGTCAGTTTAAAAATCATTTTCAGCGCCGATGGCCGATAAAAATTCCAAGAAAAACAAAAATCAGCAAAATACTACGATTGCGGTCAATCGCCAAGCGACTCATGACTATTATATTGAAGAACGTTATGAAGCCGGTCTAGTTTTGGAGGGCTGGGAAGTAAAAAGTCTGCGCGAAGGCCGGGTGCAGCTGAAAGAAAGCTATGTGGTGTTAAAGCGTGGCGAAGCCTGGTTATCGGGCGCGCATATTTCCGCTTTGCTGTCCGCATCAACTCACGTCAAGCCGGATGCGGTGCGGATGAAAAAATTATTACTGAATCGGCATGAGTTGAACAAGTTGATTGGAGCAGTTGAGCGCAAAGGTTACACGCTGATCCCTTTAAACCTCTATTGGAAGCACGGCCGCGCCAAGCTGGAAATTGGCCTGGCCAAAGGTAAGCAATTGCACGATAAGCGCGCGTCGTCGAAAGACCGCGATTGGCAGCGAGAAAAGCAACGCATCATGAAACATGGCTGAGTCAATTGTGCTTGGCGCATTTGATAATAGGGAAATGCAATGAACTTAGAAAATTTTCTTGATCGGGTGAAGAGCAACCAGCCGGTCGATTTCAAGCAAACAATGGCGATCATCACGGATTATTACCATTATCAGCCGGCTGAGTTTTGCAATGGTTTGCAGGATGATGTTTTGATTAACCAGGCTGGTAGCAATGAAGGCTCGTGCAAGATCTTCGCTTTCGCCCGGCTTCATTGTTTGGATCAGCAACAAACGCTAAATCTGTTCGGCGATTTTTATCGAGTCGATGTATTAACTGATTCAGCCGGAAGCGGCCATCAAAATATCAGACGCTTCATGCGCTATGGTTGGCAGGGAATTTGCTTTTCAGCCGAGCCGTTAACGTTAAAATAAGAGCTTCGATGAGCTTGTTAGCTAATAGAGACGCTAATGGCGTCTCTACGCTAATGCGGACATTGCCGGATAATATTAAGGGTAGATCACTTTCGGTTTGAAATAAGCGGCTGGATATTTCGGATCATAGGGTTCAGCGGCTTGACTGCTGGCGCTAGACGACGATTGGCTGACGACGCTGTTGTCAGAATAAATCACTTTGGGCTGGAAATTGGCGGCAGGGTATTTGTCATCTTTGGCCGATTGAGCAGTGACGTCTTTATCGATGTAGATGACAGAGGGCTGGAAATTGGCGGCTGGATATTGGGCGTCGGTGGCGGCCAATGAGTGGGTTGAATGGAACGTGCTAACCGCAATGATCAATCCTAGGATAATTTTTTTTCTCATTTTGAATCTCCGATAGAGTAATGTTAGGCCTAATGAGATATCTCTTCAGCAAGGTTCAGCTAGGGAGTATCGAATATCTTGGATGATTTCGCAAGCGTTTTATATAGGCCTGAGTGATTTAGCGGAGCATCGAGCTGTGGCTTTTGGAAACGAAAATTTATTTGAGTTTATTTGTTAACGCGGGCTTGCAGCTTGGTCAAATCCAAACGACAATGTAATTATTAAGCCGCAGATCAACACGGATTAAACAGATTGCGTGTGTTGCTTGTTATCAATAAGTCGTTTAAACATCGGCTCATTTCCAAAATTCAATAGCAATCCAGCCTCACATCAATCGTGGTCGCCTTCAAATAGCTGAGTTATGGTGCTTCATGTTAGGCTCAAGGCAACAAACCGCTTTAAGTTATCATGGCTATCAACTTACTGCAGGTAGCTTTCCTGTCTGGTTTTCAAGACACGGCGTGAATACATCCTTGTAGCTTTGGCGACAGCATCTGACCGCCAGGGATGGGGAAAATGCCGATGTTGCCGGGAGCAAACATCGGCCTTGCTGTCGACAGTCTTGAAAACCAGACAGGAAGCAGTTCATCTCGAAAATAACCTGTAGATTATTAATAGGCATTTAAGTTATTTAAATTTCAGTTTATCAGTGTGCATCCGCGCCAATCTGTGGCTGAATAGTTACACGATAACTGTTAAAATAACTTGTTAATTGAACTCATTAGTCTGTCGATATGCTTAATAAACCCAGTAAGGCGCTGGAAACTTTTCCAAATCCACAAACCCATCGCGATTACACGATTCGTATTGAAATTCCTGAATTTACCTGCCTTTGTCCAAAAACGGGGCAGCCTGATTTTGCTACGTTACTTATCGAATATGTACCTGCTCAATTGTGCGTTGAGTTGAAATCGCTGAAGTTGTATGTCTGGTCGTTTCGTGATCAGGGAGCCTTTCACGAAGCCGTGACCAATGAAATACTCAGCGATTTGGTGATCGCGCTGTCGCCCCATTTTATTCGTCTGCGCGCTGAGTTTAACGTTCGTGGCGGTATTTATACGACGGTGGTTGCCGAGCATCGAAATGCTGACTGGCTGCCGCCTGAAGCGGTCAACCTGCCTTAATGACTTAAAATGGCGAAAACTTATCATACCTCCGATATTGCGGTCGCGTTAAAATACGACGGCCAAAACGCGCCGAAGGTTATTGCTAAAGGCAGCGGATTGAGTGCTGAGCAGATTCTTGCCATCGCGGAGCGGCATGGCATACCCTTGCAGGCCGAGCCAGAGCTGGTAAAAATATTGGCCCAAATTCCCTTGGGCGATGAAATTCCCCATGAGCTTTACACAGCCGTTGCGCAGATTCTAGCGTTTGCTTATTTTTTGACCGGCAAAATGCCTGAGAGCTGTTGATTTATCCTCGCTTCGCACAGCAAAATTTGATTCATTAAAGTTTATGAACATCCGACAAGCATTGACCACCTTGCCTCAATATGTGCTGCCGCATCATGCCTTATCTCGTATGATGAGCCTGCTGACCCATTCTGAAAACATATTATGGAAAAATTGCTTCATCAAGCAAATCATCCGTCTTTATCGCGTTAATATGGACGAGGCGCTGGAACCGGATGTACATGCCTATAAAAGCTTCAATCAGTTTTTTACCCGCGAACTTAAGCCGGATACCAGGCCCTTGGCGCCTGAGGTCGATGCTGTGGTTTGCCCTGCCGATGGCGCAGTGAGTCAGGCCGGCCGGATAACTGCGGGTGAGATTTTTCAGGCTAAAGGGAAGTATTTCAATGTTGTAGACTTGCTCGGCGGCAGCGCTGAACGCGCAGCGCCGTTTATGGATGGCGTATTTGCGACCATTTATTTGTCGCCCAAAGATTATCATCGATTGCACATGCCGTTAACCGGCACGCTCAGAGAAATGGTGCATATTCCGGGTCGTTTGTTCAGCGTCAACACCGCGACGACTCAGGCGGTTCCTGGCTTATTCGCCAGAAATGAACGCGTCGCTGCGATTTTTGATACTGAGGCCGGCCCGATGGCGCTGATTCTGGTCGGTGCTATCTTTGTCTCCAGTATTGAAACGGTCTGGCATGGCGTGGTGACGCCGCCCACGCTCTCGTCAGTGCAAAACTGGCGCTATCAAGCGAATGCGCCAAGATTGAATAAAGGCGAGGAGATGGGGCGCTTCAATATGGGATCAACAATAATTGTCTTGTTTGGCAAAGACAAAGTGTACTGGCTTGAGGATTTTGTCGCTGATAAGGCCGTGAGGCTGAAGGAAAAGATTGGCGCAAGAATTTAATTTGGCCAGTTTTCTTGCCCAGGCAGCTTTGTTATCGCGGTTTCCAGAATTGCGTAAATTCGGTTTAGCGTGCCTTGATTTTGTTCGATAAATTGTTTGCCTTTTGCGACCAATTCCTGCCGGTAGGCAGGTTTTTCATATAAATCCAGCAAAGCTTCGGCAAGCGCTGCTTCATTTTGGCATAAAATAGCGGCTTTCTGCTCAACGATGCGATCGGCGATGTCCTTAAAATTATGCATAAACGGTCCGAACAACACGGGCGCTCCGACCGCTGCGGCCTCAAGAACGTTATGACCGCCTGTCGGCACTAAGCTGCCGCCAACAAAGGCCGCGTCAGCCGCAGCATAAAACATTTTCAGCTCGCCCATTGTATCGACCAGGAGAATATCGGTGTTTGCCGCTGTTGCCTGCTTCGAGGTTCGCGTGATGATGTTTAGTTTGTTCTGCTGACAAAGTTTGGCTACTTCGCCAAAGCGTTCTGGGTGTCTGGGCACGATGACCAACAGTAAATCGGGTAGTTGAGGTTTTAGTTGCTGATAGACTTTTAGCAAGGCAGCTTCTTCGCCCTGATGGGTGCTGGCGGCGAGCCAGACAAAGCGTCCCGAAAATAACTGCTGCTTAATTTGTTTGCTTTGGTCGATAATAGATTGCGGAATTTCAACATCGAATTTGATATTGCCCAATGTTTGCACTGTCAGGGGGCTTGCTCCGATAGCGACGAAGCGATCGGCGTCGGCTTGCGTTTGTGCGCTGATCAACGCGATCTGGCTCAGGGCTGGGCGTATTATGGCAGGAATTTTTTGATAACCTCGCATCGATTTTTCTGATAAACGGGCGTTTACAACATAGAGAGGAATGCCAAACAGGCCGCAGTAACTAAAAAGATTCGGCCAGATTTCAGTTTCCATGATTACCGCAATGCGCGGCTTGAAGGCGCAGAAAAAGCGCTTGACCGAGTAGGGTGTATCATAAGGCAAATAAACATGCTCGACGGTTTTTTGCAGAACCGCTTGTACCCGAGCTGATCCGGTGGGCGTTGTGGTGGTGACTAAGATTCGGCAGCCAGACTGCTTTTGCTGTATCTGGCGTATTAATGGAAACAGCGCTTCGGCTTCGCCGACCGAAACAGCATGGCACCAAATATCAACCGGACTCACTGTGCGCGAGTAACAGGCAAAGCGCTCGTTCCAGCGGCTGCGATAAGCGGGCGCTTTGATGCTGCGCCAAAGTAGGCGAAGCAGAATCAAAGGGATGGCTAGTACAAAAAGGCAAGAATAAGCCGAGCGCATGGTTAAATCAGAGAATGCTGCTAGAAAAATACAGAGAACAGGCTGTTCTCTGTATTTTTGATTTTGCCTTCTAACTTTCCAGCAGGTAAGGCTAAAGGTGCTGGAAAGCGGAGGTTAGAAGGTGGCTACTCAGCTGCAATTTTAATTTTTATCGCAACGATGACATCAGAGTGCAAATGAATGTCGATGGCGTAATCGCCGATATGGCGAATAACCCCCTGCGGCAAGCGGATTTCGCTTTTTTGCACCACGGAACCAGCGGCTGTAATAGCATCGGCAATGTTTTGCGTGCCGACAGAGCCGAATAGCTTGCCTTCGTCGCCAGCTTTGTGCTTGATCACGACTTCAAGTTTACTCAAGCTGGTTGCGCGCGCTTGAGCAGCATTTAATTTTTCGATCGCTGCTTTTTCCAGTTCAGCACGTCGGGCTTCAAATTCGGCAATTTTCTTTGCTGTGGCGACGACGGCTTTGCCTTGTGGCACCAGGTAGTTGCGGCCATAGCCGGGCTTTACGTTGACTTTGTCGCCTAGGTTGCCCAGGTTTGTTATTTTTTCCAGAAGGATGACTTCCATTGCAAGATCTCTCTTTCGGTTATTAACCGATTCATTAGGCCGAAGGCCGTATTAATTAATTTGTTTAACTTTCTTCCGCAGGTCCAGCCAGGGGTCGGCCAGTCCAACCAAGGTGACTGGTAGCAAAGCGTGCGGAACCAAAAATAAGGTTAAATAAAACATTGGAACCAGATAGCGGTGCAGTTTCATGTTCGCAAACAGCGTATGCATGATCGCTGACCCGATAAAGGTGTACAAAACAAAGAGCAGGATGGTAATGTTCCAGGCTATTTCCGAATAAACCCCCGAGGCAAACCAGGCGAAGCCGACAACGCCGACGCTGATCAGCGCTAAACGGGGTTGTGTTTGCAAAGCCAGGAATTCTTGTTTGAAGCCGCCGGGGTTGAACAGGATAGCCTGCCACCAACGCCCCAGAAACAGACCAAGCAGCAAACCGAAAACCGAGCCTGCAGCAACCACGCCGGTCATGTAATGCGCCAGGATGTCAATCGTGTGTTGAATATCTTCAACAGGCGCATTCGCCGGCACCATTTGCGCCAGCGCTTGTTTCCAGATGGTCAGCGGATCATCGACATAGCCATAAAAGCTGATGACGCCAATTACGCCCAGCAAAACCGCAATTTCCACAGCCAGCGACAAATGTCGGCCTTCTCTCAGTACGATTGAAATCAACCATACCGGCAGCCACAGCACCATCACATAAAGCAAGGGGAATAAGTAATTGCCGATGAGAAAAGCCCCCAAAAGCCCTGCCGCCAGGCTTGAGCTGCCCAGTATCGTCAAGCCTTCTAGGCCGCCGCGTCTTAATGTCACCAAGGCGACCGCCGCTGAACTGATAATGCTGATGGGCGGAAAAATGAGTGACAATAAAGCAAGCGTGGAAGCCACGGTCATGGCTTGAATTCGCCCTCGCATGATAAAGCTAGCTAAGAAACTCACGAAACCGCTCTCTTGCTTACGGATGTTTTATTTGTGCGCGTCGCAGAAAGGTAGCAGAGCGATAAAGCGAGCGCGTTTAATCGCGGTGCACAGTTGTCTTTGATATTTTGCGCCTGTTCCGGTAATGCGGCTAGGAACGATTTTACCGGTTTCAGTGATATAGTCGTTCAATAAGGCCAGATTTTTGTAATCAATCTGAGTGCCGTTTTCGGAATTGAATTTGCAGAATTTTTTGCGTCTAATGTTGCGTGCCATAATAATCCTCTTAATTTAAGCGTTAAAGCCGGTTACACAGCGCTGATGTCGCTGCCATCGAAATCTTCGTCGAGATCCAGATCGGTCAAATCCATATCGTCGATTTCGCCCGTTTTTAAGGTGGCCGCTTCTTTGGCTGCGGCATCACGCGCTCTGGATTCAGCCGCTTTGTTTTCTTCCGCGGTTGCCGTTGCGATTGGCGAAGGTTCGGTAATGGCCTGCTTTTGCAGTAGGGTCATGCTGCGCAAAACCGCATCGTTAAAGCGGAAGTTGCTTTCCAGCTCGGCCAGCGTTGCTTGGTCGCATTCGATGTTCATAAGCACATAATGCGCTTTGTGCACCTTATTGATAGGGTAAGCGAGGTGTCTGCGGCCCCAGTCTTCCAAGCGGTGGATTTTGCCAGACGCCGCTTCGATCGTTGAGCGGTAGCGTTCAACCATGGCGGGAACCTGAGCGCTTTGGTCAGGATGAACTAAAAAAACGATTTCATAATGTCGCATGTTGTTTCCTTGTGGTTAAAGCCTTCCGTCCCGGATTCAGGCCAAGACAGTAAAGCAAGGGGGAGCGGTATTGCTCCAATGAACTAGCCATTTTATGCTTTTTATAAGGATTTGAAAAGTAAAATATATTGCGTTAAAAGTCTGTAATTGAGTTTTGTGATTGTTAACTTATCACCGGTCGTTTTCTGTTTGGCCTTCAAGACACGGCATGAATACATCTCTGTAGGCTTGGCGACAGCATCCCTGCTGTCGACAGTCTTGAAAACCAAACAGAAAACAGCCCAGAATTTTACAACCTATAGTTTGTTAATAGGCATTTTGAGTTTTATGCGGGTTGATTCATCAAAGCTTTAATATGAGCCGCTGCGCTTGTGGCTAATGCGGTTAAGTGATAACCGCCTTCCAATACCGAAATAAGCTTGCCTCGGCACCATTGATCAGCGATCGCCATTAATTGTTCGGTTAACCAGCGATAATCGTCTTCAATTAAGTCAATCGAAGCCAAGGGATCGTCGCGGTGCGCATCAAACCCGGCCGAGATCAACAATAGATCGGGCTTAAATTGGTGCAAGGCTGGAAAAATCAGCGTTTGGTATTTTTTCCTGAATTCACCGCCGGAATCGCCGGCGAAAAGCGGCACGTTGAAAATGTTGCCGGCGCCGGTTTCGCTGGGCATGCCAGTGCCTGGGTAGTGCGGCATTTGATGGCTCGACGCATAGAGTACATCTGGCTGATGATAAAATGCCGCCTGCGTGCCATTGCCGTGATGCACATCAAAATCGACAATCGCCACTTTTGCTAGATGATGGCGTTGGCGGGCGTATTCAGCCGCTATCGCAATCGTGTTGAACAAACAAAAACCCATGGCTCGATTGGGTTCGGCATGATGGCCTGGCGGGCGCACGGCGCAAAAAGCATTGTCGGCGGCGCCCGACAGAATTTGGTCAACCGCGTCGCAAGCCGCGCCAACGGCTCGCATCGCAGCTTGAACGGAAAATCTGGAGATCACAGTGTCTGCATCTAGATAATGAAAGCCGTTTTTGGGGAGCGATCTACGGATTTTGCTGATTTGGCTCGATGGGTGAATGAGCTGAATCTGCTGCTCGCTTGCCAGCGGCGGCGATGGCCGGAGCAAAGAGGCAAATTCGGGCGCTTCCAACGCTTGTTGGATGCTGATTAGTCGATCTGGACATTCGGGATGTCCGGGGCCGGTGTCGTGCAAGAGAAAATCGGGGTGACTGTAAAACAAGGTGGTCATACATTGTGCCTGGATTGAGTTAAAAAGATGCGGGCTAATTTTGTTATGATAACGCTTAAATCAAGGCGCGGCGTAAAACCATTCCTACCGCCGACAGGAAAAAATCTGTAATAAGTTCATAGTCTTTAACGCTTTATCAATTCTGTCTAATCTCATGCCGCATCTTTCTGATCTTGAAATCGAATTAACTTTATTGCCCATCGAGTTGCGGGAATTGTTTTGCCATTCTTACCGACAATGGAACGACCAGATTACCGCGCTCACGCTGGATTTTAATCTGCCCGCAGAAGTCAGAAAATCGCTGATAAAAGTGTGGTGTTCCAGCCAGTTTGTCGTGGAAAGTTGTCTTAGGCGGCCGCAGTTGCTGATGCAATTGATCGAGTCGGGCGACCTGACCGGCCGCTACGGCTCTCAGGCTTATGCAGAAAAATTGGCGGGCTGCCGCTTTGGCACAGAAGCAGAGCTGATGGCCGAACTCAGGCAATTTAGGCGCCGGGAAATGGTTAGGATAGCCTGGCGGGATATCGCGGGTTGGGCTGAGCTATCGGAAACCTTGACTGATTTGTCCTATTTGGCTGACGCTTGCATCCAGATTGCACTTGATTTTCTGTATCGGCAGGCCTGCGAAAAACGGGGAACGCCTTTGCTGGCAAACGGCAACGCGCAGCAAATTGTTGTGTTGGGCATGGGTAAGCTAGGCGCTTATGAATTGAACTATTCATCCGATATCGATCTGATTTTTGCCTATGCCGAAGACGGTGTCTTAACGGACAGAAAAGCGACGACTTATGGCGAATTTTTTACCCGCTTATGCCAAAGCTTGGTCAAAGTGCTTGATGAAATAACCGTAGACGGGTTTGTGTTTCGTACCGATATTCGCTTGCGTCCTTTTGGCGACAGCGGGGCCGTTATTATGACTTTTGACGGCATGGAAAATTATTATCTGACCCAGGCCCGTGAATGGGAGCGCTATGCAATGATTAAGGCGCGCCAGGTGGCCGGTGATTTTGAAGCGGGCGCGCAATTAATGGCTATGCTCAGATCATTTGTTTACCGGCGCTATTTGGATTATGGCGCTTTTGAAGAATTGCGCGCGCTGAAACAGCAAATCACGCAGGAATTGAAACGCAAAGACCGGATGGAAAACATCAAACTGGGACCAGGCGGCATTCGAGAAATCGAGTTTATTGGCCAGGCCTTTCAGCTCATTCGCGGTGGCGCCGAGAAGTCCTTGCAACTGCGCGGTATTTTGGAGGTTTTGCGATTGTTGGGCGAAATGAGCTTGTTAACCGAAAGCGATGCTCGGCAGTTAATTCACAGTTACCGCTTTTTGCGCCGTGTCGAAAACCATATCCAGCAGTATCAGGACAAACAGACGCATGATTTGCCGACAGATCCGGCGACACAGCAAATATTGGCTTATTCGCTGGATTATCCGGACTGGCGGCAGTTCAAAGCGGAATTGAATCAGGTCAGAGCCCAAGTACATGCGGTTTTTGATCAGGTATTTTCTTTGTCGAAGCAGGAAACGATTGATCAAAAAAGCCGGACAATTTGGCTTTGCGCGACGGATAATGCCGAGTTATTGGCAAATTTGGCTGACTTGGGCTTCCGACAGGCCGAAGACGTGCTTGCCACGATCAAAGGCTTTAAAAACTCAGTCGCGATTAGACGGTTAACGGTCAAAGGCGCGGGTGTGCTGGACCGATTAATGCCGCAATTGCTGGAAGCGCTGCCGCAAGTCGCGAATCCGTATGAAGCGCTGAAGCGTCTATTGACCTTGTTTGAGGCGGTGGCGGGCAGGAACGTTTATTTAGCTTTGCTGGCTGAAAATCCCGATGCGCTGGCCAAATTGATCCGGCTTGCATCAGCCAGTGTGTGGATTTGCGCTTATTTGGCGCAATACCCGATTTTGTTCGACGAGTTTCTCGATCATCGTTCCCTATTTGAACCGTTAAAAAAGCAGGGTTTGGATGCGCAGCTTGATGCGCTATTGGCGCCGATCGATAGTCAGGATATCGAATCAATCATGACCAAGCTACGCGAATTTAAACAACTGAACGTGTTGCGCGTTGCCGCCGCCGATATAATGGGTGCGATTCCGCTGATGGTGGTCAGTGATTATCTAACTTATATCGCCGAAAGTATTGTTGGCACGGCGCTGGATTGCGCGTGGCGGCTAGTGGCGCAAAAGCACGGCTGCCCGCCGGGCGCCGATTTATCCGCAATGAACTTTGCGGTTATCGGTTTTGGCAAATTTGGCGGTATTGAATTGGGCTATGGTTCTGATCTGGACTTAGTGTTTTTGTCCGATTATTCGGACGGTCACGCCCTGACGCAAGGCGATAGGCCAATCACCAGCACTCAGTTTTACGGCCGTTTGGGTCAAAAGCTGAGGCATATGTTGGATACACGCTTATTGTCGGGGGCTCTTTATGAAGTGGATATGCGCTTACGGCCCAGCGGCGATTCTGGCCTGTTGGTGGCGCCGATTAATAGTTATGAACTGTATTACCGGACGCAGGCCTGGACTTGGGAGCAGCAAGCTTTGGTCAGAGCGCGCTTTATCGCCGGGGATCCGCGCTTGCAGCAGCAGTTTGAAACGATTCGTCAGCGTATTTTATGTTTGCCTAGGGAAACGGTTTTGTTAAAACAGGAGGTGCGTGAGATGCGCGAAAAAATGCGCGCGGCGTTGGCCAGCCGGGCGGCGGATAAGTTTGACTTGAAGCAAGGCGCAGGCGGCATAGCGGATATTGAATTTATTGTGCAATACGGCGTTTTGGCTCAAGCGGCTAACCACCCAGCGCTGACTCGTTACACGGATAATATGCGTTTGCTTGAGACATTATCAGCACAAGGCTTGATTGCGCCAGACCAAGCGGAACTTCTGAAACAGGCTTATTGCCGTTATCGCGATTACGGGCATAAGCAGGTGCTGCAAGGTGATAACGCATTGATAGGCGAAGCGGAAGTTGCCAATATGCGGCAACAGGTAGAGCAGATTTGGCACCAAGTTCTGGATTAAGCCAGAATCGGCTTATTGGATCATTCGTTCAGAGGAATGTCCGACAAACTCATGATGAGTGATGTTGTAGTAGTTCAGACTTAACCTGACAATTACTGGTTTTTTAGCGGTGTCTGTCAGGTTAAATTCAGCCTAGAAATTTTCCGCTCCAGACAGTTTTGCCATCGAGTAATGTTGACATAGGCGTTCGG